>Ga0185342_1001273_pt1 | contig 10625 bp, 5 predicted proteins | sample ConPoolayeEmetaG_FD_128045 | JGI IMG/M metagenome (GOLD analysis project Ga0185342, IMG submission 128045) | Hot spring microbial mat communities from California, USA to study Microbial Dark Matter (Phase II) - Cone Pool mat layer E metaG... ...
TCGACCAGGTGGTGGGGGATTTCCGCCCGCTCTTGCGCTGAGGGTTTGGCCGTCCCGATATCCATCCCCCGGTAGACTTTCATCGAGTCGACGCTGAGAATCTCCGCCCCCAGTTCACGCGCCAGGGCGCGCGCCAGGACACCCTTGCCCGACGCCGTGCAGCCTAAAATCGCGATTACTCGCCGCTCCATTGCAATACGCCGCGGCATACTAAACTTTGACGGCCTTGCCGCGCTGGGGGATTATACGAGTGGGCCGTCGGACAACGAGGAGGTCTTCCGCGATGAAACTGCTGTGCGTGTTGTTAGGCCTGTCGGTGATAAGCCTGGCGGGCGCCGGTTGCGTCAGTGTCAAAACCCCGGAAAAGATCGAGATCGGCGCCAGCGTCCCTGACTCGGTCGACAGCAGCCGCCTGCCGCAAACTGCTTCGCATGAGGAGTGCCGCCAGGAACTTTACAAGGCCTACCAGAACATTCAGTACTTGGAGCGAGAAAACCAGCACCTGAAGCAAAAGGCCGACAAGTACAAGCGTGAGCGTGACGAGTGTCGGAAGCGTCTTGAGAAGTTCGAAAAAGACTGAACCAGAGTTCGCATGGGTGTGCGGTTTGTTCTTGGCCGCGCCGGCGCCGGCAAGACTCACTATTGCGTTAATGCGCTGCTATCTGCGCTGGAGTGGCCGGAGGATACCGGCCGGCTGATTCTGCTGGTTCCGGAGCAGGCCAGCCTTCAAATGGAACGGCTGCTGGCCGGACGCTGCTCCCGCGGCGGCTACGTTCGCGCCCACGTCTTGAGCTTTTCGCGTCTGGTGCAATGCATCTGGAGCGAACTGGGCGAGCCGGCCGAGCCACTCAGCTCGGGCGCCCGTCCCATGGCCTTGCGTGCGGTCCTGGGGCGACCGGAGGTTAAGCTGCGCTGCTACCGCAGGGCAGCACAAACGGCCGGCTTTTTCACCCAACTGAGCCGGGTGATCGAGGAGCTTTTGCTGGAGGACATCTCCTGGCAGCAGGTGCAACAGGCTGGCGCCAAGCTGGAAGATGAAGATGCGGAAGCCGGCGCCAAAGTTGGTGAAATTGCCACGATTTACCGCGTATACTGCGAATCTTTCTGCCGGCAGCGCCTTGATCCGGCGCTGCCTCTTGCACAGGTACGCAGCCGGCTCGCAGAGGCCGGCTGGCTGGCTGGAGCACGCATCTGGGTGGATGGTTTTTCGAGTTTCACCGGCCAGGAGCTGGCTACGCTTGTGGCGCTGGCGCGGCTGGCTGCGGAGATGACCATCACCCTCCTGCTGGATCCGGCAGCGCCAGCAGTCCGCTTTCCGAACCATCCGCCCGATCCGCTGGATGTTTTCTATGTCGCGCAGCGTACGTATCAAGCGCTAGTGCATCGGCTTTCTGCCGCCGGGATACCTATTGAGCCGCCGATCATCCTGCACCCAGATCCGCTGCCGCGTTTTGCCGCCAGCGGCCAGCTTGCGCGGCTGGAGGCAGGTCTAGCCGCACTCTCATCTGCTGCGGAAACACCGAGCGCTTCGCAGGCTAGCGCTGGACAGATTCTAATTCTCGAGTGCCCCAGTCACGAAGCCGAGCTGCGCCAGGCGGCGCACTTCATCCGCCGCAAGATTGCCGAAAGCAGTGGCCGACTGCGCTTCCGCGACTTTGCCCTCATTACCCGCGATCTGGAAAGCTTCGCACCCCTGGTAGCTGAGATTTTTGATGAGTATGAAATCCCGTGCTTTCTTGACCGCCGCCGACCGATGCGCTCGCATCCACTCAGCCGGCTGATCGACGCACTGTTCGAGGTGGTAAGTAGTGACTTCTCAACGGGCGCCACTGCCCGGCTGCTGCGCACCGGCCTGCTGCCGCTGACGCGCCACCAGTGCGAGCTGCTTGAAAACCTCGTCATCGGCCATGGCGTACACGGTTTTTCGGCCTGGTGCCAATCGGGTTGGGACTTTTCGGCGGACGAGCTCCGGGGCGTGGGCCGGCTTAGTCCGAAAGTGGAAAAGGCCCGTCTGCTTTTGGCGGATGCGTTGCGACCCTTGGTGGGGCTGGCCGGCGCGGTAGCGCCGCCGACCGGCGCTTGCTGGGCCGAAACTCTGTACCGCGTCCTGCGCAACCTGCGCGTCGAGCGGCGCGTGGAAAAATGGATCCGAATCGCACGCTGCAGACGCGACTGGGAACGAGCCGAGATTCATCGGCTTGGCTGGCAAGCTTTATGCGAGGTGCTGAACGACCTGCACGAGCTTTTACATGACACTCCGCTTACGGTTCACGCTGCTGCTACCGTCCTGGACGACAGCCTCAGTCAGCGTACGCTGGGATTGGCACCGCCGACCCTGGACCAGGTCCTGGTCAGCTCGATTGAACGCAGCCGGCACCCGGACATCCAGTATGCGTGGGTCTTTGCTTTCAACGCGGGGCTGTTTCCTCCGGCGCCGCCGCATGACATTCTGCTTACCACGCGCGAACGTCAGTCTCTGGTAGCTGCGGGGCTGCCCCAGCTCAGCAGCCGCCAAGACCTGGCCTGGCACGAGCGGTTTCTGGCCTACGTCGCGCTTACTCGTGCCAGCGCAGGGCTGGTAATCAGCTACGCTGCGGTGGGGCTCGATGGATCGCCGCTGCTGCCCTCGCCGCTGCTGGACGAAGTACGCCGGGCGGTTCCCGAAGTTGTGCCGGCTCGACCCGATCCCTGGGCACCGGTGGTCTGTGTCCGGGAATTCGCCCGCGATTTTCTCCAGGCGAATAGCAAGGCGCCTGAGACGTTTGCGACGCGCTTTCTGCCCCTGTATGAGTGCATACGCTCTGATCCGCAGGCTGGCGTGCTGCTAGATCATCTGCTGCGAGGCCGGCGGTACCGCAGTGGTCCTGAGAAGGTCACAAACTACCGGCGACCCGCCCGACCAGAGCTTCTGTGGTCCGGCACACCCAGCGAGCTTGAAATCTGGCTGGACTGTTCCTGGAAACACTTCGCAGCCAAAGGCCTCAAGTTAAGCGCCGAACGACGCCCGCGCCCGCACTCCTGGAGCCTGGGCACCTACGCTCACGAGCTGCTTGCCAGGACCACATTTCGGGCTGCCCAATATCCTGGCGGCGTGCGCGCGCTATCTGACGACCAATGGAAAGAGCTGACAACACAAGTCCTTAAAGAGTGTGAACAGGGCCTGCCGGCAGATTTGCGCCAACGCCGGCCCGACCTGGCCCTCCTGATCGAGTTGTTGGGCAACTTTGTACGCGAACTCGTGCTGGCTCAGGCCTACCGCTGGCGGCGCGGCTGCTTCGAACCCATAAGCTGCGAACAGCCCTTCGGCTTGATCGCAGCACGGCCCGGCGCACCGCATGCGGAAGCGCCTGCCGCCTGGCCCAGTCTGCTACTTACCGACAAGCAAGGCAATCGCTTTGTGCTTTGCGGCAAGATCGACCGAATTGACCGCGCGCAGATCGGCGATCAATCCTGGCTGGTCGTCTACGACTACAAGACGACTCTGCCCGGTCCGCTCCCGCGCTACCTCACGGGCGCGTGGTTTCAGGTTCTACTGTATGTTCTAGCGCTTCAGGCGTCGAACGAAGTCGCCGAAAAGGCCACCATCGGGGGCGGCTTCTTGATACCGCTTTACCCAAATTATCGCGCGCTGGCGTCGAGCTACGTTTGTGAAGCCTCGCCGGAGGAACAACAGATGTACCTCTACCGACCCCGCGGCGTGTTCCTGCCGCAAATCGCACGCGAACTTGATCAGGAGCTGGGAACCAGGCCCTCGCCGGTCGCATACGTGCGGCTTCGCGCTGACGGTCAATTCAACCGCGCAAATTCTCGTGATGCGCTCGACCCTGAACTGCTGGCACGATATCTGGAGCTGGCCAGGGCAACTGCGGTTCTGGCGGCCAGCGGCATTGCAGAAGGAACCATCGAAGCCGCCCCGCTGGTTGAAAATCACCGGCTGGCCTGTCGTCGCTGTGACTTTGGCCCCGTTTGCCGCTTCGACCGCACCTTGAACCGTGTCCGGCCCGCCGAGGCTTCTCTCCCGACCATTGGGCGTGCAACGCCGAACCGCAGCCACCAGCCATGAACCTCACGGTAAGCCAGCAGCAGGCCATAGACCACCGTGGCACGAATCTGCTGGTTTGCGCTTCGGCCGGCTCAGGCAAGACGGAGGTTTTGACACGTCGGGTGGTCTCGCTCATCTGCGATCCCCACCGGCCCTGCGACATTGACCGTCTGCTGGTTGTGACCTTCACCCGGGCGGCCGCTGCTGAGCTGCGGGTCCGAACCAGGCGGCTGCTCCAAGAGCAGATCGGGGTTACCCAGAACCAGGCCCTGCGCGAGCACCTGCGGCGTCAGCAGCTCCTGGTGGAGTCGGCAGATATCGGCACCATCGACGCCTGGTGCGGCCGAATTGTGCGGGCTCATGCCGAGCTGCTGGGCGTCGACCCGAACTTTTCGATGCTAGGCGAGGCAGAAGCCCTGCTGCTGCGGAATCAAGTCCTTGACGACTTTGTGCACTGGCTGTGCGCCGATGCCGACCCGCGCGCTCGAGCCGCCCGCGAGTTTCTTGCGCGCCAGCCCCGGCCGGACGATCGGTTCCTTCGCAACCTTATCCGGCGCCTCAATGTTGCGCGCGAGCACCTGATCGACCCCCAAGCCTGGCTGCAAGAACAGCACGGCGAATTCGCGGTTCAGGCGCAAGAGGTTTCGCGTCAGGCCTGTCGCTGGCTGTCGCGCGGTCTGCGGCGACATTGCGAATCGCTGTGCCAACACCTGAGCTGGCTGGCAAGCAGATCCGGCTCGCCAGAGCTGCATGCCGCCGTGCAGCGCTGGCTTGATGCCGCCGCCCTCTGGAGTCAGCGACTTGCTAAAGAGCCGGATAACAGTGCCTGCCTGCTTGAAGTAATCGAAGCGCTGGCCAAGTCCCGGCAAACAACTTCCCGCCAGCTGGACGAGCGCGATGCCCGCCTCTACGAGCGCGCCTGCAAGCGCTGGGGCGAGCGCCTTCGCAAGCGCTGGGATCCGGAAGCGGTTCGGACAATTCTTGAAACCGCAGCGGCGGCTTCCCGGTGGCTCGCGCTGCTGATCGAGCTGGAGCAGCTTTATCACCAGCGCTTAACGCAGGCCAAGCGCCTGCGCGCCGTCTGCGAGTTCGCCGATGTGCTGCGCCTTGCGCTTGAGCTGCTCGGCACGCGCCGCGGCGACGGAGCTTTGGAGCCCAGCCCCATCGCGGTCCGCTATGCGGCCCACTACGAGCACATTTTGGTCGACGAGTATCAGGATACCAGCCCGGTGCAGGTGGAAATCCTGAGGCTGGTGTCGCGTACAGGGCCGGGGCAGGGCAACCGGTTCCTCGTGGGCGATCTGAAGCAAAGCATCTACGGCTTCCGCCAAGCCGAACCACGTTTGTTTGCGAAACTGATTGACGATTTTGAATCCGGGCAACAGGAAGGTCGCGTCCACTACCTTTCCGACAATTTTCGGAGCCACCCCCAGCTCTTAGACGCGCTCAACAATGTTTTTGCGGTGTTGTTTGACCCTGCTTTGGGCGGCACGGCCTTCGGCGAAGCCGAACGCCTGCGCGCTGCCCGGCCGGAAATTCCCAACCCCTCCCTTGACGCCCAACATCGGCTCGAGCTGCACCTGTTTACCGCTCCCGAAAACCGCCAGTCAGCACCGGCAGGTTCTGAGGCCGAGCTGGAGCGCCTCGAGCGCGAAGCCATGCTTGCTGCCCGCATGATCTGGCGACTTTTGGAGGCAGGGATTCAGATTCCCCAGCGCGGCCACGACGGCAAGCCGTTCCTGCGCCCCTTAAGCTTGGCAGATATTGTCATTTTGCTGCGTTCAGCGCGCTACAATGCAGCAACTGTGGCCCGGGTACTGCGGGAACAGCACTTACCCTGTACCACCGCAGGCCGCGAAGCGTGGGCCGAGGCTTGCGAAATACGCGATATCCGCAACCTTCTTGCGCTGCTGGCGAACCGCCGCCAGGATATCCCGTTGGCGGGGTGGCTGCGCAGCCCGATGGTGGGCCTTTCGGCTGCGGAACTGCTGCGCATCCGCACCTTCTGTCCCCGGGGCGACTTTTACCGCGCGGTCACGCGTTTCGCCGCTCAAGCCGATCCGCAGGCGGAAGATCGCGAGCTGGTCTCAAAAGTTCGGGCAGCCTTGTTGCAACTGGATCACTGGAGGGAAATGTCGCTTCAGGAAGAGCTACCCGAGCTGCTCCGTCGAATTTATCACGAAACCGGATATCCGCTGTTTGTTCAGGCCCTGCCGCTTGGAGAACACCGCGTAAACCTGTTGCGGGCGCTGCAAAGCCTCGCGGCCGACTTTGCCCGTTCCGGTCAGCACGGCCTGGCCGAATTCGACGCCTGGCTTGAAGAGCTTGCGGCGGCTGAGCTCGATCCCGGCGTCGCGGTGCCGGCCGCCGAAAATGCCATCCGCATCATGACGATCCACGCTGCCAAGGGCCTAGAGTTTCCGGTGGTCTTCCTGCTCAACACCGGCGCCCGGTTCAACCGCACTCGCCAGCGCGAGCCGCTCCAATTTGACCCAGACATCGGGCTGGGCCTTCAAGTCTGGGATTGGCGCCTCCGCACGCGTCTAGAGACCTCCACCTGGTCACTGGCCGGTGACGCGGTTGCAATACGCGAACTGGAAGAAGAGCTGCGGCTGCTTTATGTCGCCGCCACCCGCGCCCGCGAAAAGCTCTTCATTTTCGGCCATGCCAAAACGGGTCTCTGGACCGACATCCGGGCGCTGTGCGCGGACACACCGCCGTCGCTGCTGGATCGACTGGCGGTTAACAGCCCGCTGGAGTGGGTTATGATGGCCGCCGCCAGCAGGCCCGAAGCCGTAGCGGTAACCGTGCATCCTGCCGGAAGCGTCGCGCAAGAGCCGGCATTCGCACCTTCAGCCCACGCAGCGATGCCCCTTGATGAGCCTTGGCTGGAACAGAGCCAGCGCTTATTGGCCTTCAGCCCCGACCGCTTTCTCTCCAAGCTGCCGGCGGCGATCTCCGTCAGCACCGCAGTGGAACTGGCAGCGCCGTTGCACCAGCCGGAGCGTGCGCACCTGTTTTCTGCTAAGCCCCTGGACCTGGATGCGCCGCTTTTTGTGCTGAACGCCGAGCGCGCTGCGGCTCGAATCCGTGGTATCGCCTATCACCGCTTTTTGCAGCACGCGGATCCGGCTTGCTTTGTCGACGAACAGCTCTTGCGGGATCAGCTCGCCGCGCTGGTCACCACCGGTCGCCTTCGCCCTGCCGAAGCTGAGCTCCTGAACCTGGAGGATCTGCTCTGGTTCGGTTCTACAGCCCTGGCGGCAGCGATGCGCCGTCATGCTGACCGGTTACAGCGGGAAGTAGCTTTCGTTTACGCTTGGCCGCTGGGCCCGTCCGGGTCAGAGGACTCTTCGGCCGGCCAGTCGCAAGAGTATACGCTCGTCCGGGGCATCATCGACTGCCTTATGGAAACTCCTAGCGGCTTGGTCATTCTGGATTTCAAGACGGATGAGCTCGCTGACCCGGAGCTTTTACGTGAAAGAACTGCCGGGTATTCGCTCCAGTTACAGCTTTACGCTCAGGCAGCCTCCGCGATTTTTGCGGGGAATGTTCGCCAAGCGAGCCTGGTCTTTCTGCGACAGCGCAGAATCGTGGAGGTTGACCTCAGTCATCCCCCGGTCCTGGAGCACCTGCTCAGCGCGTTGTACTGAGCCGGCTAGAATGCGGTTAGCGTATTGCGGCTGCTGCCACCGGGAGCCTGATCGATGCGCGGGCACATGCTTACCAAGGCTACCGTCGTTGGCGCCGGGGCCATGGGGACGGTCATGGCCCAGATTCTGGCAGGCAACGGTCTGCGCGTAGCGTTGCTGGCGCGGGAGAGCGAGCTCGGGCCGCTGCTTAGTGGTCGGGAAAACCCTCTGTACCTGCCCGGGGTGAAACTTGCCGCCGGGATCACCCCAACGGCTAACCCCCAGGCAGCTCTTGCTAACGTCGAGCTGGTAATCTCGGCTATTCCCTGTCAGTACCTGCGCCGCGTCTGGTCGAGCCTTCATCCCTTCGTGCCTGCGAACGTACCGATTTGCAGTGTTACTAAGGGGATTGAGATCGGCACGCTCTGCCGGCCGACGCAGATCATCGCCGAATATGCTCGCGACAATCCACTGGCGGTCCTTTCGGGTCCCAGCATTGCTCTGGAGCTTGCGCGCTGCCTGCCGGCGACGGTCGTCGTCGCCAGCCCCGATCCGGCCACCGCGGTGCTCATCCAGGCGGTCGTCAGCACGGCCTGGTTTCGCGTGTACACCAATCCGGATGTCGTCGGGGTTGAGCTTGCTGGTGCGCTCAAGAACATCATTGCCCTGGCGGCGGGCATCCTGGACGGCCTTAAAGCCGGGGACAACGCCAAGGCAGCACTTTTGACGCGCGGGCTTGTCGAGATTACACGCCTGGGTGTAGCGCTCGGCGCACGCCCGGAAACTTTCTCGGGCCTGGCTGGCATTGGCGACCTGATCACCACATGCGTTTCACCGCTGGGCCGCAATCGTACTGCCGGCGAGAAAATCGGTCGCGGTGTCCCGGTCGAACAAGTGATTCGGAGTACCCCCTCGGTCATTGAGGGGATTCCCACGACCAAAGCCGCCCTCGAGCTGGCGGCCCGCTGTAGTGTCGAAATGCCGATTACCCGCGCGGTCTATGAAGTCCTCTTTGAGAACAAGTCCCCGATCGCCGCGATCACAGAACTTATGAACCGGCCCCTGAAACCGGAGCACGTCGACTGACCGATCATTGAACTTGCACCCGCGGCAGATTAGCATGCCCATTTGTAGTGGCGGCCCATACCCGCGGCCGGCGGAGAGATCCAATGGCTAGTCTGCGACGGCATCCACCCACGGACTATGCCGCAGCGCCTGCCGGGGTGCGGGCTGATGGCACCGTCGAGCGCCTCGAGCGTGAGCTTCTGCGCGCTCAGCAGCGGGCCACGCTGGGGACGCTGGCCGCCGTCATCGCTCACGAGTTCAACAACCTGCTGACACCCATCTTGCCCTGGATCGACCTGGCGCTTGCTACAGGCGATCCTTCGGACATGCGCAAGGCGCTTGAACGCGCTCGCACGCAGGCCCGTCGCGCCGAGGTAGTCACCCGTCGTTTGCTGGATCTGGCCGAAGGCCGTTTGCTGCCCCTACAGGCATGTGCGGTAGCGACCGCGGTTGAAGAGGCGATCCTGACTCTCACCCGCCCCTTTGGGAAAGACGGCATCGCCCTTTCGGTCGACGTCCCGCCAGACCTGTATGTCCGGGCCGAGCCGGACCTGCTGATTCAGACGCTGCTCAACCTGCTGCTGAACGCCCGGGCCGCGATGAAGGGCCTCGGCGGTCGGTTGGTGGTGTCCGCAAAACGGGAAGCCGACAGCGTCATCATCGACATCCGCGACAGCGGCTGCGGAATACCCGCCGAGCAGCTTGAAAATCTTGTCAACCCGTTCTTGGCCGGAGCAATCGACGATCCCCCCGCGGGGACCTCGATCGGCTTGGGCCTGACCGCCTGTCGGCTCATTGCCGCCAAACACAAGGCTTCGATTCAGGCTCTGCCCAATCCCGACCGCGGCTGTACTTTCCGGCTTCGCTGGCCCGCCGCGTGACGCTGAGCAGTCGCGCCTTTGCGGCCCGAGGCCAGCAGCGAAACCGATATTGCCAGCACGGCCGCAGTTATGGCCGCGCCCTCAGTTAGTCGCGGCGGGAAGTATGACCACTCGATCTGGGCCGCCCTTTGCGATCCGACGCGCACCGCCAGCAATCCCCCCTCGGCCACCTCGATCGGGATTTGCCGACCCTCACATCTGGCACGCCAGCCGGGCAGCGCCAGTCGCGAAACGATCAGACGCACGGGTTGATCCTGCTTCGAACGGCCCGGCCACCAGGTGTCAACTCTCGTGACGAACTGGTTGGGCCCGTTTTCTCTGTAGGCTACGGCCCCCGGCTGAACCGGCGACTCAAAAAACGCCATCCCGCAGGCGGTTGGATTCCGGTACAACCTGAAGCCAGCATTAGTCCAGCTTGCCGGCTCGCAGCCGCCTGGGTCCGACCAGTCTGATTCGCACAGAAGCACCCAGCCGACATTAAAAACGCGCATCCATCCCGTTTCTTCCAGCAGCGCCTCGGCACGGCGGCTCACACCCCAAGGCGTAAACTCAAAACGTTCGTGCAGCAGCTTCGGCTGCAACGGGCCGTAATCCGCCAGGGCGCGCAGCCCCACCAGCGCACTGCTTCTCCCCGCATAGCGCGCCAGCGGATTCGCATACAGCCCCGCGGTCTCCGTCACCACCCACAACCGCGTACCAGAGTCGCGCACCTGCTGGATCCAGGACTCGTCATCGCGCGGCAGAAGTTCCCGCGGACTTTGCACATCGGCCGGCACGTCGACCGTCCAACCCATGATGCCCAGGTCCAGCGCCGTCACAATGACCAGCAGCCAGCTCCATCGCGGCTGGTTCCACCGGCGCGCCACCAGTCCCAGCAGAAACAGGCTCACAAAGATTGTGGCTGCCGCAACTGCCACTGCCGAGCCCCACGGCCGAACCGCCAGCAATGCTGCCCGTCGGCTGTCGGCTGGAAGCATGGGCGCGATAGCCAGCACCGGCACGAGC
>Ga0185342_1001275_pt1 | contig 10612 bp, 5 predicted proteins | sample ConPoolayeEmetaG_FD_128045 | JGI IMG/M metagenome (GOLD analysis project Ga0185342, IMG submission 128045) | Hot spring microbial mat communities from California, USA to study Microbial Dark Matter (Phase II) - Cone Pool mat layer E metaG... ...
CAAGAAATACGGTCAGCGGAAAGCGCGCCGGCGCTTCCAGTTCTCAAAGCGTTAGCCCAGCAGCGATGCGCCGCCTGCGCGGACGGCTCTAAGGCCAAGGAGCCTGCTATGCCCGAGCGTCCGCTGTTCGACCCGGCGCGCGTCCGGCCGGTCCCGCCGAGCGTTCCGTCTGCCCCGGTCACGTATACCGTCCGCCAAGTCAATGAGCTTATCCGCGGGGCGCTGATCCAGTACCTGCCGGCGGCCATTCACGTGGTGGGCGAAATCGCCGACCTTTCGCGACCTTCTAGCGGACATGTGTACTTCACGCTCAAGGATCAAACTAGCGAGCTGCCGTGCGTAATGTGGCGCAGCGTGGCGGCGAAGGTCCGGTTCGAGCTGAAACCCGGGCTGGAGGTGATCGCGACGGGAAAGGTGGACGTGTATATCCCGCGCGGCGTCTATCAGCTCTATGTAAGCCGGCTGGAGCCGCGGGGGATCGGGGCGCTGGAGCTAGCTTTCCGGCAGCTAAAGGAACGGCTGGAACGCGAGGGGCTGTTTGATCCGGCGCGCAAGAAGCCACTGCCGCGCATTCCATACCGCGTCGCGGTGGTGACCAGTCCGACCGGGGCAGCGATCCGGGACATCGTCCAGACGCTGCGCAGGCGCTTCCCGCCGTTGGAGATTGTGCTTTTTCCCGTGCGTGTTCAGGGCGAGGGGGCCGCAGAGGAGATCGCTGCCGCGATCCGTCTGATGAATGCCGTCGCGGCCCAGCTCGGCGGAATTGATGTGGCCATCGTCGGACGCGGCGGCGGGTCCCTGGAAGACCTCTGGGCGTTCAACGAGGAGGTTGTGGCTCGCGCCATCGCCGAGAGCCGGATCCCGGTCGTCAGCGCCGTCGGGCACGAGATCGACGTGAGCATCAGCGATTTGGTCGCCGACGCACGGGCGGCCACGCCCACGGCCGCAGCCCAACTGATAGTGCCGCAGGCATCCGATCTGCTGGAGTGGCTTTCGCAGAGCGAGCAGCGCGCGCACCGGACGTTGCATCATCGGCTGGAGCTGGCCCATGCGCGACTCAGTGCTCTGCTGGCTAGCGAGGTTCTGTCCCGGCCGCTTGCTTTAGTTCAGCAGCGTGCCCAGATGTTCGACGAGCTTCAGCACCGCCTGCGGCTGTCGCTCGTCGAGCGGTTCCGCAAAGTGCGGCAGCAGCTCGATCGGGCGGAAATGGCGATTCTGCGGTTCCGCTCCGGCGTCTACTTTCGGCGGCTGAGCGAGCGGCTTGCGGCACAGGTAGCACGGCTCGGCCGGGCACTGGGCCAGGGGGCGCTGCGGGCCGAGCGAGCGCTGGCAGCGCGCCTGGCCCGGCTAGAGCGCGCCAGTCCGCAGATGCGCTTGATCAGGCTGGACGAGCACCTGGCCCAGATGTGCCTGCGGCTTCAGTCCGCAGCACGATCGATACGGTCGCAGTGCCGCCGGCAGCTTGAAGCGCGTTTGCAGGCTCTGGCAGCTTACAACCCCGCTAACGTGTTGCAGCGGGGCTACAGCATTACCCGCGAGGCTAATTCACGCCGTATTCTGGGTTCGGTCGAACAGGTGCGCGAGGGGCTTTTGATCTGCACCCAGCTTGCGGACGGCGAGTTCCAATCCGTGGCGCGGGACCCGCGGCAGGGGCGCCTCTTTCAATAGGGGTTTCTCAGGCAATACTCCGAGTCCGGCCCTTTGCGCCACTGGCTGCCTCAGCGCGCCGGTCCCGACCGTGGTTCCTGCGGTGAAGCAGCCTGCACAAAAGCGTGCTCCACGCATTCGCAGATGTAGTGATAGGCAAGCTGGTGGGCCTCCTGAATGCGGTCGGCACGCGTATGCGGCACGCGCAGCGGGTGGTCACACAGGTCGGCGAGCTGCCCGCCGGGCGTGCCGGTGAAACCGATCACAACCGCCTTGCGCTGCCGCGCCAGCCGGACCGCCTCAATCACGTTCGGCGAGTTGCCGCTGGTGCTGAGTGCCCAGACGATGTCCCCGGGCTGGACTAGGGCCTCGAGCTGCCGGGCGAACAAGCGGTCGTAGCCCAAGTCGTTACCAATCGCGGTGAGGGTTGAGGTATCCGTGGTAAGGGCGATCGCGGGCAGTGGCCGGCGCAGGACACGGAAGCGGCAGACCAGCTCGGCGGCGATGTGCTGGGCATCGGCGGCACTGCCCCCGTTGCCCAGCAGATAAACCCGTCGTCCCTCACGCAGCGCCGCGACGATGGCGCTCACGATGGTGTTCAGGGTCTGGCCCGCGCTGGCCAGGCCGGACAGAGTGTCGAGATGCTCGCGCAGCACCAGATCCCATACGGGCGCATGCCGGTCGGATGCCCGATGTTCGCTCTCTGGCACGGCTTACTTTGCCTTCCTGGTTCGCGGCAGGAACCTCTTGGCAGCTTCGCAGAGCTGGCGGGTGTGCTCGACTGCCGCCGCAAACAGTTCCTTCTCGCGCTGGTCCAGCTCCACTTCCACAATTTTTTCGATCCCGCCAGCCCCGAGTAGGCACGGCACGCCGATGAAGTACCCGCCGGCGCCATATTCTTCCTGACAGTATGCGGTACAGGGCAGCAGCCGTTTGCGGTCATGCAGGATAGCGTCGACCATTGCGACAATCGCGGCGGCGGGTGCGAAACAGGGCGTGCCGGTTTTGAGAAGGTTGACGATTTCGGCGCTGCCGTTGCGCGTCCGCGTGATGATTTCTTCGAGCCGGCCCGGGGCAATAAGCTGGGTTACGGGAATCCCCGCGACGCTGATATAGCGAGAAAGCGGTATCAGCTCATCGCCCTGGCTGCCGAGCAGCATCGCCTGCACTTCGCGGACGCTGTAGCCGGTTTCTTCGGCGATAAAACTGCGCAGGCGGGCCGCATCCAGGGCTCCGGACTGACCTACCACCCGCGGTGGCGGGAAGTTGCTTACCCGACTGGCGGCGTAGGTGGTCGCCTCGACCGGGCTGGTCGCGATGATCAGTACCGCCTCTGGACTGAGGCTGGCCGCTTGGAGCGCCGCCTCTGCGACGATCCGGACGTTGTTTTCCAGCAGCTCGTCACGCGTCATGCCGGGCTGACGCGGCTGACCGGCGGCGATTATGACAACCCGGCTGTCGGCGCTTTCGTCGAAGCTGGTTGTGCCGCTGATGCGCAGGTCCAGACCGTCGACCGCGGCGGCCTGTTGCAGGTCGAGTGCCCGGCCCTGGGCCAGTCCTTCAACCGCGTCCACCAGTACCAGGTCGGCCAGTTCACGCGCTACCGCCCATTGTGCCACGGCCGTCCCAAGGCTTCCCGCACCAACGATCGTGATCTTGGGTCTTTTCATCCTGTCGACCGCTCCCCGCACACCACTTTGCATTGTCATCTGGCTGCCGCGGAAATCGCAGACGCTGGCGCCTCGGCGGTAGTATACGCCCTCATGAGTTCGGCGTCGCCAACCCGGGTAGCGGCAGTTGCCGCCGCCGACTGTTCGTGTCAAGATCGGCTTGATATTAGCGTAAGATTAAGCATCCTGATGGCTCAGCACGCCAGCAACGATCTGGGTCGCAGAATCTGCCGGGCCGGGGTTCTCTCCGCGCTTGGCGGGCTACTGCTGCTGGTACCGCTTATTGAAGGCTGCGCCGACCTCAGCTACGAGGGGATCACACTCGGCATGCGTCAGGCCGAATGCGCCCGCCGACTCGAGGGTGAGTCGGTACAGCGGACGGATCTGGGGCTCTGTGCGGTTCGTACGGATCTGACCGGTCGCACGGATACGCTGGTGGCCCTGGTCTCGCGTGAAGGCGTGGTGACGGGCAAGCTTCAGGCGACTTTTCGGCCTGCGGACTTGCGCTGGGGGCGGCCAGCAGCCTACCGGTTGCGTGGACAGCTTGATCCGGCCTCCAGCGCGTTGGGTGCGACCGGTCCGGTCGATTCTCTGCGGGCAATTCTCGACGATCTGGCCAGTTACCGCGGCCCGCGGTCGGTCATGCAGGCGCACGCCTGGGTCGCTGCCGGCCTGGTCCGCATGATCGAGCGCTGGCCGCACGTCGGCGAGTTGGCCTCGGCCTATCCCCATCTGACGGACATCCTTGAACAGGTTTCCGGCGGCGGCGAATCGCGGCTGCGTGTCGACCGCCAGGGCGTCTACTGGTTCGAGTACGAGCAGGGGCCGGCGCCCTGACGCCCGCTGCGAGCGACAGCGTCAAAAAGTCTTGTTCCGGTCCGCTCAAAAGAGCTATACTTCAACCTAGGCAGGCCGACGGTTCGATTCGAACAGGTGGAGGAAACGACGGCGGTGCAGCCGGTGGTCTGTCAGGCTTTGGAGTTTGAGGGGTAGCCACATCGAAAGGAGGCCAGACCAATGAAGACGTGGTGTTGTTTGTATCTGTCCGTATGCGCTGCTGGGCTGATGCCAGCGCCGGCCCAGGGCGGACCAGAGCAGGTCCCAGTGGAGGTCGACCGCCCGCTGGCGCTCCAGGCGGTACCGGACGGCCCGCTCGGCCCCATGGAGCTGGTAGAGGTTGGGACGACTCCGGGAGCAAAAGGCGAAAGCGTCCTGCTTCAGGGTGGCGATACGTGCGGGACGGCTACGGTTCTCTCCGGCCCGCTGCCGATCGTCGTGACCGGAACAACGGTGGGCTATCGAAATGACTACAACACGGTTTGCGAGATTCCGTCGCAGAACGGCGCTCCCGACGTAGTCTACTCATTCAGGCCGCCGCAGACAGACTTTTACAAGATCAGTCTGTGCAACGATGCCACGGCTTTTGACACGAAGCTCTATGTTCGCGTGGCTCCGTGTGAGAGCGGGGTGGACGTGGCCTGCGACGACGACACGTGCTTTACGCTTTCGTTCCCTGCGCCCTACGTCTCAATCATCGAGAGTGTGCAGCTTCAGGCCGGTACGCAGTACTTCATTATTGTCGACGGCTGGGGGCCGAATGATTCGGGCCAGTACGAACTTTCCATCGAAAGCGCGCTACCCTCAGCGCCCGCTCCGGAGTGCCCCGCGAACACGCTGGTTAGTCAGATCGCCTATGGGCAGGATGATCCCTGGGCCTTTTACGTGAGCAACGACCTGTACCCGGACTTCAACTCGGCTCACGGGATCAAACTGCTGGAGCATTTCATTGGCGTTGGTGGCCCGATCAACGGCCTGCACTGGTTTGGTGTCGGCGCGATCTACGACGACTTCGGAAAACTTGTCGAATGCCCGCTGAATCCGGGCAGCTTCCTAATCGAGTTCTACGCTCACAATCCGGATACCAACCGTCCCGACTACGCTCTGGGCCCGCTATACAGTTTCACCGCCAATGCCGGCAGCGGCCTGACCGTGACAGACACGTTGAACGTTTACCACGGTGCTGATGACGACTACCGGCTGCTGCGCTGGGACGTGCGGCTGCCGGTGCCGTACAGCTCGTTTGAGGGCTGGATTGCGATCAAGAACCTGGATCACTGTGCGTTCTGGTGGGCCAAGTCACCCGAGGGCGGCACGATCCACGTGGTGTGGGATGAGACCACGGACGTCAAGTCCGACCAGCCCGGAGATATTGCCTACTGCATCAGTGCGGACAATACCGGGCCGTTCACCGGCGCCTGCTGCGATGAATCGCTGGGCGTCTGCCGCGATACCGACGCGACCGACTGCGTCGGCGCCTACGACGTCTGGTATCCGAACCTGCGCTGCGCTCAGATCACGTGTGCCGCGGTGAGCTGGGCCTGCTGCGTGGGGACCGCGTGCCTGACGCTGGTTCAGGGTTCCTGTCAGGCGTCCAACGGAACCTGGTACTCGGGCTACGTCTGCACTACGACCGATCCGCGCTACAACGGGACGAACCTGCAGAATTGTGCCGAGCTTCCGCCAATCGCTCCGATTACCTGCGACACTCCGGTAGCCTACGGCCAGAACCTGGTGCAGGGGTATAGTTACATCTTCCCCTCGTGGGTGATTCACTGGTTTGATAACTACAGCGGCGTAAGCCAGCCCATCGTCAAGGTGGTCTGGTGGGGTACTGCTTCGACTGGCGAAGCGACCTGCACCTTCAATGAGCCGGTTCCCGTGCGTATCAAGTTCTGGCGCACGGTCGCCGGCAGCAACCCGCCGCGACCGGACATATCCGCGCCACACTGTGTTTTTGACACCACCGCGCGGGTGGAGCGCACCGGCTGGACCTTCGGCGACCCGCAGGGCCTGATTTACCGCTACACGGCGATCCTGCCCGGCTCCTGCACGCTGGCCAGCGGGTGGGTAACCATCTCTCACCTGCCTTCGGGCGAGGACCCATGCCGAATGTGGACACTGTCGGCAACCTGGGTCAACGGGGTGGCCTGGTTCGGCAACCCGCCCAATATCACTTACTGGCCCAGCTCGCAGTCTGAAGTGTCGACCGACATGGCTTTCTGTCTGTACACCACCGTAGCGACCGGCGCCTGCTGCCGTGAAGACACCGGGGTCTGCACTAACGGCGTCGCCGAAAACGTGTGCTTGGCTCAGGGCGGCTTGTTCTATGCCGGCAAGAGTTGCGCCCAGATAACGCCGCCGTGCACGGCCAAGCCGGGAGCTTGCTGCAATCACGACACCGGTAGCTGCACGCTGACGTTGTTTTCTCAGTGTGCCGCGCCGCTGCACTGGCTCGGTGCCAATACCACCTGCGATGCTTGCTGCGTGGTCCTGTGTGCCGGCACGCCGGAAGGTGAGCCGGTTTGCAGCGACGGCTACGTGGACACTTACAACAATGGCTGCTATACGCAGCCTTCCTGGAGCTTCCCGGACGACTGGCTCCAGATCGTCGATAACCAGACTTATCGCGGTGCCAGCGGCACCTTTACGACGGGTGGCCAGCTCCAGCGTGATTTCGACTGGTACTACTACAACCTGACCTCCCCAGTGGCGCTGGTCCAGGTGCACGTACAGGCCGAGTTCCGCCCGGATGTTTTCCTTCTGACTGCGCAGTGCCCGGGGACCGTGCTGTCTGAAGGCGTCGGCGGCGACTGCGACGACGTCATCGCCTCGGGCGCTCTGGCTCAAGGCCGCTACTACATCGTGGTGTCCAATCTGGGCACGGTTCCCTGTGGCGACCTGCGTTACAGTGAATACTGCTTGTGGGTTACACGGGGCACCGCGGGTGCCTGCCAGTTGCCTGACGGCACCTGCATTCTGACGAGCCAGAACGTATGCCTCGCTCTGGGCGGCACGTGGAGTGCTAATCAGCCCTGCAACCCCTGCGCTAACCTGCTGCGTGGCGACGCCAATTGCAACGGCAGCGTAAACGCCTTTGATATTGACGCGTTTGTGCTGGCCCTCACGAATCCTGCGCAGTGGCAGCAGCAGTACACCTGCGACATTCTGTGCGTTGCGGACTGCAACTGCGACGACCAGATCAACGCGTTCGATATCGACGCGTTCGTGCAGTGCCTGACTCAGGGCGGCTGCCCGCCGTGTCCGTAATGCGTAAGTGACCGAACGGCTGGCGGGGCGATCACCCCCGCCAGCCGCTCGCCGCAAGCGCGCTTCAGCCAGCTAAGACGCACCCAGACCCGGCTGACAACCTTCCGCGCTGGGAGTCGGCCGTCGGCCTAACTTCGTCGCCTGCTTCCGCGGGTGCCGTCGAACGGCATAGCGCAAGGCACCGGGGGCTGTTTTTACGCGTGACAGGTTGGCCGGACCGTTCAGTTTGCCAAACCGCCGGTCGGCCCGCGTAGGGTAGCCTGCTTCGGCATTCCCGGGCAGCCGAAAGGGGGCTTCTGCGGGCCGAATTTACGACCGGTGTTGGTGGAATTGGACGGGTACCGGTCTGCCTTGGCGGACCCAATCTACGCGGCTTCGTGGCGCCTTCCAGTGGTTGTCTGTTGCCCCCGGGACCGGAACCCGGGGCGCAGCGGGAGCCGGTTGTGATTCACGACAAAACCGGTTGACCGGCCAAAAAAACTTGCCAGCCGCGTGTTGGCGCTGAAAGAATATTTAGCAGCGGAGCCGCTGACCGTTCGAGAGCAGGGGATGGCGGGCACCGCGGCTGCGCAGGCGCTGGGTGGACACGAGGCCATGTCTTACGGGGACGAGCATCCGGGCCCTAGTGCAACTGGTCGTCGCTCCCCGACCAGATCTGCGTCGGTGCCCCGGCTGGTTCATGTCGCTGGGATGGGAGCACCCAAGGAGGCAACTCTATGTGTAAGCTGTTGAGGGACTTGTGCGGAGCAGTTGTTTGTGTTGCATTGGCCGCGGCGGACGAGCCATCGCCACTGATGCGGCCTATCGGCGAGGCGCCCTCGCTGGCCAGCGAACTGACGAATCCTGCCTGCGAGCATACGCTGTTGCCCCCGCCGCCGCGTTTGCGGGGCTTGAGGGGTTCTGCGTTCCAGCCGCAGGAATCGGCTGGGCCAACGGTTTGGCAGCCCCAGCCGGTACTGGAAGGCGAGGACATCGGATGGTTGCTGAGCGATCGGGCCCCCGAAGGCTACGTCGCCCCGGAGGAAGTCCGGCTCGCCACGCTGCGTCTGGAGTGCCCTGACTCGATACCAGAAGGTGAGCCAGTTTGCAGCGATGGGTACGACGATCAGTTCAACAGCGGCTGCAACGCGTACCAGCTACCGTACCCCTTCAGCCCCATTTCCTGCGGTGCCAGAATCCTGGGCACCTCCGGCACCTTCCTGTTCGGCGGGTTCAACTACCGCGACACCGACTGGTATCAACTGACTATCACGACCGGCACCGAGTTCACCTTCAGCGTTATCGCGGAATTCGAAGTTCTGATCTTCCTGATCCGCGCCGGAGACCCACCGGATCCGTGCCGCGCCTTTGAGATCTTGCGTTCTGCGACCGCCCCTGCCGGCCAGACCGCAACCATCACCAAGTGCTGCGCTCCGGGCACTTACTGGTTCTGGGTTGGTCCGACCGTGTTCAGCGGCGTCCCCTGCGGCGTCCAGTATTGCGCAGAACTAACTTGCGCGCCGTGCACTCCGGCGCCGCCGCTTGCCTGCCCGATTAACACGCTGGCCGGCCAGGTCGCCGACGGACAGGACGACTGCTGGTCGATCTATGTCAGCAATGACATGTTCCCGGACTTCAACCCGGAGCACGGGATCAAGCGGCTGGAGTACTTTATAGTCGGGGCCGGCCCGATTAGCGATCTGCACTGGTGGGGCTGCACCGCGGTCTACAACGACTTCGGGTCACTGGTCCAGTGCCCGTTGAATCCGGGTAACTTCCTGATCGAGTTCTGGGCGCATGACGAGTTTACCAACCGCCCGAACTATGCCCTGGGTCCGATCTACAGCTTCATCGCCAATGCCGGCAATGGTCTGGTCAAAGTGGATACCGGGCACGTTTACATCGGCCCGGACGACAATTACAAGCTCTGGATGTGGGGCGTGAATTTGCCGGTACCCTACACAGCGTTCAGAGGCTGGATCGGGATCAAGAACCTGGATTACTGCTGGTTCTGGTGGTCCGGCTCGCCGGAAGGCAACAGCATGCACGTCCAGTGGGATGAGACCACGGGTGAAAAGACCGACCAAGAGGGAGACATTTCCTACTGTCTTACCGCCGACATGCCGCTTCCGTACACCGGGGCGTGCTGCAACTTTTGTCTGGGCGTCTGCCGGGACACCGTAGCACCCGACTGCGTCGACATGGAGTGCGAGATCTTTTACCCGGGTCTGACCTGTGCCCAGATCACCTGCACGTTCACGACCTGGGCCTGCTGCATCGGCACTGTTTGCACCGTATTGCCCCAGGGTAGCTGCGAGCAGGTAGGTAGGTGGTATCCGGGCTACGTGTGCAGCACGACGGATCCGCGTTACAACGGGCAGAACCTCAAGGATTGCCGCGAGGCGCCGGCCATCTGCCCGATCACCTGCCCGGTGGTGCCAACCCCGTGCGTGGGTCGTAACCTCAGCGGCGGCTGGCTCTTCACCTCGTGGGACCGCGGACCAGGCGATCAGCGCTACGTAATCGACGACTTCACGCAGTGCAGCGGCTCGCTTAGCAGAGCGCACTGGTGGGGCAACTCCTGCACCGTCTGGAGTGGCCCGGATTGCAGCTTCGCTCAGCCGGCTCCGTTCGTGATCCGGGTCTTCCCGAACACGACCGGCCCGCAGGGTGACCAGCCGAACCTCAATGCTCCGGCCTGCGCTCAGAGCGTCAGCGCTATCTGGAGCCTGAGCGCCTACACGTGGAGCGGTCATCCGGAATGGGGCCGGATCGAGTGCTACACCGCGCCGTTTGCCCCGGCCTGTGCGCTTCCTTCCGGTCGCAGGTGGATCGGGATCGCCAGTGCTACACCTGATCCCTGCGACTTCATCTGGGCACCGGGCACCAACGACAACAACCGGCAGTGGTTCTATGACAACGGCAGCTTGACCCTGTACACGGATCCGAGCGGTGGCATGGACCGCAGCCTGTGCCTGTACACCGGCATAATCACGGGTGCCTGCTGCCGCGAGGACACCGGCATGTGCACCAATGGCGTGGAGGAGGTAGCCTGCCTTGCCCAGCCCAACGCCAAGTTCTTCCCTGGGCAGACCTGTGCCCAGATCTATCCGCCGTGCGCGGCCAAGCCGGGTGCCTGCTGCGACCGCCGTTACGAGGAGAACAACTGCCAGGTGACGCTGTTCGCCAACTGCGTGCCGAGTCCGCCG
>Ga0185342_1001280_pt1 | contig 10583 bp, 9 predicted proteins | sample ConPoolayeEmetaG_FD_128045 | JGI IMG/M metagenome (GOLD analysis project Ga0185342, IMG submission 128045) | Hot spring microbial mat communities from California, USA to study Microbial Dark Matter (Phase II) - Cone Pool mat layer E metaG... ...
ATAATTCTTGCGCATGAGGCGGCACATGCCTGGACCAGAGTGCCGCCGGACCAGAACTCGGCATACAATGAGGGACTAGCCTTTACCTTCCAGGGTAAGGTGAGTCAGTCCCTCGGAGCAAACCCGGCATTTAGCAAGGACCCCTATATGGCGGCTGTACTGCAGTGGGGGAAGGACATAGCGAGTAATTTCCCTGTAGACCCGCGGAACATGAATGCTCTCGCCGTGGATAATTCGGTTAGTGGATTCCAGAAGTACTTCGAAAAGCGTAGTGAGTATTACAGCGGGTTGCCAAGGTATGGTTAAGAATTCACGGGTGGGAACGCGGACAAATCATCCCAATCTAGTTCACATGACTGCAATAGGAGATATTTGGCGTGGCCTTATGTTAAACGTTACTGCACCTTTTCGTGAGCCACCGCTAAATCTGGCGCCAATTGGGTTTACCTTGTTGGTTGTTCTATTCATTATGATGGCATGCAACCCAACCGCTATATCGCCACCCAATCCGATCCCAAAAGAATACATTAAGCTAGTTGTTGACAAGGAGTTAATCCGTTACTCGTTCGAATACCCGAATTATTATGAGTCAACTCCAATCCGACTCGACAGGTCTGCCAACACAAGCCTACGCCTTCATTTGTACTACCCTGAGGAGGCAGCACCCCGAATCAGTTACTTGACCATCTATACTCTCTACCCTGGGGGATGGGGAGTATTCGAGTTAGACCCGAAACTCGCCGCGGATAGGGAATTGGCAACTAGATACCCCTATACAGGATTCCAACTTGTTGGGCGCTCCTCCCGTATGGTGGCAGGGGTCAAAGCTGAAGAGATAGCCTATTATGACCGGCAGTTTCCCTATGAGCATAGAACATACTGGCGACTTTACCTAAATCGTGACGCATATTTCAGCCGTGGCGACCACTATTACTCAGTGGCATGGATGGCTCCTGCCGAGGCAGCCAGCAGTTTCTGGGACGACTTTGACCACGTACTGAATACCTTCAAGTTCCTTGACTAGTTTGATGCCTACGACGCCAACGGCAGCATGACCGCCCGGGGCAGCCATTTGACCGCGATGGCATGGCCAGCTCGCTCACCATGTGGGACAATCTAAATACAGCGGATAGCTGGTGAGTAAAAGGTAAGTCTGAATGACAGCGTGAAGGTTCTACCTATGGGAACCCCGGTTCACCCGGGGAGATCCGAGCTGCTACGGCATACTAAATACCAGGTGGAAGGTTCTGCGTATTGTACAGTACCGCCCACCATACTGCACAATAGGCAGAACTCCTATCCTCTGTTCTATCAGTCCGTTCAGCGGCATAACGTAAGTCAGGGTCGCTCCATCCCCAACGACCCTGATAGTATGCACAAGACTCCGGACAAGAGCCCCTTCCTACGTCAGTTCACTCACGGTGATAAGGTTGTGGCGGTCAAAGGGTAGTCAGCGTCCCGGAGCGGCCGGCCCACACTTGGGGGTTGCCGGAGGCAATCAACAAGATCGGATCTTGCTCCTAGCTGGGAAACAAACGGATATCTTCAGGCTTGACCTCAAAGCCGACACTGTCTCCAATTCCGAATATGGCCTGAGATACAGGGACTTCTGCTATCAACTCCACGGGATTTCTCCAGCCTTCAACAATCAATTGATAATGAACCGCGGAGCCGAGATAAACAGCCTCCTGTATTATCCCCCTCAGATCTGAGCCTGCAGACGTTATTATTCTTATCCTCTCCGGACGAATTGAACATATTACTTTCTTTCCCTCAGGTAAATCTCGTTCTTGAACATGAAACTTCGTACCCAATAAGGACAGGATTCCGTCATTGATTTCACCTTCTATAAAATTACAGTGGCCAATAAAATCAGCGACAAACCTCGTGGATGGATTTTCGTAGATTTCTTGCGGCGAACCTATTTGTTCCAAATGTCCATCTTTCATCACACCGATGCGGTCGGACAGGCTCATGGCTTCTTCTTGATCATGTGTCACGTACACGGTGGTGAGTCCAAGCTCGCGTTGTATGCGACGGATTTCCTTTCTTATATCAGCTCGCAGACGCGCATCGAGATTCGACAATGGCTCATCCAGTAACAATAGTCGGGGACGAACGACCAGGGCACGTGCCAGAGCGACACGTTGTTGTTCACCCCCTGAGATTTCATGCACGCGACGGTTACCATAATCACCGAGATGTACAAATGCTAAGGTTTCCTCCACCCGCCGTTTAAGTTCGTCTCCAGAGATTCGCCGCCGCTGTAGCCCATAAGCTACGTTTTCAAAAACATTCATATTGGGGAATAAGGCATAGTTCTGAAAGACGAGACTAACATTGCGCTTCTGGGGAGGCAAATCCGTAATATCCTGTCCTTCAAGAATGACCTTACCTCCATCATGTTCAAGAAGACCAGCGACTATTTTCAATATAGTTGTCTTCCCACAACCGGAAGGACCGAGGAGACAGAACAGCTCACCTTTCACAAAACTGACAGAGAAATCATTAACTACCTTCTGCTCTCCGTAACTCTTTGATAAAGATATTAAATCCAGACCGGCTAGATTGACCGTGTCTGAGCCATTACTTTTCGCATCCATCTGGCAGTAGCCTCCCTCTGAGAAATCAAATATATTGCTGCCACCCCGATTGCAGATACGAGTAACATTGTCACGGATTGTGCGGCAGCAACCCCGATTTCCCCTTTATAAATAGCTTCGAATACATCCACCGAAAGTAGTTTGGTGCCGGGTGTGATGACGAAGATTATGGCTCCAACCGTCTGCACTGTAGAGACAAAAGCATAAAGACTGCTTACCAGCAAAGCTGATTTTGCCATCGGTAGAATAATCTGAAAGAACGTGGTTATTCTTGATGCTCCCAGATTAGTTGAGGCCTCATCAATGCTCCGGTCCTGTTGCTCCAGCACACTGATCCCTGAACGTAATCCGAGCGGCAACTCGCGAATCAGAACAAGCATGAAGACTATCACCCATGTGCCAGTCAAAAGAAGCGGAACCTGATTGAAAGCCAGGATATACCCCACACCGATGAGTGTCCCCGGCACCGCAAACGGCAATGTTGCAATAAACTCTAAGACCCCTCTACCTCTAAATCTTGTTCGAGTACAAATATAAGCGAGAACGACGCCTGTAAAGCTCATGGTAACCGCCGCTCCTGAAGCAAAGACAATCGTATTTATGATACTGTTCAGGCTTCTCTGCGGTAACATGCAAAAGTATTCGAGCGTAAGGGCATAATTTGCACCGAGATGCTTGGTGAACGCCGCCAGGAACACCGAGATGATTATCATCAAGATATAAATTGAGAAAAGGAGAGACATTACCCAGAGGGCATAGCGTATCGGTGCAGGCAAATTAAGATTCTTTCGCTCTGCCACATAATGTGCTCGGACTGCGCTCTGGCTTTTCTGTGCTCTCAAGTAAAGCCAGAAAGCCAAAATACACGCAATGAGTAGTAACGTGTTCAAAGCGGAAGCCATCGGCATATCATAACGTCCGATTAGCTGAGTATATGAGGCTGATGCCAGGGTATTGAATTTTCCTCCTATGAGAAGTGGCGTGCCGAAGTCTGCCATCGAACGCATGAATATCAAAATAAGGGAAGCGATAATGCCGGGCCGGACTAATGGTATCGTGACCGTAGTAAACACCTTCCATTCACTGGCGCCTAGATTTCGTGCCGCATCTTCAACCTGGCTGTCCACTGTAGTTAGCACTGCAGAAATAAGCAAAAAAGCGATTGTTGTGAAATCCACAGCCTGCACAGAAAGGACACTTTTCCAGCTATATATATCGAGGTCAAGCCCAAGCCACTGATAAGAGATTATCCCGTTTCGCCCAAATAAAAAAATGAATGCGAGTGTGGCCACGAATCCAGGGATAATTAGCGGCAGGACAGCAGTAGCACTGAATAGTCTTCGAAATGGTAAATCTGTTTTAAAAACCACAATGGCGATACAAAGACCGAGCAGTGTAGCAACGATTGAGGAAGCGATGGCAACACCTATACTGCTCCAAACTGTCCGTGCTAGCCCGGGGTTAGAAAAGAGTCGGGCATAGACGTCTAGGCCCGCCCCGTGCCCCGTACTAAAACTCCTGAAGATAACACAGAGAATTGGATAGAGTACAAAAACGGTTAGAGCTGTGAATACAATCCCCGGTATAAGGTATCTTTTCCACATTCGCCTGTTCCGTTGTTACAGGCAGACCGAACTGTTTTTGCACAGTTCGGTCTGCCTTATCTGAATGCTTATGTGTACTATTGGTACTGTGGGTATCTTCGATTGAACTCTTTCAGAACCCGCTCCCGCGCTGTGCCCCACTTGACCAGGTCATAAGCGACCAGATTTAGCTCTTTCAAGTTGGGGACACCGGCAATGGTGGGAGTGTCAGTGGTCGGCACCCGCGGACTGGCTTTCATCAGAACCTTCTGCCCTTCTGTAGACAGACACCAGTCAACGAAGATCTTGGCATTGTTCGGGTGTTTGACTCCAGCAACGATAGCTACCGGTGACGGCCAGGCAAGGACACCATCTTTCGGGAAGACCGTCGCTACCGGAGCATTGGGGTTGCTTAATTTGGTACTGTGTGGGTCAGGAGCGATACCGATAGCGAATTCGCCCTGCAAAGCTTTTGTCGGTGGGCCTGACCCGCTCTTCTCAAGGAACGGGATATTAGAGTACATCTTATCTAGGAATTGCCAACCTTTTTCCTCCCCCATTATTTGAAGGATGCCGGAAACGGTGGTATAAGCGGTACCGCCTGTGTTCGGGTTTGAAGCGCTTATCTCCCCCTTGTACGATGCATTAGCAAGGTCAGACCAATTCACAGGCATGGTCAGTTTCTTATTGGCGAGTCGGGTTTCGTTAACAACAAATCCTACAACAACAAGTGAAACGCCGGTCCAGTAACCGTCAGCATCTTTGAAGCCGGCGGCCACTCTTGAGGCATTGGGTGACTTATACGCAGAAATTAGTCCCTCGGCTCTAGCCTGGATGAAAGCGTCGGACCCGCCGCCGAACCAGACATCGGTTTGAGGATTGGCTTTTTCAGCCTGAAGACGGGTAAGCACTTCGCCCGACGACATGGTCAGAAACTGTACTTTGATACCCGTTGCCTTTTCAAATTCCGAGGCGACTAACTCTGGCTTCCCATAAGCCACGTACATGTTGAGTACTTTTTCTGAATCGGGCGTAATAATAGTAGTAGTAGTGGGTGCCGCTGTGGCAGGTGTTGAGGTAGCAGGCGGCGTGGTCGAAGTAGCACATGACGTTAGCAGCAAGATCAAGCAAACGACTGCACTAACTAGTAACGTCAACGATCTTATTGTCTTCATTGTTCCTTCCTCTGTTTTGATTATTTAAATTATCCAAGCAATTGATAATGATTTCTCTGGTATTGAGTGCCTCGGTATAGTCGTCCAGCTCAATCGTCCACCATACACAGTTGGTGGTCAGCAAACGGTCGACAACTGGTCTAACGTGATTTATGTCTTCAACCGGGTAATGACGGTCTTCCTCCTTGCCATACATATGCACTTCGTAAAGCCTGTCGGAAAACAGGTCAACAAAATCCGATACCGTGAGGTTGCCATTTTTCACCAAATCCGAAGAGGCGGCATGCCCAACGTCCATGGTGATCATTGATCCAGATTTCTTTGCCCATTTCAGGATATTCTCCGGGTTGCTGGCGGGACCACGGCGGAGGTTCTCCAGACAAACCGTGACGTCTAACTGCTGACCGCGTTCTACCAGACGAGTAAGATTCTCCACTCCCCTTTGTGAATCGAATGGTATCCGGGGAAGGAGACTCATGTGCACGGTTATCACCGGTTCACCGAGACCTGCTATGGCATTAAGAACCCGCAAATGTACTTGTGTCGCCTCTTCGGCTTTGACAGGGTCAGCGTTCCCTATTTCATAGTCGAAGAAACGGCAATGAAACCGTACCGGTACCCCCTCAGAGATGAACGGTCTGACGTGTGAGGCAATTAGATCAAGGGATAATGGATCTGGAGTGTACTCTATGGCAAAGGCGTTGTCTTTTGCCCATATGAAGCGATGAGGGTATTCCTCAGCCTTGACTGAAACCGCAATAGTCAGGTTACGTCCAGACTTACTGCGCTGCAACGTCCCAGAAGTGGAATTGATAAGAACTCGACAATTGTTGAATAAACGGGATGTTTCGAGAGACATTCAAGCTCCTTCTACTACGAACGTACCGCTACGTGGACACCCGTAACAGAAAGAGCCGGTTGGAGACTATGTAAGCACTAACACCGGGGTAACGCTGTTTGGTTGCCACGTAGTAGAAAAACGGGTATGATGCACAACGCGCATCAAGCCATTAGCTCATGTGCGGCGATTGAATCTGTTCACAACGTCACCCCCTTTCTTGATACTCAATTGCTGTGGTAATCAGTGATAGTATTATACGTAAGGAACAGCCTAGAGACAATTGGACGAATTCGGGAGGAGAGACTGGACTTTGATACATATTCGAGAGCTAACCCTTTCAGAGTGTTGTACTCCCTATGATGTCCGGGAGATACCCTGATTTTAGTACCTGTGGTTCCAGCTATTACTATAACCGTGCCCGCGCACCACACACCTGAATGAACCTCAGGAGGCACCCAATGTCTTCAGAGACCATGAAAACCATCCGGCCTTACGGTATCTGTTGTGTGCAGGCCAACTGGGATCTCAACCCGCGCAATCTTGATGGCTCCTTCAAGAAGGACGTCCGGCAGCGAAATGTACAGCTGATGTGCGACTACATCGACCACGTTTTCCAGACGGCGGTCCTGCCCAGCCAGGTCCGCCTCTTTTGCTTTCCCGAGTTCGGTATCGGCGGGCACTACTCCTTTCAGGACTCCACTGAGGATGTAAAGACGTATCAGGCCATATCCATCCCCGGCCCTGAGACCGAAGCCCTGTCTGCCAAGGCAAAACAGTACAACGTCTACATCGCCGCGGTGAACACCGAAAACGACCCGGCCTACCCGGAGAATTTCTTCAACACCGCCTTTATTATCAACCCGAAGGGCAAAATCATCCTTAAATACCGCAAGATGAACATTGCCTTCGGACTCAACCCTCATGACATCCTGGACAAATACATCAACCCCATCACCGGCACTAAAGACTATTTCCCCGTGGTGGATACCGAAATCGGCCGGCTCGGCTGTTTCATCTGCGGTGACCTGGGCATGCCCGAGATCCCGCGTGCCTACGCCCTCAAGGGATGCGAGGTACTGCTCCACCTTTCGTCCGGATATTCCTGGGAAATGGCCATCAACCTTCTCCGCGCCCGCGCTGTGGACAACACCATCTACATCGCCCATGAGAACTGGGCATCAATGACAATCAGCGAGCGGGACTTCGGCGGAACGCCGCTTACCTTCATCAACAGCCGTGGCGGCGGCGGTAGCTGTATCATCGACTACAACGGCAACTTCATTGCCCGGGCGGAGGGGCATACTCCGCAGGTAGTACTGGGTATGGTGGATGTCATGGCCCTGCGTCGGGAGCGCGAGCAGTGGCGTCGTCCTAACCCCTTCGGTCAGGGCGGCAATTTCCTCGCCAATACCCGTACCGAGCTATATGCACCTTTCTATAACCGTACCATCTACCCGCCTAATACCCGTCTCGATAGCAGTGTCATGGCACGGCCCCACGATGAAAGCTCCCGCCAGCGCCGCCAGCAGGCCCTGGCCAACCTCAAGAACTTCTACGATTTCTATTCCGAAGACTCGGTCACATAGCCAGAGTCGTCATCATAGTATAATAAGCAACCCGGGACGCCCCATTACATCCTTCCAGCAGATGATGAAACGCCCGGCATAGCGGGAAAGCCCAACACCACAGCAAGGAGACCGCAAATGCAAAACCAGAACTCCAGTTTCCGATGGCCCGAGCAGCTGTCCTTCATTGTCTGGCCCGGTGCCGCCGAGTCAGTCAAGACCTGGACTTCCGTTTTCTCAGCCGACACCGGGATCCAAATCAACATCGTGGCCGAAAGCGATATCGTCAAGCGCTTCCGCGGCGTGAAGTATGGCACCTTCGACTTTACCGCCGGCTTTGGCAATGAGACCAGCCAGATGCTCTCCGGCAACAAGGAATTCGTTTACCGGGACTCCGGCCCCTTCCCGGTACGCATAATCTGGTCATGGTCACGCTCGGCCTCCGGTTTCTACGTTCGGGCCGATTCCGGGATACGCCGCCCCCAAGACATCAAGCCCGGCACCCGCATCGCCGATATGCGGCCCTTCCTCAGCAGTATCCGCATCGTCGAAGCCCTGCTCGCCTGGGCCGGCCTGGGTATGAACGACGTCACCTGGGTGCCGGTCAAGAGCACCAAAGAGGCCGCCGAGGGCGTCCTCGCCGGAAAGATTGACCTGTCCTTCGGCGTGCCGTCCTCAGCACCGGTGCTGGAAGCCGCCAAATCGCCGCAGGGAATTGACTGGATTGAGCTAAACCGGGACAAGGACCCCGAAGGTGCAAAACGCTTCAAAAAGCTCTACCCCCTGGTCAATTTTGGCCCGATGCCGGCCAGCAGTCCCGCATCTTCTGCCGGCAAGTGGCTCACCGAGGGCATCAACTACCTTGTTGGACGCCGTGAGCACTCAGCCAGCTTCGTCTACAGCTTTGTTAAGTGGCTCGATGCCAATTATCCCCGTTACAAGGACCTCCATCCGGACAACCAGTCCCGCAACCTCGAGACGCTGGTCAGAGGCCTGAGTTTCACTTACATCCCGGTACATGAAGGTCTGATTGCCTATCTCAAAGAAAAGGGGCTCTGGACCGACTTCCACGAGCGCCGCAACCAGGCCAATAACGCCCTGGTAGAACGCTACTGCGAGGCTTACCAGAAGGCGGTTGAAGCCGCTGACGCCAGGCACATGACGATTTCTCCTGATAATGCCGAGTGGGTGAAATTCTGGCAGGACTACAGGAAACAGGCCGGACTACCGGGATTCAGAATATTTGACAGTCTGACCGAGGAGTAGCATGGCTGACAGCAAGCCCCTCGAAGGAAAGACTGCTGTCGTGACGGGCTCGACCAGAGGCATCGGCCGGGCCATCGCCGAAGCCCTGGCCAGAGATGGCGCCAGGGTCGTCATCTGTTCGCGTCACCGGGATGATGTGACCCAGACCGTAGCCGCTATGAAAAGCCAGGGCCTTGCCGCGTCCGGCATCCCCTGTGACGTTTCATCATCCAAGGACCTCGAGGCATTGCTCCAGCACGCCGTTCAAACGTGGGGCAAAGTAGACATCTGGGTGAACAATGCGGGTGTTTCCGGAGGCTTCCGACCGCTTACGGCACTGAGCGAGCCGGAAATCGACCGCATCATCGCCATCAACTACTCAGGCACGCTCAAAGCCTGCCGCATGGTCATCCCCTATTTCATCAAGCAGGAAGGCGGCATCCTCTTCAACATGAGCGGGAAGGGGGGTGAAGGCGCCGCCAGCCCGATGATGACGGCCTATGCCTCAACCAAGTCGGCGGTGGTCAGCCTGACGCGGAGTCTTGCCAGGGAAAACCGCAAACATCCGGTCTCGATACACGTCATCTCGCCCGGTATGGTGCGGACCGATTTCTACAAGACCGGCCGGCCTGAAGGGCAACCGAAAAGCACCGAATATGTCTTTAAGGCTATCGGTGTCCCGGCGGAAGCGGTCGGCAGGATGGTAGCCCGGGCCGCTGCGCAGAAGCCAGGCGAGGCTACCGGCAAAAGCTATTCGGCCATCAGCGGCTGGCGCCTGGTGCGCGGCATGACACTGCTGGCCTGGTACCGCCTCACCGGCAAGCTCAGAACGAGCCGCCAGTAGCAGTACCGCAACCCTGCTCGTTATGCTAATATCATCAACATCTCAGAACATCTCCGAGAGGGCTCGTAAGTGACCTTGCTCTTTTCGCAACAGCATCGTCAGCATCTCAATAAGCACGTGAAGCACGTACAAATAAGCTCGGAAGGGCTCAAGTCCTTTCGAAAATTATGTCAGTATCATCGGCGTCTCAAGGACCGCCTGCGGAAAAGCTCGGAAGGGCTCAAGTCCTTTCGAAAATCATGCTGACATCATCAGCATCTCAAGGACCGCCTGACACCGCAGGTGAGCGATGAAACTACTGGTCATAGGTTGTGGGCACTGCGGCGCCAGAATCGCCGGGCAGTTCGCTGACCTCGGCAGGAAGGCACGCCGGGAACGCCGTCTGGAAATAATAACGGCTTCTTTCACCGTAATGACAAACGCCGCTGATTTTGACGCCCTGCTCTCCACCGAGGACGCGCCGTTACAAAAAATCATTATAGGAGCCGCCGCAGCCCCAGGTTATGCCGACGGAAAAACCAACGAACTTGCCGCTGAGATTGCAAGAGATGAAAGCGAAAAGGTCATCGAGGCGGTAGACCCTTATTTACGCACCAACGAAGTAGATGCCTTCATGCTCATTGCCGCCGCCGGCGGCGGCACCGGTTCCGGCTTGGTCCCGGTACTGACGCGTCACCTGAAAGAGCGCTACCTTAGAAAACCGGCGTACAACCTCATCGTTCTTCCC
>Ga0185342_1001281_pt1 | contig 10572 bp, 10 predicted proteins | sample ConPoolayeEmetaG_FD_128045 | JGI IMG/M metagenome (GOLD analysis project Ga0185342, IMG submission 128045) | Hot spring microbial mat communities from California, USA to study Microbial Dark Matter (Phase II) - Cone Pool mat layer E metaG... ...
CGGGAGCCTGAAAAGGCTTGATTTAAATTAAGGATCAGAAGATAATATCTTTTTTAGAAAATAAGCAGAATAGTGTCGGCTAAATAATAAATGTTAAGCGCTTTAGCCATGGCAAAAATTCTGAAGCTAACTTCATCTAAATTTTATAAATAATTTAACCTAAGGAACGACAAAATGAAAAAGGTAGCTTTTATTGCGCTAACGGTTTTATTTGCTATCATGGTTGGCATGAGCTGCAAAGCAAAAGTCAAAGAGGGGCCAATAATCCCCCGGGAACTACTTTTTGGCAATCCCGACAAAGCCTCTCTTCAAATAAGTCCTGATGGCCAGTATATAAGTTTCCTGGCTCCAGTTAATAATGTTCTTAATGTCTGGGTGGCCCCCGCCACCTCTCCGGAAAAAGCCGAGCCAGTAACCAAAGATACTCTGCGTGGCATCAGAATTTATTTCTGGGCTCATACCAACCAGCATATCATCTATTTGCAGGACTTAGCCGGCGATGAAAACTGGCAGGTTCACGCTGTCCATATTGCGACTAAAGAAGACAAAAACCTAACGCCCTTTGAAGAAATCCCCGGCCCAGACGGCAAGCCAATCACTTTGCCTAACGGGAAACAGCTACGTCCCCAGGCTCAAATTCAGGCTGTAAGCCATAAATTCACCGACGAAATCCTGGTGGGCCTCAATAATCGCAATCCTCAATTCCATGATATCTATCGTCTCAACATCTTAACCGGAGAAATGAAGCTCCTCCAGCCCAACGACAGGTTTATGGGCTTTCAGACCGACGATGACTACCACATTCGCCTCGCGGCGCAGATGACACCCGACGGCGGCATGGAACTCTTTGAACCCGACGGGAAGGGCGGCTGGAAGTCGGTCGATAAAATTGCCATGGAAGATATGATGACAACCAGCCCGGTGGCTTTTGATAAAACAGGAACAGTCCTCTATATGATTGATAGCCGGGGACGCAATACGGCCGCTCTGGTGGCCGTTGACCTAAAAACGGGCGAAAAGAAACTTGTCTTTGAAGACCCAAGGGCTGATGTCAGCCAAATCATGATTCATCCCACGGAAAAGACCATCGAGGCTGCGGCCGTCGAATACCTGCGGACCGAATGGACCATTCTCGATGAAAAAATAAAGGTCGATATGGATTATCTCAGGACAGTAAGCGAAGGCGACATAAATGTCTATTCCCGGACGCTGGATGATAAGTTCTGGACTGTGGCCTATATGGTTGATAATGGGCCGGTACGCTACTACCTTTACGACCGCGCTAATCGACAAGCTCAATTCCTTTTTACCAACCGCAAGGATTTGGAAGGAGTGAAGCTTTCCAAGATGTACCCGGTCGTAATTAAATCCCGGGATGGCCTTAACCTGGTCAGCTACCTCACCCTTCCGTGGTGGCATGACCCGGATAATGATGGCCGTCCGGCTAAGCCGCTGCCCATGGTGCTTTATGTTCACGGCGGGCCATGGGCCAGGGATTCGTGGGGCTATAACAATATTCACCAATGGCTGGCTAATCGTGGCTATGCAGTTCTCAGCGTTAATTATCGCGGCTCGACTGGCTTCGGTAAGGACTTCATTAACGCTTCTAACTTGGAATGGGCCGGTAAAATGCACGACGACCTAATCGATGCCGTCAATTGGGCCATTAACGAGCGCATCGCTGATAAAAATAAAGTGGCCATCATGGGTGGAAGTTATGGCGGTTATGCCACCCTCGTCGGGATGACCTTTACGCCAGAAGTTTTCGCCTGCGGCGTCGATATTGTTGGTCCCTCCAACCTGCGCACTCTGCTCGAAACAATTCCCCCTTACTGGAAACCGATGATGGAGCTGTGGGCCACCCGAGTTGGCGACCCCCGCACCGAAGAGGGCCGAAAGTTTTTAGATTCTCGGTCTCCGCTTACCTATGTCGACCGAATTAGTAAGCCACTTTTAATTGGGCAGGGCGCTAATGACCCGAGAGTAAAACAGAGTGAATCAGACCAAATCGTTAAGGCGATGCAGGAGAAAAATATCCCTGTGACTTATGTCCTTTATTCGGATGAAGGCCATGGTTTTGCCCGGCCGGAAAATCGCCTCTCTTTCTTCGCCGTATCTGAGTTATTCCTGGCCCAACATCTGGGTGGTCGTTCCGAACCTGTCGGCGATGATTTCCAGGGTTCCACTATCCAGGTACCGCAAGGAGCTGAAAATATTCCAGGCTTGAGCGAAGCCCTGAAAAAATAATTTTTCCTCTGACTTGGAAGAATAAAAAGTTTTTTATAAAATTATAGAACGAAATAAAAAATGTGGTCTTGGGGCGACAAGTTTAATAGAAGGAGGGCAATATGAATGTCGGTACTTTGGATGCCATTATCCGGTTGATTGTCGGCTGGGTCTTAATTCATCTCACTCCGATCCTAAAAGTAAAAACAGGCCCGGCGCTGCGCTGGATTTTGGTCATCCTGGGCATAATTTTAGTGATTACAGCTGTCACCCGTTATTGCGGTCTTTATAGCCTACTTAAAATGAAAACCCTGTAGAGCCTTTTCGTTTGTTTGTAACCAGAGGTCGCTCCCGAGGGCTAATTTTATAAATTATTAGCCCGAAGCGAAAAAAATAGCGGGGTGATTATCATATAAAGTAATTATTATGAATTTATAATCAACAGAATCGATCTAAAGGGCCCTCTTCCTCGCAATGACGTTATCCCGCAGGTCGTCATTTTTCGCTCTAAAAGAAAAATCCAACCATAGCCTGATAAAAGAACCGTAGGAAAAAATGCGCCTCAACTAACAGGCCTCAGGCGGAACAAATAATTTTGACCGATAACTCGTTACTCATGTCCTCCCCAGCAGCCCAGGTCTAATTAAAAACGCATCAAGAACTGAAACGACCGGCCGTCTCTTGGTCTGGGGGAAACTGCTGGCATAAGCTAAAAAGGCCGTTTTTTCTTTAGGTCAAATCTTTCTCCGTCAAGGAGAACATGCATTGTAAGGCCGCGAATGGAAAGAGCCTGGTCGCGGCGTCTCTTCACTTGAGCCCGGCCGGCGTCCAAAACGATGACATTTTTCTGACCCCAAACCAAAAAAGTCTGGTCGGGATTGACGACGACGGCCGTTGATTCATCGATGCCGAGGCCGACCAGCTCGGGATGTTCGGCCACCACGCTGATGAGACGATTATGTCTTTTGCGGGTAGCAAAGTGCTGGTCAATGATAGCTGAAGTAATAAGACCCAGACCGCGAACCAAAACCACATTTCCTGATTCAATCGTCTCGAATTCATGCCCCTCCTCTGGCTTGCGTTTCTCATCGCCGGTGATCATCAATTCGCTCATCACCGCTGCTCCGGCGCTCGTGCCGCCAATTACCGCCCCTTGCTGATACAGATCCTTAATCATTTTATGGACCGGCGTATCAAGAATAGCCTCGGTGACCCGGGTTTGGACCCCGCCAGAGAAGAAAATCCCGCCGTAGCCTGCCAGTAACCTCGCCTTCGAGGCATCCTCAGCCTCCTGGCGAGTAAAATTATAGTAGTCTACTTCTTTGGCCCCAAGGCGCTTAAATTCCTCAACTAAATTGCGACCGGTCTCATCCGGGGTTGCGCTGGCCATGGGCAAGACTAATATCCGGCCGCTTCCTGACCGGCTGGCCAGGTCGACAAACTTTTTCATCATCGCTCCTGGCCGGTCTCCCCCACCAATGATGAACAGATAACCTTTGGGTTTGAGCTGGGGAAAGCCCGGCTGAAAGCTCAGTAAAGAAAAAATCGCCAGAACAAGCCCAGTTAACCCGACCTTAAAAACTCTTAAAGGCAACCCTTTCATGATTGCTATCTCCTGCTGACATTTTATTTAATCCTGATTTCAAGACAAGCCTAATTAGCCGGCTACAACCTTGACTGCTCTTTGACCCCTGAGTTTTCTTTTCCCCAAATCACCGCGGCATTTCGCGTGGCCGCCACCAAGGTTTCCATCGGGCTGGCCCCCAGCTCCACAAAGTATTTCATTTCCTGATTTAGCCAGGCCGCTGACTGTTTGCCCGTAAAAAAGGTATATTGTTTATTCGGACCCGCTAAAAGGAAAAATAAAAGGCCTTGAAAACAGACCTTAAAGCGCCGGCTTTGCCGCAAAAAGCCCCACCAATTTAAAAAATGGTTTGACTTGAACTGGTGGCTGAAATCATCTACAAAGAATTGAAGCCCTTTTTTGCCGTCTGCAGAGAGATAGAGATAGAGATAGAGATAGAGATAGAGATAGAGTAAGAAATAGAAATAGAAATAGAAATAGATAAAGATAAAGATATAAGTGAAGAAGCTAAGAGGGAAGAGATGAAGCATTTAGCGTTTATCCCAATAGGTTTTATTCGAACCGAGGTGGCTGAAGTTCCGCGTCACTGGTCGATTTCTGATGTCGAGGGCGAAATCCTCCTCCAACCAGAATATCAGCCAGGCCTGACAGGGCTTCAGGCTGGTGACAGGATAGTAATCATTTTTTACTTCCATAAATCGCCGCCCTTTTCCCCTGAAAACTTAATTCAAAAGCCGCCCCATCGCGACCAGCCAGCCGGGGTTTTCAGTCTTTGCTCGCCGCTGAGGCCTAATCCAATCGGCCTTTCAGTCGTGGAAATAATCGCCATCGAGAAAAATATCGTCAAAATTAAAGGCCTGGATATGCTCAATGGCGCCCCTGTGCTGGACATTAAACCATATATATCTTATCAAGCTCGCTGAGTGCTTTATCCCTTTAGGACAATAAATAATGGAATTTCCGGGTTTTATGGGGGCAAACCTGGAGAATTGAAGGCGCCAGAAGGCGTGGAGGCAGCCTTTGGATGCGGAGTTTAAGTAGAAACGCTCTCGGGTCGCTGACGTATTTTATTTATATTCATCTAATTAGCTTCATACACAAAATACCCGCCTAAGATGAATTCCCTAAAAGCTGCACTCAAATATCTCCTTTTTGCCCATAAGAAAGTCGGAAGAATTTAAATAACTAATTATTGGAGAGAAGATTATTTTTCCTGCCCACGCTAAACTCATCAATTCTTTTTCATCGCCGGCTTCAGGTTTATCATTGACAGAAATAACCTGGCTGGTTAAATTGCTTCATAAAAGGCAAATAGGTGAATAAAGAAAAGACTACCAAGCGTCGCCAGTTAATCAAAACTTTGGCGGCGGCAATCCTGGGGGCAGCTACCTGTTCCCATCCTGCTCCCGGGATGAAAAATTCTAAAGAGAAGAACAAAGCAAAAAATCAGGTCAATTCAGCGGTCAGTTTCTCTTCAACTAAGGAGGATAAAATGGAAAAACCAATTAAATATGTTGAGGTAAAGGTCACAAGCGTCAAAGGAACGTGCAGCTTGGGACACAAGCCTGGCGATGTAGCCAAAGTTACTGAAAACGGGGTGGAAGGAAAAATCTGCCTTCATGCTCTCTACAGCCTGCTACCCGCCGCCTTTGCCATGCTGTATGAGGCTCGTTTCCCCTGGTTAAAAGAGAATCCCGACAAGAAAACTCACGCCTGCCCCGACGCCACCAACCCCGTGGTCTTTGAGATTACCCGTATCCGAGAGTGATGTTCTCTATTAAGAATCTATTAAATACAAATCATTCGTCCTATCTCATGCTGAAAAGAATAATTCATCGACCGCTATGAAGCTCAACCCCCGGGATTAGGCATGAGCCAGGAAGGTTTCGACCCCTAAGTTCAAAACCTATGTCTCCAAGGAGTCTAATCGACCCTATCTGAACAAAAAGTAATCATAAGCGAAGCGGGCAATTTGGGCGATGACCTCTTCGACATCCTCAGTCTTTTCCTCGTCGGCGTTCTTTATAAAGACGGTTATGGCCACGCGGCCTTGGTCATAAGGGAGAAAAATAATTCCCACGTCGTTGACGGTGCCGCCAATTGTTCCCGTTTTATGGGCCACTCTTACCCCAGGCGGCAAATCGCCCTTCAGCCGCCTTTCGCCTGTCTGGCAACGCAGCATCACCTCGATAATAAAGTCGCAGCTTTCTTGGTCAAGAATCTGGCGAGTTGCAATGAGCTCCAGCAGACGGTTCATGGCCAAAGGCGTGCTCTGGTCCTTCATTACCTGCGAAAAATTTTGGCGAGCCTGCTCCCAGGCCTGCGGGTTAGTCGTTCTTTCCTGAAGAAAGAGTTTCTCAATCTCTTCCAAAGTTAGATTTTTATAACGGTTAGGGTCAACGCCTCGATACTCGAGAATCAGTTCCTGGCAACTACGATTAACGGTAATGCCCTCAACCCCCAAGGAACGGATGCGCTCGTTGACCTTCTCAGTCCCCACCTTTCTTAAAAGAAGGTCCGTGGCTGAATTATCGCTGATGAGCATCATCAGATAAATTATGTTCCGCACAGAAAGGGCTATCCCCGGCGCTTGCAGGCTGCTTAGCAGGCCGCTCCCTAAATGAAGGTCGAGGGGCGACAATGGCCACATATCGTCAAGCTGGAAGCGCCCCTCCTTAATCTGCGCCATCACCTCCACCAGAATCGGGATCTTAAACACACTGGCCATGGGAAAGGGCTCGTCACCTCTTACCGCCATCGCCTCCCCTGTCTCCAGATGTTTAATGGCTACACCGACAACTCCCTTAACCTGACGCGAAACCAACTCGACCTGTCCTTTCAGTCGCTCTATTCTCGGGACATTAACAATATTAGCTGAAGAGGTTTGGTCGGTTGCCGGCCTAAGCTCAGAAGAAAAAAGCGGGGCCAAAATGAAAAGAATTAAAAGTGTCAAGAGAATAATGGGCCCGTTAAGTAAGCTTCTTTTCTTCCTTACTAAATCACTAAAACCCAAGAAACCTTTCTTTCTCATTAATTCCTCCTCTTTTTTCGCTCGCAGATTATTCGGCGCTTCGCCCTTTATTTTAAAGATTTCTCTCTTTTCAAGCCATTTTTATTGCGGTATCAATTAAACTGGCAAATAAGCCAACTATTAATTTTAACCTCGGAAATCGAAAGAAGCATATTTTCGTCACCTGAGAAGGGCGGAGACACTGACTGTAATTATAAATATCAAGCTCTTTAATCATGTTCTTTAGGCACCGGGAAAAAGGTGATTTCTATATAAACCGGCCGGGTCAGAAAAGCCTCTTCGCTATCATGATTAACCCGGCCTTGGAAACCTCAGGGCCCATTCATGGTTTATTACCTGGATATTTTTGAATCACCCCGATTTACGATTTCCTAAGCTGAGGACACATCTATTTATCTTTTTTATTTCTTAATTATGTTAATTTGAAAGGGGGAAAAAGGCCGTAATCAAGGAAACTATATTCATCTCCCGGCTGCTGGTCGATGGGCGGGAGCTTGCTGGGAAGCGGAAGGCCAGGCGCGGCCGCGGCCAATCATGTTCCCAGTAATGGCCGGTGAGCTGGAGGCCATGCTCGGTGCAATATTGATAATAAGGTTTGGCCCAGTTGTCGATAAAAAGTTCAAGCAAGGTCAGGTAAAAATCATGACGGACGCGATGAAAATCTCCCTGTTCCTCAAAAAGTAAGGGCAGGTGCACTTTCAGGTCATAGCCACGCCGCCTGGAGAATTCAGCTAAAAGGGCTGGGGTAAAATTAACTGCGTCAGAATCACCGGGTGGGCCGATATGAGCTTCATCCTGAAAAGTTCCCGGAATCGTTTGACCAAATTCATCGCCGCAAATTTGGCGATAGGTTTCATGGGTGAAATAAAGAAAAGCCTCAGTAACACCAGGTTGCATTAAATCCACATAGGTAAAGCCGCCATACCAAGCTGACGAAGGGAATCATTTTATTATTTTTGCCCCATCTCAGCGCCAATTATTTTATAATCTTTGTCAATTTTTAAAAGGCTCTTCCGTAAAAATTGTGCTGATTTATTGGGCTTATAACGGCTGTATTTCTTTTAAAAACAATAATATATAAAATTTTAAGCGAGCCAAAAAGGCCTTTCAAAATTAAAGGATGATTTATTCTCATTCTAACCTCTAAAAGAGGACTAAAGAAGGGTTTTATAAAGCCCTTCCTTTACCCTCATACAAGCGCTCATCTGAGCGAAAAAATGGGTAAATACTCATGATAAAAAAGCGCTAAATCCACCACCCTTTTTAAGGATGAGCCTTTTTAAAATCTTCGCTTTAAGTGGTCCCTAAAAACAGATTATCCCTAAATCAAGGTGGATAAATTAGAGCTGATGTTAAAGCAAAAAGATTGGAGGGAGAAACAGTTCAGCTTGATTAAATTATTTATTCCATTTCGCTGTCTTACTGCTTTTACTGCTCTTGGCCATTAAAGTTCATAAATTGTTGAGCCTTTGAGGCGCTTTAAATATAATTAGCCCAGCTTCAAAAAAGGAGGCGTGCATGACCAGGGGGAAAAGGCTGTCGCTTCTGTTGGGCTTGATTCCCTTTCTGACCTTGGTTTTGGCTCTGCCGCTGGTGAATCGCGTTGAACCCGTCATCCTTGGTCTTCCCTTCATCCTTTTCTGGATTGTTTTCTGGGTTTTTCTGACGCCGTTTGTTCTGATGGCCGCTTATCGGCTGGAAAAGAAATATGATTCGGGGGAAAAAGGGCAAGAACAATGAATACCGCCCTCCTGATTATCCTGCTAACAATTGTCATTTCCGCCGGCTTGGGAGTGTATGCGGGAAGCCGGGTCAAAATGAATCTGGAAAACTGGACGGTCGGCGGTCGGCGCTTCGGCGTTATCATCATGTGGCTCCTCATGGCTGGCGAGATTTATACCACTTTCACTTTCCTCGGCGCGAGCGGCTGGGCCTACTCGCGAGGCGCGCCTACCCTTTATATTCTTATATATGGCACCCTGGCCTATACTGTTTCTTTCTTCGTCCTTCCCGCTGTCTGGAAAATCGGTCAGCGCCACGGCCTGCATACGCAGCCCGATTTCTTCATCCAGCGGTATGAGAGCCGTTGGTTAGGAGTTTTGGTGGCGGCTATTGGGGTCCTTTCCATCCTCCCCTATCTTCAGCTCCAGCTGGCAGGCCTCGGTCTGATTGTGGAAGTGGCCAGTGAAGGCGCCATTGGTTCGAAAACAGCTATCCTGATAAGCTTTGTCCTCACCTGTCTTTTCGTTTATACCAGCGGCCTGCGCGGCACAGCCTGGGTTTCTATCATCAAGGATGTGATGATGCTGGCAGCAGTGGGTATTGTCGGGGTCGGAGTGCCCCAAATTTATTTCGGCGGTTTCGGCCGAATGTTCCGGGCCCTCTTGGAAAAATACCCTAATCATTTGACCTTTCCCGGCGCCTCGCCAGGAATGGAGACCCCCTGGGTTATGTCCACAGTTCTACTCACTGGCCTTGGTTTTTACATGTGGCCCCACGTTTTTGGCTCGGCTTTCTCGGCCAAAAGCGCTCAAACCATTAAAAAGAACGCCACTATAATGCCCTTTTATCAAATCCCTATTCTTCTTGTTTTCATGGTGGGCTTCACCGCTCTTTTGGTTATTCCTGGGCTTAAGAATGGTGATATGGCCTTTCTGGAAATAGTGCGCGTGACGTATCCTTCCTGGTTTCTCGGCTTTGTCGGCGCCGCCGGCGCGGTGACGGCCATGGTGCCGTCGTCAGTTCTTCTGCTCTTTGCCTCTACTTTAATTGCTAAGAACATCTATAAAGCTGGTTTTGCACCCCAGACAAATGAGGCGACAGTTCTTCGGCTTTCAAGAATTCTCGTTCTGATTATTATGTTTCTGGCCCTTATTTTAGCCTTTTATTTTCCACGAGCCTTGGTGAATCTCCTTCTCATCGGCTACAATGGTGTCAGTCAATTTTTCCCGGGCGTTGTCTTTGGCTTATTCTGGAAAAAAGTCACACGCTGCGGTGTCGTCACCGGCTTACTCGTCGGCTTCACTTTAGCAGCCATCCTTGTTTTCAGCGGCCATGACCCCTTCTTGGGTCTAAACGCCGGCTTTGTGGCCCTGCTTTTTAATACTCTGCTGACGGCTATCGTCAGCTTGACCGGGAAAAAAAGATAGGTTAAGGGAGAAAGAAAAGAAAATGAAAAGAGTAGGTAAGAGAATCCAGTAAGGGCCAAAATAAAATTAACATGTGGCCAAACCGTGAAATTTTCGCTAAGAAAACACTCGATGACCTCAAGGAAGAAGTCTTTAGCTTAACCAACGAACTGGTTAGGTGGCGCCGTGATTTCCATCAGCATCCGGAAATAGCCTTTGAGGAAAAAAGAACTGCTGAGGTAATTGATAATTTCCTGCGAGAACTTGGTCTTTCGGTGCGGCGAGTAGCCGGAACTGGGCTGGTGGCTAAGATTGAAGGAGCCAAAAAAGGAAAAACAGTCGCCTTGCGGGCTGATATGGACGCTTTACCCCTTCAGGAAGAGGGTGAAAAACCCTTTAAATCCCTCCATCCTGGAGCGACTCATGCTTGCGCCCACGATGGTCATATGGCCATTCTCTTGGCGACGGCGAAAATTCTGGCTAAAAGAAAAGATATTTTGCCAGGCTGTATTATTCTCATTTTTCAACCAGCTGAGGAAAGGCCGCCTGGCGGGGCGGTCAAAATGATCGAGGAAGGAGCCCTCGAAGGCGTTGACGCCATC
>Ga0185342_1001282_pt1 | contig 10570 bp, 9 predicted proteins | sample ConPoolayeEmetaG_FD_128045 | JGI IMG/M metagenome (GOLD analysis project Ga0185342, IMG submission 128045) | Hot spring microbial mat communities from California, USA to study Microbial Dark Matter (Phase II) - Cone Pool mat layer E metaG... ...
ACGCCAAAATTAAAGGCATCTTCACCGCCCAATCCATTGAAGCTGAAACCGCTTCCTTCAAAGGAAAGATAAAAGTGACTGAACTTGAAGCGGAAAAAGTAAAAGGTGATGAGGTGATAGCTGGTATCATGTCAATAAAAAATGAAGAAAATAAAAAAGATTCAGAAACACTTGGCAATGCTAAAATACCGGAAGGTGAAAGCGAAATCAAGATAAATACAAAGGCGATTACTGAAACTGCCCGGGTATTTATCACTCCCAGAGGAGTGTACGATAAGCCGATTGGCATTGCCAAAGTTGAACCGGGCGAATACTTTGTGGTCGGCATTTCCGGCAAAACTGAGAAAGATATCAGTTTTAACTGGTGGATAATCGAAGAGAGATAGGTTTCATAAAGTATTATGAAAAAGATTGCGCTCCGCCGTCAGGCGGAGCGTTTTGATTATATTTGATTATAAAAAAATACGAAGAGATATTTAGTAACTGGTATCTAGTTCCTCAATGGCGTACTGGATGGAGCATCATATAAGCGGCGGAATTTTTTTGCGCTAAAATCCCGAGTGCCACCAGAAGCGCGTTATGCTTATAAAGCGCTACATGATGCGGGCAACGAGAGACGGTACGTTAAGGTGGGACCAAATATTTTGCGGCTTTTCTCTCCAGTCCGATGGAACCGATATCACCGGCCAGACGGTGTGGGAGGCGAGTATCGGTCCCAAACCGTTACTGCGGCCGACAATGGTAATGATGACCCCGCCATCGGGATAGGTTCTCAAGATTTGTTCGTCGTTAAAATCCGTGGTATCCGGCTTGTTTTCGAGGATCGTGAGGCCGGGCATTCCGATAACACGCCAAACTTTTTTAGTTTTTTCTTCGGTGATTAGCTTACGCTTTTTAACTTTCATTCATAAACCTCTCCTTTTGCTTTGAATTTTTCTGATTTATTCTTCGGACTCCATAAGTTTTAAGTGCTTTCGGGCGAGTTCCGCGATATTAATCGCTTTTTCAAAGGCACTGCCAGTGTAGCGGGCCGGATTGCCTAAAAGTTTCCAGTATCTCTCTATCGATTGCACCGATTGCGGCGGCAATCTTCATGTCGGATGCGGCGGCTTCAATCATTGCCTTGGCTAACGTTATACCTTTAGCTTGGGCAAGCGGCATTAGCTTTTCATTTACCAGCGCATGGGCGTCGCCCTTATAGCCGGCCATTTGCAGGCAAACGTAAATCGGTTCGGCCATCAGAACGTTGGCGCTCGCGGCGAAATTTTGCCAGCATGCATCGGTTTTCACGGTGATACGCTTTAAAAACGGCACGCCCTCCTTATTTTTCCTCAGCAGCGTGTTTAATTGTTGCTGGAGGTTAATGAGAATGACAGGAAAGTCGCGCGCAGGCGAGCTTCCCACAAGATCACGTTGGTGTTCGCTCAGGAGCGTATCCAAAACATTCCCAAACATGTTTTTGGTGCGTAGCCACATCCCTTCAATATTTTCGAAGTTGATGGGGTTACGCTTGTGAGCCATGGTTGAAGAGCCGATTTGCCCCGCTTCGAATTCCTCTGCAATCTCAGTAATCTCACTTCTCATGAGCTGCCGGCAATCCCTGGCGAATTGTCCAAATGCCGCCGAGAGCATCGTTGCCGCGAAAAGGAAATAAGCAACCGGCTCGGGTGGGAGTATCTGGGTACTGATAGGGGCCGGCTTAAGGCCGAGTTTTTCAAGCACCAAACTCTCAAAAGATTTTCCGGTTTTCATGATGGCCGCTTGCTCGATTCCAGTGCCAAGCTGGGCGTTGTGAGCCCCAACCGCACCGGAAATCTTTCCGACTAAGCGAAGACTTGCCGAATGCAAACTTTCCCAGTTATAGATGATACGTTGTAAAATTGTGGCAAGCCAAAAGCCGACGGTGATTGGCAAAGCGTGCTGGCCATGAGTGCGGCCGATCTGAAGTATTGCGGCGAAGCGCTCGACAAGCTCGATAAATGCCTCGACCAATTCGTAAAGCGATGGTCTGAGTGCTTCATGATAAGCCTGCAAATACTGGAGTACCCGGCCGGTATCAAGCACATCGTAACTGGTGAGCGGAACGTGTACCCAGCGAGCAAGTTTTGGCCCGACAATTTCCTGGGCGATTCTTACCCAAGCGCGCACGTCGTGCTTAGTGACTATTCTTTCTAATTGATCAACCGACGAAGTCGAAATTTCAAGTAGGGCCTCTTTGTGGTTTTCGAAACCAGCGAAGTCCTCGGAAGGAATGAAACCCAATTTATGAAGGGTTTCAAGCGTGGCGATTTCAACGCGAGCCAGTCCCCGGTAAAGGTTGTCATAGTCGAAAATTTCTTTCATTTGTTTTGGTTGATAGCGCGGATTTCCCGGCAAAATAAGATTTTTCAATTTCCACGACCCTCCTTCAAATAAGCTTTTTAATGAACATTAAAACCAAACCGCAATGGCTTGACTTTCTTTCTTTTTGAAGAAATAGCATATATAATTAAAAAAGCAAGCTTTAGGTTTTTAATTTAAGTCAGCAATGGAAAGAGGAAAGTTTGAAGAGAATAAAAATAAAAATCGTGTTGAAGGACTTGAAATGTATTTTAATTCGGAGATAGTTAAAAAATTTGCCGAACTTGAACAGAACGAAAAAAATTACAAAGTAGCAGAGGTTATTGACAAAATTTTGGTTGACCAAGTGAAAGCAATTTCTCCTCCAATTCATGCGGCAGAATTAGGTGGCGGTGCTCATCCAGACCGCTATCATAATTTTTTTAAATTGCTTTCTCAAAAACGCGGCAGTCGTGTTGATTGGGTTGATATTTCCCCCTACATGCTGGAGCTTGCAAAGAAATATATCAGCAGCCCTTGTTACAAAGAGAGGCGAAAAATAATAAATTATATTGAAAGCGACATTCTTGATTACTTAAGGAACTTGAAGGACGAAGAACTAGACATCGCCGTCATGAAGTATACTTTTGATCATCTTGAAGATGTTGAAACGCTTTTTGAATTGCTTTCGAAAAATTAAAAAAAGGAGGAAAACTTGTCTCAATAATGGGCAACCTTGACGCAATCCTTAAAAGTTACTCAACAAACGCTCGCTATTTATACAACGGTGAGGAATTTCCCGATGACGAAGTTCGGCTATTAAAAGACAACGACAGCTTCACGGTTAAATTTTTTAAGGTTTCCGGGGATCCAAAATCCGGTTATCTTGAAGGGACTCAAGCAAAGAAATACTTCCATTCACCCGAAAAACTTAAAAAGTTAGCCGAAAGATTTGCGTTTGAAATATATTTAGGAAACTGGAAAGATTATGCCGGAAAGGAAAAATATAAAGATGAGATTGATCAGGATATAATGGTACTTAAAAGAAAGTAAGCGGATTATCAGGGCAATACTAAAAAACAGATTAAATTTAATCGTTTTGGCTTTCCGGCGGGAAAATTTTTCAGTTTTATACATAAAACAGCTTGAGGCGTAAAACTGTAATTTGGCAAAAAAAATTAATTCAAGGGGTATTAAAAAGTTTTCATTGCAAAATGCTTCCTTTTTTTGTTCTTAGACTTGCTTGGCTTTCAAAAAAGATTTCTTAGTGGGCAGACACAGCTCGTCATTTTTATCTTAATAAGCGCTTTTTTATCTTAAATAAGGAAAAAATAAGCCAAAGTATCTTGGCTTATTTTTGCTTGCAAGTAAATTAGCAATTTCTATTGACAAGTTGTTTTTTTTGTGCTATTCTGAAAGGTTATCAAAATTTTGCTAATTATAATTTTGTTTTGTTTTAACCTAAGATGAAGACGCACAAATATCCAATTTTGGCTAATGGATTGGCGAGTTTCTTGTTAGCAATTGCTTTGTCTATTATTTTTTTAGATATGGGTATTGACCGGGCGCAATTAGCTGAAGCTAAGGTAAATAAGCTGAAGGCAATAGAATATAGAATTGGAAGTATTGATAAACGCTTTGGTATTTCTAAAGATCAAGTTGAGCAAATTGTCCAAAAATCGATGGAGGCGTGGAATCAAGCTTACGATTGCGAAGTACTGGCGCTGAATCTCAATGCTTCAAAAAAAATTAATTTTGTTTTTGACCAAAGACAATCGCAAATTCGAAAAAGAAGAGATCTAATACAAAAAAAAGAAAAATACGAGAGAGAGTTAGCCGCGTATAATCGCGAAGTTGTCGATTGGAATGCCAAAGGCGGCGCTCCAAAAGAAATTTATCAGACTTTAATGCAGAGAAAGAATGCTCTTGAAGAACAGCGCCAAAAGCTTGTTGAAGCGTTAACTGAGTTTAACAATTCGGTCAAGGAAAAACAAATCCAAGGATTTCATTATTCAAGTGGTGATATTGAAATCTTTTATTTTTCTTCTAAAGAAGAGCTTGTCGCAATACTAACTCATGAATTCGGACACGCCTTGAGAATCAAGCATTCAAGCAACCCTCAGTCAATAATGGCGCGGGTTGGAGGAGAAAAAGAAGTTGGTTGGAAAGATAAGAAAATTACCGAAAAAGATATTATTTTTTAACGGGTGAGGGTTAATCTTTTATTGATTTTTAGTTTTATTTTTTTAAAACCCGCTGTAAAACTTACTAAAGCGGGTTTTTTGTTACCAAACATATTGATTTGTTTATTTAAATGCTAATTTAAGAGAAAACGAAAATAATCGGAAATTTTATCGGTAATAAGTTGCATGAATAAAAAACACTTGTTAATCCTTTTCCTAATTTGTTTGTTTGCTATTTTTTCAATTTTTAAAATAGTTAATTTTACCAAGGATAAAGTTGAACTTGGCAAAGACCAGATCAAAACGGAAACGAGTCGGAAAAATACCGATGGTGAATTACGCTCTAGCGAAGATGGTGTTAACGAAGGCGACCTCAATAACAACAGTAATGAAAATTGTTATCAGCCCATCCAAGGCGGCTGCAGTAGAGTAACGAAGAAACCATTTGGTATTTTTGCGAGTCCGAAAAATTCTCCGGTCAAGCCCGAAAGGTTCCAAGGGTACCACACCGGCGCCGACTTTGAGATTTTTGCCGGCGAGGAAAATTTAGAAATTGGTGTTAGGTCAATATGTTCCGGAAAAATAATTTCAGTAGAATTTGTTAATGGTTATGGCGGTGTAATCATTCAAAAGTGTGTGTTTGAGGGAAGTCCGGTTACTGTCCTGTATGGTCACTTAGCACTAACAGGTATTTCAGCAAAAGTTGGCCAAATGCTTGAGCAAGGCGATTTAATTGGAACGTTGGGAGAAGGTTTTAGCCGAGACACCGATGGAGAAAGGAAACACCTTCACTTAGCGATTAAGAGAGGCGTTGCCGTTGATGTTAGGGGCTACGTTTCTCAAAAAAGTCAGCTTAGCGGCTGGTTAAATCCTTGTTTGGTGATTTGCCGTTAGAGTTATGACAAAGGCAAAAATATTATTTTTAATAATTTAATTTGAATAAATCTGTTTAACTTCGGCTGTGGCATGACGCTTCAGTTTATTCCAGCCAACCAAATTTCCGCCTATGGCCGCCGCGAGGGACTTGATAGCCACAAAAGAAATTAATTGTCGGTAAAGCAGCCGTTGGATAGGAAGCCAAAAGAGAAGTTTCCGGTTTTCTTTACGCTCGATGAGAAAAGGGATAACAGAGCTAACGGTATCAACGAAAAAGAATAGAAGATAGTAATAGCCGATATTAATCAGTGCGGAAGAAACGGAATAATCTATTGAGTGATAATAACTTTGCCAGAATGCCCAGAGAATCGAAAATAAAAGCATCAAGTCTATCACCGGCGCTATCAAAGGAAAAATTATTTGGAAAATGAAGATGTTGGGAAGAAGAACAAAACCCAAAGATTTATATTTCCGGTGAAATAAAACGAATTTGTGCTTCCAGGCGGCTTGGAGGGTTCCAAACATCCATCGAAATCTTTGGGCCAAAAAGCTTGAAATGTTTTGCGGCGTCTCAGTATAAGCGACGGCTTTATCTTCAAAAACGATTTTCCCTCCTTTTCTCAAGAGAGTCAAAGTTAAATCGGCGTCTTCGGCTAAGGTATCATTGGAAAATCCGCCGCATTTATAGATGGCTTCTCGTCTCCAGGCCCCAATTGCTCCCGGAACAACGGATATACAGTTAAGCACTTCAAAAGCGCGGCGGTCAAGGTTTTGTGAAGTGATGTATTCGAGAGATTGCCAGCGAGTTAATGTGTTTACCAAGTTGCCGACTTTGGTATTTCCGGCAACCGCGTCTATTTTTCTGTTTCTAAATCGGCTAACGAGTTCGGATACGGCAGTTTTTTCAAGCAGAGTATCGGCGTCAATGATTACTAATATGTCGGCGTCGGTGTGCGCCAGACAGTAGTTAATTGCTTCGGCTTTGCCTCGGTTTTCAATGGAAAATAAACGCACCTTTGGGTGATTACCAAAATTTTTAGAAATTATCTCCGCGGTTTCATCCTGCGATCCGTCATCTACGATCACAACCTCGTAATTTTGATAATCCGAATCTAAAACTGTTTCAATTGTTTTCTTGATAACTTTAGCTTCGTTATAAGCCGGGATAATCACCGATACAAACGGTTCAAATTTATAATATTTTTCACGGTAATTCTTTTTTTCTTCTAAAGTTTTTTTGATTGATTGGAAAATAGCTAACGTTGCAACAAACAGTAGTCTTAGGATTCCCAGAAATAAAGCTAAAACAAAAGTGATTTTTAAAAAATTAGCCGTTAAAGTGGCAACCGATGAAAACGCACCGTCGAATTTTGCCATTAAAGATTCGCGCTTTGAAAGCGGAGGCATCAGTTGTTCTTTTGACACCCCGAGAAGTTCGGATAATCTAACAATTTCAAATCCTTGTTTTCTAAGTTCGGTAATTATTATGGGAAGTGCTTTCACCGTTTGTTCTCGGTTTCCTCCGCCGTCATGCAAAAGAACGATACTACCTTTTGACTTATTAGCTTCATCGAGAACGCGCGAAGCTATTTCTTCGGCTTTGGGATTTTTCCAATCTTTGGGGTCAATTTTTGCATTGACTATGTAATAGCCCAAGTTGCTTGCTTCGGCTATGGGCTTAATGTGTTCAATTTTGCTTGGTTCGGTGTCTTTCGCATAAGGAGGACGAAACAACACCGTTTTTCTTCCGGTAATGCCTTGGATTAAATGTTGAGTGCTGTTAAGCTCTTTTTTTAATTGACCTTCAGATATTTTGGAAATGTCAGCATGAGAAAAGGTATGGTTGCCGATTTCATGGCCAAAGCGGTGCATATCTTCAACTAAATGCGAATTTATGCTAGCATTAGCTCCGATAATGAAAAATACGGCGGGTGTTTGGTATTTATTTAAAATTTCAAGTATCCTTGGTGTGTATTTTGGGTCAGGACCATCATCGAAGCTAAGTACTATTTTTTTCTTTTTTTCCTGACTAGCGTTTTGTTCTCCCCAGCGCTCAATAGTGTAAGGAAAGGGGTATTTGGTATAAACCAATTGCTTTATAGTTGAAGATTTTGTTTCATAGCCGATATCTCGTGAACCTTTTTTTGGAAAAGTGGTAAGGCGGAAAAATTCTCCTTTGCCGGTGTAGAAAATATCATAACCGTAGCCAAAGTTCAAAATTAATTTTGCGATTTCCTGAGAAAGCGGTCCTTGAGAAGTCTTTGCTTTTTTGAGAATTTTCCAAACCGAAGGATCTTCAGAACCAAGCCGCCAAAGGGCGAAGCCGAACGGCTTTCCTTTCTGGTTGATTGCAGAAATTTGGTTGAAGGCAGTTGAAGCGTCCAGAAACCATACCCGATGATTTATAGAAGATTCATCGGTATATGTAAATGTGGGGTTTAATGAAGCGCTATCCATTGAAACTGCGGCTTTGTATCGACTGGCGCGCCGCATTACCTCTTCAAAGGTAAGCGATTCGCCATTGCGGCTGTTTTCAATCCAATCGTAACCATAATTTCCTAAAGCGACAACAATCTTGTTGGAAGAAATTTCTTTGAATCTTTGAGAGAGACCCTGAATAACCCATCCCTGAGAAGCAATTGGTCCGGCGGTTACCGAACCCGGGGAATGCTCGTCATAAGCCATTAGAATAAAATAATCCACATAAGGTGAAAGTTTGGCTGCATCAAAAAAGGAATCTTCAAGAGGAATATTCAGAGAAACCTCCAAACCAAAAGGGTGAAATTTTTGGTAAAGTTCTTTTATAAAATTGTTAAAATTTTCTTTTCTTTCATCGGGAATGATTTCAAAGTCAATGGATATGCCACTAAAACGATTGCGATTAACATAAATTAAAAGATTGTTTATGAGATTTTCTTGTGATTGTTGATTTTGCAAAAGTTCAGCTACAGCGGTTATGTCCCATGCTTTACTGACCGGGTTAAAATTATTAATTAAGGGAGTAAGCTTTAAATTGGGCTTATTCTTTCGGATAAATGCCATTGCTTCGTTTTCTCTGTTAGCGTTGTTTATGGTAATATCTCCCAAATTGTTTTTTAAATGTAGCCACTCTGGAATTAACTGGTCGATTTCACTTATATTTTTCTTTAGTGAAGCCAAACTGTTGTCGTCCCAGTTTACAAAAAATCCAATAATTTTTTGATTTTGATTATCGATAGAATTGGGTTGAGATGTCAAATCCTCTTTATCGGTATTGCTTTGCAAAACCGGCGAATTTAAAGGAGTCGGTGAATCGTAATCCTTTGACATAATCGTGTTTTCTGACAGCGGCTTAATTTGCGGAAGATCAGTCCAAACAATCGAATTAACCATAAAAAAAACAATAATAGCGGTAATTGATAGTGCAAAAAGGTAGAAAAGGCGCTTGGAATAATATCCGCGTTTCCTTTGAGGATCAAAGAAAATTGGTCTTCGATTTTTTTGTTCCATCTAATTCCAGCTTACTTGTGAACGGGTAATAATTTTTTTCCAAGGTCCCGAAGGAACTTGTTCAAAGTCAACAAATTGCCAATCAACATTATCTATATCTTTTAGATTTAGATAATCTCTAACTGCCGGTGAAACGTCAATTCCTGCACGCTTGTTTGCTTTGTTGTCGGGGTTAGTATCTTTTCCGAATACGTAATCGGCGTCATCTTCCCCAAAAGGTCCGGCGTCTTCCCATTGAGCAAAAGCCGATTTACCGTCTTTAGTTATTTTTATCCAGCGGTTTTTGAGTACGGATTGCCCCGGTTTAACGGTCGAGCATTTGAACCACGGAACAAACTGGGCAAGATCTTCTTTATGTTTTCCGTTTTCTTGAAGATCGTTGTAAGGAAGCGCTACGTAAAACGGATTTTCTTTTGGAATAAAATCGGCCGGATAATAACCGTTTCTTTTAGTGGGATTGTCGCGGCCTCCGAAGTGCTCTTTCCACTTATCGTCCCAAACGCTACGGGAGTTGGAGATTTCATCATTATCATCGCTTTTTCCTTCTCCGATCCAAAAAACGGTTGAGGTAATGCCGGTATGAATCGGGTAGTCAAATTTACAAAGATTCGATTCATTCTCGTTTCCAGTTTCAGTTTCTTCGTTGTCAGAATTTTGATCCTCTTCTTCTTGATACCATTGACCGGCTACGGCTAAAAATTCTCCGATTAACCATTTACTTTTGTGGTAAGCTTTTTTTGGTAGCGTTGTCCTGCTGAGATTATTTCTATGTTTTTTAGCAATATAAATTGCTAAAATACCGCTTCCAAGAATGATTGAGGAGATAATCAGCGCTGTTGCTGAAATCTTTTTTTTCATAGTTTTTTGCCCCGTAATTTTTATAACGTAATTTAGGTTAAAATTTGTCACTCTTTTCTCTGAAGAAATTCCTTTTCTAACTTAAGTTCAAGATCCTTGTTTTAGAGAATCTTGCAAGATTTAAACGAAAAGATATTATTTTAAAAAACAATAGCCAAAAGCAGTATAGCATAATCTATGAGGGTGTCATTGCCTTATTAATCAAACCGGTTCAATTTGTCAGCCCTGAATACATCAAATCGGCTAAATTAATTTTTAGAATTTGTTTTAGTTTGTTTTACCGATCCTTAATGGTTATTTGCTCAATATTAATTGCTGCGATAGAATAATAATAACTATTTTGCGATGCCTTCTTTAATAATGAAATACTTGCTTTAATTTTATTAATAACTGAAGTGGATTAGCGGTGGACTTTTTGATTTCAGAGTGTCAGTGAATTATTTTTATCTAAAATTAAGGTAATTATTTATGAAAGGAGGTGATAGCAATGAAAAAATTAAACGTCTTAGATTGGATAGCGCTGATTCTTGTTATTGTTGGGGGGCTTAACTGGGCATTGGTGGGACTTTTTGACTTTGACTTAGTGGCAGCTATATTTGGCGACATGTCTGTTTTGTCAAGGATTGTCTACGTTGTCGTGGGTTTATCAGCGGTATATTTACTGGTAACCTCAATGCAACTGAGAAAAGGCAATGAATAGGTTAAAGTGCTGAAAACGCAAATATTTGGAGCTTATCTTATGGTCCAATCAATTTGGAAGGTGGTGTTTTTCATGAAAAATAAGAATCATTAATTAAAGCAGATGCTTGCTTTATCTCTTTTTCTGTTGAGTTTATAATATTAAA
>Ga0185342_1001283_pt1 | contig 10566 bp, 7 predicted proteins | sample ConPoolayeEmetaG_FD_128045 | JGI IMG/M metagenome (GOLD analysis project Ga0185342, IMG submission 128045) | Hot spring microbial mat communities from California, USA to study Microbial Dark Matter (Phase II) - Cone Pool mat layer E metaG... ...
CAAAGGGAACGGCGTCTATGTTGGCACCCTCATGGGGGCTGAGTCTTGTTTAGCCCCTTAAAGCCCAAGCCAAACCCTTCAGCTACCAACAACTATTTATATACCATACTTTCAAATAAACTTTCTGGCGATTCATCCCCACGACTAAAGTCGGGGGCTTTCTCGCCAAGGTTTTGTAAAAAGAGTATATATCCTCCAATTATTTTGTTGTACTTGTCTAATTTAAATTATATAACCATATTTTTTAATTTTTTAACTCTTCGAAACATACAAGTATAAATTTATAAACTCGGGCTGAGAACACTATTACAACTTAGGTCATTTAGGTTGGGAGAGGAAGCTTATTGTCTGAAAAAGATTCTAGGGAAAGATTTAGAATAGATGTTATTCACTCCAAGAGCTTGGAGGGTAACCCCATCAATAGCCCTGTGGACCGCGACTTATCCATTTATCTTCCCCCTGACTATTTTGATTCTGGGGATAAAAGGTATCCTGTGATTTATTTTTTGCAGGGGTATACTGGAAATAATAAGCGTTGGACTGTGACTTCGCGTCTGGAGGATAACCTGCTTATTCCTGTAGCTTTTATTCCCAAGGATGTTCTTGCAGAAATGGATTTGGACCGGCTGCCTTCATTTGAAAAATTTGACAGACTCATACAAAGCGGAGAACTCGACCCATTTATCTTTGTGCAGCCAGATGGCAGTCTGCATCTGCCAAATAAGGACGGTCTTAAAAATCCTACTGGGCAGCTGGAAACAAAGGGAAGCTACTATCTTAACTCCCCATACACGGGTAACTTCGAGGACTACGTGGTGAAGGATGTCATAGAATATGTGGATGCAAATTACCGTACTATATCCGATAAACAGCATCGAGGCTTGATTGGCGGTTCTATGGGGGGATATGGAGCTATGGTGATGGCTATTCATCACCCGGAGAAATTTGCGGCCTGTGTGGTTTTAAGTCCTGCGAATTTAACTGCTGATGTGCTTAATTTGAAGGTGGTTATTCCCATCCATGAGAGGCTTTTTGGAAGGGAGAGAGCTGCAGAGTATGGTTCCCTGTTGTGGAGCGATATTCTGCACACTGCAGACCTGGTATGCTCAAGGGATAAACCACTAATGCCCACAATTAAACGAAATAAAAATGGGGAAATCATCGGCTGGGACGAAGAAGCCTACAACAACCTGTACAAACATAACCTCAACTACATGATTAAGGAAAATCCAAACGCCCTGAAACAGGTAAAATTGATGCTCAAAACTGCAGCCAACGATGAATTCATGATAGCGAGAGTAACCGAAGAAATTCATAAAACATTAGTAGAGCGGGGAATAGAACACGAGTATGAAATATACTCTGACCCCAAAGCCGCTCTGTCTCCACACATTATTGGAATCTCATACAATGTTATTCCGGGAATAAAGTTCTGCCTGCGACAATTCCCAAAGAGAAGAGCATTGTAAAGATTAGCATCTCACCATACGGGTTTCACACTTGGGACATTTGATATCTTTACACGATTCTCCCTCTTTTAGTGGCACCATCTCTCCACAGCACAGGCACAAGGCGAGGCCGCCCGGACCCACAGCATAGATGGGACCCCTTAGACAGATTTTGTCTTTTCCCCGGCCTTTACTACTCATAAACCTACCTCCTAAAAATAAATCAACCCAGTAGACCTCAATTACCTATCCATTATGAGAGTTGAATTTTACCAAAAATAATGGAGGAGTGGTACTAAATAAAATTACCTCTTAAAGTTTACCTTTTAATTGATAATGTTTCGGTTGTGTAAATTAAAAGCAGACTATGGTTTATGAACAATAATTGCTTTAGGAGTCTTCTTAAAGAGAAGCCCTATTACAAAAATTTGCTACTTTTAATAATTTCACTGGTTTATTGAAATTTTTTCAAATTAACATTGTAAAATTGCAAAAAATTCACCAAAACAATAAAAAATTGAAAAAAATAAAATTATGCAATGAGGCATAATAAGGAACCAAATGGAGGTTCTTTGTAGGAATTAAAAGTTCAGTGCTTCTTAGTTATTTAAAAATTTTTACAACTGAGTATTTTGAAATTTTTGGAAAAAAGTGTTTTTGATTCGTGAAATGAATCAACTATGTAAAATTAAAAAATTGAAGAAGAATTTTCAGATTAATATCTTCTTCCTCTACTTCTATCACTTCTGTATGGTCTGGATCCCCCATATCTGGATCCTGAATCGCCATAGCTTGGTCTGTATCGTCTTTCCTGCTCGTAAACCTTGTCCGAGAGGTTGTTTTCGTTGTTTACTTCCATTTCTTCGCCGTCTTCGACTTCCTCGAGGCTTCCGTATTTGCCAATGTTGAGCCTTAAGGAATTCTTGAATACTGATGTGTAGCCGTTGTTAAGTTTGTAGATGTGGTTTTCTTTCACCTTGTCTATGTCATCATTCCAGAGGGACAATAAAATGGTTCCCGAACTGTCGCCCACTAGGGCTTCGGTGACCCTCAAGCTCTCACCGGTTCTTCTTGACACAACTTCTCTTTCTTCGTTTAGTGATTTTACTTTGAATTTTACATTTATGCTCTTAAGACCTGGTCTTAAGTTCTCAATAATTAAATCTTGTGGTTCAATCATTTCAATTCATCTTTTTAAACAAACTTTAGAAAAAGAGTCTATAGGCTAAAAGTCAGCCCTAAACGTTTTTCTATGCATACAATGAAGCACTCCGCGTATATAAACCTTTTCGGAAACCAACACGCAGAACTGAATCCACCCGGAGAAAATGTCCTCACCAGAAATTTTAATACCACTCTTCACCTGCTTAAATACATTAGTGAAATTATAGGTGTTTAGATGGCTGAATTTGAAATAGTGGTGCCTAACTCAGCAGATAGGTACGATGAGTTTCTGGAACTTTTCGACCGACGAATAAAAATTTCTAGTCTCAAGAGGGTGGCTAGATTGGGAAGGGCGTCTTGGGATTTCAGTGGAGGCTTTCTTTCTAAGGGGAGTTTGCAAGTTTACCTGAGGGGAAATGATATTTGTTGTAGGGTAAGCACAGAGATAGAGGCTTTTCTCATAGTTATAGTCATGATTTTAAACTTGTTAATTGGCCTAATTTTTCTGGCCGTCGCCCTGGGAAACCAGAAAAAAATTGAGAGGGAAATAAGAATAGCCGTGGAGAGTGCAACAACACAAATTTTAATTAGCGCTTCCAAGAAACCCTTCAAAATACCAGTCGTGGAAGAAGAAAAAACCATGGACTGCCCGGGCTGCGGTAAAGCTTTACCCGAAGATGCAAACTTCTGCCCCCATTGCGGATTCCAACTGAAGTGTATGGTCTGCAACCTTCCTCTGGGCAGAGACAAAATCATTAGATGCCCCTACTGCTCCAGTCTAGCACATAGAGACCACCTTCTGGAGTATATCAAAGTAAAAGGAAAATGTCCAATTTGCGGAAAAAAATTGAAAAAAGACGAATTAGTTTGACTTCACAATTTGGCTTTTACTCTTCCCTGCTTTAGATTTTTTTAAGCTCATCCTCCATTGTGATTCTTCGCTAGAGCTAAAATTTATTGAAAAATCAGGTTTGCCTCGTGCATAGGGGCAACTATATTTTTAGGGCTCGTCCCTAATTAAGGTAGATTAGAAACTTTTTTAACCAAGAATAAATAGAAATTTTAATAATTTATACCTCGGAGTGGAGATGAATTGAGTTTTGCTGAGACACTGAAATGTTTGGAGTGCGGTAAGGAATATCCCTTCGATGAAATAATTTACAATTGTGGAAGCTGCGGAAGCAAGGGTCTCTTCCATGGCACTGTTGATGTGATCTACAATTTAGAGGGAGCAAAAGAGAAAATAGATAGGAAAGTTCTTGAATCCCGCCACCCATCAGTCTGGAAGTACTTTGAGCTTCTACCAATACTCGATGATTCAAACATAGTTTCCCTCGGCGAAGGTGGAACCCCACTAGTCAAATGCAACGGATACGCTAGGGAAACAAAATCGAAAAGCCTGTATATGAAGAATGAATTCGTTAACCCCACATTGAGCTTCAAAGACAGAGTTTTTACAGTGAATATTTCCAAGGCTGTAGAGTATGGTGTGAATACCATTGTTATGGCTTCCTCTGGAAACGCAGCTACGGCAGCCTCAGCCTACTGCGCTAAAGCCGGACTAAACTGCTACATCTTCATACCAGGTGAAGCCTCACTGCCAAAAATCGCAAACATAATCATGAATGGGGCGAAAACAATTAAGATTAAGGGAACAGTCGTCAATGCCGCAGTTCTGGCTGTGGAGGCAAGCTGGAAGTGGGGCTGGTACCAGTTAACCACAGCAAAAGCCCTCAGCCCCTATCAGGGAGAGGGATCAAAAACCATAGCCTACGAAATATGTGAACAGCTAGGCTGGAATGCTCCAGACTGGGTTTTTGTACCAATGGGTGGAGGGGACAACATTGGGGGGATATGGAAGGGATTCAAAGAATTCCACGAACTTGGATTCATAGACACCCTTCCAAGAATGGTGGGCGTACAGGCAGAAGGAGCTGCAACAATAGTAAACACCTTCAACCAGGGAAAAGACTACACAGAAGCACCCATGGAGGAAGCAAAAACAATAGCTGAAGGAATACGCGCCGGCGTCTGCCCCGGACCATGGCCCCTCATGACTCTCAGAGAGTCTAAGGGAATAGGTGTAGCTGTATCCGACAAGGAGATTTTGGAAGCAGAAAAAATGCTGGCAAAAACAGAGGGAATATTCTGCGAACCATCCTCAGCAGCGGCAGCAGCTGGCTTCAAAAAACTTAGAGAGCAAGGAAAAATTGACGGAACCGACATAGTGGTTTGTGTACTAACAGGTGCGGGATTAAAGGACATTGAAGCCGCTATGAAACTCATTGAGGAACCCCCAGAAATAGAGCCAAAAATAACGGAGCTAGAAAAACTAGTAAAGTAACAAGCTCTCTATGCTCCATCATTATCGATCCTAATTTTTTTCTACCGATTCCCCTAAATTCCTGCATCCTAAACTTAAGCTAAACAGTTCTGTGAATCGAAACTGGATTCCGTACTAAGAAAAAGAAAACACATAGAAAAAAGAATGAAAAGAGGGGGCAGCTATTTTTCGGATTGCTTATAACAAGCCGTTAATACTCCCTACATACAACAAGTGTGCAGGAGAATCAGTTTCGGATGTATTTTTCTCTTGTTTAGTTTGTATATTCTCCGCAGCGTTTATAGTGTGTTATCTTTTCTTAGACGTTTTAATTGGAGCGGATCTCCCTGGGCTTTTCTTGTGGCAGATCACTAATCTTCCAAGGAGTATCTCCCAGTAGACTAGTGTTTTTTCCCCAATCGTGATTGTACCCCAGCCTGATTCCACTCAGTCGACTTCTGAGGTAGACATCCCTAAGCAGGTCTCAATAACCTCCATACTACAAACTTAAAGCTAAGTCTGTAAATGCCCCTCCTTGCCCTCAATAACACGTGAATCTTTTAACAGGCATACTTGAACTATTAGCCACCCTGGGAAATAAAACTTATTCGATTCACAAAAAGAGTTAATGATTTCAAGTCTTCTATTTGGGAAGTGGTCTGCAAGGTATGTTGAAACTAAAATAAAAAAGGGGAGTTATTTCTCCCTTGCTGCTTTTCCGGTTTCCCTTACGAACGCTGCCAAGATAGGTATTATTGCCATGAGGATTGTGAAGAACACAGCAGCCCCAAAGAATGTTCCAGGCATCTGAATTAATGGCGGTGGAGCAATGAGATAGTAATAAACAGGGTTCATGAGCACACTTGACCAGTAATTTGCAAGGATGACATGATTGTAGAACAACTCAGCTATGATGTAGGAAAAAGACGATTCCTGGAAGAGGCCCCCCACAAGTGGAAGCACAGCGCTTCCGAGGTGCCCCATAGTGAGCATTATGCCTAGACCCAAACCTGCAAGCATAGGTCCCACTGCTCTTAGTTCAACCATCGTTTCGAATAGGACAGGAGCGAGTGCAAGTAGGAAGAAGCCAAAAATCGCAGCCGAGATGAGGAGAACGTTGCCAGATTGGGTTCCCAAAAGGTAAACCATGGGTATACAGATGATTGGCAGCGTCAGAAGGAAAGGTTTCCTCCTCTGAACTCTGTCAGAAAACCACGGAATTAAAAGCATACCGACACTTCCGGTGAGGGTGATTACACCCGAGACGAGACCGCCAGTCGTTTGTTCTAAGCGGATGAAAATGAAGGAGTACTGTGGCGCATACATTGAGATGTAAAGCTCAATCAGCTTCTGAATTAGGGGTGCATTTGACCATGCCATTCGCTCAATGAAGTCGGTTAGGAAAATGTAGATTCCAAAACCTAAGAAGAAAGCAGATGCGAGCAGCCAGTAGTCTCTAGAACCAGCTATCCTTGAAAGCCCTTCCCTTAGAGGAACAGGTTTCGTTTCCTCCCAAGGCTCCGGAGGCAGTTCAGGTGCTTCACGAGCTATCACGAAGAATATTACGGTTATTATCGCTGCGACAAAGCCATAGACTAGGAGTGCATTTTGAAGACTCGTTCGTGGAGCATACTCACCAAACATAGATATGAGCAAGGGTGTGACTATTAGACCCACAACCATTCCCAGATTGTTGGCGAACATTCCCAGACCTTGAGCCAGTGCCCTTTCACCTGAGGGGAACCAGTTCACGGCTGCTTTGGTTAGGCTAACAAAGATGAAGGCCATCGCCACTCCTTGGAGGAACTGGAAGAATAGAAGCCAGTTTATGTCGGGTGAGAAAACCCTGACTATACCCACAGTGGTAGTTAGTATAGCTCCGGCTCCGGTGCAGAAAACCCATCCTCTCTTGTCCACCAAAACCCCTATGGGAATACTGACGATTATCTCAGCGATGAGAGAAATTATAACTAGAAGTGTTATCGCCGTCTCACTTACCCCGGTGAGGAAGAATGCCTGTCTTACAGTTGAGGATATGGGTGCGAATGCGAGCCAGATAGGCTGAGCTATAAACCACACCAAGCAGTAGGCAAGAATTGCAACCCAGCGGTACCTATAAACCTGATACTTAGCAGAAGACATTCCACATCATCCACAGGACTAATTTTTAGGAGTGTCATTTGATATCACTTTTTATATAAAGATTTCTTTTCAATCGCTGTGTTGTGCAATTTTACTTTTCGGTTTCGTTTTTGGTGAAATTTTTGCAATTTGAAAAAATTCAAAAAAGGTAATTAAATTTTGAGAAAAGTTCTGAAAAAGATTATTTTGAGACTAAAATTCGTCAGGGATATTCTTTCTGAATGAATGGTTTCTAAAATTTATATCCGCAGTCTAGGAAAAAGTCTGAGTGCATTCCCCTGTTCTATTCGAGTACGCTCCTCGGTGTCAAAACCGTCGTAGCTGTCGAGTTGCTTAATCTGTTCTGCTGTGAGGTTTTCAGGTGCAAAAGGGTAATCGCTTCCAAAGAGAATTTGGGAAGACTCCACTAATTCTTGGAGGGAACGTAAGGCGTAGGGGGTAGTTGAAAGTGCAGTGTCATAGTATATTTTTTTGAGGTAACTTATAAATCCTTGAGGAGCATTTTTCGCCGCATCGGTTATCATAAATAGGCCCAGAGAAATTCGCCAAGCAAGGAAGGGGATGGTTCCACCTGCATGCGAAAAGATAAATTGGACATGTGGATTGCGTTCAATGGTGCCGCTATAAATAAGATTCGTTATTGTGCGGGTGGTGTCAAAAGTATACTCATACAAAGAGTAGGGAACATCGAGACCAATATGTTTAACTCCAGCGGGATCTGTGGGGTGGACAAAGACAACTGCTTTTCTGCGATTAAGTTCCCTAAAAACCTCATCAAAAAGGGGGTCGCCCAAATATCGGCCGCCAAAATTGGTCATCAATACCACACCATCAAGGCCCAGCGAGTCCATAGCATAATCTATTTCCTCTAGGGCAGCGTCCACATCTGGCAGAGGCAAAGTGGCAAAAGCCCCAAACCGCTGAGGGTTACCATGCACCAGATTTGCGGAGAACTCATTGCATATCCTTGCCAATTCTTGGGCAAAGGCGGAATCGCCGAAATAAACGCCCGGCGAAGAAATAGAGGTAATCGCTGCCCTTATGCCATTACGATCCATCACATCAAACATCATATTCTCAGACCATTGAGGAAAAGTCACTCCAGACGTTTTGGTGATGCCCAGGCTATTTAGAGCTTTAACATATTCACGGGGAACAATATGGTGGTGTACATCAACACGATGAGGTTCAGCAAACATTACAACACTCTCTGAGATGGATTTTTTCTCAACTATAAGGCGGAACACCTTTTTAAATAGTTTTCACCCCCAAAGTAATCGATGCCAATCGGTTAAATGAACCCATAAAGAATGTGGTAGGGTAGGAATCTATGAGTATTTGATTGTATGAGGTGCTCGGTGATCATCCTCATTGTTTGCCAGGCTGGGGAGGAAATATTATGTGAGTAGCACTATGTTTGAGGGGGGTGTTCATGTTTCCGCTAAAAGGGTTTAGGGCAGATTTTTATGTACTGCTGAAATGAGTTGGTTTAGATCTGCTCTTCTCCAAGGTGAGCTATTTTTCCATTAAACATCTCCCGAAATATTTTTTCTGGTCTGGGAAGGTAGGGCACCATTGCTTAAAGGGGGCGCTTAAATGTTATTCTTTTTCTACGGAACTGAAGTTTTGGGACTAAAAGGTTATAAGGGAGATTCTCCAAATACTTAGAACTAAAATTATGTTATGAATGGGAGTTTGGAGAGGAAAAACTTGTCTGAATCTAAAGCAGTTAAAAAATATTCTGTGAAAGCCATAGCTTTGGATACTGGTGGAACAATGTCAGACACATTCATAATCGATGAAAAGGGAAGGTTCGCTGTGGGAAAAGCTTTGACCACCCCCCAAGAGGAATCAGTGGGAATCCTAAACTCCATAGCCGACGCCCTAAGCTATTGGAACACTAAACTAGAGGAAGGAGCGGCAACCGTGGAGGCTCTAGTTTACTCCGGCACCCTAATGACAAACAGATTATTGGAGAGAAAAGGCAACAGCAACATCGGAGTCATAGTGAATGCGGGATTCGAAGATCTCCACAGGCTGGGAAGAGCCCTACAGTGCTGGATATGGCTACCCTACTCGGGGCGTCTACACGCCAGAGAACATGAACACCCCAAACCGCTCATCCCAAGAAAAAACATTAAGGGTGTTCGGGGAAGAATCAATTTCTGGGGAGAACAGTTGATTCCGCTCTACGAAAACGATGTGAGAAAAGCCGTGGAAGAACTTCTCGACATGGGAGTCGATAGCATCTGTGTTTGTCTCCTCTGCTCCTACATGAACCCCATGCACGAGAGACGGGTGAGAGAGATTGCAGAAGAGGTTATGGCAAAGAAAGGCAAAAAGGTTCCAGTAGTTTTGTCCTGTGAACACAACCCAGTTAGAGGTGAAACTCCAAGGCTCAACGCTCTAATAATTGAGCAGTACGCAGCTGAACCCTCAAGACAACAGTTGATTAAACTATCAGAAACCTTCAAGAAGAAAGGAGTACCAGCGCCCCTAAGGATACTGACGTCTTATGGTGGAACAATTTCTCCGCAGCACAGGCAGTTGATAACCATTCTTATGTCTGGCCCCATAGGTGGAGTTATAGGCAGCAAGTTCATAGCGGAAAAGTACGGAATAAAGAACTTGGTATCGTCAGATGTTGGGGGAACAAGCTTTGACGTGGCCCTAATGATGGAGAAATATGTTCCAACCAAGTGGGAGAGCTCCATCGGAAGATATATACTTAACATACCAACACTGGCCCTGGACTCTATAGGCGCGGGAACCGGGATGTACGTTAGATACAACAAGATTACCGAGAACCTAGAGTTTGGACCAGAAAGCGCGGGATACCGCATAGGAGTATGCAACGAAGAGTCAGGAGTAACAACGGTAACCATGACCGACTGCAGCTTGATTCTGGGATACCTCAACCCCAAATATTTCCTTGGAGGAAAGGTTCCACTAAACAAGGAACGTGCACTTAAAGCCGTAGAGGAACAGTTAGCGGAACCCATGAAAACTGATCCCTACAGCACCGCTAGGGGAGCGTTGGATCTTATAGAGATAAGTATGAAGAACCACCTCAACGGTATGATAGAAGGATTAGGATTCAGACCCGAAAACTATGCTCTAATATCGTTCGGCGGAGGAGGACCACTACACGTGGCTGGATACTCTAGGGATATGAAATTCCAAGACATACTGATACCGGAGTGGGCTCCTGCCTTCTCAGCCTTTGGATGTGCCTGCGCCGAACACTCCTACAGACACGAGAAAACAGCGGATCTCATAATAACTCCTAACGGAGCCATGAACCCCATAGTGGCTATGATGCTGAATGCCACCTGGGCTGAACTCAAGCAAAATATAGTTGAAGAAGTTAAGAGGGAGGGAAGAGACCCCAGCGAACTGGAGTTCAGACCATCAGTTAGGTTGCAGTATCTGGGAATGTTGGACGACTTGGAAGTGAAGTCACCCTCGGATAACCTGCAGCCCGACGAT
>Ga0185342_1001284_pt1 | contig 10548 bp, 9 predicted proteins | sample ConPoolayeEmetaG_FD_128045 | JGI IMG/M metagenome (GOLD analysis project Ga0185342, IMG submission 128045) | Hot spring microbial mat communities from California, USA to study Microbial Dark Matter (Phase II) - Cone Pool mat layer E metaG... ...
TCGGCGGCACAATCCGCGCCAATTTTTCCGTGCGAACCGCCGGCTCGCTGACCGTCGACCGGGCCATCGAAGCCGCCGAGATCACCGTCGGCGGCGACCTTTCGGTTCGCGGCGGTATTTGCGGTCGGCTAAACGGCCCTCTCATCCGCGTCGGCGGCAACATTAACGCACGCTTCTGCAACGAGTCCAACATAAAGGCGGGCAAGGACCTCCGCTTCGAACGCGAGCTGCTCAACAGCCAGGTCCAGGCGGCAAAAGTTCTCAGCCGCAATGGCACCATCATCGGCGGCTACATCTGGGCACGCGAAACGCTCGAAGTCGCCACTCTGGGCAGTGAAGCCGCCGTGACAACCCGTGTTGCCCTCGGCTTGTCCGTCGAGGTGCTTCGCCGCATGCGCCAGCTCGAACTTAGCGCCCGCGAACGCCGCAAACTCTCCCAGCAGATCCGCCAGCGCGTCGGACCGCTCATGGCAAACCTGAAGCGCCTTACGCATCAGCAGCGCGAAATTGCCACCGAGCTTCTGGCTCGCGCTGACGAGCTTGAAGTCGAGGTCGAAAGGTTGCTGGCCGAACGCGAAAACCTGCGTCAGGCTGCCCAGCCCAGCGAAGCCCCTTATCTGATGGCTCACGTCATGATTTACCCCGGTGTCCTGGTGAGCATCGACGGCCAGGAGACGCGTTTTGATCAGCCGGTGCCCGGCCCGATACGCATTGAACGCCGCCGTGTCGAAGGTGTCGCCGAAATCGTTGCCGTCCGCCCGCGAACCGGCTCGGTCACCGTCCTACCCAGCTACGAGCTGGACCTGAAGGCATCCCCGACCGCCGAGGAAAGCGAGGAACACCATGAAGACGCCAGCCAGAACCCGACCTGATCTGTCCAGCCTCGTCGCCGACGTGCTGGCCAACCTCGCCTTCATGATCAGCGACGACCCGCCCGAGCGGCCCCTTGAACCGCAGAACTGGCTCTACGGCGAAATTCACTACCGCGGCCCCGTCAGCGGCACGGTCGGTTGCTGGTGCACGCCGCAATTCGCCGTCCAGCTCGCCGCCAACCTGCTCGGCACGGATCCCGATAGCCCCGACGCCTCTTGCGCCGCCGAAGACGCCCTCCGCGAACTCCTTAATGTCGTCGGCGGCCACGTGGTTACCGCTTGGTACGGAACCTCCCCCGTTTTCACCTTGTCCATCCCCACCATCGCAAGAGATGCGCCACCGCCTCAGACCAGCGATGACTTCTGCCGTCTTCATATCGACGGTCAGCCGCTGTGGTTCTGCCACGAGGCGCTACCCACCGGCTAACCCGCGCAATCGTCGGCATCCTGGAGTCCGGCCATGAGCGTCACTCAGACCTTTCGTGACCTGACCCGCGAGGAATACGAACTCTTCCGTCGCCTGGTCTACGAGCATAGCGGCATTAACCTGGGGGCTCAAAAAATGCAGCTTGTCCGCGCGCGCCTCGGCAAGCGCCTTCGTGCCGGCGGCTTCCCCTCGTTTCGCGCGTACTATGAGCACATTGTCAACGACCCTACAGGACAGGAACTCGGCGCCCTGCTTGACGCCATCAGTACCAACACCACTCACCTTTTCCGGGAAAAAAGCCACTTCGACTTTCTCCGAACCACGATCGGCGGCTGGCTCGCCGACCCCCAGTGGCGACGCAGGAACCGCGAACTGCGCATCTGGAGCTGCGCTTGCTCGAGTGGGGAGGAAGCCTACTCCATCGCGATGACGGCCCACGACGCCCTGCGCTGCGCTCCGCAGACCAGCCTTAGAATCCTGGCCACGGACATCTCTACCCGCATGCTCGCCAAGGCGCGCCGCGGCCTCTACGAACCCCATCGGCTCGGAACCGTTCCTGAGGACTACCACCGCCGCTACTTCGTGATGGTCCAGCATGAAGGACAGCGCTACGCTCAGATCGTGCCCGAACTGCGCCAGCTCATCACGTTCGTGCGCTTCAATTTGATGAGCGAGCGCTACCCATTCCGCAATCGCTTCCACTTTATCTTCTGCCGCAACGTGATGATCTACTTTGACCGGCCCACGCAGCAGAAGGTGATTACGAAGCTGGCAGCGCACATCGCCCCCGGCGGCTATCTGATCATTGGGCATTCCGAAAGTCTGAGCGCACTTTCCCACCCGCTGCGGTACATCCGCCCGACCATTTACCAGAATTCCGCATCATGAACCGCCGCCCGCCTGCCCGACCGCCTGACTATTTTCTGGTTGCCATTGGCGCCTCTACCGGCGGTCCTCAGGCCCTGGCGTCGCTGCTTTCAAGCGCCCCGGCGGACTTTCCGCCCACCGTCATCGTCCAGCACATGCCCCCCTCATTCATACCCGCCTTCGCTGCGCATCTGTCGCACAAGAGCCGACTTGCCGTAAGCGAGGCCCGCGACGGAGAAAGCATCGGCCCGGGCCGCGCGGTGCTTGCCCCCGGCGACGCGCACCTGGTGGTTGCCAGAACTGCCGGCGGCTGGCGCGGCTTTTACGCCGGCCAGGACAAGGTCAACAATCACTGCCCCAGTATCGACGTACTCTTCGAATCGCTGACCCCTTTTGCGCCGCGCGTTATCGCCGTATTGCTGACGGGCATGGGGTGCGACGGCGCCCGCGGCCTGCTGAACCTTCGCCGCCATGGCGCCATCACCATCGCCCAAGACCAGGCTTCCTGCGCCGTTTATGGGATGCCCAAGGTCGCGGCGGCTCTGGATGCCGTCCAGTACACGGTACCCCCGCACGAGGTAGCCCCGCTGATCTGCACTCTGGTCGCCGGGCGGCTGCCCTACAGCCCTAAGCCTGCTCCATAACCGCCACCGGCGTCTTTCTCACGACCGCTCGATGCAGCAGCTCAGCAATATCCAACTGCTGCACGTCATCGTGACCCTGGTCCTTGCACGCGTCCGTCAACATGGTCATGCAGAAGGGACACGCGCTGGCGATCATCCGCCCTGAGTCCATCTGCGGCAACACCGCAAGCAACTGCCGCACCCGCGCGTGATTCACCCGGCTCGTCCCGTGCTCTTCCTCCTTCCACATTTGCGCCCCGCCCGCGCCACAGCACATCCCGCGATCGCGGCATTGCCCCGCCTCGACCACCGCCAAGCCGGGAATTCGCGAGAGCAGCTCGCGTGGAGCCTGGAAAACCCCATTATGGCGTCCAAGATAGCACGCGTCGTGGTAGACCACCGTCGCCGGCACCGGATGCCGCGGTACCAGCCGCCCGGCGCGCACCAAATCTGCCAGCAGCACGCTGTGGTGAATCACTTCGAAATGCCCGCCGAAATCCGGATACTCGTTCCGCAACGTATGCAGACAGTGCGGACACGTCGTCACAATGTTTTTTACGCCGTAGCGGTTGAGCGTCTCCACGTTCGCCTGCGCCAGCATGGCGAACAGGTACTCGTTGCCTGCCCGACGTGCCGGATCCCCAGTGCACTGCTCCTCCGGGCCCAGGATCGCGAAATCCACGCCTGCCTCCAGCAGCAGTTCGGCCGTCGCCCGGGCGATCTTTTTCGCCCGATCGTCGAAGGAACAAGCGCAGCCCACCCAGAAGAGCCACTCGGCGTCGGGTCGGTCCGCCCGCAACGGCACACTCAGGCCCGCCGCCCACTCGGCGCGCTGTTCGTTCGCAAAGCTGTAGGGATTCCCCACCGTTTCGAGCCCCCGAAAAGCTGTTTGCAACTGCTCCGGGAACTGCCCCTGTTCCATCACTAGGTGCCGGCGCAGCTCCATAATCTTGTCGATGTACGTAATGAACACCGGACACTCGTGCTCACAGGCCCCGCATGTCGTGCACGCCCACAGCACTTCTGCCGGCACCACCTGAGGCACCAGAATGTCCTGTTCGTCCTGCGCCGGCTTTCCACCGGCCTCAAGCCACTTTGGTCCGCGCCGATAGACATGATCGCGCAGCGAGATCATGAAGTGTTTGGGCGACAGGAGCTTACCGGTCTGCGTCGCCGGGCACTGGTCGCTGCACCGTCCGCACTCGGTGCAGGTGTACATGTCCAGCACGCACTTCCAGGACAGATCTGCAACCCGCCGGGCGCCTAGCACTTCACCCCGTTCCAGCCGCCCGTCGATGTCCGGGATCGGCCTCAACCAGCCGCTGGGCTTGAGCTGCCGGAAGAAAACGTTTGGCAGCACCGTCACCACGTGGAAGTGCTTCCCGTAGGGCAGCAGGTTCAGAAAAACAAGCACCAATGTCGCGTGGGCCCAGTATCCCGCCTGCTCCGCCATCCGGCAGAGCCCCTCCGGCCACCCTTTCATCCACAACGCCGTGGCAGATGCAAATGGCATCCCCCAGGCCACCAGGGACTGCTGCTCACCGCTGCGCCAGCGCCTGACCAGCCCGCCTCCCTCGTACAGAAGGTCCGCAATCATCATCACGAAGATGATGGTCAGGATCAGAAGCCCTTCGAAGTTCAGGGTGAGCCGCTTCAGCCGCAGGACCAGTCGGTTCCAGTAGAAGACCAGCACGCCGGCGATCACCAGCACGGTGAAAACGTCGCGCAGCAGGGCGTAAACCTTCCCCAGTGGCTGATCGTGCCCGAACACCCAGAACTCAAACTCTGGATCGTAGGCGCGTCCCCACAGTATGAGCGTGTTCAGCAATAGTACCAGAAACCCGAAGAAGACCGCGATGTGTGCCCATCCGGCCAGCGGATAACGTACCATCCGTTTCTGGCCGAACATGTACACCAGAACTGACCGGATCCGTTCGCCCGGTCGATCCCATCTCTTTTCCGGCCGCCGCGCGCTGCGCATCAGCCGCCAGCGCTGCCAGGCCGAATAGGCAAAACCTCCCCACCCCGCGGCCAACAGCGCCGTCATCACCAGCCACCTCATGCCGCACCTCGCGCAGATGAAGCCTTGATCGCGGCATGGTAGCGGAACCCCGTTTGCCAACAAATCCTGCTGTGGAATCAACCCACCGGCCTAGGGCTCCGCGCCCGAGCCTTCGGGCGGCAGGAGTATGACGCGCACGGTCACCAAGCGTCTGGCCTGCGCACGCCGCAGTTCCCACACCCGGTCCAGGACCGCCTGCATCGATTGCAGCGCCGACTCATCCAAGACCGGGACAAAAGCCGCTTCGCGAAAGCCTGATCCGGCCCGCTCCGGCGCGATGTATTCGAGACTTTCGGGCTGCACGTAAACGCGCCGCGTCACCCGCTGTGACAGCGCGCCTACGAATCCGGCCAGATCGGCCTGCCGCATCAGCCGCACTAACTGCGCAGGCTCCGTGCGTGTTGCCCCCCGTTCCGGCCCAGCTTCTTGTGCAACAGGCGAAGCTGGCTTGCTGCCTTCTGCCCCGATGCTCGCCAGCAGAGCACAGGCTGCCTGATACTGCGCCTCGTCTGCCGGTCTAAGCAGGACTTCTACGACCGGCACCAATCCCCCGTTGACGGTCCTGCCAAGCTGCGGCTGAGGCGGGCTTTGCGCACCCGGCGCCGCCTTTGCGGTCAGGTTGGCGCCCGCCGCGCGCTCGCCTCCAGCGCGCAACCGCCGCGCCGTCAATGCTGATAGTTCATCTACCCCCGTCATGCCCGGGCCGGCCGGCAAAGCACCGGCGGTTTCCTTGCGCTGCTGGTTGTCGGCCGCTACCGCCACGGCCGGCACCCTCGCCGGGCCAGTCGTGGCTACGCTTGCTGGCCCGCCGGCCGGCTTCGACCCGAAGCGCCAGCCAGTTAGAACACACACGCCGAGCACGGCCGCTGCTGCGGTCAGACGCACGAAGAGCTTGACTGCCCTGGCGGTACTGCCGCCCACTCTGGCTTCCCCCAGCAGCATGCGCCGCTCTGCCTGCCGCCGCAATGCACCCAGCAGGCCCTCCGGCGCTTTTAGCCGGGGAAGCCGGCCGAGCGTCTCGCAAACGCCACGCAATTCCTCCAGCCGCTGCCGATAGTCCGCGGACTCCGACAGCCGCCGCTCAACCTCCGCCGCACGTTCGGGCGGCAGCTCCCCGTCCAGATACGCCGACAGCTCGGCACCGACCTGATCAAGCTCGTCCGGCACGCTGCTACTGCTCCAATTCGCCCAGGAATCTGCGCAACGCACTACGCGCGCGGAAAATCCGGCTTTTGACCGTCCCGACCGGGACCCCCAGAATCTCCGCGATCTGGCGATAATCCAGACCTTCGATGTCTCTGAGCACGACCGCCGCCCGAAACTCCGGCTCCAGCTCGTCCAGCGCCGCCTGCACCTGTGCCTGCCGCTCCTGCTCTTCCAGCCCGCGCAAAGCTCCTACCTGCGCTAAGCCTGCGGGCTGAAAGACCCTCCCGTCTTGCGTCTCCCAGCTTGTCAGAATCTCGCGCCGCCGACGCCGCTCCGAAACCGCCAGGTTTACCGCAATCCGGTACAGCCAGGTGTAGAAGCGCGCCCGACCTCCAAACCGCGGAAGAGCCTCCAGTGCCTTTAAGAACGCCGTCTGCGTAAGGTCCAGCGCCGCCGCCCGATCATGACACAGCCGGTAGCACACGTTGTACAGGCGGTCCTGATACCGCGCAACCAGCTCCGCAAACGCCTCAACCGCTCCAGCCTGCGCCTGGCGAATCAGCTCGGCATCCCGACGATCAGGATCAAGCGGGCGGCGGTCCACAGCATGCTGGCCGTGTTCTTGAGACGCACAAACTGGCGAGCAGTTCCCGGCAGGCACCGTACCCGCTCGGATTCGGGTGCATAATAACGTCAAATCGGCGCCAGGCTCAGCTACCCCGCGTCTTGTTGGCCCCCGTGAGGCCCTCATCGGGCAGAGGACGCCCGAAGAGCTTTACCGATAACTCCGCCACTCGCCGACAGAAAGTCTCCTCCTGTCCCGGGACAACCGCCGCGCGCAGCGCCGCCGCCAAGTTCGCCGGCGACAGCAGCATGGCCACCGGATGTGTCATTCCGCTGCGCACCGCCAGCCGCAGCACGTCGTCCCGTTCCTGCCCGCGCAGTTCGAGCACATTCATCGCTTCAACCAGGTAGTTTCTGGCAGGCTGTGACAAGCCTGTTCGGGCCCTCCGGAAAAACTCATATGCCAGCAGAATCAAGACCGTAAGCGCCAGCAGCCCGATAATCCCGATGATAAGATCGTTTTTTGTCGGCTGCGCGACAAAACCGCTGCGCAAGCGCTCCAGCAGCTCCTGGCGCGTAGGCATTGCGCCACCTTCGGCCAAAATTGCCCACGGAGCCATAAAAAGCCTTTCTAACTTCCCGCCCCGATCCCCAGCGCCTCAGTTAACTCTTTGATCAGTCCCCGGATCTGGGCAACCTGGGCTGCAAGCACCGCCGGATCCACCCCCTCGACTTTCAGCCGTTCAATCGCCAGTGCAAGGTGGGCTTTCACCACCGCGGGCTCACGCGCACGCCCCGGTAGCGCCGCTGAATCACGTCCACTCACCGCAGGCGCATACGTGGGTTGTCGGTCAACCGGCGTCAATCGCCACTGCAACCTTGCCGCGGTAGCGCTGCTTGCGACTGCCTCGCGCTGTCGTGACGACTCCGCACAAGGCTGCTCTTCGCCGATCGCCAGCGGTGTTCTCCTGCCCGCCAGATACCACCGCACGAACGATTTGAGCACCGGATCGCCGGTCGGTGCCTCCGCCAGTCGCGCCGCCGCGTCCGGGTGTCGCACCCGTGCCAGTCCGTACGCCGCGTTCCGCCGCACACCCACATCCCCCGAATGCAGACATCGCGCTAGCGCGCTTGTCTTCTCAACCTCAGAACAGCCCAGCAGACACACCCACCGCGGCGCGTCCCGTCGAGCGCGGGCCGGCAGCATATCCAGACACAGCGGCAGCTCTTCAAGCCAGGCCGAGGGCTGCAACGCGGCAAGCTGCTGCCGGACCGCGGTGTTCTCCAGGAGGTCAGACTGGAGCAGCACCGCGTGCACCTCTGCCTGCCGTTTCCACCGTGCAAGTATCCGCCGCGCCATCCCACGCCACGCGGGCCGCCCCAGCGCCTCCAGCAGAAACCTTGCCAGCCGCGGGCTTTCCCAACTGCCAAGATGGTCCGCGACGATCCGGCTCAGTTGGGAATGCCGGTTATCCAAGACCGGCCAGAGCGCCGGTCCGAGGTCTGCGATCAGGCACAACCCCGCCTCAATGACTTCAACCCGGTAGTGCCGATCGAAAACATCCAGCGCCTCGCGTACCGCCCGTGCCACCTCCGCCCGGTCCTTGCGATACGCCTCCACTTGCGCCTCACTCCAGTGGTCCTGCGGCACCGTATCCACCACGCCTGCCGCCAGAGACCGCAGCGCCAGGGCTGCCAGGCTGCGAACCTCGCCCACATGTTCGCGCAGCAGGTCCGGCAGCAGGTAGGCCACTCCCGGTGTCGGCATCTCCTGTAGTGCGACCAGCGCGTTGCAGCGTGCGCGTGGCGAACCGACCCGCAGCGTCCGCGCTAGGCCCGCCCGCAGCAGCTCCGACTCCGAGGCAAGCGCCAAGCGCTGCGGTGTTGACAGGCGCGGGTAATTCCCTATCAGCCCCGCCCACGCCGCATCCGTCTTCCGCACAAAAAGCTCCCCTGCGATCCGCTCCGCATAGGGGGACTCAGCGTGCTCCAACGCTGCTGCCAAAATGCCTTCGGCTTCTGGCGTTGGGAGTTCTGCCAACCACCGATAAAGCCTGTCGACTCGCTGTCCGGGCATGCCCTGCGGCTCCGGTCGAGCTGCTCCGCCCGTACATCGGCTGCCGGTCACCGCCCGCTAAGTAGCCCGAGCGTTGACAGGGTCCCAAAACCCGCCAATCCTGCCAGCATGTCCCAAGACGAAGTGGTTGCCTCCGACCCGCGCCTGGCCGTCAACCTTGCCGGGCTGTCACTGCGCAACCCCGTCCTGACGGCCTCCGGCACCTGCGGCTACGGCCCGGAATATGCCGAGCTGCTTGACTACCGCAGCCTCGGGGGTTTCACAACCAAGAGTGTCACGCTGGAAGAACGCCCAGGTAACCAACCCCCGCGCCTGGTCGAAGTGCGCGCCGGTCTGCTCAACGCTATCGGCTTGGCCAATGTCGGCCTGCGGCGATTCCTCGCCGAGAAAATCCCCTACCTGGCGCAGATGCCGACCGCGGTAATCGTCAACGTCGCGGGGCACAGCATCGAGGACTACGTCGCCTGCTGCGCCGCACTGGATCAACACTCCTGCGTCGTTGCGGTCGAACTCAACGTCTCCTGCCCCAACGTCGCCGACGGTCTGGTCTTCGGCACCTGCCCTGATCTGCTCGGGGAACTGGTCCGAAGAGTCCGCCTCACGCTCCGCCGAGCCAAACTGATCGTCAAGCTGTCACCCAACGTGACGGACATTGCCGAGCCGGCCCGCGCAGCGATCGAAGCCGGTGCGGACATCTTGAGCCTGGTCAACACCTTCACAGCCCTCAGCATCGACATTGACACGCGTAAGCCGCGTCTGGCCAACGTCACTGGCGGTCTGAGCGGCCCTGCCATCAAACCACTGGCTCTTTACGCGGTTCATCGGGTATACACGAAAGTGGCCCGCGAAGCTGGCGTACCGCTGATCGGCATGGGCGGTATTCAATCCGCCGAAGACGCCATCGAGTTCTTTCTCGCGGGTGCCTCGGCCGTCGCGGTCGGCACCGCCCTTTTTGTTGACCCCACCACTCCCCAAAGGATCGTTCGCGGGCTGTCAGACTACCTCGACCGCAACCGGCTTTCGCATATCAGCGAACTTGTCGGCCAGCTCCAGATTTCCACCTGACTCCGGTGCAGGCGCAGAAAAACCCCGTCGGACACCACTCAGCATCCGACAGGGTTGACTCAACCTTCGGTCAGCGGTCGGCAAAAACCAACGGAGCCGCGTCAAAAACGCATCTTACGACGCCGCCAGCACCTGCCGATCAATCGCCATCCGCAGCTTGCGCAGGGCTCGGTTCTGAATCTGCCGCACGCGCTCCTTGCTCACCCCCAGCAGCGCCCCGACCTGCTCAAGCGTCCGAGGCTTGCCGGAAGCGTCGCCCCGGCCCGACCGGTTGAGCGCAAACCGCGCATTGAGCACGCGCTGCTCCACCTTGCTCAGTTCGGCGGCATTGCTGGAAAGAATGAGGCGCAACCCGTTCACGCACTCCCGCGCCTCATCCTCCCGCCTCTGATCGAGATAATCGCTGCGTTCGAACGTCGGATCAAAAGGTGCCGGGAACTGCGTCCGATAGCGCGCCGTCTTTGCCCCCAGCCGCGCAAAGCCGCTCATGATCGCCCGGCAGGCGTAAGTGCTGAACTTGAAGCCCCGCGAGCAGTCGAATTTGTCGACACACCGCAGCAGCGCCAGGTTCCCCTCACTGACCAGGTCCCCCAGCTCTACGCCGGTCGTCCGCGTGCGCCGGGCCATCGCCATTACCAGCGACGTATTGGCGCGCAGTATGTGGTTCCGCGTCCGCAGCGCCTGATGCGCCCACCACAAAACCTCCTGTGCCGCCTTGGCCCCCAGACGCCGGTCACGGTACGCGTGAATCAGCCGCATCAACCGGTAGCGACAATAGTTGAACCGCAGAAACAGCCGACGCTCCTCTTCAGCCGTCAGCACCTTATGTCTGGGCGGCGCGAGAA
>Ga0185342_1001285_pt1 | contig 10529 bp, 9 predicted proteins | sample ConPoolayeEmetaG_FD_128045 | JGI IMG/M metagenome (GOLD analysis project Ga0185342, IMG submission 128045) | Hot spring microbial mat communities from California, USA to study Microbial Dark Matter (Phase II) - Cone Pool mat layer E metaG... ...
ACCGTGGCCCCAGGCGAGCCAGCCCACGGCACTGCCGGGGTTCTGCCGAAGCGTGACTTCCCACAGGGTATCATTGCTGTACCAGTCGAAATTGCGCGTGTAGGTGCGCCAGCCATAAAAGCAAACGATGGCAACGCCGACGACAGCCGCAGCGATTCTTTGCCTTTGCTCAAGCTCTTCCAGCAGGTGGGCCAGGATCAGAACGAACCCCAGTGAAGGGAAGAAGAGGAGCCGATCCGCCCGAATCGTTCCGATGGGGACTATGAGGTGGCTTACGGGCAGCAGAGCGATAAAGAACCAGAGGATGCCGAAGAGGATCAGGTGTTGTCGGCGTCGCAACAGAATGATCGACAGAGCAGCCGTCGCTGCCCAGACAAACAGCGACGCCAGCACCGGTGGGTCCGCGATTCGGGGCCGTACCGGGTTCGCGTAGTCGGAGTACTCCGCGCACAGGTGATAGGGAAAGACAAGCTGACCAAGATAGCGCAGCATGGTCTCGCTGCCATGCATGAGCCGTTGTGCGGTGCTTATTCCGAGCATCACCTCTTGCGGGGCCGGCGGGCGCGTGCCCACCACCGAGATCCTGAAGCCCGCGTAGACGGCCAGGGGGATGAGGTAGAGCAGGTAACCGGGTATGCGGGGCGACAGGGCGCGCAGCCGGCCCTGGCTGGCCAAAAGCCAGTCTGCGATCAGTAGCAGTGCTGGTACTACCACCGCAGATTCTTTGAAAAACAGCGCGGCCATGAACAGGATCACGGCCAGAACAAGGTGTCGCAGGCCGGTGGGATTGGCACTCCGGCCTTTTTTGCCGGCGGCATTTTCTTGCTGACGTGTCAGGAAGCGGCGTACCCAGGTCAGGTGCAAATGCATAGCGGTGAAGACCGCCAGGCTCGCGTAAAGCTCGGCACGCCCGCTGCCGTTGGCGACGACCTCGGTGTGAACCGGATGGATCCCGAACAGTAGCGCCGTCAGCAGCGCGAGAAGCCGGTGGTGTAAAAGGCGCCGGATCAGAGCGTAGACCAGGCCCGCGACCGCGGCATTCGCCAGAACATTCATTAAATGCACGCCGAAGGGGCCCGAGCCGAAAATTGCGCGGTCGATTGCAAAGCTCCAGACCGTCAGCGGCCGGTAGAGGCGCAGCGTGTTGGTGGGCTCGTCCCAATACGAGGTGCCGAAAAAACGGCGTAGATCCCAGGGATTCGCCAGTCGCGGATTCTGGGCGATCATCAGGACGTCGTCGTAGACAAAGCCGTTGCGCAGGGAGTTGGCAAAGCCTGCAAAAGTGACAACGATCACCAGCGCCAGCAACCCGCCGTCGCGCCGCCACGACCAGGCGGACGGCATCGTTGCACTTGCGGCACTGCTCGCCGGCGCAGCGTTTTTTCTATCTTGCGTCTTTTTCGTCTGCACTGTTCTTCCGGTAGCGGGCGCTGCGTGGATCGCTCTACCAGCCAGCAATGATAGCAGCAGCCAGGCGCGTGGACATTCGCGCCGAGGCCCATGATAATCGCCGGCAGGCGCGGTCTGACGGTTGGTCATGCCGGGAGGTGCGGCGATGGGGCCGTCCGTGAGCTTGTGGCAGCGGCTTAAGCGGGCTTTTCATGACGGGTTTCGGCGGCAGGGTGCTTCTGGCGTTCAAGCTGACCGCTCCCAGACACAAGGGCCCTCAACTGCGGGCGAGCTGGGCACCGATCCATCGAAAGCTGGGCTGCTTGCCTGGCGCAGACGAACCACGCCGGACGCGACAGCCGCACGGGACGGCTCGGTGCGTCTGCTTGAGCTGATTGACGGCCTTGAGCACCACTTTGAAGAGCAGGACCGACGAGCGGCAGAGCTCAGCCGCCATGTCGAGCAGATAACCGGACTGCTGGAACGACTTGCCGAAAGCGGTGCGCGCCAGCAGGAGGGGCTGAACGCCGTTGCCGACAGCGTGGGACAGGTTCGTCAGCACACAGCGCTTATGTCGGAATCGCTAGGCCAGTTGCCGCCTCTGTTTCAGAGCGAGGCCGAAGCGCTTCGGCAGATGGTTCGGCAAATGGATGTCGCTCAGGAGTCGGCAACGCAGCTCATGCATTCGCTCCAGCGGCTGAGCCAGGCGGTGGATGCACTCCAGGCGGCCGGGCTGGCCCAGGTGCAGACGCTGGAGCGACTGAGCTCAGCCGAACGTGAACAACAACAGGCGCTCTTTCTGCTGGTACGTGAACAGAGCCGACGCTTTCTTATCATCATCGTGACTGCGGCGGTGCTGGGGCTGGGGGCGCTGGCGGCGTTGACTGCAACCCTGCTGGCCCGCAGCGCAGGCTGAAGGGCTGTGCGGCGCTTGGCTTTACCATCCCGCCACGTGCGAGCCGCTAGAATCTGGCAGCGGCGGCGGTTCGGCGGGGTGACCGGCGCGGAGATGGTCCATGGCGGCGCGGATGGTGCACTGTGTGAAACTCGGCCGTGAACTGCCGGGTCTGGATGAAGATACATCCCAGGGCCGTCAGGCCCTCAAAATGTGCCTTCTTTTCGGTGGACCGCAATTGCGCGATCGCGTGAAGGAAAACGTTTCGGTGCAAGCGTGGGAGCTGTGGACCGACTACATGCGTATGGTGATGAACGAGTACCGGCTTGACCCGACCTCGGATGAGGCGAACGCGATCCTGCGCCAGCATATGGAAGACTTTTTCTTTGGTCAGCAGCGGAACATTCCCAACTACGTGCCGCCGCAGGGCTCCGGCGGTTAACCCGCGCGGCGGCGGTGGCGGGACTTTTTCCTACCAGCAGGTGCATTCCGCCGGTCGGGCCGGTGTCCGTATAGGTTGAAATCAGCCAGCGCGTGAACGGGTCATCCCGGTGCGCGTAAATGCCCCTCAGGTCGGCCGGCGATATCACCACGACCCGGGGAGTACGAGCTTTAAGGTCGTGTTGGACGCCTTCGAGGATCCACTGCGCCGTGCCACGAAGCTGTCCGACCTTTTCCAGCGTTGCAAAGCGCGACGCCGGCAGACGGTATGCGTAGCGATAGGTTCCCGGGCTCCAGCCCCAGACGTATATGCGGTCGGCTGGGCTGGTGAGCCGACGCACCTGCTCGGCCTGTACGATGAAGCCCGGAGGCTGGGCGTACGAGAGGCCGTACCAGGTCGTTTTCTGCTGCCAGCAGCGTGCGCACTGGGCCAGGTGGTCCTTCATCAGCAGGCCGACGGCGTAGCAGAAAATCACGAGGACCGCGGCTCGGCTCGGCCGGTGCAGCAGTCTGGCCCATAATCCTTCAGGTCGGCTCAACATCTCCAGCGGATAGAGGGCCAACAGCCCCAGTGGCGCGAGAGCAGGTAGGAAGTGATGGCCACGCCGCCCGGGGCCGACACACGCAAAATACGCAGCCAGAAGGAACCATAGCCAGAAAAGCCCGACAAAACTTTCACGGTTGACCACGATGGACCTGCGGCGTGCTGCGCTCGCAAGCAGAAGCCCTATGCCCGCGGCGGCAAAAAGCAGCACTCCTGCCAGCGGGCGCAACACTTCTGCGAATATCCGCACGGCGCGGTCGATCCGGATCCAGCTTGCATCACCGATGTCGAAGTAAACCCGGTTGAACGGCCCGGTGGCAAACCACGCGTCGTGCAAGGCGCCTTGTGTTGCAAGCAGGCAGCCCGCCAGGATAAGCGGGGCGAAGAAGCCACCAGCCGCTGCCAGCCAGTGCCGTAAAGCCACCGGCGGGCAGGTCTGCGAACGTAACGAGCTCGCAGCGAGAAGGCTGCGTGGCTGTCGAAGAGCTGAAAACTGGCTCGCTGCCAGGTGCAGGCTGCACGCCAAAGCAGCACTAAGGCCGCTTTGCTTGAACAGTGGCGCGCAGCCGGCCGCAAAACCTGCCAGTGCCAGCCAGCAGCAGCGCCGCTGGCGCTGCCAGCGCAGGTAGCAAAAGATCGCCAGCGACTCGCAGGCAGCCACGAAGGTTTCCGTGCGGTTGGCCCCGCCTTCAAAGGTAAGGTGCGCAAGCAACGTGCAGCCGACAAGGCAGGCGGCCGGCAGGATTGACGGGTGATAGGCGCAATGGGCGATGCCGACGAAGGCAGCCAGGCCAAGTGCCAGTGCCGTCGTGCAGATAAGAAGTTCTCCAGCCAGGCCGTCCCCACAGAGAAAAAAGCCCAGCCCATTGACCCACCAGATGGCGGGGGGTTTGTTATCCCAAATGTCGACGTAGGGAACCGCACCCTGTGCAACACACCAGCCGTAATATGCGAACAGGTGCGAATCGGCCAGATTCTGGCGCCAGTGGACCGCGGTCTGGTTGATCACCAGCGTTGACAGGATGAGCAGGAAACAGAAAAGTCCGGTGGCGGTGTTTGTTCTTTGACCTCGGAACGCAGCCGCGCTCATGGGACGTCTTGCGGCAGGTTTGTTCGGAACCACTCTAGGATTTGCGGCAATATGGCGCGAAGGGCCTGGCCGCGGTGGCTGAGAGCGTTTTTTTCCTCCGGGCGCAGCTCGGCGATCGTCTTGCCCAGATGGGGGATCAAGAAAAGTGGGTCGTAGCCAAAACCGTTGTCGCCGCGCGGCTGGTCGATGATGAGGCCTCCGACGGCGCCGCTGCTTTCGCACAGGACCTGGCCCGGGCGGGCAAAGGCCATGGCGCAGAAGAAACGGGCAGTGCGGCATTCCAGGGGAATGCCGGCCAGAGCGGCCAGGAGTTTGCGGTTGTTGGCGGCGTCGTCGGGGGGCAGGCCGGCGTAATGGGCGGAGTGGACGCCGGGGGCACCGCCCAGGCAGTCGACGCACAGGCCGGAATCGTCCGCCAGGCAGTAGCGGCCGATGGCCTGGGCATAGTACAAGGCTTTGGCGCGGGCGTTTGCCTCGAAGGTAGGGCCGGGCTCGGGAGCCGGCGGAAGGTCGGGTAAATCAGCCAGGCAAAGCCAATCGACAGGAGCGCCCGCCATCAGCTCGCGAAGTTCACGAAGTTTGCCCGGGTTGCGAGTCGCCAGGAGTATTGCGGGCATCTTTATCACTTCTGGCCGACAGCCTCGGTCTGTTCGGCGCGCGGGAGTTTGGCCACAAACGACTGGCGCAGCAGACGCACTTTCTCCCCGCGCTGCGGATCGTATACCAGGTCATAGACGCGCTTGCCGTTCCAGTAGCTTTCCGGGAATCGGCGCTGCAGCTCGAGCAGGCGCGGGTCCACGATCTTGTTCTTGAAGGTGGCGATGCCGCTGAGCGGGTGGATTTCCTTGACGGTCTGGACGGCACTTTGTGGAAAGGCGCCAACGCAGACGGAACTCAATGCCGGACCGTGGTGAAAGTAGGCCTCAACGCCCTGCTCGCGAAGCTCGCGGCAATACTCCTCTGCGAGCCAGCGCCGGTTGGTAATCGGCCCGTCGTCGAAGAAGACGGCGACGTGAAGCGTCCAATAGCCGCGGGCGTGGTTCAAGTCCCACTCGGGATGCTGCGGCCTTCCGATGGGGAGTTCTTCCAGCGTAGCGTACATGAACGGCCAGAAATTGCGGCCGTTGCTGACAAGACTGAGGCTGCGGATGAGATCAAGGTCGGGCTTGGGATCCGGTTGATAGCGGACAGTGCCGGTTTGAGAATCGGACTGTCGGCGGTAGCGGCCGTAATAGACGATCGATTCTTCTTCTTGGTGGACGACCTGGACGAGATCCGGCTTGAGGCCGCGAACGCGCCGCAGGGCTTCGGCGCGGTGGTTGGCGAGGCGGACCCGGTCCGGGCCACGGACGGCATCGCAGCGCACGGCCCAGATGGGTTCCCCGGTGCCGGGTGTAAAGAGGTTGACGCGGGCCGAATTGGCGGTGCAGCCGGCCAGGCCCAGGCCGGCTGCAAGCCAGAACAGCAGAAAGTTACTGCAAGTCATGGCGTTCACCTGGCAGCACTTGCCGCCGCAGCGCCCAAGCAACGCCGCACGCCGACCAGAGCGAGACAGAACCCCGCTGACGGCGGCGCTGCGGACAGCTCGCCCAGACGCAACTGGTCAATCTGTCGGCGGTCGCGATGCATAGTCGAACTGGTATCACGGGCCGGCCGGCGGTGCAATTGCCTGCGGCGGCTTTCAGCGCGGGCGTGATCGAGCCACGGCTTGCTCGACGATAGCATGAATTTCCGCGGGCCGCGCTATGTGCTCCCACCGGATCGCGGGTCGGTCCCCGGAAGCGGGCCACATGTAAAGCGAGCCTAGTCCGAACAGCGGGTGATACCAGGTGGTCAAGCGTCGAACCTCTGCGATTTGCGAAAGCTCACACTGGCCGACGTCCACACTGAAGATGCCGCGGAAGCGCATGATTCGGCGGTTGGTGAGCAGGTAGAGTTGGCTGGCCCAATGGAGCGTCGCTAGGAGTATTCCGGCGGCAGTGATGACCAAGACTGCCAGCAGGCAGACGAAGCCGGCCAGCGAAGGGCTGGAGCGCGTGGCGATGACGACGGTGGCGGCCAGCAGGGCCATCGCGAGCACCAGTTTGGCCGAATAGATGGCGATGCACCAGGGGGAGGGACGGATGGATAGCTGGATGATCTCGTCGCCGCCCAGCATCTGGAGGCTGGCGGCTGCACTGGAGCCGGCGCGCACCGAAGGCGTTTCGGTGGTGGAGACGGCCAGGCATGCCAATTCGGGCCGGGTGTTCATGGCATCAGTTCCGGCCGCAGAACCCCGATATGGGGGAAGTTCCGGTAGTGGTCGTTGTAGTCCAGTCCATAGCCGACCACAAATAGATCATCAATGTCAAAGCCCACGAAGTCAACCTGGATGTCCGGCGGGGCCTTGGAGCGTTTCCGCAACAGCACAATGGTGCGCAGGCTCGCCGGACCGCGCTCCCGCACCATCTGAAGGACTTTTCGCAGGGTTCTGCCGGTGTCGAGGATGTCGTCGACGACCAGGACGTTGCGATTGCGAACATCGCCGCAAAGCTCAAGCACCGTCCGGGGCTCGCCGGCCTGGGTGGAAGCACCCGGGTAGGCAGAGATCTGAACGAGGGCGATTTTCATTTTGAGCGGCAGTTCGCGGATGAGGTCTGCCAGAAAGATGATCGAGCCAGACAGGATTGGCACTAGCGTCAGACCGCGCTGGTCGCCGTCATAGAGTGCCGCGACTTGAGCAGCGAGGGTTTTGACACGCTGCTGGATCTGCTCGCGCGCGATCAGAATTCGGGCGATGTCTTTTTCCATCCGGGTACCTGCGGATCCGGCATAGGTGCGGGTTTGACCAGCCCGCCGGCCGCCGGCCGTTCGAAGTGCCGTGGCGGCTCGGGCAGATCGACGCCGAGCCGGCGCAGCGCCTCCAGCAGGTCGAGGCCTGCCAGGTCACGCGCCAGAGCGGTGAGGAAGGCTTCGACCGCCTGGAGTCGCTGCCGTGCCAGCTCGCGGGTGGTCTCGAAGCGAAAACTGTCGGCCAGACGCGCTTCCCAGTAGCGGTATTCTTGTTGACGGTTCCAGGTGGCAACAAGCTGGGTCAGGGGGCGCCCTTCAGCCTGGTACTGGCGATACTGGCGCAGCACGTAGAGCGTCCCCATGTCGTCGAGGTTCTCGGCTTCAGCCAGGGCCTGCGCCTCGACCAAAGCGGTGGTGCGATCATTGCACTGGCGGATGGCCTCGGCCGCCAGCCGTGCCGTGCGTGGGGGCAGCAGTGGGCCCACATGCTCGGTCAACAGCGCGGCCGCAAGCTCGCGCTGCACCTCGGAAGTCGGGCGGGTAAGCAGGTGCCAGCGCGATAGTCGCGACTGACCCGTCTGAGCAACCCAGCCGGCACAGGAAAACAGGCCGGCGACCGCCAAAGCAAGCGAATCAGCACTCTGGTTGGCCAGTTCGGGCATCCGCGCGATGAGCTGGGCCAGGTACGAAACGCGCTCGGCGCGCTCCCAGAGCCACAGATCCGGGTGCTCGCCGTCCCCGCTCAGCGTCAGGAGCTTTCGCGCTACAGGTATGATGCGTTCGAGCGGCTGCACGGTTTGGCTCCGACCGCGAGGCTGCCCGGCGGTTCTGCCCGCCGCGCGCGGACGCGAGTGGAGCAGCAGCCGTGCAGTGTATCGGGGAAGCGGAAGGCGGGCAAGTCACGTTACCGGAACTGCCGGACGCGGCCCAACTACTACCGAAGGCCTGATAAACGCCGGTATGGCTGAGTTCACCGCGAAGCGGCGCGGTCAGGAAGTTTCAGAGTGAGCGGCCTGATAAGGTCAGTTCCGCTTCTGCCCGAAGTACAAGAAGGCGATGAAGGATGCCGGCGCCGCGGTCCGCAAGCATCAGGAAGGCGCCGAACTAAGAGGCACCCAAGCACGAAGACGGGTATGCCAACCGGTGCTACCAGTGGGACAGGGGCGTTGACCGCGGGCTCGGCCGAGTCCACCAAGGCCCTCAGCCCCGAGCTTCAAAAACAGCTTTCGCGCATCACCGAGCTGGCTTCACTTCCCGAAATCACCGCAAAGATTGTGGAGGTGGTCGATAACCCGCGGGCCACAGCCGTCGACATGCACGCGATCGTCAAGAACGATCCGGCCCTGGCGACAAAGATCCTGAAGGTCGTCAATTCCGCCTTCTACGGGTTGCCCTCCCAGGTGGCGAGCCTGGACCGGGCGATTGTGCTGCTAGGGCTTTCCACGGTGAAGAACATCGCCCTGGCGATGTCGCTGGCGCGGCTGGTTCGTGGAGAGCCTTTCACAGCACAGTTCGCGCCCCGCGATTTGTGGCGCCATTCCATCGCCGTGGGCGTTTGTGCCTGTGCGCTGGCGAAACTGGCGCGCAGCGTGCACGCAGAAGAATACTTTGCCGCAGGGCTGGTACACGATATGGGGCTGCTGGTCACCGGCCAGCTTTATGCCGCGAAGCTCAAAGCCGTAATCGAGCGCGCGCTGGCAGGCTCGGACGATTTCTGCGCAATAGAGCGGGAGCTCATCGGAGCGGATCACGAAAGCATAGGATTGGCCCTGGCTACAAAGTGGCGGTTTCCGCCGGGGTTGCGCTACGCGGTCGGATATCACCACGACCCGGAAACCTTGCAGCCCGAGTTCCGCAAGATCGTGTCGCTCATTCAAGTGGCGGACACGGTTTGTGCGCAGATCAAACACGGATTCTACCTGACCCCACGCCCGCAGGAGATTACCCCGCAACTGCTCGCGGTGGCCCAGCTTCCGCCCACGGCGGTCGACGATCTGGCCAGTGAGCTGCCGGACAGAATCGCAGAGGCCGAGCGGATCCTCGCCTGAGCTGCGCCGCGCCGCCACTTACGGCACCGCTTCGACGGCGCGGATTTCCGGAACGCATTCGCGCAGCCGCCGCTCGATTCCCATCTGAAGCGTCATGCGGCTCATGGGACAGCCGGAGCAGGCGCCGCGCAGCCGTACTTTGACGACGCCCTGGTCAACGCTGACCAGCTCCACATCCCCGCCATCAGCCTGGATGAAGGGCCGCAGGCCATTCAGGACTTCTTCCACGCGCTGGTTCAGACTGCCGCTGTTGCCAACAGTATCGCTCATGATGAATCTCGTCTTTTTTGAGCCTGCGCAGGCTCGCCCTCAGCGGGCCGGATGCTTTAAGCTCATCTTAAGCCGCTTCTACCGCAAGTATAGGTGGTAGCGCGACCGTTTCGCCGAAAAACCTGCGGCAGTGGTGCTCCGACGGTTGACAGGGACACGTTTGGGCAGGTAAATTGTTTGTAGTGGCGGGTAAAGGAGCGCAACCGGACCGTCAGGGCGGGGGGTGCTCGCAGCAAGTAGCGCAACTTTATGGCTCGGCCAGCAGGGTGGTCGGGTCGCAGGCAGGTTGTGCGCTGCGCTGGTTGCAGAACGGGAAAACGATCGGCGCCTTAGGCTTGGTAGTTACTGGGTGACGCCGTCAGGGAGTTCTGACGGCAGGGAGCAGTTTCGAGCATTCGGGAAACCCCGGTGTTCGAAAGGAGGATCAGCCAGATGAGTTGTCGAGCGATTAGTATTGGGGTTGTGGTGCTCATAACCTTCGCTGCTACGGCTACTGCGGATTTGCCCGCGGTGCAGGTGAGTGCGGGTAACGCACCACCCCAGGCAGTTGTGTCGCACCAGCAGACGAAGCAGGCCTTTGTGGCCGGTGCCGTGGACGCATTCAACGTGCGCTCCAGCCCGCTGGGCAAGCCGACGGTGGCCGATAAGACCGAACCGGCCGCCGGCCGGGCTGGTGATCCGTGCGCAGGGCAGGATGTCATCTACAACAACGGGGCGCCGGATTACCGCGACGGCCTGGCCTGCGAGCGCGGCGGGTACGTCGGCGACGTCTGGGTCGTCAACGACGTACTGCTTCTGGCAGACACGAACATCACGGGCGTTCACTGGTGGGGGTTGACGAGCGACGACTACGGCTGGGCCGGCGGAGCGGATTTCATCGTTCTGCTTCCCGACGGCCCTGGCGGTGCTCCGGGAACCGTGCTGTTTGAGTTTACGAACGTGCCAGCGACGCGCGTCGCAACCGGCAGCTACCCCTGGGGCTGGCCGGAGTACCAGTACTTCATCGACGGGGTCAACTGGTTTGTGCCCGCAGGGTTTTACTGGATCGGCGTGCGGCCGGTTGGAACCACCGGAGCGGGG
>Ga0185342_1001288_pt1 | contig 10501 bp, 8 predicted proteins | sample ConPoolayeEmetaG_FD_128045 | JGI IMG/M metagenome (GOLD analysis project Ga0185342, IMG submission 128045) | Hot spring microbial mat communities from California, USA to study Microbial Dark Matter (Phase II) - Cone Pool mat layer E metaG... ...
TAAACAGCCAAGAATTCCAACTCGACTTGAGGTAAGAGGTGAGGTTTACTTATCAAAAGAAGAGTTTAAAAGAATAAATATGCAGCGTGAAGAGGAAGGACTTCCTACTTTTGCAAATCCTAGAAATGCAGCAGCAGGTTCGCTTCGTCAAATTGACCCTAAAATGACAGCTCAAAGAAAGTTAAATATTTTTATATATGGAGCAACATATCAGTCTGTGGAAAATATAAATCAGGTGTTAAACCCGGTAAGCCCTGAATTAAGCCCTGATTTTCAAAAACCAATAACCACGCATTTTGAACTACTAAACTACTTAAAAGAGCTTGGCCTTAGAGTTAATCCAAATATAAAAAAAGCAAATGGAATTTCACAAATAAAAGAATATATTGAATATTGGAGGGAAAGACGTCATGCTCTTGAATATGAAACAGATGGCATTGTTATAAAGGTTAACAATTTCAGTTATCAGCAGCGTCTTGGACAAACTTCAAAAAACCCACGCTGGGCAATAGCATTTAAATACCCTCCAGAGGAGCAGGTAACCAAGGTTTTGGATATTGTTGTTAGTGTGGGCAGAACAGGAATTTTAACTCCAGTAGCAAAGCTAGCTCCTGTAAAAATATCAGGGTCAGTTGTGTCAAATGCAACCCTTCATAATGAAGATGAGGTAAAAAGAAAAGATATAAGAATTGGTGATTGGGTGGTTGTGCATAAAGCAGGAGAAATTATCCCGGAAATTGTAAAGTCTATAAAAGAAAGACGTGACGGTACGGAAAAAATGTTTAAAATGCCTGATAAGTGTCCTGTATGCGGCTCTGCTGTTATTCGTCCAGAAGGTGAAGTTGCAGTAAGGTGTACCTCGCTTGCATGTCCTGCACAGCAATATGAGAGAATTGTCCACTTTGCATCTAAAGGAGCAATGGATATTGAAGGTCTTGGGCCAGCAATTGTTGAAAAACTTCTTGAGAAAAAGATTATAAAGGATCCTGCAGATATCTATTATTTAAAATTTGAAGATATTTACGGACTTGAAAATTTTAAAGAAAAATCAACAAATAATTTACTTTCTGCAATTCAAAAAAGTAAGTCAAGGCCACTATCTCGTTTAATTTATGCACTTGGTATAAGATTTGTAGGCTCTCACATTGCCGAAGTTTTGGCAAAAAATTTTAAAGATTTGGATGAGTTAATGAATGCTGATTTTGAAAAGCTGAATTCAATTTTTGAAATTGGTCCTAGAATTGCTCAAAGTATTGTTTCATTTTTTAAACAGAAGCAAAATATTGAAGTAATTGAAAAATTAAGAAAAGCTGGAGTAAATTTTAAATCTGAGCAAAAAACAGTAATTTCAAAACCACAAATTACAGGAAAAACATTTGTCCTAACTGGAAAATTGGATTCGTTTTCAAGAGATGAAGCAAAGAATATAATTGAAAAATTTGGTGGTAAAGTTTCTTCAAGTGTTAGCAAAAATACGGATTATGTGTTAGTTGGGCAAGAACCGGGAAGCAAATTTGAAAATGCAAAAAAACTTGGGATAAAAATTATAAATGAGGATGAGTTTAAAGAAATGATAAGCTAAGATATGCTGCAAAAGGAAAATAGAAATATTCAATTAAATAAAATTAAATAAACTGCTAAAACAAAAGCATCAATAACACCTATAAAATCAAATAATAAATCAGATAACAATAAAGTTAGAGATGAAGTAAATGGCAAATTAGACAGCTAATAATATATTAAAGGATATAATAAAGAATATAATATAAGAGAATATAATAAGGTGCATAATAAAATTTACAATAAAAGAAATGATAAAATAAATGAGAAAGTAAGTGTTAAAGTAAAAGATGAAGTAAACGATAAAATAAAATTTAATGCACTTGATGGTTTCTTATCAATAATAATTCTAATTGCTTTTCTAATTGGCATATATTTTGGAACATTAAAAATACTACGTTTATTAAATTCAAGTCAACTTGTTAACTTAAATATTACAAATATTGATAGTTTGACTTTTTCAATTTTTTATGGAATACAAGTTTTACTTATGCTTAGCGTAGTGTGGTTTTTTGCTATATACTGGAGGCGTTCAAGTCTAAAATCACTTGGATTTAGATATTACAGTTTGCTAAAAACAATTTGGTACACTTTTATTGCATTGCTTTTTATTTTTCTTTTTAGTTTTGTTTATGTTTCGGTATTAAAATTTTTCTTTGGTATTGAGGCGCCTTCAAGTAAAATTGAGCAGCTAATTTCGAGCAATAATGTATCAAGCACTATTTTAATTGTTGTCACTGCAGTAATTGCCCCATTTTGTGAAGAAATATATTTTAGAGGATTTTTATACTCAGCATTTAAAAAAAATTTTGGTGTTACCATAGGGCTATTTTTATCATCACTATTTTTTTCACTTGCACATCTTGAATTTTATAGTTTTATCCCGATTTTTGTAATTGGATGGATTCTTGCTTATATTTTTGAAAAGACTAAATCAATTTTTACGGTAATTATTCTTCACTCTGTGTATAATTTGATATTGATTTCAATTCTTCTTGGAAAAATACAATTTGTAAAAATGTATTAGACTTTTTACACTTGAAATCTTGTAATACTTATATTATAAAGTAATTAATCTATAAACAAGTAATGAAAATAATGAAGCAATGAAAGAGTTTTTAACTACTATTACTAAAAAAGGTCAAGTCACTATACCTGTTGAAATAAGACGTCTTTTGGGTTTTAAGCCAAAGGATAAAGTCGTTTTTATGGTTGAAGGAGAAAATGTAATAATAGCTTTTGCAAAATATAATTTAGAAAATATTTATGGTATTTTGAAACCTTTAAATAAGCCTTAAGATTTTAAAAAGACTAAAGAAACTGCAATAAAAGAACATGTAAAAAAATATTGGAAGAAATGGAAAAATGAAATTTTTAGATACAAACATAATTCTTCGTTACCTAACATATGATGAACCTGTCAAAGCTGAAAAATGTTATGAGTTGTTTGAGAAAGTAAAAAGGGGTGAAATTGAAATAACAACATGTGTGGCAGTTATTGCGGAATTAGTTTATGTTCTTTCTTCAACAACCTTATATAATTTACCTAGAAAAGTAATATATTCTCTATTACTGCCAATTATTAACATGAAAGGGCTAAAAATATCGAATAAACTACTTTATATCCAGGCTCTGGATATCTATGCTTCTAGAAATATTAACTTTGAAAACGCTTTATTTTGGCCCATATGCAAAAACGTCAAATAAAAGAAATTTACAGTTATGATAATGATTTCGATAACATTAAAGAGATTTGTCGTTTAGAACCATGATTAATAAAAATAATGAATTTTAACATAAATAGAAAATTTATGGAAAATTTTAAGAAAATATGTAACTTAATTGCCAATATTGATATTGCGAAAAATATAAAGCTGAGTTATTTTTATGTACTTCAATTATTTAAATTATAGTATAATTAGGACTACAATGAGTAAAATTACAAAAGAGGAAGTTTTACATATTGCAAAGCTAGCTGAGATAGATTTTAAAGAAGATGAGCTAGATACGATAACGCAACAGCTTGATAAAATATTATCACATGTTGCAAAAATCAGTGAAGTTGATACCTCTGATATTAATCCAACTTCTCACACTTTGGAAATTAAAAACGTTTTTAGAAAGGATATTATAAAAGAGTCTCTTAAAAAAGAAGATGCTCTAAAGAATGCTCCTCAGCAGTTAGAAAACGGCTTTTTGGTGCCAAAAATAGATTGATTGATTGATTCATTAATTAATTGATTAATTGGTTAGCAAAGCAATAATAATACAATAATAACAATAAAAATCGTTATAAAAATCGTTATAAAAATCATTATAAAAACAATATAACAAACAATACAACAATATAATAACAAAATAAAAATTGTTCATTTAAAAAGTAGATAGATAAATTAGAAGTAAATAGATAAAAGTAAATAGATTATGCATAAATGTTAATGCATAATTTGTATTATATAATATATGAACATACATAATATAAATAATAATAAATGCCATGAATAATAATAGAACTATTGACAGTAATAACTATAGTACTTACGGTAATAATGGATACATAAGTAATAAAAATAATAAAAATAACAAAAAAATTAATTATACAGGTAATGTAAAAAGTAATGATAAAATCAACAATAAAAAAAATAATAAAAGTTTTGATTTTATAGACCTAATATTTTTGCCTGCCCACGAGCTTCAAAAATTAGTATTAAAAAAAGAAATTAAAATCTCAGAGATTGCAAATTCTTATCTTTCTGCAATTGAGATTGCCCAAAAAAAATTAAATGCATATATAAGAATTGAATATGAGAATATAATTAAAACTGCAAAATTGCTTGATAACATGTTGTCAAGCCAGTTAAAATTAAAGGACTTTTTTGGAATTCCAATTGCGATAAAAGATAATATTTGTACAAAAGATATTACAACAACTTGTGCTTCTAAAATATTATCTAATTATATTCCTGTCTATAATGCAACTGTTATAGAAAGACTTAACCAGCAGTCATATATTTTAACAGGAAAAGCAAATATGGATGAATTTGCAATGGGTTCTTCTAACGAGAATTCATATTATGGAGCAGTAAAAAACCCTTGGGATTTGACTTGTGTTCCAGGTGGCTCAAGTGGAGGCCCCGCAGCTATAGTTGCATCTGGAATGGCAGCATGTGCTCTTGGTTCAGATACTGGGGGCTCAATTAGACAGCCTGCATCGCTTTGTGGTGTTGTAGGCTTAAAACCAACTTATGGACTTGTGTCTAGATATGGGCTGGTTGCATTTGCATCTTCGCTTGATCAGATAGGACCTATTACCAGAGATGTAAAAGATAGTGCAAAACTTTTAAATGCAATAGCAGGATGGGACAGTTTTGATTCAACTTCAATAAAAATTGATTTACCTGACTATGAGCAGTTTTTAATTGAAGATATCAAAGGATTTAAAATAGGGGTTCCAAAAGAGCTGATAGTAAAAGAGATCTCCAGTGAAGTTAGAGAGCAAGTAGATAAAGTTATTAAATTGGCTGAAGAAATGGGAGCTTTTGTTGAAGAAATTTCTTTACCATCACTTGAATATGCTTTAAGTGTTTATTATATTATTGCACCTTCAGAGGCAAGCTCAAATCTTTCAAGATTTGATGGTGTAAGATATGGCTATAGAGATATGGGTGCTCAAAGTTTAAGAGAAATGTATCAAAAAACAAGAGCAGGAGGGTTTGGTCAAGAAGTAAAAAGAAGAATAATGATAGGGACATATTGCTTGTCATCTGGTTATTACGATGCCTATTATGAAAAGGCACAAAGAGTTAGGACTAAAATAATACAAGATTTTAAAAAAGCTTTTGAAAAATATGATATTTTAATTTCGCCAACATCACCTACTACAGCATTTAAAATTGGCGAAAAACTAAATGACCCTTTAATGATGTATTTATCAGATATCTGCACAATTCCTGTAAACTTAGCTGGTATTCCAGCTATATCAATTCCTGTTGGGCTTTCTCAAAAAGATGGTTTGCCAATAGGATTACAGATTATTGCAAATAGTTTAAAAGAGGATAATATTTTCAAAGCTGCTTACAGCTTTGAAAAAGCAATTGGTTTTACCAAAAATCCGGTTAATATTTATGATTAATAAAATATTAAGAAATATTTATGATTAATATCTATTGTTAACTATACTATTAGATATCCTATTAGATATTATTAGTTTATGAATTATTTTGTGAATTAGTTTTTGCTGAATAATAAAAATAATTGAATGATAATTCAGAGTTTTTAAAAAAAATTTTAGTTAATCATTTGGTTAATTATGGATAGTCAAAATTTTGAGGTTGTAATTGGATTAGAAACTCATGTTGAGCTTTCAACTAAGACAAAAATGTTTTGCGGCTGCAAACTTTCCTTTGGTGCTGAGCCAAATACTTTTACCTGTCCTGTGTGTCTTGGACTGCCTGGGTCTTTGCCAGTTGTAAATGAAAAAGCAGTATTTTATGCAATAAAGATAGCGCTTGCCCTGAATTGTAAGATAAACAATTATACAATTTTTCACCGTAAAAATTATTTTTATCCTGATATGCCAAAAAATTATCAAATATCTCAGTATGATTTTCCAATTGGAAGTGATGGATATCTTGATGTTGATATGGGCAGCTACACAAGAAGAGTAGGAATTGTAAGAGTGCATATGGAAGAAGATACTGGTAAGTTAATTCATACAGGTTCATCAGGTAGAATTAGTGAATCACAAGCAAGTATTGTAGATTTTAATAGAGCAGGAACACCTTTAATTGAAATTGTAACAAAACCTGATATAAGGTCAGCACTTGAGGCAAAGGAGTATTTAATAAGTTTAAGAAATCTATTGCTTTACCTTGATGTAAGTGACTGCAGTATGGAACAGGGCAGTCTTAGATGTGATGCTAATATATCTGTTAGAAGAGTTGGTGAAAGCAGTTTAGGAGTAAAAACTGAAATAAAAAATTTAAACTCATTCAGATTCTTACAGAGAGGACTTGAATATGAATCTGAAAGACAAATTAACTTGCTTAAATCAGGAAAGAAAATAGTCCAGCAAACAAGGCATTATGACCATTTAACTGATACCACAAAAGCACTAAGAGCTAAGGAAGAAGCGCATGATTACAGATATTTTCCTGACCCTGACTTAGTTCCTATTTATGTTGAAGAAGAACTTATTGAAAAAATTAGAAAAGAAATTTGTGAACTCCCATCACAAAAGGCTAAAAGGTATGCTGAAGAATACAAGCTTCCACAATACGATTGTAAATTTATTACATCTGATAAGAAAATGGCAGATTTTTTTGAAGAATGCATGAAGATAAGTTTAGACAAAAATGGTAGCTTTGTTATAAATCCAAAGTCTGTAAGCAACTGGCTGATGGGGGATTTTTCATTTTATTTAAATAAAGAGAATATTAATATTGCTGAGTGTAAGGTTACACCGCAGAATTTATGTGGATTAATAAAACTAATAAATGATGGTAAGATTAGTCAAAAGATTGCAAAAGATATTTTTGAGGAAATGTTTTATAAAGGACTTTCGCCTGATGAAGTAATGAAAAATAAAAATATTGAGCAAATTAGTGATGAAAGTTTTCTTGAGCAAATTATTGATAAAGTTGTTGTTGAGAACCCAAAACCTGTTGAGGAATATAGAAATGGAAAAGAAAAAGCAATTGGATTTTTAATAGGCAAAGTAATGGCTGAAACAAAAGGGAAAGCAAACCCAAAAGTTGTTTCGGAACTCTTAACTAGAAAGCTTCAAAATATAAATTAACTTTTAGCTTAATTTAATTAATTTTAATTAATTCAAGTTAATAATCTACTTTGATAATCTACTTTAATGATTTCCTTTAAAAAATTAAGTTAAAAATTTAGTAAAATTTTTTAATTTTAGTACTAAATTTTAGTATTTTTTTCTTGACATTTATATTTTTCTATAGTAACCTATGACTATAATTTCCCAAAATTTAATACTGCAATTTACTATGGTTTATTAATATAAAAATATTATATTTGTAATGAAAAACTTAGAATTCGATAAACCAGAAAATTTAAATTATGATTTAAATATTATTGTGGCAGATACTGACTGGAAAACTTTTGAACTTATTTCTAAAAAATTAAAGGAAAGCAATTATAATACACTTAATTTAAGCAGTGATTTTGCAGTAAATTTTATTTTAGAATATGAAAAAGTTGATGTATTAATAATAAGTAAAAATATTGAAAATATTGATAAGATATTAAAACTTTGCCAAAAGAAAAAAACAAAAGTTCATATCTTAGGGGAAAATGATCTTTCTTACCCAGTTAACCCAGATGAAATAATTAAAATTTTAGATGAAATAAAAAAAGAAAAGCTAGACCAAAATATTAAAAGCAAGAATAGTTTAAAAGGTTTTTTAAGTAGTTTAAAAAGAAATAATATAAATAATACTAACCAAGAAGATAAAATCATACAACTTAAACAACCTATAAAGATAAACAATTCTAGCCAAATTAAAGAAGTCAAGAAAAATCAAGAAACTATTCAGGCTGCACAGGTTAATACAGAAGGAAGATTAAACAAAGATAGTATCAATGAAAACGATAGTTTTACTGATTTAGAAGTAGAAATTGCCTATAATTCTGAAGTTAATACCTTTAAATCTGAAGGGAAAGACTATAACTCTGTAGATGATGCTTGTCTTTGCAATAAAATTAATAATGAAACAGCCAATAAAGCGGCAACTGAAAAATTAAATTCTGCTAATTTTGTTAATTTTGATAACAAAAAAAATTCAGACACTGCTTCAAATCTTATTGCAATTAAACAAAAAACAATTTCTTTTATTAAAGCAAAGGGCGGGGTTGGAAGTACAATATTATCTTTATATATTGCTTTTAAATTTTCAAATTTAAAAACTTTGCTAATAGATTTAAATTTCTCTGAAGGTGGAAGTGATATAGGATATTATCTAGAGCTGCCAAAAATACCTAACATAATGTTTTTTAAAGAAGGTTATAATAGAATGGCTTTAGAAAATTCAGTTATTAAAATAAAGGATAACTTGGATTTGCTTCAGCCACCACCTACATACGAATTATCAGCAAAAATTGACCTTCAGGATATTTATTGTCTTGTTGACATTGCTAAAAAGAGATATCACTTATTAATTTTTGATTTGCCAAACTATATTAATGATATTTATCTTGGAGTGATCGATTTAACCGACCTTGCAATTTTAGTATCAGATTTATCTTTTGGAAGTATTGGAAGATTAAGTGATATAAACAATAGGTTTATATATTCAGATATTGAAAAAATACTCGTGTTAAATAAAAGTGTAAATGGAAATAAAAATGAAAATGGAAATGTAAAATGGAATGGGAGTGGAAATGGGAGTGGAAATGGGAGCGGAAATGGGAATGAAGTAAGGATAAAAAAACTTTTGCTTGATAATTTTGATTTTAAAAATGATTTGATAGCTTTTGTGGATTTAAAAGAGCTTGCCATGCTAAAAGGAAAAAATGAGTTTAAAGATTTTGATTTTGATACTTTAAAGGATTTCAATATTTTGGAGGAAAAAGTATTAAACAAGTTACTAATATAGAAACTAATTCTAGAAACTAATATATAACATTACGCTTTAAAGTATTTGGTTTTGTTAGATTGAACTTTTAAGGTAAAAACTGAAATAGACTAAATATATTGAAATTAAAATAAATTATATAAGGCGGTAAAAGAATATGACTAAATCAAATACCAAATATTTTTTACTTGCAATTGCAGGCTCAGTAATTATTGGAATTGGTGTTTTTATGCTAGTTAATAATTATTTCGAAAAGACAGAAGTTGTAGTTGCGGCTGTTGAAATTCCAAAAGGAAAAATTATTGAAGAAAATGATTTAAAAATTGCTCTTTATTATAAAAATTCACTTCCTGCTGGATATTTATCTGGGAAAGAGTTTGCTGTAGGTAGAAGAGTATTAGTAGAACGAAAAACAGATGACCCAATAACTTCTCTTGTTTTTGAAGAAAACTTAAATAAAAGCTTATCACAGGAGTTAAAAGAAGGAGAAGTTTTAATAGGTTTAAGTATTGATAAAGATGAGCCAATAGTAAAAGAAATTTCTAAAGGAAGCAAAATAAGTATAATTTCAACAGTAAAGGATGATGACTACAAATTAATGACTGCCTTTTATAATACTCAGGTAAATGCTTATACTAGTAATTTAGATAATGCAGAAAGTAAAGGAAATGTTGGCAATGTTGATGCTGTTAGTGATGTTGATAATGTTGGCAATAAGGATGATGAAGGTGCAAGCAAAATAAATAGTAATGTAAATGACCAATCATTAGCAAGTAACCAATCAATGCCAAATAACCAATCATTAGTAAATAACCAACCATTAAATTATCAGTTTATGTTTAATTATGATTTATTTTTGATTACAGACAACATTTATATAGCAAATGGTCAGTTTATTGTAAAAAATCTTGAAGTTATAGAAGTGTATAAAGTTAGGAACTCCAATAGTTTATCAGTCTCTCAAGGAAAAGATGAAATTACAAATATTTTTTTAAGGTGCAGTTTTAAAGAATCGCCAATAATAGCAAAAATTGTAAAAAATAATGAATATAAGATTTTTTTAGAAAAATCTTTATAAGATCAGCATAAAGAATAAGCGTAAAGAATATAAAAATATAGGCCAATGATAAGTATGAATATAAATACAAATTTAACTAATATAAATACTAATACAAATATAAAAGCAAATACAAATATAAATGGATTAAATGCAGTTAATGTAGTAAATGTAGCTAATGCAGTAAACAAAGTAAACACAGTTAATACAGTTAATACGGTTAATACTGTAAATACTTTAAATACGTTAAATGTATTAAACACAGTAAATGCGCTAAATACAGTTAATG
>Ga0185342_1001290_pt1 | contig 10491 bp, 8 predicted proteins | sample ConPoolayeEmetaG_FD_128045 | JGI IMG/M metagenome (GOLD analysis project Ga0185342, IMG submission 128045) | Hot spring microbial mat communities from California, USA to study Microbial Dark Matter (Phase II) - Cone Pool mat layer E metaG... ...
CCATAAACCCATGTATAGTGAATTCCATGTAGAAGAAGATGATGAAAAGTTTGTTGTGATCATAACCGCTTGTAATAATGGTGGCAGGCTGATGAGGGAGGGTATTGCCAAAAAGCAGAACGCCCTCACGAAAAAGCCCTATCCATGGTGTTTTAACAAGGTAGGAGTTCCCTACTACTGTATCCATGCGGCGATCTGGGATGAAATGTTTAAAGAATTGGAATTAAACATCGCTGTCGAGTGGGGGAGACAATACGACGACCAAGGTAAACCGATAGACGACCCCTGTAGGTACATCATTTATAAAATCCGATAGGAATATTGATGAGAAACACATTAAATGATGCTCAACGTATAGAAGCGTTATGGAATCGCCAGAAACCAGATCGGGTTCCTCTCATGCTCATGGCCATGGGATTTTCGGGATTAAATGTGGGCTACACGATTGGTGATATGTATACAGACATGCAAAAGAGGATCGATTCTAAGCGCTGGACCTCTGAGCAGTATGGATGGTATCCCTCACAGACAGTCAGTTTTTCTGGAACCTCTTTCCCTGCAGAAGAGTTTGGGGGTCAAATCAAACCCCCAAGTAGTGAATTTTCCCAAGCCCCAATGGTCATCCGCCATGCTGTGGAGAAAGAAGAGGATATCTACAAACTGAAAATTCCTGATCCCCTTGAAAAGGCGGGGGCAATCCCTAAGATGTTAGAGGGGATTGCCTATGCCATGAAGTTTGACGGATTAATCATTGGCCCAAATTGTTTTGGACCGATGGATACCGCTGGGGCGGTTATAGGAATAGAGAGGACTTGTAAGTGGATGATGAAGAAGCCAGAGCTGATCCACCATGCCTTTCGAATCTTCACAGACTTTAAAGTGAACCTGGCAAAACTCTATGCAGACCTTTTTGGCACGGATCGGTTGATCCCCCAAGTGGGAGGACCTTCCCATTCCAATCAGATCATTTCTCCCAACCATTTTGAGCAGTTCTGCTTTCCCTACATCAAAGAACTCCATGAAAAAGTCAGGGAGATGGGATACAAACATTTCTTCTTTCATTGCTGTGGTGAACAGAATGCCAATTTTCCTCTTTGGGCGAAATGTGAGATGGGGGATCCAGGGATCATTAGCGTTGGACATGAAATTGACCTCCAAAGGGTAGCAGAATATTTTCCCAAGGATATTGCCTTTGGAAATCTCGAACCCGCAATCATCCAAGTCGGACCTCCAGAGAGGATCTACGAAGCCTCCAAGGAAATTATCCTGAAAGGGAAAAAGATCTTAGGTGGGTTTATCTTTTCAGCGGGATGTGAACTTCCGCCCAAGGCACCACCCTACCACGTTTGGATGATGACTAAAGCAATCAACGATTTTGGTTGGTATGATCATTGATGAAAAAGATAGCCATCCTTGCCACCTTAGATACAAAGGGTGAAGAAACAGAATTTTTAAGGCAACTCATCATAAGACGGGGCCATAAGCCCATCATTGTCGATATTGGTTCGGGTAGTAGGCCTACTGTTATTGCGGACATATCGGCTGAAGAAGTGGCCACTGCGGCAGGATCAGACATTGAGGAATTAAGGGCTTCTAAGGATAGGCTTAACATATCGAAGATTATGATAAAAGGAGGTATTGCGAAACTAAAAGAACTACTCAACGAGAAAGAGGTCGATGGGGTTTTGGCGATCGGGGGGATAAGTGGGATGATCCTAACATCAAGCATTATGAATGAACTCCCTTTCAGTCTCCCTAAGTTGATTGTTTCAACTGCTGCCTCGATGCCTGGTTCAAACAGAATCTTTGGTCCAACCGGTATCACCCTAATGCATTCCCTGTTTGATGTGGCAGGCCTGAACCATTTTTTGAAAGCGCAGTTGGATAGGGCCGTGGGGGCCATTTGTGGAATGGTTGAAGGAGAAATCCCATATCTTCCCCTTTCCCCGGAGAAGCCAATGATTGCTATTACCACCTATGGATATACAGAAAATTGCGCTCGCCAATTGGTCAATGGCCTGAAGGATAACTATGAACCTGTAAGGTTTCATGCAGTGGGTGTGCCAGAGATCGCCATGGAGAAGTTGATCGATGAAGGATATTTCAAAGGCCTCATTGATTTGGTCCCCTCAAGCATTAGCAATGCGCTTTATGGAGGCACTCGTGTCTCTTGGCCTGAAAGAATGGAGATGGCAGGGCAGAAAGGCATCCCCCAAGTCATTGCACCTGGAGGTATTAATACGTTTACCTGGACAGGAATTCGCGTGTCCGAGGTGACGGCGGACCTCAAAAACCGAAGACACTATTTTATGGATCCTCAAAGAGTAACGATATGGTTAAATGAGGATGAATTAATAAGGGCCGCCTCCATTTATGCCGAAAAGCTAAACAAGGCCAAAGGCCCAACAAAGTTTCTTGTCCCCTTAGGAGGGTGGTTGTCCATTGAAAGGGTAGGAACGCCTTTTTTCGATCCTCAGGCAAACAAGGCCTTTGTTGAGGAACTTAGAAAAAACCTAAAGCCTGAAATTGAAGTGAAGGAAGTGGAGGCTAACATCGATGATCCCCCTTTCGCTCGTGCGGTGATTCAGTCATTTGAAAAAATGATGGAGAAAAATAACGGAGGTCCCTAACATGAACTATTGGAATCCATATCTTGAGACCCTTCCTAAGGAAGAATTGGAAAGGATCGAGATCTCCTACTTTAAAAATATCCTTTCCTATGCAAAGCAAAGCTCCAAACTCTATCAAGATAAATTAAAAGATATCGAACCCACAGACATCAAATCACTGGATGATATTAAGAATATCCCACTCACAGAAAAGGAGGAGATGAGGAGGTATCAAGAAATGGAGCCTTTTCCCTATGGGGGTCTCCTTGGAAGAAAGATAGAGGAAGTGACGACATTCCGTCAGACCAGTGGAACCACTGGAAAACCGATCTACGTTCCTGAAACCTATGAGAGCTGGCAATGGAGGATTGAGGCGTGGTGTCACATCCTTTATATGGCAGGTTTCAGACCCCATCACAGAGTATTCCTTCCCTTTGTTTACAATGTCTATGTGGCCTTCTGGGAGGGACACTATGCCTCGGAAAAGGTTGGTTGTGAACTCATTCCAGGAGGGGGCCTTGATACAAGGGGAAGGATTCATAAGATCCTTGAGGTCAAGGCCAATGCAATGATGAATACACCCACCTATGGGCTTCACATTGCAGAGGAAGCAAAATCAATGGGGATCGATCCTTCCTCTCTTGGGATTGAAAGAATGCTCTGTGCAGGGGAGCCAATGCCTCAATCAACTCGGAAAAGACTGGAGGAACTCTTTGGCTGTCATGTCTTTGACCATATTGGAGGAACAGAACCATGCGCATGGGCTGGAATGTGTGAGGTGAAAGAGGGAATGCATCTTATCGAGCCATTCTTTCTTGTTGAGATACTGGATCGCGAAACACTTAGCAGGGAAGTAGAAGAAGACGAGATTGGAGTGGCAGTCGTCACCCCCCTTGGTCGCAGGTCTTTTCCCCTGATACGTTTCAATACCAAAGACCTTGTCATTAAGGGTAAAACCTCCTGCCCCTGTGGCAGAACATCCAGAAAGATTAAAGAGGTCGTGGGAAGGACTGATGATCTAAGAAAGATCCGTGGAGTCCTCTTCTCTCCAAAGACGGTTGAGGAAGTGCTTCGAAAGGACTTTCAGGATATCGAGGAGTTTGAGATCATTGTAGAGCGGAGGGGCCTAATGGATGTCGTAACCCTTAGGGCTGAACCGAACTCAAAACTTACAGTAACCGACATTGAACAGACAAAAACTCGACTCCAGGAAGCCCTAAAGGTTGCAACCAATCTGACATTCAATATCATCATGGAACCGCCTGGCTCGCTTCCACGTTATATGCTCAAGGCGAAGAGATTTAAAGACTTAAGAGAAGGGGGAAAGAATGATTGACCAGATTAGACAGGAGATTAGTAGGATTGAGGAAAGTGCCACGAGGCTTCAGGCCCTTGCCAGGGATAATCCTGCAATCCTAAAGAATGCAGAGATCATCCTAACCTTTGTCTACATCCTTAAATTTATTACCCCTGAAAAGGTTAAGGAGGAATGATGATGGAAGAAGTAAAGAAAATTCGAACAGCCTGCCGGAGTTGCCATGGAGGCTGTGGGGTCATTGCTCATGTTAAAAATGGAAAAGTGATTAAAGTTGAAGGGGACCCTGATTCACCTATCAGTCATGGAACCCTTTGTAGTAAAGGGTTGGCCATCACCCAATTGGCCTACCATCCTGATCGGATCCTCTATCCCATGAAGAGGGGAGGAGCAAAGGGAGAAGGCAAATGGGAAAGAATTACATGGGACGAGGCCCTCGATACCATTTCAGAGCGGTTCAAGAGGGTGATAGAGGAATTTGGTCCAGAGTCGATTGTGGTCGGCCAGGGAACTGGAAGGGATTATGAAAGCCATCTCTATCGATTTGCCAATCTTCTCGGAACCCCCAATGTCTTGACTGCGGGCCACATGTGCTATGTCTCAAGGGTTGGCTCCACACTGATCACCTGCGGGACCCTCCCCATTGCAGATTATGAGGGCGGACCTAAATGTATTGTCATCTGGGCATGTAACCCTTTATGGACTAATCCCGATGAATATAAAGGGGAGAATTTTTGGAGGGCTTATAAAAAAGGGGCAAAACTGATCTGCATCGATCCTCGAAAGGGGTTTATTGCCAATAAGGCCGACCTCTGGCTACAGATCCGTCCAGGGACAGATGCAGCCATGGCTCTGGGTTTTCACCACGTCATCATTGAGGAAGAACTCTATGATAAGGAGTTTGTAGAAAATTATATCCATGGTTGGGAGCCTTTCAAGGAGAGGGTAATGAAGGAATATCCTCTTGAAAAAGTCCAAGAGATCACCTGGGTGGATAAAGACCTTATCCGTAAGGCTGCAAGGATGTATGCGACTACCAAACCCGCCTGTATTCACTGGGGTGTACCCACAGAACAGACCATCAATTGTGTCAACTACACCAGGGCCACCACAGGATTGATGGCCATCACAGGGAATCTGGATGCACCAGGTGGAAATGCACTCTTTGTTAATCCTCCCACTCGTACAGTCTCTGAATTTGCAAGGCATAAGGATCTCCCGCCTGAACAACAGGCGAAGAGATTAGGAGGCGATCAGTTCAAACTTGGTGCCAGGGTGGCACTGATCAATCCGAAGAAGGCATGGGACGCCATCCTCACGGGCAAGCCCTACCCTCTTAAAGCAGGGATTCTATGTGGGAGCAACCCTGTTATTACCCGAGCCAACGCGAAAGAGGCCTATGAAGCTCTAAAGAAAATGGAGTTTTTAGTCGTAATCGATCTCTTTCTTACTCCAACTGCAGAACTGGCAGATATCTTTCTTCCCTCAGCCACCTGGCTTGAACAGAATCATGTGGCGGACAATTGGAAACGACATGGTTATGTCTTGGCCCGGCAAAAGTGCGTCCAGATTGGTGAGTGCTGGCAGGACCACAAGACCTTTTTAGAACTTGGAAAGCGAATGGGTCAGCCTTGGTGGCCCACCGTAGAAGATGCACTCAATTACCTGCTTGAACCCTCCGGTCTTACCTGGGAGCAGTTTAAAGAGAAAGGGTATCTTCGGGGTGAGATGGTCTACTATAAATATAGAGAGAGAGGATTCTCAACTCCAACCAAGAAGGTAGAACTCTATTCCACCATCCTTGAGAAATGGGGATATGACCCTTTGCCCAAATATGTGGAGGTTCCTGAGAGCCCCTATTCCACTCCCCACCTACTTAAAGACTACCCTTACATCCTGAATGCAGGACTTCGAACACCAACCTTCTTCCATTCAGCCAATCGTCAAATCCCATGGCTGAGGGAGATCAGGCCCGATCCCATTTGTGAGATCCACCCTGAAACAGCAAAAAAACATAACATTAAAGAGGGGCAATGGGTTTATATCTCATCTCTAAGGGGACGGATCAAACAGCGGGCAAAACTTAACCCAAATATCGATCCGAGAGTGATCATTTGCGAGCATGGTTGGTGGTTTCCCGAGATAAAAGATCCAGGCCATGGTTGGAATATCTCTAATGTTAATATCCTGACTGACAATGCTTATGAGACGCTGGACCCAGCCATGGGCTCTACAAATTTAAGGGTATGTCTATGTAATATTGCTCCCTGTGAAGAGTAGATGAGGAGGAAGAAAATGGCAAAACTATCTTTGATGTTTAATGAGACCGAATGCATGGGATGCCATGCTTGTGAAGTGGCCTGTAAACAAGAGCACAACCTGGGTGTTGGTCCAAGGGTGATTAGAGTCCTTGAACGTGCCCCCTTCTTTATCCCCCTCTTCTGCCATCACTGTGATCATGCACCCTGTGCACTGGCCTGCCCTGAAGATGCGATCACGATCAATCCCAAGACAAAGGTTGTTCTTCTCAACCAGGATAAATGTAATGGTTGTGATGCAGTGATCGGAAAATCTGGAGTAGAGAAACAACAGACCTCTCCCTGCAAGGTTGGGTGCCCTGCACACATCGATGTCCAGGGATTTTTAAACCTATCAGCCAAAGGAAAGTTTCAGGAGGCCCTTCAACTGATCAAACTCTCAAACCCTTTCCCATCCATCTGCGGAAGGGTCTGCCACCATCCCTGTGAGTTGAATTGCAACCGCGACCAGATTGATGAACCTGTAGCGGTGAGATCGATTGAGCGTTTTTTGGCTGATCTGGACCTAAGGGAAGACCAGCGGTATATCCCTAAGATGAAAGCCAAGAAAAAGGAGAAGGTGGCTATCATTGGATCAGGCCCTGCTGGCCTCACCTGTGCCTATTACCTTGCTCAGGAAGGTTACCGAGTAACAATCTTTGAAAAGGCCCGGGTATTGGGCGGAATGCTTACCCTTGCCATCCCGTCTTATCGCCTTCCCAAGAAGATTGTTGAGGCGGAGATTAATCTTCTTCGAGAAATGGGCGTCACTATGAAAACCAATGTGGAGGTAGGGAAGGATAAAACGATTGCCCAATTAAGGAAAGATGGATTTAGTGCCTTTTTTATTGCCATTGGTGCGCAGGAGTCTACCCGCCTTGGGATTGAAGGTGAGGATTTGGATGGGGTTTACAATGGATTGGATTATCTTCGAGCCCTTAATCTTGGAAAACCAATTAAACTTGGGAAAAAGGTGGCGGTGATTGGGGGTGGCAATGCAGCCATGGATGTAGTGAGATCTGCTCGCAGGCTCGGGGCTGAGAAGGCGTTTATTATTTATCGCCGAGGTTTAGAAGAGATGCCTTCCAGGCCTGAGGAGATCAAAGAGTGTAAGGAGGAGAAGATTCCTATTCATACTCTGACACAACCCATACGATTTATTGGTAGAAACGGCCGAATTCAAGCAATCGAATGCCTTAAGATGCGTTTGACAGAGCCTGATGAGAGTGGTCGTCGAAAACCTGAGCCCATACCCGATTCTGAATTTACGATGAAAGTGGATGCCGTGGTCACTGCCCTTGGACAGGAATCCGACTGGTGCTGTCTAACCCCTGAGTGCACCTGTAGTCTGACTGAATGGGGAACCCTAAGGGTCGATCCCTTAACCCTCCAGAGCGATGATCCTGATATCTTTGCAGGAGGAGATGCTGTGAGAGGACCTCAGAGCGTTATCGAAGCCATTGCGGACGGAAGGGAGGGAGCTGTTTCTATTGATAGATATCTCCGTGGACAAAACCTTCGCTTAGGAAGGGATAGAGTACTTACTCCAATCAAAGAACCTCAGAAGGAGAAGTATGACCCCGCCCCTCGTGTCCAAATCCCATCCTCAGACCCCAAAAGGCGGGTGAAGAACTTTAGCGAGGTTCAAAAGGGGTTGCCAAAGAAAGTGGCCATTCAGGAGGCCAGAAGGTGTATCTCTTGCGGAAGCTGTTGTGTGCAGGCATGTCCCTATGATGTCATGCAATTTAACCATGAGATTACCAAAGCAGTCAAATGTGATCTCTGTATTGAGAAACAGGCAAGAAATGAGGTCCCTGCCTGCTTCGCCATCTGCCCAACTCGATGCATTTACTGGGGAAATCCAAAAAAGTTCCCCAAAGAGGTTTACATAGGAGGTTAGGGGTAGTTATGGATAGGGTTCAAAGGGCATAGGTTCATGGGTTCTTTAATAACCCCTACCCCACTCACTTGGAAGGATTCTAAGACAGGCCTTGAATGGCAGTATGAATCTCCAGGTAAAATGACCTGGTATGAGGCTCAAAAATATGCCAAATCGCTTTCCCTGGATGGAAAGAAGGATTGGCGAATCCCTACCTTGGCGGAATTGGAATCGCTGATTGACCGAACAAAGACACGTTCAGATGGAAGGGCTCCCATGCGCGAGGAGGTTCCCTTTCGAGACGAATTATCCTATTGGTCATCCACCACCTTTGAACGTAACACGAAGAGTGCCTGGATCGTGATGTTCGATGGGGCCTATGTGCTCAGTTACTACAAAACTAACCTATACCATGTCCGTTGCGTTCGGGGGAGGATGGGAAAGGGGGTGGTTCAGATGAAAATTTAAAATTGGTTGAGGCGATCGAAGCGATTGATCTCAAGACAAAATCATTTGGAAAAACATCCCTCTAATCTAATAGTTTGACAAAAGAAAGGAGGAGTGAAGATGGAAGAAAAGATGCCTGAGAAAATAAATATATGGGATTCTGTGCCAGGTTTCGATTTTAATAAAGAGGTGGATTTAGCGGATATAAATTCTTGGTTTTTTGATGGAACACACAGCGTCCCACTGTTAACTCCGATGTATAGTTGGTTTTGGAATAGGCACTGCAGTTATGGGTCTCAATATGCTGCAGAAATCCTCAGCATGCCAAGGTATAAAGGCTTTGCGATGAGAGATGTAGAAGGCTCTAATTACGTCGGCATGCGTATTATCAAGGATGAGGAGGAGATTAAGAAGAGAACAGAGGGGTTCAAGAAAGCCCTTGTTCCCTGGATAGAGAATTTTGATGGGGTGTGGGAATCGCAAATAAAAGAACTGACAACCCTTTACGAGAAACTTAAGGCTTTGGATTTGGAAAAGGCCTCCAATATTGATCTGATGCATCATCTCTGGGATATGATCAGTGTAAATCGAAGGATGTGGGAGATCCACTTCCAGGGGATGGCTGTTTCCTATGCAGCATTTCTATTGCTTGAAGACATGGTGAAACCTTACGGGTTAACCTGTGAGAGCCCTGAATTCCAAAATATGTTTAGGGGATTTGACAATAGGGTATTTCAGGTAGATAAGAAACTATGGATTTTGGGCAGGGAGGCCATTGATAGAGGATTGGATGGAATCATCCTCAACACTCCAGTCGAACAGGTCATCAAGAAACTTGAAGAGAGTAAGGGGGGAAAGGAATGGCTCAAAAATCTGCATGATGTCCTCGAGGTCGATGGGTGGAGGATGGTTCGAATGATGGATTTCAACGAGCCCTACTGGCTTGAGGAACCGACCACAGTGATTCCGCCTATCAGAGCCTTTATTAAGAAAGGTGGAACCTATGACCTGGATGATGTAAGGGGACAACTGGTGAAAGAAAGAGAAAAGGCCATAGCCAATTTACTGAAGAAAGTGCCATCGGAGGAGAAATCCTGGTTTGAGGCCCTGATCAAGTTGGGAGGCAAGACAGGCTCCTATAGCGAGGAACACGACCTTTATTGTGAGTTGTACTGCCATGCTGTGATGCGCCGAGGTTTTCTTGGCATTGGGAGATATTTAGCTAAGGCAGGAACCATTGATAAACCAGATGATATCTTTTTCCTCAATCCTGACGAAGTTGAGAGGGTGATTATGGGTCCTGAGTTTCATAAACTTCAGTATATTGCCAATCGGCGCCGGGCCAGGTGGAAATACTTAAACGACAATTGGTTCCAAGTGAAAGATAGGACCCACCCCCCAGCCTTTACCACTCGAGCAAGTATTGAAGAAGCAGTGGGAATGGATCTTTTGCCATCAGGGGATCCGATTATTATTAAGATCGTTGTTGGAGAATTACCCAGGGTGAGACCAGAACTGAAGGCTGATCTTTATGGGGTTTGCGGTGCCCCAGGGGTGGCTGAGGGGATTGCAAGAGTGATCATGACCTACAGTGAGCTGGATCAGGTTCAAAAGGGCGAAATCCTGGTCTGTCCTGGAACGAATCCTGCCTGGACGCCTGTCTTTGGATTGGTGAAGGCAGTGGTTTCTGACAGGGGTGGAACCCTTAGTCATACAGCGATTGTGGGTCGAGAGTATGGACTTCCGACCTTGGTCAATACCTTTACAGGGACTTCCACCATCAAAACAGGACAGAGGGTGAGAGTGGATGCAACCGAAGGAGCGCTTTATATCTTGGATAAATAAAGACCTCTCTTCCCCTAAGGATCAACCCTGTTTAGCCCTTCAGCCTGAAGCGGGTTGTCGCTTTGCCCTAAAAGCAAGGATCAGTATGGAAGCCTGTGG
>Ga0185342_1001291_pt1 | contig 10480 bp, 5 predicted proteins | sample ConPoolayeEmetaG_FD_128045 | JGI IMG/M metagenome (GOLD analysis project Ga0185342, IMG submission 128045) | Hot spring microbial mat communities from California, USA to study Microbial Dark Matter (Phase II) - Cone Pool mat layer E metaG... ...
GCCGCCTGGGGCGCCGGTGGTGCAGTAAGCGTAGTTGACGCCGATATGGTTGCTTGCCAGTCGCTGGACTACATCGGCCATGGCTCCGGGCCGATTAGGCAAGGTGGTGAGCAGGACGGTGGTTTCGGCCAGCGGGACGTTCAGTGTCGCCAAGCTTTTGCGGGCCCGCTGGGGGTCTTCGACCACCAGCCGCAATACGCCGTGCTCGCTGCCGTCCATCATGCTCAAAGCCAGGATGTTGACTTTGTCCTCGGCAAGCTGCTGACATATCTGCGCCAACACGTTGGGCTTGTTGGCCAGGAAGACTGAGAACTGCGTACCGGTAGTGGTCAGGCCGTTGCTGGTTTTCATCCTTTTCGCTCCTTCAGGACGACCCGCCTTTCGGTCGTGTTAACCTGCCCGCGCTCCGGCTTCGCCCACCAGCGCGGGGCTCGATGCCCGGCCCACGAAATGCACACCTGACACGATTATCACCCGGCTGGCTGGATTGCAAGTGCAGGTTGCCGGCCGGGCTGACTGACGAACGGGTGGCGGAGTTGGATCCCGGTTGTTTTTCGGAGGGCGGGTCACAGCCCCCCGACCCGGTCTTTCCAACCGAGGCTGCCCGTGCCCGCATTTCTGCTCGCCTCTTAAAGCAGGCGGTCATCCCCGAATTATTATATCACGAGCGGCAGACCCGCATTGCCCGCCCCACCAGGGGGCCCGGGAAAAAAAGAGGGCACCAGGAGCCGTTAGGCGTCCCGGTGCTCTCCGGAGGGGAAAGAAGCCGAAGTTTGCTGGCCGGCTGCGGCCTGGTATGAGTCCTCCTTCTAAGTTAGGTGTACTTTAGTGTCCGCCACATAATTATACGCCGAAGCCCGGCGCAGGTTTCGCGCCGGTGCTCCAAATCCTTTAATCGGACGAAACCCGACAAAACATTACCCTGGCCCACAAAAAATCCGCCCGGTTCTGCGCTCGTAAGTTCTTTGTCAGAAATGACTTATCACCAACTACCCGGCGGGTGATTACTTGCCCACGCAAAACTGGGTGAGAATCTGCTCCAGCAATTGCTCGTCCAGGCCGGTTGCGGGCCGCTCAGTGAGCAGTTCATAGGCCGTCCGCAGCTCCAGGGCTATCAGTTCTGGGTCTGACGGGTATGGTTCGGTTCGGGCGGCCCAATCGCGGGCCCGGTCCAGGGCCGAGATGGCTGCCCGAAGCTCCCCGCCGCGGCTCGGATCGCCTGCCGGCGTGCCTCGCCTGCTGAGCTGCTCGGCTACCAAGGCTCGGAGCTTGTCCAAACCGGCTCCGGTCAGGGCGCAGACCGCTACCTGGCCGGCGAAGCGCAAGGGAGGGCCGGCCGAACCAGCGTCGGCGGGACTGAAAGACAGCGATCGGCCGGCTGGTGCCTGGTCGATCTTGCTGATGACCAGGATCCGCCGCCGGGGCTCAATCTGTGAGCATGCGCTGGTTTCGAGCCGCTCCCACCGACGGTCGGCCGGGTGGACCCACAGGATCAGATCGGCCTGCTGGGCGGCCTGCTCGCTGGCCAGATGGCTGGCCAGCTCCAGCTCGTCACTGCTGCCGCCTAATCCGGCGCAGTCCTGGAGCACGACCTTGATCGGGCCGAGTTGAGTCTCGGCCGAGAGTACGTCCCGCGTGGTGCCCAGCACCGGGGAAACCAGAGCCCGCTCAAATCCGACCAAGGCGTTAAAAAGCGTGCTTTTGCCGGCTCCGGGCAGGCCGGCCACCGCGACGTGCGGGCGACAGCGGCGGAGCTCCTCTGCGGGGGGCTGGCACCACTGCTCGAGTTCGTTTCGTACCTCGTCCAGTGTCCGCATCACTTCCGCCGAAGTGACTGGGTGGATGTCTTCCTCGTCAACGAAATCGATACTCGCCTCGATCTGTGCCAGAAGTTCGGTGAGCCGCCCGAGGGCTTTTCCGATTGCATGATTTCGCTCGCCCCGGGCCAGACGAGCGGCCTGCCGGAGGTCGGCCTGCTCTCCAGCCTGCATCAGCGCTAGGACACCCTCGACTTGCGCGGGGGCGAGTCGACCGCTTACCAGGCCGCGGGCGGTGAACTCTCCGGGCAGCGCCCGTCGAGCGCCGAACTCTATTAGCCGATCGCAAAGCTCACGCAGCAGCGGCAGTGAACCCACGGTATGCAGCTCGACCAGGTCTTGGCCGGTGTAGCTGCGCGGGGCGCGGAACCAGAAGGCAGTCGCCGGCAGCGATAGCGCGCCATGCAGGCGGAGCCGGACCGCGGTCGTCGCCGGTAGCACGGTCTGGTTCGGCGGCTGGCCGGCCCCCAGCTTGCCAGCCAGCTCGAAGGCCTTCGGTCCACTGAGCCGGATTATCCCCAGCGGGCTGGCCTGCCAGTCGCTGGAGACCGCGACGATCGTATCTTCGGCGGCGGGGATGGTCATGGCGGTTTTCCTCGCACCCGCCGGGGCCGGCCATTTTGCCAGATGTGGTCCACGAAGTGCACCGGCATCTCACGGGGGTCTCGTTGACCGGCCGGCCGGAGCGTCCTCTACCGGCGCGGTTCCCTGGCTGGGCCATTGGGCGGGCACGGCCTCCTGTAGTTTATCGGACGATAATTGACCGCAGGCGCCCGGGTTGCGGCCTAGCCGAACCGAGCGTCAACAAGCTCCCGGCCCATACTGGGTCGGCCTGCGGCCGCCGCCCCGCATTTTAGCCTTGTACGATGTGGCCCGTGGGGCTATGGTAAGGTTAGGTTTTCAGCAACCCGAGCGACAGCTTGGAACGGCTGGCAGAATTGTGAGGTCGCCGGGAGGTGGGGGTTCGTTGGGGTTTGGCGGCGGCTGGAGTGTCGGCCCGCGGTGGGCTCTGTCAGGCGTTCAGCTCTCCATGGGCGAGCTAAGGAGGACCGGTGATGCGCTATTGGATTCTGGCAGGTCTGGTGTTGGGGTTCGTGGCCTGGGCGGCTGCCGGGGCGGTCCAGGACGCCGCCGAGCAATTGCAGGCAATGTACCCCAAGGTTCAGTTCTACCATGAGGACGGACGGCTGGCGCGGATCTGGGGAAGCGCTTTCAGCTTCGGCTTATCGCCCGAGCATAGCGCCGATCAGTTTGTGCGGCTGCACAGCGACCTGTTCGGACTCGAGCCGGAGGAACTGGTCGCCGGCAATGAGTTCAACGACTCGTATACCCAGCCGGTGATGTACCAGCCCGAAAGCGGCACTTTCAAGTTTACGCTGGTCTGGTACCGCCAGCACCGGGACGGCGTGCCAGTCTACGATGCTCACCTGCGCCTGCTGGTCCGCAACGAGGACGGCTACCCGCTGGTACTGGCGGCATCCAGCTTACGCGACCTGGGCGGCTACCGGGTGCCGCGTTCGGTAAACGTCCAGGAGGGGGCGGCGCACGCCGCGGCGGCGGTGTTCGAGCCCGGCCTGCGCAGCTTCGGGCCGTCCGAGCTGGTCATCTGGGCCGGGGTCAACAATGACCGGGTGACCCCCAGGCTGGCGCTCAGTTTCGTCGCTGAGGGCGTGTCCACCGCCGGCCAGCCCAAGAAGTGGCGGCTGGTCTGCGACGCCGAGACCGGCCAGATCCTCCACGCCGTCGACCTGATCATCTTTACCGACATCGTGGGCAGCGTACAGGGTGTAGCTACTATCGGGCCGAAGTCGGATGCCTGCAATCCGGAAGCGGCCATTCCCATGAAGTGGGCCAAGGTCAGCGTCACGGGCGGAAATACGGCCTATACGGACGCGAACGGCAACTTCACCATCCCCCACGGCGGCAGCACGCAGGTAACCGTGCAGTCGTTCATGAACGGCCTATACTTCGCGGTCGACAACATTGCGGGTTCGGAGGAAACCCTTTCGCAGAACGTCATTCCCCCCGGGCCGGCCAACTTCGTACACAATGCGTTCAATGCCACCGAGGCTCTGCGGGCCCAGGTCAACGGGTACGTCCAAGCCAACGTGGTTCGCGACTGGATTCTGGTCCAGAATCCGCTGTATCCGACCATCGCCGGCCAGACTAACTTCCCGGTCAACGTGAACCGCACCGACGGCTATTGTCCTGGTAACGCCTGGTACGACGGCAGCTCGATCAACTTCTGTAGCTCCAGCGGCTCATACCCCAACACCGCATATAGCAGCATCATCCATCATGAGTACGGCCACCACATGGTCGCCTGCGGCGGGAGCGGGCAGGGCGCGTATGGCGAGGGGATGGCCGACACGGCCTCGGTGCTGATCCTGGACGACCATGTGCTCGCCTGGGGCTTCTATGGCGACTGTAACTCCGGGCTGCGCGACGCGGAGAACACGCTTCAATACCCGTGCAGCGGGGAGATTCACTATTGCGGACAACTGCTTTCCGGATGCATTTGGGACACGCGGCAGGAGCTGGGCGTCACCGATCCTAATAATGCCCTGGCGATCGTTTCCAATCTGGCGGTCAACTCGGTCTTGCTCCACAGCGGGACCGAAATAACCCCGCAGATCACGATCGACTTCTTGACCCTGGATGACAACGACAACGACATCACCAACGGAACCCCGCACTACCCGGAGATCTGCGCGGGCTTCGGCAACCACAACATGGATTGCCCGGCACTGGCACTGCTGGCCTTCACATTCCCGGATGGCCGGCCCGAGGTGGTGAATCCGGCGGGCGGGACAGCGCTGCGGGTGGTGGTCAGCGGGCTGTCCGCCCAGCCGCAGCCGGGAACCGGAACCTTCTACTACCGGGTCGGGGGCGGCGGCAGCTACACCAGCGTGCCGATGACCCAGGTCTCCCCGAACACCTATGACGCGGTGTTCCCCGCGGCCGCCTGCGGCCAGACCATTCGTTATTACTTCAGCGCCCAGACTACCGCCGGCCAGACCGTGTACAACCCGGCTGGCGCTCCGGGCACTGTGTATATGACCCTCAGCGGCTATGGCCTGGTCGTCGCGTTCACCGATGATATGGAGACCGACCAGGGCTGGACGGTCGGAGACACCGGCGATACCGCGACCACCGGCATCTGGACCCGGAATGATCCGCAGGGCACCGCGGCCCAGCCGGAGGATGATCACACCCCGCCCCCGGGGACCATGTGCTGGGTCACCGACTACCGGGCCGGCAGCAGCATCGGCCAGTACGACGTCGACGGCGGGAAAACCACGCTGAAGACCCCCATTTTCGACCTCTCCGGCTACGGCCAGGCCACCATCAGTTACTGGCGTTGGTACTCCAACGATAAGGGCAACGCCCCCAATGCGGACACCTTCCGGGTGGACATCAGCAGTAACGGCGGCAGCACCTGGGTCAACGCCGAGACGGTCGGACCGTCCGGGCCGGAGACCTCCGGCGGCTGGTATTATCACGAGTTCAACGTGACCGATTTCGTCCCGCTGACCAGCCAGATCCGGCTGCGGTTCATCGCCGAGGATGCCGGCGAGGGATCAATCGTCGAGGCCGCAGTTGATGACTTCCGCATTCAGACTGTCGATTGCACTCCGCCGCAGTATGCGGTCGGCGACCTGAACTGCGACGGGGTGGTTGGGTTTGGCGACATCAATCCGTTCGTACTGGCGATGACCAGTCCCGGTTCCTACCAGGAGATGTACCCCAACTGCGACATCGACCTGGCGGATATCAACGGTGACGGCACGGTGGGTTTCGGCGATATCAACGCGTTTGTGGCTCTGCTTACTGGAGGATTCTGATTCGTTCTGAGAGGAGCTTAGCAGTTACGAGTTGCTGACTGTGGGAAGTTCGGCCGGCGGATATGCCGGCCTTGGGGGCGGGCCTCCGGGCCAGGCGTGGTGCCCCGACGCGCACTCGCCGAACCCGGAGGCCCAGCGCTGTGCGACGGTTGGCAATCCGCTAGAATGTCCGTCGCGAGTCGAGCAGGACGCAGATTGGTCCGTCGTTAACCGATCTGACATGCATGTGGGCGGCGAACCGGCCGGTCTGAACCTCCAGCCCGTACTGCCGGATGGCCGTCGCCAGCTTGTCGATTAGCGGCTCAGCTACCGGTCCCGGCGCCGACGAGTCGAACGAGGGGCGCCGTCCCCGCCGCGCGTCGGCCTGCACAGTGAACGCGCTCACCAGGAGAATCGCCCCGCCCACTTCGAGGACTGAGCGGTTCAGCTTGCCCTCCGCGTCCGGAAAAATCCGCAGATGCGCGGTCTTCTCGGCCAGGTACTGCACGTCTTGGTCGGTGTCGTCCGGGGCGGCGGCCGCGTAGACCAGCAGCCCGTGTTCGATTCGGCCGACCACCTCTTCCCCCACGGCCACCTCGGCCTGGTTGACTCGTTGTACTACCGCCCTCAATGTCCTCTCGCTCGCGGGCGTGGCGCCCGCGGCCTTAAGCGACCGTCATGACCAGCCCCAAACCAGCCGATGACATTTAGTCGCGGGTAAGGCTCGTTGGCAGGATAACTTATGTTCCAGGCCGGACAACTGCCCCGCCAGGGGCGCCGGTCCGCAGTCGGGCGGGGCCGGCCCCGCTGGGTATGGGCCATTATTATCGGTTTGACCATGTCCTCCGGCCAGCCGGCGCACGGTCAGGGCGGGCCGCGCACCGGAGGGTCGGAGCGAAGGGCGAGCCTGCTGCGTTTGCGCAGTGGCGAGGTCCGCACGGCCGACTTGCCTAACCTGCTTTCAGCGGACCTGCGGCAGGCTTTGGCCGGCCACCGGGCCGTGATTCAGTTGGATGGCCCGCTGACCGCTAATCGGCGGGCCGCTCTGGAAGCGGCCGGCGTGTGGCTCGGGGACTACCTTCCAGACCACGCATTCCTGGCCGACCTATCCGAACTCAAGCCGGGTGTCCTCCCGGCTTTAGGATTCGTCAAATGGGTGGGACGGTACCGGCCGGACTGGCGGATCGATGCGCAGATCGGCCGCAGGACCCCCGTCACCGCGGAGCGACGCGAGCTGGCAGCGCGCGGCCGGTTGGCGGTGAGCGTGTATTTGTTCGAGGGGGAACTGCCGGAACTGACCGCCAGCCGGATCGAGGGAATCGACGGAGCCCAGGTGCTGTTGATTCACTGGATCGGCCAGCAGCCGGTGCTGAACGTCATCCTGCCGGCCAATGGTCTGGGCCCTTTGGCGCAGCTTGCGGGCGTGCAGTTCGTGGAGGAGTACCCGGAGCTGGTTTATCGCAACAGCAGCGACCGCTGGATCGTGCAGAGCGATGTGCCGGATTTTACGCCGCTCTATGAGCACGGGCTCTGCGGCCAGGGGCAGGTTCTGGGGCACCTGGATGGGAAGTTGGCGGTCGACCACTGCTCATTCTATGACAGCAATCCCATCGGCCCCGCCCATCGCAAGATTTTGGCTTACAACGCGACCCTTGGCTACGACCTGCACGGCACACACACGGCGGGGACCGCGGTTGGCGACGGCGGAGCCTGGACGGACACTCGCGGCGTGGCTTACTTGGCCCGGTTGGTGCACAACAGCATTCCCAGCCTGTCGGAAAGCCAGATGTTCGACCGGCTGGACCTGCACCGCGGCCAGGGAGCAACCGTACATACCAATAGCTGGGGCAACGACAGCAGCACCGCTTATGACGGCTTGTGCCGGGCGATCGACAACTTCTGCTGGCTGTACGACGATCAACTCGTCTGCTTCGCGGTCAGCAATCTGGGCACGCTCAGGAATCCTGAGAACGCCAAGAATGTACTGGCGGTCGGGGCCTCGCAGGACGCACCGAATCAGGGCCGCCATTGTTTTGGCGGCGCCGGCCCCACCGCCGACGGGCGGCGCAAGCCGGAGATTTACGCTCCTGGTTGCGGGACCAACTCCTCGACCGGCAGCGGTGGATGCGGCACCGTCGCCCTGACCGGGACTTCCATGGCCTGCCCGGCGATAGCCGGAACCGCCCTCCTGGTCCGCCAGTATTTCACCGACGGCTACTACCCCACCGGCACCCCCCTGGCGGTTCGGGCCTTCAACCCCACCGGCGCCCTGGTCAAGGCGGCTCTGCTGAACTGTGCGGTGGACATGACCGGCATCGCCGGGTATCCGTCGGACCTTGAGGGCTGGGGCCGGGTGCTGGCCGATGACGTGCTGTACTTCCCTGGCGACAGGCGCCGGCTGGTGGTCTACGAGTGCCACAACAACGGCACCGGCAGTCTGTCCACTGGCCAGACCGGCACCTACGTCGTGGGAGTGGATGGCTCGAACGAGCAGTTGCGGGTCACACTGGTGTGGCACGACGCGCCCGGAGCCGTCAATGCTTCTGATCCAGTGGTCAACAATCTGGACCTGGTGGTCACTTCGCCCAGCGGGAGGACCTACCTGGGCAACGTTTTCGCCGGCGGAGAATCGATCTCGGGCGGCTCCCCCGATCCTAGAAACAACGTCGAGCAGGTGCATGTGAGCCGGCCGGAGCTCGGAAGCTGGACGATTGCGGTCTCGGCCGCCGCAGTCAACGTCGGCAGGCAGGGCTATGGGCTGGTCGTATCGGGCGAGGTGGCCGACCTGAGCTGCCCGAGCATATCGAGCCCGCCGACCTCCCAGGGGGTCGAACAGGGGGGCGTGGCCCGGTTCTCGGTGGAGGCCGGCGGGGGCGGCCCGCAGATCTATCAGTGGCGCAAAGGAGGCCTGCCGCTCCGCGACGGCGGCAACATCCGGGGGGCCGCCGCGGCCGCGCTGACCATCGACCCGGTTCAACTCGCGGATGCCGGCCAGTATGACGTCCTGGTCGCCAACGCCTGCGGGGAGGTTATCAGCGACCCGGCTACGTTGACGGTCTGGCCGGTGGGGGATGTGAATTGCGACGGGATTGTGAGTTTTGCCGACATCGACCCGTTCGTTGCCGCTATGCGGGGCCAGGAACCCTATTACCAGCAGCAGCCGGACTGCAACTGGCACAACGCGGACTGCAACCGCGACGGCCAGATCGACTGGCGCGACATCAACCCGTTCGTAACCCTGCTGCTGGACCGCTGAGGGCGGGCCGGCCGCCTCACAGGTGCTCGTGCCTGGAGGTGCTCGCCAGGTGGATGGTCTTGCGGGTCAGGTCGTGGAAAGCCTTCACGTACCGGACGGTTCGCGAATGGGCCCGCATTACCACCGAATGGGTGATCGCGATGTGGCCCTTGACGGAAACGCCGCGGAGCAGTGAGTTGTCGGTGATTCCGGTCGCCACAAAGACCACGTCCTCCCCCACCGCCATGTCTTCCGTGGTGAATATCTTCTTCATCATGTCGCCGTAGCCGGCGGCCTCAAGCTGTTTGCGTTCATCCTCGTCTCGCGGCCACATGCGGCAGAGGATTTCTCCTCCCAGGCAGCGGATCGCCGCGGCGGCCAGGACCGCCTCGGGCGAGCCACCGATGCCCATGTATATGTCTACGTTGCTGTCAGGCATGCTTGGGGCGATTGCGGCCGAGACGTCACCGTCCCCGATCAGACGTATCGACGCCCCGGTGCGACGAACGTCATTTATCAGCTTCTCGTGCCTGGGCCGGTCCAGCAGGCAGACTACCAGGTCGCGAACTCGCTTCCCCAGCTTGAGAGCCACGATCTCCAGGTTCTGCTCGACTGGGGCACCCAGCCGGACCGAACCGGTACCTTCCTTGACCTTCGGGCCGACGGCGATCTTCTCGACATAGAAACTGGGAATCGCCGCCAAGGTCCGCTGATCGTCCCCGGACGTCTTGGCGGCGGCGATGACCGTCAGGGCCCCGGGTAGACCCTTGGAGGTCAGGGTCGTGCCGTCGATCGGATCGACCGCGATATTCACGACCGGCGAGCCCTCACGCCAGGTCCCCAGTTTCTCACCGATGAAGATCCCCGGAGCTTCATCCTTGATGCCTTCGCCGATCGTGCAGGTGGCGCACATATCGGTGATGTTGAGCATCCCGCGGAGCGCATCGGTGGCCGCGGCATCCACGGCCACCTTGTCGCCTTTACCGATCCAGTGAAAAACGTTCAGGGCTGCGGCCTCGCAGGCCCGCAGCAGGTCCATGCCGATCAGTTCCTCGTCCTGGACATCCGAAGGGTCGACCCGATGGTCGGAAAAACTTCTGTCCGACATGCTCATACCCCATCATCCCCCGCCTGCTATACGTTACTGCCGCTAGATACACTACCGCACCCCGCCTGCGCTTTCCACCCGCCCGGGCAAAACCCGGACCCGGCTCCGGCCGTTCCGCACCGGCAGCAACCCCGCGCTCCAAGTCAACGGCTTAGCGCGGGAAGCTGGACGCGCCCGAAGGGATTCGAACCCCTAACCCTCGGTTCCGAAGACCGATGCTCTGTCCAGTTGAGCTACGGGCGCTTTGTGGCGAGTTCCTGGTCGGCCGTTCTTATAGCCGATTGCTTACCTTCGGTACAGGCTGCTCGGTTGCCGGGTCGGGCCCGTGAGCGGTTGCGGACGGCTCGGCGGCCGACACCCCAACCAGTTGTCTTCAGGCCCTATAACTTCACCGGCACTCGCTCGCCCGACGCGGCGCGCAATCTCATGGGCCTCAGGGGATTACCTTTCAGAAGGTAGTGCCTTTGTAGCAGTCCATCGGGGAGCCATTACGGAC
>Ga0185342_1001292_pt1 | contig 10479 bp, 7 predicted proteins | sample ConPoolayeEmetaG_FD_128045 | JGI IMG/M metagenome (GOLD analysis project Ga0185342, IMG submission 128045) | Hot spring microbial mat communities from California, USA to study Microbial Dark Matter (Phase II) - Cone Pool mat layer E metaG... ...
AGGTAAGCCCGCGGCTGAGCCCCTCGCGATATGCCGCGGCAGCGTTGCGTCCCAGGCGGAAGGCCAGCCGGTTGACCTCGACGACCTGGCTGCCCTTGGTGGCGAACATCTGCGCGATCGCTTCCTCCAGAGCTGCGGCGTCCAGCTCCAGAAACAGGGATGCAGCCCCCAGCAGGACCATGTTCGCCGACCGTGCGGCGCCGGCCTTCTTGGCCAGCCCCTCGGCATCCAGAAAAACGTGCCGCTCAAGCCGCGCGATCCGGTCGAGAACCCCCTCAAGCGCCGGGTAGTTGTCGATGTTCACCACGGGGTTGGTACCGGCGATGGTTACGCCGTCGGGCCGCAGGTATTGCTGGTAGCGCAGCGTTTCCAGCGGCTCAACCGAGAGCAACAGGTTGGCCTGCCCGACTGCGATGAGGTCGCTGAAGAGCTCGTGGTCCGCCAGGCGCAGGTGGGACTGGACGGCGCCGCCGCGCTGTGCCATTCCGTGCACTTCAGATTGTTTGAGTGAAAGGCCGCGTCGCAGTGCGGCGATGGAAATTGCCTTAGCGATGGTCAGGATGCCTTGACCGCCGACACCCGCAAGGATGATGTTCTGTTCCACGCCATCACCTCTTTTAGCCTACCGTGGGGCTGGTCAGGGGGTTGCCGCCGGCGAAGTCGAGGTACTTTGCGCGCGTGGGGCTTGTTCTGCCATCCGCCGGGACGCGAAGATGCACGCCCGGCGCGACACGATCACGGACAGCCCGCGATGCTCGATCTCACGCCGGATGATTTCCACGTTCTGTGCGTGGTTTTTCGGCAGGGGCTCGATAACGTGCAGATGTTCGCGCTTGACACCCAGCCCGACCAGCAGCCGTACGAGCTCCTCACCGGTGGCCATGGTGTCTTGACCGCCGGTCATCGCCACGGTCGTGTTGTCGAGGATGAAGACGATCAGGTTGCCGTCGGCTCGCGCGGCACCGATCAGCGGGGTCATGCCCGAGTGGGTGAAGGTCGAGTCGCCGATGGTACAGATGACGGGGAAGGCCCCTGCTTGAGCGGCTCCGTGTGCCATCGCGATCGAGGCCCCCATATCGACGCAGGAGTGGACTGCCCGGTACGGCGGCAGCACGCCCAGCGTGTAGCAGCCGATGTCGCTGAACAGAATTGCGTCGGAATACGGAGCCGTGGCCTCGAGGATCGCGCGGAACGTATCGCCGTGCGGGCAACCGCGGCACAGTTGTGGCGGTCGGCCGACCAGGTCCTCTGCCGGCGCAATTTCCACCCGGTAGGGCACTCCGACTGCGGCGGCGACGATCTCGGGCGTCAGTTCTCCAGAGTTCGGGAGGTCTCCGCTGAGCTTCCCGCGGATCCGCTTGCCGGGAACACCCAGCACCCCGTTCAGTCGGTTTTCGATGAACGGGTAGCCCTCCTCTACGATGAGAATTTCGCCGCAGTGAGCTACAAGCTTGCGGATGCGGGCTGCGGGCAGCGGGTAGGTCGCCACGCGCAGCAGGGAATAATCGTTGTCCGGCCCCAGCACTTCGCGCACGTAGTTGTAAGCGATCCCCGAGGCAATGATGCCCTTGGGCCCTGCCAGTCGCAGCGTGTTCAGCGGCGCGTTTTCAGACCAGGCTTTCAGCTCCGGTTGGAGTTCAAGCAACCGCCGGAACCGCCGCCGCGCGTTGGCCGGTACCAGCGTCCAATCGTTGGGATCCGGCAAGGGCAGGCGCGGAGGCAACTGGCCGTCCTGCGGCTCTTCCACGCGTACGACCGACCGGCTGTGAGCCAACCGCGTGACCAGTCGGATCATCACCGGCAGCTTGAACCGTTCCGAAAGCTCGAAGGCCTGCCGGGTCAGGTCGTAGCATTCCTGCTGACTACACGGCTCCAGAACCGGGATCTGCGCGAATTCGCCGTAATAGCGACTGTCCTGCTCGTTTTGCGAGGAGTGCATGCCCGGGTCGTCGGCGACTGCCAGAACCAGCCCCGCGTTAACGCCAGTAAGTGCCGAGTTGATAAAGGGATCGGCCGCGACGTTCAGCCCGACGTGCTTCATGGAGACCAGGGCGCGCCGGCCTGCGTAGGACATTCCGAGGGCCTCTTCGTAGGCGACTTTTTCGTTGGCCGACCACCGCGCCCAGATGTCACCGCGATCGCGTGTCTGCTCTTGGACGAACTCCAGGATCTCGGTAGCAGGCGTCCCGGGATAGCTGAAGGCTCCCGCGACCCCCGCGTGGATCGCCCCCAGCGCCACCGCTTCATCGCCCAACAGGAGCTCAATTCTCATCGCACGACCTCCCCGGCCGTCAGGCTGTCTGTACCGCAGCCTCCGGCGGCCGGCGGCACGCGTTGCAAGAAGCGCGTGCAGGCCCTCTGCGGTCCTCGCCGCCGGCTGCTTGAGCATACGCCGTTCCTGCGGAGCATCCCGGCTGGCTTCGCATCACTAATTCTCTAACCGGCCTTCCGGCAGCCACTTAGGTCCGACCGCATGATCGCGGCCACCCCTGCCGCAGCACACGACCGTTGTGCGAAAACGCGCAACGACGCTGGCCTACTGCCTCCAGCCTTCTTCTCCCCGGAGCTTCACGAAGCGGCAACCGAAGTATTCTTCCTCTTCAAAGCCGGATTCGGTGCGGATCACCCGCATGAGCGTCTGGTCCAGCGGCCCCCCCACCGGTACCACCAGTTTGCCGCCAACTGCAAGCTGCTGGCAGAGTTTTCGCGGTACTTGTGGGGCGCCGGCGGTCACGATGATTCCGTCGAATGGTGCCTTCTCCGACCACCCCAGCGAGCCGTCTGCGCAGCGGAAGGTCACGTTCGTAAACCCGAGCTCCTCAAGCCGCTGCGCTGCCTGAAGCATGAGCTTGAGGTACCACTCGATCGTGTATACCTCCTTGGCGATGCACGCCAGAATTGCGGCCTGGTAGCCCGAGCCAGTTCCGATCTCCAGCACGCGCGAGTCTGGGGTAAGCTCTAGAAGCTCGGTCATTCGGGCTACCATATACGGCTGAGAGATCGTCTGCCCGCAGTCGATAGCCAACGCCGAATCGGCGTAGGCCTGGGGAAGGTAGGCGGGCAAGACGAACCGCTCGCGTGGGACCCGTCGCATTGCTGCCAGCACCGCCGGGTCGTGCACGCCCCGGCGCTCAAGCTGTTCGGCCACCATTCGCTCGCGTTCCTGCGCGTAGTTTGGGGCGCCGCCGGGGTCCACGATGTCTATCCTATTCGCGGCTCCACACTCACAAAGCGTAACCGCGGTCTGCTGGCCTGAAACGCCGCGGCGCGCATTGTAAGCACGCCGTCGGAGTGGGCAGAGGTCGCTCCCGCCGGGTATACTCGATGGGTTTGGCCGACCCGACCGGCTGCGAAAGTAGCTGTGGACCGCAGGTACATCCGGAACTTCTCGATCATCGCCCATATCGACCACGGCAAGAGCACCCTGGCCGACCGACTGATCGAGCGCGCGGGCGCCGTCAGCCCCCGGGACCTGCGTGAGCAGATCCTCGACGACATGGAACTCGAACGCGAGCGCGGCATCACGATCAAAGCCTCAGCGGTCACGTTGGACATGAAGGTTGGCGGCCAAGCCTACATGTTCAACCTGATCGACACCCCCGGCCACGTGGACTTCCACTATGAGGTCGACCGGGCGCTGGCCGCCTGCGACGGAGCGCTACTGGTAGTCGATGCGACCCAGGGCGTGCAGGCCCAGACCGTCGCCAATGCATATGCGGCCTTGGAAAATGGTCTCCAGATTATCCCGGTCATCAACAAGATCGATCTGCCCGCGGCCATGCCCGAGGACACCGCGCTGGAACTCGAGCACGTCCTGGGCATCAGCGCGGCAAACGTGCAGGTCGTGTCCGCCAAGACCGGGCAGGGGATCGACGAGCTGATTGCGGCGATCGTGCGGCACCTGCCGCCGCCGAAGGGAGACGCCGCGGCTCCGCTTCAGGCCCTGATTTTTGACTCGGAATACAACGACTACCGCGGGGTGATCTGCTACGTACGTGTGGTTAACGGGACGCTTCGCAAGGGCCAGAAGATTCTATTGATGGGCCGTCAGCGAATTTACCAGGTAATCGAACTGGGCCAGCTTCGGCCTGCTATGACTCCCGTTACACAACTGTCTGCCGGCGAAACCGGCTACATGGTTGCGGGTATCAAGCTGCTTAATGACGTGACGGTGGGCGATACGGTAAGCGATGCAGCAAATCCCGCGCCTGCGCCCTTGCCCGGCTACCGGCCGCCGCAGCTCATGGTTTTCTGCGACTTCTACCCTTCAAGCGGCGAGAATTATGAGGCCCTGCGCGAGGCCCTTGAAAGACTCAGCCTCAACGACGCCTCCTTTTCTTTCACCCCACAACATTCCGACGCTCTGGGGCCGGGCTTCCGCTGCGGCTTTTTGGGCCTTCTGCATATGGAAATCATCCAGGAGCGGCTGGAGCGCGAGTGCGGCGTCGGTGTGGTCCAGACTGCCCCCAGCGTCACCTACGAGGTCGTGCTGCGCGATGGGACGGTTCAGCACGTCGCGTCGGCGGGGGATCTTCCCGACCCGTCAGGCATTCTGGAGCTGCGCGAGCCGCTCGTACGCATGCAGATCGTTACGCCTGCCGATGCCATCGGTCCGATCATGCGGCTTGCGGAAAGCCGCCGGGGAAACTACCAGCGCACGGAGTACCTTTCGCCGCAGCGCGTGATCCTGACGTACCACTTCCCGTTCAACGAGATTCTGTATGACTTCTACGACCGGCTCAAAAGTATGACGCGCGGCTACGGCACCATGGACTACCAGGTAATCGGGTACCAGCCATCAGACCTGGTCAGGCTGGATATTCTGGTGAATGGCGTTGCGGTGGATGCCCTAAGTGTGATTTGTCACCGCAGCAAGGCGGAGGCTCGCGGCCGCCGACTGCTTGCCAGGCTGCGCCAGGAGATCGCCCGCCACCAGTTTGAGATCGCTTTGCAGGCAGCCATCGGCGGACGCGTCATCGCCCGCGAAACCATCAAGGCTTTTCGCAAGGACGTGACGGCCAAGTGCTATGGGGGCGACGTGACGCGCAAGCGGAAACTCCTGGAAAAACAGAAAGAAGGCAAGCGCCGCATGAAGACCGTCGGACGGGTGGACATCCCGCAGAAGGCGTTCTTGAGTGTGTTGGAGCCCGAGGAATAGCGCCGCATCCCCGGGATTTGCCTTGCCGCCAGGGGCGCTTAATATGTCCGGCGCTCACTTGGCGAGCGCCAACCCGAGCAAGTGTGGGCAGCCTGCGGTGAGGTTCACCCGGCGATGCCCGCTGGGTGCCCAGCGTCGCCGGTGCTGGTCAGCGGTAGAAACTAAGCTGTAGAGGCCCGCAAAACGTGCATCGGTTCATCGTCTACAGCCGACAGGCAAACCAGCGCCTCGCCGATCTGCGCGGCGCGCACCTGGTGGGCAGCGATGGCGTCGCGATCCGCGGCGAAATCGAGCTGGTGGATGGCGAAATCCGGTGCACCACCAAGACGCGCGACCCCTTTGGCCTGTCGCTGTTATGGCCGGTCGAGCGTTTCGGAACCGTCCAGCTCGAAACGACGCGCCTGTGCGTCCGCGACAAGCCGTACCTGGTGAACCTCGAGCTGGCCCGCCACCGCCTCATGCGAATCATCCTTAAACGCGAGGAATGGGGGCTGTTTGACTATCCCGGCATGGAGGTGATCGCGGCTGAAATCGACCGGGCGCGGGACTTGTTCGTGCAGGCGTTGGCCGTCGTCGATGATCCCGAGCGCGCCGGACCGTTGGCAGACGAAGCCCTTGCCCTTGCTTTGGCTGCCGGTGAGGCGATGACCCTCTTCCACGCGGATATTTTCCTGGGCCGTCGTTGCCAGAGCGGCGGTTTTTCGCGTGAGTTCCTCGGTGCTGCGGTCGGCCCGGCCTGCCCGCCCACGGTCCTGAATGCCCAGGTACGCGAGCTGCTAGATTTTGTTCGTCTTCCGTTCGTCTGGCGGCACGTCCAGCCGCAAGAGCAGGTGCTCCAGTTCGACTCTTCGGACGCGTGGGTCAAGGCTTGTGGCGAAGCCCGCAAGGGGATTCGCGGCGGGCCGCTGCTTTCGTTCGGGGTCACGGCGGTCCCCGACTGGACGTACCTGTGGGAAAACGACTTCGACACCATCCTGGAGTATGCCCGCGAACACGTTCAGCGCTGCCTCCAGCGATATAGTCGGCAGGTAAGCTCTTGGATCGTGGGCAGCGGGCTGCACGCGGAGAACGTCTTTCCCTTCAATCTGGAGCAGGTCATGCAGATTACGCGGATGGCCGCGTGTCTGGCGCGCGACTCGGTCCCGCGGGCTCAGATCGTCCTTGACCTGACCCAGCCCTGGGGCGAGTACACCGCCCACAGCCAGCGATGCATCCCGCCGCTACTTTTTGCTGACATGGCGGTGCAGGGTGGTATACCCTTTGACGCCTTTGGGTTGCAGTTGATTTTCGGCCTCGACAGCGACGGCTACCATCTGCGAGACCTGCTTCAAATCAGCACATTACTCGACAAACTTGTAAACTTCGGTAAGCCGTTGCAGGTGACTGCGGTCGCCGTGCCCGCCAGCCCCGGCAACGGCGGCGGCCAGTGGCGCCAGCCTTGGTCGCCACAGACGCAGGCAGATTGGCTGGTGGCGTTCTGCGAGGTCGCTCTGTCCAAGCCCTTCGTGGAATCCGTGTGTTTGCAGGCACTTACGGACGACGCCGACAACATCATTCCCAGCGGCGGGCTCTTAGCCTCCGATGGCTCATCCAAGCCGGCTCTGGGTCGACTTCTGGAGTTCCGGCGCCGACTGCTTTCAGGAAGCGCCAAATGAGCGGCTCATGCGACGGGCTGTCGCTGGCGGACGTTGGACCGCGGTATCGGGCTGGAGCCGGCGCTGCAATCATTCTCGGTGCGGTGTACCTGGCGGGTTTCACGCAAGGCGTAACAGGCGAGAGGCAAAGTACTTATCGTCACGATCCGCGGCTGCGCCTCGACCCCAACCACGCGACGCAAGCCGAGCTGATGCTGCTGCCGGAGATCGGCCCCAAGCTTGCGCGCCGAATCGTGAACTACCGCGATAGCTGCCGGGATCTGCCCGCGTTCCGGTCGCCTGAAGACCTGCGCCATATTCGTGGGATCGGGGCGGGGATTCTCAGTCGGCTGCGCGAGCACTTGACGTTTCCTGATGCGTCGACCACGAATGTGGCTGCGAGGGCCTCGGAGGGCGCGAGCGACCAGGGGCCTGACCAATGAAGCCGCCGCCATTGCCGGTGGCCTTTAAGCCGATTTGTAAGCCCAAGCCTTGGGGGGGCCGTAACTTGGAGAAGCTGTTCGGGAAACCCCTTCCGCCGAGCCAGGCGATTGGCGAATCCTGGGAGCTGTCGCCCCTGCCGAGCGACGAGTCCGTGGTCGCGACTGGGCCATTTGCGGGCTGGACGCTGGGTGAGATCGTAACCTCTTGGGGCAACGCGCTTTACGGAGACACGCCGTTTTCGGCGGGCGTTTTTCCCCTTCTGATCAAATTCCTCGACGCGCGCCAGAACCTCAGCGTGCAGGTTCATCCGCTCCCGGCGGGCAACCCCAGCGTCGACCGCGACGTCAAGCACGAGGCGTGGTACGTGGTTCACGCTGAAGCGGGGGCCCAGTTTTTCTTGGGGCTGCTAGAAGGCGTTACGCCTGAGCAGTTGGCGGCTGCCGCCGGGAGCCGCCATATCGTCGACCTGCTTCGTCGCCGGCGTGCCCGGCCGACCGACGCATTCTATCTGCCCAGCGGGATCGTTCACGCTCTGGGGGCCGGAATCGTTGTCGCGGAGGTGCAGAACCCCGCAGACGTAACATACCGCCTGTATGACTGGGATCGCCGAGACGCGGATGGTCGGCCTCGCGAACTGCACGTGTCGCAGGCATTACGGAACGTGCACTGGCACGTTGCCGAAGACGATGTCGTCCAGCCGCGCCGGCCCGCCGCTGAGACCTTCGCGGGCGCTACCAGGCTGGTGACATGTCCGGCGTTCTGCATCGACCAGGTAGCGCTTACGCCGGGACCGGGGCAGTCGATCCCGCACCGTCGAATGGTGGTCTGGATCATTTTGCGGGGCACACTTTGTGTCCGGCGCGGCGAGTACGAGATGCGCTGGGAGGCTGGCGATGTGGTCCTCGTTCCAGCGGATCACGACGATCTCAGCCTGGAGGTAGGTGAGCCTTGCGATCTGCTGGAAGTCAGCGTTGGCCCCTCGGGCTGAGAGGGATGGGTCAGTGGACGTTTTTACAAAAACGATTCACGGCGGGCCGAGTTTGTGGGGTTGAGCTTGGTTGGCGGGCCGGCTATGTTACGTAGCCGAACAAGCTGCGGAGCGATACGCTTACGCAATCGGGGTTGGTGAAAGCATGCGTGCTTGGGACACACGTAGTCCTGATGGGAGTAAGCCGATGACCAGGTGGCGGCGCGGGGCCGAGATCAGCAAGAACCTTATCATAGCCCTCGTGGTGATCGTCGTGGCCGCGGGGATTTTCTGGGCCTGGAGGGCCAAGAGCACCAGCAGCGAAAAAGCCCAGATTGCCAAGGAATTCGAAAAAACTGAGTACAAGCTCTCATGCAGCAAGTGCGGCAAGGTCTTTACCATCCCCGCCGCGCAGGCCAAAGAGATGGATAAGGACCGCCAAGACGGCAAGCTCAAGTGCCCCGAGTGCGGAACATATACTGCCAAGTGGGGCACAGGCACCGGCGGTGTCCGGGAAGTCGAAGAACCACCGGCACAGCCGTAGCGCGTCAGGGTGCGAGCTAGCCCGTTTAGCTTACGTACCGACCCGGTCGGCCCGGAGGTAACCTGCGGCCGCTCAAGCGGCTGCGAAGATATTCTCGATAGAAGCGGCGCAGCCATTGTTAGTCTGCCGGAGAGGTTACCGTGCTTCTGGCGGACTGGACGCGCCGCGAGCGTGACTTCCGACGTGCTTCCGCAGTCACCGCGCTGATCTGCGCCACTATCGCGCAGGTCGGCGCCCAGGCGCAGCTCAGTTCCGACTCCTTCTGGCCCAAGTTTCAGCGCGACCTGCAAAACAGCGGCTACGCTCCGGTGGTCGGCGTGGCCACTGACGCGCACGTTGCCTGGTACGTGCGGCTTGACGCAGCGGCGACCGGCGAGAACCACGCGACGCCGGTGCTGGCGCCGGACAACTCGCGCCTTTACGTTGGCGGGCGCGGGTCGAAGCTCACGTGCGTGAACGTTGCCGACGGCACAATCGCCTGGACGCTGCAACTGGGCGACGGGACCGGCACGATTCAGCAGGCGGCGGCAGTCGGTACGGACGGGTCGATCTACGTGGGCGCCTGGGACAACAGCGCCCCCTACGACGGTTTCTGCAAGCTCCACGATGAGGGTGACCACGCACGCCTGGTGTGGACCTTCCCCATGCGCCGGCTCCTGGCCAGCCCGACTATCAGCCCCGCCGGCCTGATCATCGTGGGCGGCCAGCACGCCAATGGAATGTGGGGGTATTACGCGCTACAGGATCTGGGCGAGAGCTGCACGTTAGCTTGGAGTGCTGCACACCACGCCCAACCGGGTAACCCGGCCAGCACGGGGGCCATCGGTTCCAGCCCGGCTTTGTCGGCCGATGGCACGCAGCTTTTCGGAGGCAGCTACGAAAACCGCACTTTCTGGCAGATCAATGCCCTCACCGGTTTCGAGCTCGCCCGGATCACGCTCGACTACTACTGCTATGCTTCCAGCCCCGTCGTGACGGACGATGCGCACGTGTTTATTGGGGAGGGGATGAGCTTCACTAACCCCAACGACCAGACTCAAGGCAAAGTTTACGTTTTTGCGCCAGATGAACACGGAGTTGCGATTCGGTTGGACAGCCTGCCATTGCAGGCCGGGCACCTCAACGGCGGCGCCGGAGCCTGCCGATCGGGGCAGGAGCGTCCCGTTCGGCTCTACGTTCCCGCTAACGGTTACACCAAACCCCAAGCGGCCCTGATCACAGTCGATTTCGATCCCGATGGCGGCTGTCCGGCTACGCCGCAGGCGTGCCTTGAGGTTGCCTGGCGGGTTTCGCTTGGACCCGCTGCGCTGGCCTATCCGCAGGCGGTCGTGACCGCCGACCGCCTGGTGTACGTGATCGGCCCGGCCGACCATCGGCTCTATGCCGTCCGAGATGCAGGCCAGCAGGGCGTCACTTTGTGGACTTTGGCGCTTGCGGACATAACGCGGGCGGGCGGCTTTAGCCCTGCCAATCAGCGCGGCCCGCAGGGTGTGGTCGTGGGGCCCGACCGCACGATCTACTGGAACGCTCCAGATGGGTATTTGTATGCCGTCCGCGGCTGGATCAGCGGAGACCTGGACGGCGATGAGGAACTGAGCCAGAGCGATCTGGACTTTCTGTTGTTGGCGATCATCAGCCGGGCCGAATACGAACTGAGGTTTCCAGAGATTGACGCTTTGACCGTCGGGGACCTGAATGGCGACGGCCATCTCGACGTATATGACGCTGCGCG
>Ga0185342_1001295_pt1 | contig 10470 bp, 8 predicted proteins | sample ConPoolayeEmetaG_FD_128045 | JGI IMG/M metagenome (GOLD analysis project Ga0185342, IMG submission 128045) | Hot spring microbial mat communities from California, USA to study Microbial Dark Matter (Phase II) - Cone Pool mat layer E metaG... ...
GGATAATATATGCATTGTTTCAGTATAACAACAAAAGATGGGAGGAGAAGCCTTTACATGAATTTACACAAAAAACTTGACACTACCATTCATATAAGAAATTTGATTTAATTTGAATCTTATGATAATTTTAAAAATGATTGGAGGTAGAATATGAGGACAAAAGTGATTCTTTCAATTTCTTCAGGCGTAGCTTTATTGCTTGCTATTCTTTCAATTTTTCTTTTCTTATCCAGTAAGCCAAATGATAATAACATAAATTCTCCAGATTTGGAGCCCCAGAAAGTAGTGTCAGCCCTTCCTCAAGGTTCTTTTTCATTTGTAGACATCGTTAAGAAGGTAAAACCTGCAGTTGTAAGAGTTGAAAGCACAATAGAGTATAAAACCAGCATGTTTGATTTCTGGGGAGATGATGATTTCTTCAGAAGATTTTTTGGAATACCTGAAGAAAGGAGAAGAACAACTGGAATCGGCTCAGGTTTCATAATAAGCTCAGATGGTTATATTCTCACTAATAACCATGTGATTGAAAATGCGGTTTCAGTAAGAATTACCACATTAGAAGGAAAAAATTATAACGCTAAAATAATCGGAGCAGACAAGAAGTCAGATGTTGCTCTTCTTAAAGTGAACGGGAATAACTTGCCCTTTGTAAATCTCGGAGATTCCTCAAAGGTTGAAGTTGGGGAGTGGGTTCTTGCTATTGGGAACCCTCTCGGAGACATTTTGCAGGGCGATGTCACTGTTTCTGCTGGAATAGTCTCAGCAAAGGGTAGACAGCTTGGAATTGCGGATTACGAAGATTTTATTCAGACTGATGCAGCGATAAACAGAGGAAATAGCGGAGGACCCCTTGTAAATATGAGAGGCGAAGTTATTGGAATGACATCTGCGATTCTAACCCCGTCAGGTGGTAATATTGGTATTGGATTTGCAGTTCCATCAAATATGGCAAAATTTGTAATGGAACAGTTGAGAAAGAATGGAAGGGTAATAAGAGGGTATTTAGGAATACTCATAAATCCAGTTACAGAAGAAACTGCAAAGGTTTTGAATCTTCCAAGCTTGAAAGGTGCGGTTGTTTCTCGTGTTGAGAGGGGGAGCCCAGCGGATAAAATTGGTTTGAAGAACTATGATGTGATAGTAGAATTTGATGGAAAACAAGTAAATAGTCCATCCCAGCTAAAAGCAATGATTGGTCAAACAGAGCCAGGTAAGAGAGTTTCTCTTAAAATAATAAGAGATGGAAAGGAAATTAACCTACAGGTGACAGTAGGAGAGCTTGAAGAGAAAGAAACTCAGGCAAGATACGGAAGAAGGGGTGAAGAGGGAGCAGGAGATCTTGGAATTGATCTAGATACAATAACTCCAAGGGAGGCAAGGGAGTATGGCTATCCAAGGGCAGGAGTTGTAATAACAAGGGTTAGAAGTGGTAGTGTTGCGGAAGAGGCGGGTCTAAGGAGAGGGGATATGATTCTTGAGGTAAACAGGACTCCTATAAGAAATACTGATGAATTCGGAAGGGTTCTCTCAAGATTGAGATCAGGGGACAGTGTTTTATTCCTAATATGGAGAGACGATCAAGAATTCCTCGTTTCTTTGAGATTGCCATGAGATTTCTAAAAGCCCACGCATCTGGAAACGATTTTATAGTCACTTATATAGAAGAACAGCAAGATTACGACTTTTCAGCCATTTCCCAGAAAATATGCGACAGACACTTTGGAATAGGTGCCAATGGTCTTGTGATTCTTTCCAACTTGAATTCCCAGGAAGGTAAAGTGAAATTCAGAATATTCAATTCCGATGGCTCTGAAGCCGAGGTTTCTGGAAATGGTCTGAAGTGTGCTTCTGCCTTTCTCATTTTTAAAGAGCTTTTTAAGGGAAAAGTAATAAGTTTTTTGACCCTTGCCGGTGAGAGGAAGTGCGAATTAATAGGGAGGGAAAATAATGTTTTCAATTTGAAAGTTTACATGGGAGTTCCTCGCTTCTCATCTGATGATGTATCTTTCAACGATGGAAACAGATACGAGATGATAGTTGATTATCCCTTGACAATTGGCCAGAGAACATATCAGGTCACATGTATCTCTCTTGGAAATCCCCATTGTGCTGTATTTTTCAACAAATTTCCATCTACAATAGAATGGCAACAAATTGGTAAGGAGATTGAGTCCCATCCTTTCTTTACAAAAAAGGCGAATGTAGAGCTTGTAAGGGTTTTGAATAAGAATGAAATTGATGTCCTTTTCTGGGAAAGGGGTGTTGGTGAAAGCTTTTCATCTGGTTCTGGTTCCTGTGCCTCCGCCCTCTCAGCAATGATAAAAGGGCTTGTTGAAAGAAGAGTTAAAGTTAAAACTCGTGCGGGAGAGCAGATTGTTGAGTGGCTTGAAGATGGAGTTTATCTAACAGGACCATGCGAGATAATATGTGAAGGGGAATGGCTCGGTTAGATGAAACTTGCTATAAATGGCGGGAAACCTTTAAGAAATAAAGATTTTCCTACCTGGCCTATCTGGGATAAAAGAGAGGAAGAACTTCTCTTAGAAGTTCTAAGATCAGGGAAATGGGGTAGTCTTCATGGAGTCAAAACAAAGGAATTTGAAAACCTTTTTAAGAGTTATCATAATGCAAAATTTGCAAAGGCTGTTTCCTCAGGAACAACAGGACTTTATGCATCCCTTAGAGCCCTTGACATAAAATTAGGAGATGAAGTTATTGTCCCTGCATATACCTTTTTAGCAACTGCTTCTGTAGTTCTTGAGGTAGGCGGAATTCCTGTATTTGCAGACATAGACCCTGAGACTTACAATATTTCCCCTCAATCGGTTGAGAATGTGATAACAAGTAGAACAAAAGGGATTATCCCAGTTCATCTTGGAGGGAATCCTGCTGACATGAGTTCCCTTAAAAAGATTGCAAAAGAAAAAGGGCTTTTTATCCTCGAGGATTCAGCCCAGGCATGGGGTGCTGAGTGGGAGGGGGTTAAAGTTGGAGCAATTGGTGATTGCGGAGTCTTTAGCTTCCAATCTTCAAAAAACATCACCTCTGGAGAGGGTGGAATAATCCTTACCAATGATGAAAATCTTGCTGAAAGAATCTCTTCCTTTGTGAATTGTGGAAGGATGGAAGGGAAGATATGGTATGAGCATTATCTTTTAGGTTCAAATTTCAGGATTACTGAGTTTCAGTCTGCAATTCTAATTGCCCAACTGGAAAGGTATGAGAAATTGAGAAAGAAAAGAGAAGAGAATGCTCTTTATCTTTCTAAGAGAATATCAGAGATTGAAGGCTTAAAACCTTTAAAAAGAGACCAAAGGGCAACTTCCCATTCCTATCATCTTTTTATAATCCGTTATGACAAAAGGTATTTTAATGATATTCCAAAGGAAAAAATAATAAAAGCTCTCAATGCAGAAGGTATTCCTGTCTATGCAGGTTATTCTTTACCCCTTTACAAACAACCCCTTTTCAGGAGCGATGATGTAAAAAAACTTTTGAAATTTATCGGAACTAATATTGATTATGAAAAGATAAATCTACCTCTTACAGAGAGGGCATGCTATGAAGAAGCTCTTTGGTTGAATCAAAGGGTTTTACTCGGGGAAAAGGAAGATATGGATGATATTGTTAATGGCTTCTTAAAAATTAAGGAAAATCTGAATGAGTTAAATTAGGAGGTTTTTAAAATGAAAAAACAAGCGATTATTTTCATGGTTTTTCTTGTTGTTATTACTTTATCTTTAAAGGCTGATAAAATTGTTCTTAGAAATGGAGAAGTTTATTATGGAGAGCTTGTAGGTTATTCCAATGGAATAGTTTATTTTGATGTCCAGGATAGATACAGAGCTCAGACATTGAGAATACCAAAAATAGAGATTGTGAGGATTGAATTCGTAGAAGAAACCTCACCAGCACAATCCCAGATTACTGAGGAAGATAGATATATAGAGGAGATGAAAAGAGGGAAAAGGCAGAAGGCTGTTACTGTCTTTGCCAATGTTCCATGGCTTGACACTTTGATAGATGTTAGAGAAGGACAGATACTGTTTTTTGAAGTAAAAGGAACAATAAGGATTGGTCCAGGGGCATCGAGAGCAAGAATTGGTCCTGAAGGAGAGCTAAAAAAAATCTGGAATGATAACAAGCCTATTCCAGGAGAGAGCACAGGAGCTCTAATTGGAAAAATTGGAGATAGTGGAGCTTTTTATATTGGTAATCAAAAAAGGGAATTCAGGATGCCAGCCTCTGGAAGACTCTATCTTGGGATCAATGACGACTTTCTTGGGGATAATTCAGGATACTTCACGGTCGTCATTTACTATTGAGAATAGTTAATTTCATATCTTATAGGAGGAATTATGTTTATTGAGGAAATTCAAAAAAAGTTAAGGGAGTTTGGGCTTGATGGATGGCTTTTTTATGATTTCCATTGTAGGGATCCCATAGCCTACAGGGTTCTTAAACTTGATATAAAAAAGCTTTCAACAAGAAGATGGTATTATCTGATTCCTGCAGAGGGAGAGCCAAAAAAACTTGTCCACAACATTGAAAAGGAAAGACTTGATTCCCTTCCAGGAGAGAAATTTATCTATCTGAAATGGCAGGAAAGAATCGAACTTCTCAAAAAAATTCTTGAAGGAATAAAGAAGGTTGCAATGCAGTATTCTCCAATGAATTCTATTCCCTACATATCAACTGTTGATGCTGGAACAGTTGAGCTTGTCAGGAGTTTTGGTATTGAGGTTGTCTCATCTGCTGACCTGATTCAGATATTTGAAGCTGTTCTGAAGGATGAGGATTTTGAATCCCATAAGAGGGCAGGGGAGAAAATACATAGGATTATGGATGCCAGTTTTAAAGAAATTAGAGAAAGATTGAGAAGAAACGAGAATTTTACAGAATTTGATATTCAGCAATATATTCTTGGACTATTCGAAAAGGAAGGAATTACCTCAGATGGAATGAATCCAATTGTGGCTGTTAATGCCAATGCTGGAAACCCTCACTATGAGCCAACAAAGGAGTTATCAGCGAATATAAAGAAAGGTGATCTCGTTCTCCTTGATATATGGGGGAGAGAAAATAAAGAGAATTCCATTTACTTTGACATTACCTGGATGGGTTATGCAGGGACTGAGATTCCAGAAAGGTTTATAAAAATTTTTGATGTAGTTAAAAATGCAAGAAATAAAGCTGTGGAATTTATCAGGAAAAGATTTTCAGAAGGTAAAGAGGTTTTTGGCTGGGAAGTCGATGATGTAGCAAGGAGATACATTAAAGAAATGGGTTATGAAAAATATTTCATTCACAGGACAGGACACTCTATTGGTAGAGAAGTTCATGGGAATGGAGTGAATATGGACAATCTTGAGACAAAGGACGAAAGGAGACTCCTTCCTGGGATTCTATTTTCCGTTGAGCCGGGGATTTACTTTGAGGATTTTGGAATCCGTTCTGAAATAAATGTTTTTATAAGCAAAAGCAAAGAAGTAATAGTTACAGGACCAATGCAGGGAGAAATTGTGAAGATAGTTTAAACTTAAAATTATAAAATTCAAGGTTCTGAGAATTTATGCTTGAAAAATCCGAAAGTGTAAAAATTTTTGTTGTTTTCCTTTCCTCAATTTTTTTAAATCTTTTATTCTCCTGTTCCCCTTCTTCTAAGGAGATACTTATAGCCTCAACAACATCCTTATACGATTTTGGGTTGATCGATAGAATCATTCCCTTGTTTGAAAAGAACTACAATTTTAAGTTAACAGTCATATCAGTAGGCTCAGGTCAAGCCCTTGAAATGGCAAAAAGAGGAAAAGTTGATGCAATTTTTTCCCACATGCCTAAAGAAGAAGATAAGCTCTTAAAAGAAGGTTTAGGAATATCAAGAATTCCTTTTGCTTTTAACTACTTCATTCTTGTCGGTCCTCCAGAAAACCCAGCTAAAATAGAAAAGGGAGAATATTTAAAGTCTGCATTTAGAAAGATTTACAAGAGCAAAGCTCTCTTTATTTCGAGAGGAGATAACTCAGGAACCCATTTCAAAGAGCTTGAGATATGGAAATTAGCGGGAATAAATCCAAGAAAGGAAAAATGGTATTTAGAGCTGGGAGTTGGAATGGGGCAGGCACTAATAACAGCCTCTGAAAAATCAGCTTACACCATATCTGATATGACTACTTTTTTAAAAATGAAAAATCGTTTGAATCTTAAAATAATCACAGAGGATAGAGAACAGAAAAATATTTATTCATTGATTATCTTAAAAGGGATTGAGCGAGATAGGGCTTCCACCCTTGAAAAATTCATTCTTTCAGAAAATTTCCAAAAAATCGTTTTAGAATGTGGCATTGTAGATGGCGAAAAAACACTTTTCCCTTACGGAATTTGAAGTAGGCTTTTAGTATTTAATCCATCTCAAAATTTCAGAAAAGGATGGTCTTTTGCCGTAAAGAAGAATTCCTGTTCTAAAAATCTTAGATGTAGCAAGAATAATCAAAAAAGTTGTTCCAATGAGGAGAGCAATTGATAGATATACCTGCCATAAAGGAGGGAAAACATATGCCATTCTCATAAGCATAAGGATTGGAGTGAAAAGGGGAAAGATTGAGAGAATAACCATTGGAGTGGAATTGGGAGATGAGGAGAAACCAATCCCGATTATGTATGGAATTACAATCATATAGGTTATTGGGGTCATCATCTGCTGGGCTTCCTGAATATTTCCTGCAATTGCTCCTACAGCAGCGAAAAATGAGGCATACATTAGGTATCCAAGAACAAAGAAAAGGACAAAAAATAGTAAAAGATTCTTGTCAATGCTTGGCTTGACCCCGCTCATAACATTTAAATTTGAAGAAAAAAGAAATATTGCAAAAAGAGCCCATATCAGTACCTGAGTAAGACCTGCAGATCCAATACCAATGATCTTTCCCGCCATAAGTTTGAATGAATTGACCGATGATAGCATTATCTCAATTATTCTGTTGGTCTTTTCCTCCAGAACCCCATTCATTATTACCTGCCCATATCCAAGAATTATTCCGAAGAGGAGAGAGACAATAAATATGGAGAAAAGGAATTCTCCCATAATTCCAGTCTTCTTTTCCTTCCCTTTAACAACCTTTATTGTTACTGCATTCACTTTTTTTATTGCATCCTGAACAACATCAGGATTTATCCCCTTTGAAAGAAGGGAAAAACTTGATATCGCTGATGAAAGCTTATCCTCGATCTCTCCAATTGTTTTATAATCGGAAACATTTTTGAGATAGATTTCAAAAAACCTTGTATTAAGTATATCTTTTCCAATAATCAAAAAAGCATGAATCTCATTCCTTTCAATCCTCTCTATTAACTTTTCTTTATCCTCCTTTTTAGCCCTTTTAAGAATATAAACCCTTTCCCCTGTTGGAAGCTTTCTGTCAAGGGATTTTTCGAGTCTCTCAAATATAAAACCTGAATCGTCAACAACTGCTACGACCTTTTGTTTTTCCTCTGCTATTTTCATTAGTTGATTTGGAAGAAATACAAATCCAGCCATTATCAATGGTGAAAGGATTGTGCTTATTATAAATCCCTTCCTTCTAACAACCCTCATATACTCCTTTTTTGCTATTGTAAATAACTTTTTCATTTTAACTTCCCTTCACAACCTTTATAAATATGTGGTTTAAAGAAGCCTCTGATATTTCAAATTTTTTTACCTTGACCCTTTCAATTATTTCCTTGAGCAGTTCATAAGGATCATCACCCTCTTTCATTTCAAGCTCAATTCTGTTTCCAAACTCATATTTATCAATTATTGATGGGATCTGCATCAAAGGACTCCCATCTCCTTCAATCTCAATTGAAATTATATTCCTTCCAAAATCTCTTTTTATCTCAGGAAGAGAACCATCAAGAACCTTTTTACCTTTGTTGATAAGGGCAACATAATCACAAAGCTTTTCTGCATGCTCCATAAGATGGGTTGAAAAGAGAATTGTCTTCCCTCCCTTTTTAAGCTCCATCATGAGCTCCTTTAGAACTTCTGTATTCAAAGGGTCAAGACCTGCAAAGGGCTCATCAAGAATAACTATTTTAGGGTCGTGGATAATTGTTGCTATAAACTGAACTTTTTGCTGCATTCCCTTTGAAAGCTCCTCAATCTTTCTGTTTTTCCAATCATAAAGACCAATTCGTCTCAAGAGCTCAATTCCTCTTCTTTCAGCCTCTTTTTTCTCCATACCCTTCAACTCGCCAAAGTAAACAAGTATCTCAATAGTTTGCATTTTAGGGTAGAGTCCCCTCTCCTCTGGGAGATAACCGATTATATTCTTTGTCTCCTCGCTCATTTTCTCACCAAAAATTTTTATCTCACCTTCATCTGGAGCAAAAATGTTCATTATCATTCTTATTGTTGTGGTTTTTCCTGCTCCATTTGGACCAAGGATTCCGTAAATTGAACCTGAGGGAACTGAAAGGGAAAGGTTTGAAACAGCAGCAACTTCCCCAAATCTTTTTGTTACAGACTTTATTTCAATAGCTTTTTCTATCATCGGAAATTATATAAAAGGGCTGAAAGATTTTCAAGGGAAAATATCTCTTATTACATACTTTCAAGCTTTTTAACCCTCACCTTGTCCAGCTGAAACCAGAAAGATCCACTATCTTGATAGGCTCCAATGAATATTCCAGTGACATCATATGCTTCGAGTCCCATATCTTTAAAAGAAAAGAAAAATTCTTTCCATTCTGGTCCAGCCTCAAAAATTCTACTATAAGCAGGCATAAAACCAGTATGCTGGGCAAAAATTACAACAGCATACTTTCTCTCAGTACCCTTAAGCCAAAAGGATAAACCTTCGCAAGAGGAAAGATTGGCTGGAACCATCCTGGCTGTTCCTGGGTAAAACATCACCCCTGCCCAAGCCATGAAACCACCTTCAGCTATTTCACCAGTAACACGAAGTGAACCAAGACTTCCCTCAGCTCCATCTCCTGTCAACTCCATCTTTGATTTTGACTTTCCTCCAATAATACTATCGCTTGAGACAGCCCATCCAGAACCAAAATTGGAGCCAATCTTATCCTCTTCAAAATCACTTATCAAGCCAGAACCTAAAGGTGGAGCTGGAGTCTTTTTCAATTGCTCCATCTTTTCTCTTTCTTTAGCCACTTCCTTGCGATATTTTTCTCGATCCACAAGCTTACCCTCTTTCCAGACACTGATTATTTTTCTTGTAGCCTTTATATCTTTAATAGGATTTCCTTCAACAAGAATAAGGTCAGCCAGAGCTCCTGGCTTGATTACACCTCGGTCTTTAATGTTAAAGATTTTAGCTGGCAGGGAAGTAGCTGACCTTAGAGCCTCAAGAGGTGCGAGACCAGCCCAAACAAGAAGTTCGAGCTCATGATGCAAACTTACTCCATAGTAAGTTCCTGGATTGGGCGCATCGGTACCAGCCAGAATCGGAACCTTATGTTTCTTAAGCTGGTTGATGACTTTACGCCTGGTTTCACTAAGTCTCTGCCTCTTTTCCTGTGAAACTTCCATCGGGATTTTACTTTTTAAAGACCTCATATCATCTTGCATGAGATATGGTAATAAATCCTGATCATTTATTAGAGAGTTACTGTTATTTATGCCACTCATATTTTCAACAACAGTTAAAGTTGGAATTATAAAAGCTTTCCTTTCAGCCATCATACGACCAAAATCAGGGCTAAAGGCATCATTAAAATACACATGGGCTAAGCCATCCGCTCCAAGTTTAAGGACATCAATACAGTTTTGTAGAGTAGCTGCGTGAACAACCACTATTTTGCCTCTTCGATGGGCTTCCTGGATTAAAGCTGAAATTGTTCTCAAATCGAGAGTGTTCCAGGGTCTAAAATAGGCTTCACCTGAGTCATAAATTATTTTGATAAAATCAGAACCTTCTGCTATCCGTGCTTCAACAAAGGAAGGGACTTCTTCTGGTCTTGTAAGGGTTGGAATTTTCAGTCCATATTCTGTTCCGTGACCACCGGGTGCTGTTGCCAGAGTTCCGGCTGAAACCAAATAAGCCATGTTTTGGGCTTTTCCCTCCTTTTGCTTTTCCTTGATGTTTTTCATTAAACTGACATCCATGAACATATCAACCACTGCAGTAACACCAAAAATCAAGGCTTTTTCGAGGGCATTGGGATAAACCACATGGACATGAGAATCAATAAGTCCGGGTAAAAGGGTCTTACCCCTTCCTTCAATAATTTCAGCTCCCGGAGGGATAGAAATATTCTTTCCCACAGAGCGAATCCTTCCTGAATTAATAACTACAGTAGCTTCTGGAATTACCTTCTCACCATCAAAAACCCTCACATTTTTAATCGCTATGAACTGAGAATCTTTTTCTTCATAAAAGCAAAAAGAAATTCCAGCAACTGTTAAGAAAAAAATTAAAAATACAAGCGAAAAGGATAAAATTTTTTCTCCCTTCATAATTAACC
>Ga0185342_1001296_pt1 | contig 10465 bp, 8 predicted proteins | sample ConPoolayeEmetaG_FD_128045 | JGI IMG/M metagenome (GOLD analysis project Ga0185342, IMG submission 128045) | Hot spring microbial mat communities from California, USA to study Microbial Dark Matter (Phase II) - Cone Pool mat layer E metaG... ...
GCTCTGAGTTAATTAAAATTCCCTCTAAAAATTTCAAGAAAGAGAAAACTATGAATAAACAGAAAATATACATCGAGACTTATGGTTGTCAAATGAATTTGGCCGATACAGAAATAGTCCAGGGTGTTCTCAAAAGAAATGGTTATGAATTCACAAACAATGCTGAGCAGGCAGATGTTGTTTTAATTAATACATGTGCAATTAGAGAACACGCTGAAGAAAGAATTTACGGCAGACTTGGTGCGTTCCGTGCAATTAAAAAATATAAACCAAATCTTGTCGTTGGTATTCTCGGTTGTATGGCTGAAAGATTACGAACTAAATTAATTGAAGAAGAAAAAATTGTTGACCTTATTGTCGGACCCGATGAATATCGCCGTGTGCCTGAATTGATTGATAATGCATTAATTGGTGAAAAAGGAATTGCTGTCCGATTGAGCAAAACTGAAACTTATGATGATATTGAACCATATCGAGAAGATGGAATTTCTGCATGGATTGCAGTGATGCGCGGATGCGATAAATTCTGTACATTTTGTGTTGTCCCATTTACTAGAGGTAGAGAAAGAAGTCGCCCACTTCAAAGCATTGTTAATGAAGTGAAGTTATTGAGTGAAAGAGGTTTCAAAGAAGTTAATTTGCTTGGACAAAATGTTAATTCATACCGTGATGGTGATTACGATTTTGCTGATTTACTTTCTGCTGTTGCGAAAGTTGATTCTACTATGAGGGTTAGATTTGTTACTTCACATCCACAGGATTTCTCTGATAAATTAATTTATACAATTGCAGAATATGAAAACATTTGCAATTATATTCACCTGCCAATTCAATCTGGTTCGAATAGAATTTTAAAACTAATGAATAGAACATACACGGTTGAACATTACCTAGAACGAATAGAAAAAGCTCGTCAGATAATTCATGGTGTAAGTTTGTCTACGGATATTATTGCTGGATTTCCCACTGAAACAGAAGAAGACCATAAAATGACTTTAGATGTTTTACGCGAAGTTCGTTACGATGGTGCTTTTATGTTTAAGTATTCTGCAAGAGAAAGAACTAAAGCATACGAAATGGGAGATGATGTTCCAGATGAAGTAAAAACTCGTCGTTTGAATGAGATAATCGAACTTCAGCAAAAAATTTCCTATGAAATTAATCAGACTTTAATTGGCAAAAAATTTGAAGTCTTGATTGAAGATTATAGCAAAAAGTCAAATGATTTCTATATGGGAAGAACTGACACAAATAAAATAGTCATTCTTCCTAAAGATGGCTTGAAAATTGGAGATTACTGCCTTGCAACAATCTCAAGAGCAAACTCAGCAACACTCTTTGCCGATAAAGCCACAAAGATTGAGAAACAATTCTCTAATATTTCCTCTTATGCGAAAAATTAATTTCAACACTTTTTTCGTTTTAATTTTCTTTCTTCTTTCAAATTTTTCTTTTACTCAATCAATTGATTTAAAAAAAGTCATCCAAGAAATTGAAAAAGGGGAAATTGAAAAAGCTCGAATAATTTTAGTTAGTCTTGAAAAGGATAATCCAAATTCATCAGAAGTAAAATATCTTAAAGCACTTTTGACTGAAGATGGCGTAGAAGCTGCCCGACTTTACAAGGAAATTGTCTTCTCTTCTGATAATTCTGATTTGAAAGATGATGCATTATTTAAACTCTATCAATTTCACTATTCGAGAGCTGAATTCAATGAATCTGATAAATATGCACGAATGTTAAGAGAGACTTTTCCTCAGTCTGAATATGTAAATTATCTTCAAAGGAAGAATTTATCCCAATCAAGACTTCAAGTTCAACAGAATTTTCAGCAGAAGATATTAATCGACACATCACAGAATATTACTCAGTCTACGCAACAACAAGTTCAATCGAGTTCAACTTTAAACTTTTCAATTCAAGTTGGTGCATTTTCAACTTATTCGAATGCGATAAGATTTGCTTCCCAATTTCAAGATTACAAAACAAAAATTTCTGAGAAAGAAACGGAAGGGAAAAAACTTTATGTAGTTTTAGTAGGAAATTTTAAATCGGAAACAGATGCAAGAAACGCCCTTCAAGTCTTGAAAACTCGACATAAAGTTGATGGAATGGTGGTGAGAGATTATTGAGCTAAGTTTGTTAATGTCTATTAGTCTATAAATTCTTATAAATCTTTATGATGAAAAGCTGTTAGAAATAATTTATTAAATGAGAAAAAAGATATATAGAAAAATTAAAGAAAGAAGATTTAATAAAGACACGCTTCTAAATATACTCAAAGAGATATATAGTATTTACAATAAATTCGACTCGGATAATAAAGATTTTTTAATCATACTGAATTGCATTAACTATGAAACATTAGAAATTAGTCAATCTGATTTCAATGAAAAAATAGATAACATTCTTGATATTAAAAAGATAGGTCAAATCATAGTAAAATGTGTTGATTATAAAAAAAATAATAAAAAAGAAATGGGACTGTCCAAAAAGTTAAAAATTGTCAGTCTGAGCTTGTCGAAGACTGACAATTTTAGTCAAAATCACACTTAGGCAGGTTCAATTTGACATAAGTAATTACTTTTTAGACAGCCCCACCATCAAAAGATATTATTGAATCTAAAAAAAGAAAATCCTGGTAAAGATACAATTAGTCATTAAATTTTAAATCACTTCATTAATTTAGTTAGAGAGGGTCAATAGCCTTCCCTTTTTTGTTTTTTAATTTTTATTTTGAGATAAAAAGAAACGCAAATGCCAGAGGTAAATAATTTTCTAGCCGTTGTTGACCTTGGGGGAACAAAAATTTTATCTGCTATTCTTAATCATAATGCTGAAATAATCTCAATCGCTAAAAAGTCAACAAATTCAACAAATAAAAATGAAACAATCTTTAGCCGGATAATTGCAACAATTGAAGAAGCATTAGAAGGAAAAAACTTAAATTCAAATCAACTTGATGGAATAGTTATTGGAGTTCCGGGTTCACTTAATCCCGAGACTGGCATTGTCAATTTGGCTCCAAATTTAGGCCTGAAAAAAGTCAATGTGATTAAAACAATTGAAAATCATTTTAATAAAAAAGTTTTAATTGAAAATGATGCAAATTTAGGAACAATCGGTATCTATCATTTTGAAGGGAAACAAAATTGTAAAAATTTGATTGCAATCTTTGTTGGGACTGGAGTTGGTGCTGGAATTGTTGTTGACGGGAAACTTTATCGGGGCAAGAATTTTTCAGCGGGTGAAATTGGGCATATTAAAATAAAAGAGAATGGTTATAAATGTGGTTGTGGTAATTATGGTTGTCTAGAGACTGAGGCTTCAAGGACAGCAATCACGCGAATTATAAACGAAGAAATTGATAGAGGTAAAGAATCCATCATCACCACACTGATTGAAAATAGGAATGTAATTAAGTCGGGAATTTTGGCTCAAGCTCTCAAGAAAAAGGATAAAGTCACAATTAAAGCAGTTGAACATGCAGCAGAAGAACTCGGTTTATTGACCGGCAATCTTATCAATATGTTCGATTTTGATTGTGTTTTTTTTGCAGGTGGTGTAATGGAAGCAATTGGAAATTTTATGTTGCCAATTATTAAAAAGAAAGCTAAAGAGTCAGCATTAAAAAGTAATATTAAGAACACAAAAATTCTTCTATCTCACCTTAAGGATGACGCAGCTCTTCTGGGCGGTTTCGCTTTATTTAAAAATCTTTAGATAAAAATTGGATAAAATTTTTCACTGAAAAAATTTTCTCTTGAATTTGAACCATCATTAAATTAAGTTTGTATCGGTTTCCGAATTAATAGGAAACCTATTAGTTCGAATTTCTAACAAATAGAGAAACGAATGACTAAAAATCAAGAAGCAGAAGCAATTATTGCAGAATTAATGGACCTTGGTTATAAACTAAGGGAAGTAATGTTCAAACTCAATCCAACTATATTTAAATCTGAACTGACTCTTACACAACTTATAGCTCTTCAATATATATGTCATATTCCAAACATTACACTGAAAGAGTTAGCGGATAAACTCGTTATTGCTCAAAGTTCCGCCTCAGAACTGGTGGATAGACTTGTGAAGATGAAATACATAGACAGAAAAATCTCGTCAGAAGACAGGAGAAAAATTATTCTCAATCTTTCTCCTAAAGGGCAAAAATTTATTGAAAAACATATCGAAGAAAACAAAGCTTTATTTAAAAATTTAATTTCTAAACTGTCTTTGGAGGAGCAAAGGGATTATCTAAAAGCATTACAAAAATTTTATAAAGTCTCACTCGAATTAGTCAATCAAATTGAAAAAGGAGAAGTATGAGGAAATTAATTCTCACCGTGCTCATAATCATCCTAACAAAAAATATTCTTTCAGCTAACGAAAAGAAAATAATTTCAAATCTTACATTGGATAAAGCAATTGAGATAGCTCTAAAAGAAAACTCACAAGTAAAAATTGCCAGATACGATGTTGATAAGTCAGAATCAAAATTAACGGAGTCGTATTCTTCTCTTTTTCCAAGTATATCTGCTGAAGGGACTTACATCAGAAATATTAAAAAGCCAGTATTTTTCCTCCCTGATTTCTTTGGTGGAACTGGTCAGGTTAGGCCAATTGAAATTGGTGCGACAAATTCATATACAGGTCAATTAAGAATTGGATTGCCAATTTTTCTTGGTCAAACTTTTACTGGAATTGTGATGAGCAAATTAGGACTTGAATTAAGCAATTTAACTTATGAAGAAACACTAGCTCAAATCAGACTCAACACTACAAAAGCTTTTCTTGATGTACTTCTTACTCGAGAAACAGAAAAATTTATCAAAGAAAGCTATGAAAATGCTTTTCGTAACCTTGACAATGCTTCTAAGTTAAACAAACAAGGACTTCTCTCTGATTTTGAATATTTGAGTGCTCAGGTAGAAGTTGAAAAAATAAAACCAAATGTCCTTCAAGCTGAGTATACTTATCAAACCGCTATTAATTTTCTCAAGTCAATTTTAAACTTGTCACCTGATGATAGCATTGAAGTGATTGGCTCAATTGAAAGTTTCTTTATAAACAAGACACTACCACAATTAGATAGTTATGTTGTTGAAAATACTTTCACTCTAAAAAAGCTCGGATTACAAAAACAAATTGCTGATAAAAATATAATGCTTCAGCGATGGGGACATTTTCCAAGTCTAATTGCTTTTGGAAATTATCAAATTCAAACTCAGGCTGAGGATTATAACTTCGATGCATATAGATGGGTTAAGAGTGCATCTGTTGGATTGACATTAAGCTTTCCAATTTTCTCTGGGTTTGGTGTAAAGAGTCGTGTTGAACAAGCCGAAATTCAATACAAGCAATTGGAAGAAACCATTAACTACACAAAAAAACAAATTGACATTGCCATTACAAACACAAAAAATCGAATGGCAACAGCTCTTGAAAAAATTGAAGCTCAGAAACTTAATCGTGAAAAAGCAAGAATTAATTATCGTATCGCGGAAGTTCGATACAACGAAGGTATTAGCACTCAACTTGAAATCAGTAATGCGAATTTGAATTTACTTTCAGCTGAACTTGGTTATGCTCAATCTATTTATGAGTACTTAGTTGCACAAGCAGAACTGGAATTTTATCTCAACAAATCAATTAAATAGAGGTGAAGAATATGAGAATTAAATTTTTGTTAATCGTTACAATAATCATTACACTAATTGGCTGTGGCTCTAAGAAAGAAGCACAAAAAGAAGAAGAGATTAAATCTGTTACGGTTCAAAAGGTTGAAAGAAAAGTTGTGAAAAATAACTTATTGTTCACCGGCACAGCTTATCCTTGGGAAGAGACGGCACTTGCGGCACAGATAGCTTCAAGAGTTAGAAAAATATTTGTGAAAGAAGGTGATTATGTTAGACAGGGTCAATTGCTTGTTCAGATGGATGACCAACAATTAACACAAATTGAAATGCAATTCAATGATGCAAAGAGAGATTTTGAACGAGCGGAAAAACTTAAAATAGAAGGAGCAATCTCTGAACAACAATATGAAAAATTTAAGCTTGCTTATGAAACATTAAAGACAAACTATGAAAAGATTTTAGAGAACACACAATTGCGAGCTCCTTTTTCTGGAGTGATTACAGCTAAATATTTAAATGATGGCGAATTATTCTTAATGGCTCCTGCTGGTGGAAGAAGTGTACCAGCAATTTTACATTTAATGAATGTGAGTGAACTTAAGATTAAAATCTCAATAAATGAATTTGATGCTTATAAAATCAAAGTTGGTCAGAAAGCTATAATCACCAGTGACTTTTTGCCAGGCGAAGTATTTTCTGGTTACGTGACGAGAATTAGTCCAGTTGTAGACCCGGTTAGCAAAAAAGTAGAACTCGAAATTCGTGTTCCAAATAGAGGAAATAAAATTAAAGCGTATTCTTTTGTCAGAGTAGAAATAGATTTAGGTGAAACGCAAGATTTATTGATTCCAACTTCAGCAATTTTGACTGATCCAATGACGCAAAAGAATTATGTTTATGTTTATCAAGATGGAAAGGCAAAGAAGAAATTTGTTGTTAAGGGAAAAGAGGTAAATGACGAGAGCGTGATTCGTTCGGGATTAAATGAAGGTGAAAAAATTATTGTTGAAGGTCAATCTAATTTGATTGATGGTGAAAATGTAAAAATTTATAGAAGCTTATAAAAGGAGGAGCTAAAAAATATGAAACTACCAGAACTCGGAGTAAAACGACCTGTTCTAACAGTAATGGTCTTTATTGCAACACTTGTATTTGGACTCTACGCAATTAGATTAATGCCAATTGATTTTCTTCCAAAGATTGAGGCGCCAATCTTAACAGTTCTTACCACTTATCCTGGTTCAAGTGCTGACGATATTGAAATTAAAGTTACAAGAATAATTGAAAAGTCGCTTGCATCTGTTCCAAATTTGAAGAAGATAACCTCAGTTTCGAAAGAGAACATATCTATTGTAACTCTTGAATTTGATTGGGGAACAGACCTAGACGAAGCAGCTAATGATTGTCGTTCTGCTCTCGAATTTGCAAAAGTTCAATTGCCTGAAGGAGTAGATAATTCAAAAATTTTCAAGTTCAGCACAGAGCAATTTCCTGTAATTGTTGCAGGAATTGCTGTTCCAAAAAATATTGATTATAGAGAATTCAAAGATTTTGTTGATGATAATATTGCTGATAGATTGGTGAGAATTCCAGGGGTTGGTGGTGTTCAAGCTTTTGGTGCTCCTGCAAGAGAGATAAGAGTTGATTTTGATCCATATAAACTTAAGGCTTACAATCTTTCAATAAATCAGATTTCGCAAATTATAAAATCAGAAAATCTTTCTCTGCCCGCTGGAAATCTAGATGACAGAAATCTTTCTTACATTTTAAGAGTGAAAGGTGAATTTAATTCTACATCTGATATTGAAAATGTAGTGATTGGCGCAAATGATGGAAAGATTTTATACTTAAAAGATATTGCAACGATTGTAGATACAGTTACCAAAGATGAAAGAAGAACTTTGATCAATGGCGAGAAAGGTGTTGTCGTTTTGATGAATAAACTTTCTGGTGCAAATACGGTTGATGTTTCAGATGCATTAAAAAAAGAGATTGCTAGAATTGAGAAAGAATATGGTTTAAGAATAAGCATTGTCTTTGATGGTGCAGAATTCATAAAGTTGTCTATAAAGAATCTTTTGAGAACATTTTTTATAAGTTTATTCCTCGTATCACTTGTTGTGCTAATTTTCTTGAGAAGAGTTAGAGCAAGTTTCATTATCGTCCTTTCAATTCCTTTCTCATTAATAATATCATTCTTCTTTATGTATGTTTTTAATTACACGATAAACATTCTTTCTCTATCGTCGATTGCTATTGCTGTTGGATTGGTTGTGGATAATGCAATTGTAGTTTTAGAAAATGTCGTTAAGCATATTGAAAGAGGTGAACATATTAGAGAAGCTTCGATGTATGGAGCAAGTGAAGTTGGTTCCGCTCTACTTGCATCAACATTAACAACGATTGCTGTGTTCTCTCCCCTTTTCTTCTTAACTGGAATTGCTGGTATTCTCTTTACACAACTTGCTGCAATTATAACAATCACAATTTCAATGTCTCTGTTTGTCGCTTTGTTCTTCACTCCAATGCTTACATCCACTATTCTCAAAAAATTTGAAGAGAAGAAAGAATCTCAAAAGTTTTTAGATAAAGTTTTTAATTGGAGTGAAAATATTTTCAGTAAAATTGAAGAAATATATTATAAAAGTTTAAGTTGGGCATTAAATCATAAAAAGACCACACTTACAGCTGGACTATTATTTTTAGTATTGACACTTGCACTTATTCCATTTATCGGGTCTGATTTTATCCCTGAAACTGATGGTTCACAAGTTCAAGTAATTATTGAATTGCCTGTTGGAACAAGTGTTTATGAAACAGAAAAGTTTGTCCGTGAAATGTATGATTTAATCAAAGAAAGAACTCCTGAGATAAAAGATATTTTCTATCAAGCTGGTCAGAGTGCTTCAGGCTTAGGTTCAGTCTTTGGAACAAAAGAAGGTGAGAACATTGGTTTAATAAATATAAGACTAGTAAATGTTGAAGAGCGAAATAGGTCAAATAAACAAATTGCTGATGATTTGAGAGAATTTCTAAAACAATATCCAAAGATTAGCAAGCTTAATGTTTTGACTCAAGCTGGTGGGCAAGCTGCTATATTTGGCCAAGGCAAGCCAATATCAATTGAGATTCTTGGTCCAGACTTAAACGCTTCTCGAAAAGTCGCTGAACAAATTATTGAAAAAATTTTCAATGTAAAGGGTGTGGTTGAGCCTCAAATTTCTCTTCAAGAAAATAAACCTGAATTAATAATTATAATTGATAAAGACAAAGCAGCAATGCTCGGATTAAACACTGCAATAATTGCAACAACTTTACGAAACTATGTCTTTGGAAATATACCAACTCAATTCAGAGGAACTAAGACAACTTATGATATTCGATTGAGACTTGATGAAAATTACAGGATGAAGATTGAAGATATTGCAAACCTTGAAGTTACAAATGTGATGGGTAACCAGATTCCTCTTAAAAATTTTGCAACAATTAGAACTGACTTTTCACCAATTGAAATTGATAGAAAAAACCAGGAGAGAATTGTAAAAGTTGAAGCTGGACTTTCTGGCACCTCACTTGGTCAAGCCGTTTTAGAAATAAATAACATTTTGAAAGGCATTCCACTGCCTCCAAATACAAGAATTGATTTTGGTGGAAGTTTCGAACAACAACAGGAAGCTTTCGGTGATTTATTACTATTATTGTTACTGAGTATTGTGCTGGTCTACATTGTAATGTCAGCTCAGTTTGAAAGCTTTATTGATCCATTCATCATAATGTTCAGCATCCCGTTTGCTTTTGCCGGTGTATTGATTGGATTATTTGTATTTAGACAAACATTGAATGTTATTTCATTCCTTGGAATCATTATGCTTGTTGGAATCGTTGTTAATAATGCAATTGTTCTTGTTGACTTCATAAATACATTGAGAGCAAGAGGACAAGGACTTGTGGAAGCAATTTTGAATGGAGGCAAAAGTCGTCTCAGACCGGTTTTGATGACTGCATTTACAACAATATTTGGTCTATTACCGCTTGCTTTAAGCTCAGGAAGCGGTGCTGAAACTTGGAAGCCACTTGGTGCTTCAATGGTTGGTGGAATGACTTTCTCCACATTTATTACTTTGATTATTGTGCCTGTCCTTTATAACATCTTTGAAAGCAGATTAAAGAGAAATAGAGAGAGTAAATCATGAAAGTAGCTTTTATTATTCATAATGTTTCAGAAAAAGAAAGCATTGATAAAATCCTGACAAAATTAGAAATCAAAAACTTCACTCGTATAGAAAAATCAGTTGGGACTATTGAGAATGCAGAACCGTTGTTTGATAATAAAATCTGGCCTGGTTATTTCACAATTACAATCGTTGAAGATACTGAGAATAAAATTGAAGAAATTCGAAAAGAGGTTAAATATTTAAAAGACCATTTGAAAATCCCTGAAATAAAATATTACGAGTTCGAAGCCACAAATTTCTTTTAATATCCATTTTAGTGAAGCAAGTAATGACCTTTTCTAAATTGATATAGAACCATTTAGTTCTTCATCTCATTTTAATCCTTCAACAAACTTAAGTTGATGTCTAATTTATTTTTTTACTTAAAGTTGAATTCAAAAGGTTGTGAGGTAAGTGAAGATTTTAGTAAAAAAGATATAAGATTCTTTAGGAGCAAAAAGCACTCAATAAATGATTAAGACATAGTTTATCAATCGAAGTTTGATGATAAACTTTTTAGAATTTCCAGTCATTTTCTTATTCAAAATTAGACCTAAGGTAATTTTGAGAAAGAATTTATAGTCTAATATTAGATTAAGTTCAATCAAAACTAC
>Ga0185342_1001297_pt1 | contig 10457 bp, 8 predicted proteins | sample ConPoolayeEmetaG_FD_128045 | JGI IMG/M metagenome (GOLD analysis project Ga0185342, IMG submission 128045) | Hot spring microbial mat communities from California, USA to study Microbial Dark Matter (Phase II) - Cone Pool mat layer E metaG... ...
CGGGCAGGACGGAGTGTTAAATCGCCAATCGGACGCAGTAAACAGCAATTGGCTCAGGTGGATTTTGGAGTCGTCGATTTGGTCTCTGACCTGGATGTGGCGGAGCTGGCCTCAATCGGGGACGGTTTTGGGGTTGTGGTTGTCGGGTTCTCTGGCGGCCGGTGGTCAGTTACATAGAAGCCTGACCCCTTGAAAATGACGGGGACGGGTATGAATACGCGGTTGGCCTTCGCCCCGCATTTAGGACAGCACGAGTCGCCGTTATCGCTAAAGCTCAGCTTCTGCTCAAAAGCATAGCCGCAGGCAGAGCACCTGTAATCATAAACGGGCATCCTTGACCTCCGTTGTCATTGTGTTTCTCATAGCTATGAAATTAGCAGTCATTGGCAATGACTGCTAATTGCGTATTGTAGAACGCGCTGGCTATTGTGTCAAGAGGGGTCAGGGTGCTCTACAGCTTTGGTTAGCTTGACAACCATTCGCACCAGCTACTAATATTGGGGACTCATGGGGACTCAACAATCCGGACTGAGGCTTATGGCCAGATTGCTTGATGCGATAGATGGTCCCGGCGACCTGAAAAAGCTGGATGCCAAGGAGCTCCAGCAATTAGCCCAGGAAATCCGACAGGAGCTGATATCCACTGTAACTATCTCCGGTGGGCATCTGGCTTCCAATCTGGGTGTTGTTGAGTTAACCATTGCGCTTCATCGGGTCTTTGACAGCCCGCGTGATAAGCTCGTCTGGGATGTCGGTCACCAGAGTTATGTCCATAAGCTTCTGACGGGACGGAGAGACCGTTTCGGCACCCTTCGCCAACTGAACGGTCTATCCGGATTCACCGACCGGTCTGAGTCGCCGCATGATCCGTTCGGGAGCGGTCACGCCAGCACCTCGGTGTCGGCGGCGCTTGGTATTGCCACCGCCCGTGACCTGAAGGGTGAGGAGTTTTCGGTGGTGGCGGTGATTGGCGATGGAGCATTGACCGGCGGTATGGCTTTTGAAGCATTGAACCATGCCGGTCATATGCGGACTAATTTCATCGTCATCTTGAATGATAATCAGATGTCAATTTCCCCGACAGTCGGCGCCATCACCGGTATCCTGAACAGACTGTGGCTTGATGAACGTTTGGAAAAGGCCGAATCGCGGGCTGAGCGGATACTTTCCGGTTCCGTCATAGGCAGGCGTGTACTCCAGCTTGGTAGAGAGATGAAGCGCGGCTTTAAGAGTCTCACGCTTCCGCCGGCTAAGATATGGGAAGAGCTCGGCTTTACCTATATGGGACCTTTTGACGGTCACGACATTCCGAAGCTGGAGGCGTCGCTAGTCCAGGCACGCATCCACCAGCGCGACAAGCCTATCTTCTTTCATGTCATTACGACTAAAGGTAAGGGTTATCCGCCAGCAGAGGCGGACGCCGTGCGCTATCATGGCGTTGCCAACAATATGTGTACTCAGCTGATGGCGCCGACATTTTCCGAGATATTCGCGGATACTCTACACCAGATAATGGCGGATGACCCAAGGGTGGTGGTCATCACCGCGGCCATGGCCGAAGGTAACTGTCTTGGCACTATCGCCAGGGATTTCCCGAATCGCTTCTTCGATGTTGGCATTTGCGAGGAACATGCCACTACTTTCGCTGCGGGGCTGGCCACACAGGGGGTCAGGCCGGTAATAGCAATATACTCAACTTTCATGCAGAGAGCTATCGACCAGTTAATACATGACGTCTGTCTGCAGGACCTCCCGGTAGTCTTCGCCATGGACAGAGCCGGGATAGTCGGAGACGATGGCAAGACCCATCAGGGGTTATTTGACCTGTCCTATTTAACCATGGTACCGAATCTGATTGTTTCCGCACCCAAGGACGGCAACGAACTGCGGCAGCTTTTGTATACGGCGATAAGGGCCGACCATCCGATGGCAGTACGCTATCCACGCACCCAGACGGCAATATCCTGTCCCCGGGGTACGCTGGAGGAACTGCCGATTGGCCGTGGGGAAATCTTGCGTGATGGGAAGGACATCACCATTCTGACGGTCGGGCCGATGGCTCTTCCGGCGCTTGATGCCGCCAGGGCGCTTTCGGAACTCGGGATAGAAGCTGCGGTGGTGAACGCCAGATATATTAAACCACTGGATTCTGAACTTATCTTGGGACTGTGCCGTGCCAGCGGGCGTGTCGTTACAGTTGAGGAGAATGTTCTGGCCGGGGGTTTCGGGAGTGCTGTCATCCAATTGCTTCATTCCGCCGGGCTTGACAACACTCGAGCACGGTGCATAGGTATTACCGACCAATACGTGGAGCACGGTCCTCAGCACATTCTCCGGTCGAAGTTCGGCCTCGATGCGCCTGGTATCGTTCGCACTGTTATTGATAATTTTCCGGAGCTCAGGTCAAGCGTGGGGGAGCGCCCCAGTGCCGCCGTCAGTTAGACGACAGAAGTAACTTATATAATATACAGTCACATTTAAGAAGAGTATTAGCTCGATGAAGTTAGCGATTACCGGCAAGGGTGGCGTTGGTAAGACCACCTTATCCAGCCTGCTTGCTGGGGTTTTTGCCAGCGAAGGGAAGGAGGTTGTCGCAATCGACGCTAATCCCGATGCTAACCTTGCTGTAGCGCTGGGTGTCCCGGTTGAGAAGGCGATCGCAATAACCCCAATCGCCGATATGCAGGACCTTATCCGGGAGCGTACCAGCACCGGGCGCGGCGACATAGATGCGTTTTTCAAGCTGAATCCAAAGGTCGACGACCTGGTCGAGCGCTTTGGGTTAAGACACGGCAACATCCGGGTGTTGGTGATGGGGACGGTCAAGAAGGGGGGCAAAGGCTGTATGTGTCCCGAGAGCGCTCTGGTTCGCAACCTTGTAAGCCATCTGGTCCTGGGGCGTAAGGAAGTCGTAATTATGGATATGGATGCCGGCGTGGAGCATCTCGGAAGAGGCACGGCCAAGGCAGTCGATGCCTTCATTACTGTAGTTGAACCCGGCCAGCGCAGTCTGCAGACAGCCAGACTGGTCCTGAAGCTGGCCAGAGACCTGCACGTTAAGAGATGCTACGCGGTTGGTTCAAAAACGCGTACTGAAGCCGACCGCGAGTTTATCCTGCGAAATCTCCCCGATTTTGAGGTACTCGGGTTCATTAACTACCATCCGGAGATTGCCGAGGCTGACCTCAAAGGAATCGGTGTCTATGAAGCCTCGCCGGATGCGGTTGCCGAGACAAAGGCCATTAAGGACAGGTTGGAACAAATTCGTCTGAAAGGATAGAAAAATGTCCAAGAAGACGGTCAGGGACGTTGATGTGGCCGGGAAACGAGTTCTGGTACGGGTGGACTTTAATGTGCCCCTGGATCCAACGACGAACGCTATCACCGATGACACCCGCATACGTGAGACCATCCCTACGATACAGTATCTTATCGACCACCGCGCTAAAGTCATTCTTTGTTCTCACCTTGGACGCCCGGATGGCAGAGTCGTCGAAAGACTGCGCATGGCCCCGGTAGCCGAACGGCTCTCACGACTACTTGGCCGACCGGTGGTTGCAGCCCTTGACTGCGTCGGGCCGGAGGTAGAAAAAACAGTGACGGCGCTTAAAGAAGGGGAGGTACTACTCCTCGAGAATGTGAGGTTCCATCCTGAGGAGGAGAAGAATGACCCTGCCTTTGCCCGTGCGCTGGCCAGATTGGGTGACATCTATGTAGATGACGCCTTTGGGACCGCCCACAGGGCGCATGCCTCAACTGTCGGAGTGGCCAATTTCCTTCCGGCTGTGGCCGGATTTTTGCTTGAGAAAGAATTAGAGTCACTCGGACGTCTCCTGACCAATCCCCAGCGCCCGTTTGCAGCTTTGCTCGGTGGTGCCAAGGTTAGCGACAAGGTTGCGCTTATCCAGAACATCGTCAAGAAGCTGGACATGCTCCTAATTGGCGGCGGTATGGCAGCCACTTTCCTTAAGGCAGGAGGTCACGATGTCGGGCGTTCGCTCATTGAGAAAGATAGCCTCAGGGTCGCAAGTGACCTGCTGAAACATGTTAAGAATAACGGTGTCACACCGGTTCTGCCAGTGGACGTGATTGTGGCCAGTGAGATAAGCCCCGATGTTGGAGGCAAGGCGATACTGGTAGGCGATATCCAGCCTGAGCAATATATTGTTGACATCGGTCCGGGCACTATCCAGCTTTTTGGCGAGAAACTGAAAACATGCCGCACGGTCATGTGGAACGGTCCGATGGGTGTTTATGAGATACCGCAATTTGCTACCGGAACTAGAGCCATGGCTAATCTGCTGGCTAGCCTTCAAGCCACAACCGTGGTTGGCGGTGGCTCTACAGCCGAGGCCGTGGAGGAGATGGGGTTGGCGAAAAAGATGTCCCATGTCTCTACCGGCGGCGGGGCCAGCCTGATGTTCCTTGAAGGGAAGATCCTTCCCGGCGTGGCGGTTCTACAGGAAAAGCGCTGATGTTAAGTATCGAGCAGATTGAACAGCTTGCCGTTCCGGCCAAGTCGAGAATAGTTCTGCTCGTTATGGATGGTCTTGGCGGTTTGCCGGATGTCACTACCGGGAAAACCGAATTGGAGTCGGCACGGACGCCAAACCTTGACCGGCTTGCTGCTGGTGGGATGTGCGGTCTTCATGAGCCGGTGGCTCCGGGTATTACTCCCGGGAGTGGCCCGGGGCACCTTGGACTTTTCGGGTATGACCCGCTCAGGTACTTGATTGGCCGTGGCGTGCTGGAGGGGATAGGGATCGACTTCCCGCTGGGGCCTGATGATGTTGCCGCCAGGGGTAATTTCTGCACAGTTGACAGCGCGGGAATTATTACCGACCGTCGTGCCGGGCGAATTGCCACTGAGAAATCGGCCGAGCTGTGCCGTCTCCTCGCGCAGATCAAGCTAGATGAAGTCCAGATCTTCGTCAATCCGGTCAAGGAACATCGCTTTCTGGTAGTATTTCGTGGCAAGGGACTTTCACCAGAAATTGATGACACCGATCCAGAACGCATCGGGGTATCGCCAAAGTCAGTGACGGCGTTAACTGGGGCGGCGGCTAGAACTGCCGGGATTGTGACTTCTTTTCTGGAGCAAACCCGGAGGATTCTGGCGCACCACCGGCCGGCCAATATGGTTCTACTCCGGGGTTTTTCCAGGGTGCCGCAATTGCCGAAGCTGACTGAGGTGTACAAACTGCGTGCTGCGGCTATCGCAACTTATCCCATGTACAAAGGGCTGGCCAGACTGCTGGGCATGACGGTATTTGACGGCGGCAGTACGATTCATGAATCGATTCGTACCGCCCGCGAGCAGTGGGGGGAGTTTGATTTCTTCTTCATCCACGTCAAAAATACCGATGCCGCCGGCGAGGATGGCAACTTCTCACATAAAGTGGCAGCCATAGAGGAGGTTGATGCCGCCTTGCCGGACCTGCTAGCGCTGAAGCCTGATGTGATTGCGGTAACCGGAGACCATTCCACACCGGCCCTGTTAAAAGGGCATAGCTGGCATCCGGTGCCGCTGGTCATTAGCTCCGGGTGGTGCCGCCCCAGCCGCGTATCCAAATTCGGTGAGACCGACTGCGCCGCAGGGAACCTGGGCATCATCAGAGGACTGGACATCATGCCCCTTCTTATGGCTCATGGCCTGAGATTAACCAAGTACGGAGCATAGAGTTGAGGACACCACTCATCGCCGGAAACTGGAAAATGAACACTACTGTTCAGGAAGCGGTGAGGCTTGTTCAGGACATGCTAGGCTTGCTGGATAGTATTCACGGCGTAGAGAAGGTCATTTGTCCGCCATTTGTATCTCTTACGACGGTAGCATCCCTCCTGAGAAGTTCAAGTGTTCAGCTGGGTGCTCAGAACATGTACTTCATTGATAAAGGAGCCTACACCGGTGAAATTTCGCCCATCATGATTGCCGGTATGTGTCAGTACGTGATAATCGGCCACTCGGAACGCCGCCAGTACTTTGGAGAGGATGACCAGCTTGTTAACCGGAAGATAGCCGCCGCGTTCCAGTATGGGCTTAAGCCGATTCTCTGCGTTGGTGAACGGTTAGACCAGAACAATGCCGGGATGACCGAGACTGTCATACGGCGTCAGGTAAGCGGCGCCCTGGCCGGCATAAGACCTGCCAAAGAGCTGGTGGTTGCTTACGAACCCGTCTGGGCAATAGGTACTGGTAAGGCAGCGACAGCATCGCAGGCTGCGGCAACGATCTCTCTAATCCGTGACATTGTTGCCGGGCTGTGGGGGAACCAGGTGTCATCCGACGTACGTATACTCTACGGCGGTAGTGTCACCGGCGGAAACATCGCCGAGTTCGTGAGGGAATCCACCATCGACGGTGCGCTTGTGGGGGGGGCCAGCCTCAAGGCGAGTGAGTTTGTCAGCATTGTGAGGCAGACGGCCGCCGTTAAGACCATGCCTTCAAGCCCTAGATGACGGAGTGCCTGATTGCCATCGTCGGCCCCACGGCAGTGGGCAAAAGCCGTACGGCTATTGAGATCGCGCTCGCCTTTGGCGGCGAGATCATCAATGCCGACAGCCGTCAGGTGTACCGTCACATGGATATCGGCACCAACAAACCGTCTCCCGAAGAACGACGCCGGGTTCCCCATCATCTCTTCGATGTCGTGTGTCCGGATGAGGATTTTAACCTGGCATTATACCGGGAGCTTGCTGTCAGCACCATTAGGTCGGTCCAGGAACGCCGGCGTGTGCCCTTGTTGGTTGGCGGTAGCGGCCTGTATGTGTGGACGATAGTTGAGAACTGGCAGATTCCGGAGGCGTCACCGGATGCCGCGTTTCGCAGGGACATGGAAGAAAAGGCCCGGCGGGAAGGCGGCGACAGCCTGCACCAGGCACTGAGACGAGTTGATCCGGTGGCGGCAGCCAAAATTGCCCCGACGAATATCCGGCGGCTGATCCGGGCGCTGGAAATCTATCAGGCGACAGGCAGGCCGCCTTCCGAGGTCCAGGGAAAGCTGGCACCACCGTTCCGGACAAAGGTCATCGGTCTGACGATGGAGCGTGAATTACTCTACGAGGCCATTAACGCTCGCGTGGACAAGATGATAGAATTGGGTTTCATTGATGAAGTCAAAGGATTGATTGACCTTGGCTACAATACGGACTTACCGTCGATGTCGGGCATCGGTTACCGGCAAATTGCGGCATACCTGCGGGGCGAAATGAGCCTGAGTAGCGCTGTGGAACGAATTAAAATGGAGACGCATCGTTTCGCGAGACATCAGTATGCTTGGTTCCGCCTTTCCGACCGGCGAATTACCTGGTTCAGGGTGAATGACTGTCCGCAAGGACCGCTCCGAGCTATACAGCATTTTCTAGCTGCTGGCGCTACAGGTGAATAAGGCGTGAAATTCAGCAAGTTTCAGGGGACGGGCAACGACTTCGTGATTGTAGACGGACGTGGCGTCAGACGGAACTGGTCACGGATGGCGCTAAAAGTGTGCGACCGCCACTTTGGAGTTGGGGCCGATGGCCTGATCGTGGTGCTGCCATCGCGGCGAGCCGACCTCAGGATGCGCATCTACAACGCCGATGGTTCCGAGGCAGAAACCTGCGGAAATGGGCTGCGGTGTTTTGCCAGATACGCTATTGAAAAAAGTCTGGTCACCGAACCGAAACTGACGATTGAAACGCTGGCCGGCGTTACGCCCGTCGAGGCTCAGGTGCGTCGTGGAAATATCGAGAGCGTCACAGTGGGTATGGGGACGCCACGATTCGAACCGGCGTCAATTCCGGTCAAAATTGAGCGCTCCAGTACCAGCTTGCCGGTGCTGGACTATCCACTTGATGTGTGCGGACAGAGATTGTTGCTGACGTTTGTTTCCATGGGTAATCCGCATGCTGTAGCTTTCATTAATGGGCCGGTAGCAGAGTTTCCGCTGATTGATGTTGGCCCCAGAATAGAGATGCACCCGATGTTTCCCGACCGGGTCAACTTTGAGGTAGCTCGGGTCCTTGACAGTCAGACTATCGAGATGCGGGTGTGGGAGCGTGGAACGGGGGAGACACTTGCCTGCGGCAGTGGCGCCTGCGCCGTGGCCGTGGCTGCTCGTTTGCATGGACTGACGCGGGATGGTGTTGACATAAGATTACCAGGTGGTGAGTTAGGTGTCTACTGGCCGGGAAGAGGCGAGGTGCGGTTGACCGGGCCAGCGGTCGAAGTATTCACCGGAGAGTTTGAGGGATGAAGTTCTCCCAGAGGATGGACAGACTACCGCCGTATCTCTTTGTGGGGATAAGCCGTAAGATTGCAGAAAAGCAGGCTAAGGGGGAAGACATCATCAGCTTTGGCATTGGCGATCCTGATTTGCCAACGCCACCGCACATTGTTGAGAGGTTGTGCGACGCGGCGCGCGATCCCGTAAATCACCGGTACCCCGAAAGCGACGGGCTCCCGGAACTGAGGCGGGCAATCACAGAATGGTATCGACGGCGGTTTGGAGTGTCGCTCGACCCGGACAGAGAGGTGGTGCCGCTGATTGGCTCCAAGGAAGGTATCGGGCACATTGCCTTCTGCCTCATCGACCCTGGAGATACAGCGTTGGTACCGGATCCCGGCTATCCGGTCTACTCCATCGGTACTATGCTTGCCGGCGGCCGGCCATTTTTCATGCCGCTAGGAGAAGACAATGGTTTTTTGCCCGATCTCGATGCGGTGCCGTCGAATATTGCGGGAAAAGCCAAAGTGATGTGGTTGAATTACCCGAACAATCCAACCGGCGCCGTAGCTCCGCAGGAGTTTTTCGAGAAAGCGGTTGATTTCGCCAGGAAGCATGGACTGGCGGTCTGCCATGACGCTCCTTACAGCGAAGTAGCCTATGACGGATACCAGCCGCCGAGTTTTATGCAGATCGCTGGCGCCAAAGAAATAGGAATTGAGTTCCATTCGCTTTCTAAGACCTACAATATGACTGGCTGGCGCATCGGTATGGCCGTGGGTAACCGTGATTTGATAAATGCGCTCTTCCGGATCAAGTCTAATCTGGACTCCGGCGTATTTCAGGCTGTCCAGTGTGCGGCTATCTCCGCGCTGCTCGGGCCGCAGGACCATATTGCAAAAAGGAATGCGCTTTTTCAGCAGCGCCGTGACAAACTCGTTGCCGTCCTTAACCGCATAGGTCTCAAGGCGCACTTGCCCAAAGCAGGCTTCTATGTCTGGGCCAAGATACCGAATGGATACACGTCCATGGAACTGGCCGATGAACTTCTCGACCGTCTGGCGGTAGTGGTAACGCCAGGCATCGGCTACGGTCAGTCGGGCGAGGGGTACGTACGCTTTTCGCTGACGATAGCCGATGACCGTCTTGATCAAGGCATTGCGCGCCTGGCCGGCTGGCAGCCGGCTAAGGACTGAAAAACGGCGCGAGGATGACCCACACGGGACGTTCGTACCCTACCGGACGCGAACCGGAGAGGGCCTTCCTTGTTGGAGTTGAAGCGCGCGATAACCCAGAAGGCTGGTCGGCAGAGACGTCGGTCGATGAACTGGGGCATCTGGCGGTAGCGGCTGGGGCCAGGGTAATCGGGCGCATAGTCCAGAAACTGCCCAGGGCGTCGCCAACTCACTATCTCGGTGAGGGCAAGCTGGCCCTGCTGATATCGCTCCGGGATGCCAGCCCTTACACAGTTGCCATTTTCGATGATGAGTTAACGCCACGGCAGCAGCGAAACATTGAGGAAGTCCTCGGGGTGAAGGTTATCGACCGCACCGCGCTGATTCTGGACATATTTGCCAGAAGGGCCCGGACGCGAGAAGGCCAGCTTCAGGTAGAACTTGCTCAATATCGGTATTTGCTACCGCGACTTGCCGGTCAGTGGAGCCACTTGGAACGGCTTGGTGGCGGCATCGGGACCCGTGGCCCCGGCGAATCGCAGTTGGAAACTGACCGGCGTCTCATTAAGGAGCGTATAAGACGGCTTGAGCAGAGGCTTGAAGATGTCAGGCGGCACCGCGCTCTCTATCAATGGCGACGGCAAAAGACAGCCATTCCAGTGGTCGCTCTGGTCGGTTATACCAACGCTGGCAAGAGCACAGTCCTCAACAGCCTTACCGGAGCTGGTGTGCCAGTAACGCATACTTTGTTCTCAACACTTGATCCGGTGACGCGGCGTTTACGGTTGCCTGACGGCCGGCATTTCCTGCTATCAGATACCGTTGGCTTTATTCATAAACTTCCGCCGACAGTGGTTGCGGCTTTCAGGGCCACACTGGAGGAATTACAAAACGCGGCATTGCTTCTTCATGTGGTTGACATCACGCATCCTGAGGCCAGCAGGCATTGCCACGCGGTTGAGAAAATACTCAATGAACTGGGGCTGGCAAACAGACCGCGGCTTACCGTGCTTAACAAGATGGATCTCGTTGTCGACAGCCAGGACGACTTAATCAATCTCGACCTGCGCTCCAGACT
>Ga0185342_1001301_pt1 | contig 10443 bp, 13 predicted proteins | sample ConPoolayeEmetaG_FD_128045 | JGI IMG/M metagenome (GOLD analysis project Ga0185342, IMG submission 128045) | Hot spring microbial mat communities from California, USA to study Microbial Dark Matter (Phase II) - Cone Pool mat layer E metaG... ...
TAACAGAAACAGCTGACAAGGTAGACCTTTTCATCAGGGTTGATGGTGGAGGGTTATCAGGGCAGGCTGATGCGATAAAGTTAGGTATATCAAGGGCTTTATGCCAGTTCAATCCAGAGTTGAGGGATGTTCTTAAAAAGTTTGGACTTTTGACAAGGGATCCAAGGGAAAAGGAAAGAAAGAAGTATGGTTTGAGAGGGGCAAGGAAAGCTCCACAATATCACAAAAGATAAGGAGGTAAAGTTGCCATCTGTTACAATTAAAGAACTCCTTGAAGCGGGAGTCCATTTTGGACACCAGACAAAGAGATGGAATCCCAAAATGAAAGATTATATTTACGGAGAGAGGAATGGAATCCATATAATTGACCTTCAGAAGACTCAGAAACTTTTCCTGGAGGCACTGGAGTTCATATCAAATAAAGTTGCTGAAGGAAAGGATATTCTAATTGTTGGAACAAAGAAGCAGGCTCAGGATATTGTAGAGGAAGAAGCAAAAAGAGCGGAAGCTTTTTATGTTAATCAGAGATGGGTTGGAGGACTCTTGACCAATTTTCCCGTTGTTCGAAAGAGCATAGACAAGTTAATTGACCTTGAAGAGATGAAGGTAGATGGAAGGTGGGAATTACTTTCAAAAAAGGAACAGTCAAGGCTTGAAAAGGTTATTAAAAAGCTTCAGAGAAACTTTTCAGGAATAAAGAACATGAGAGCTTTGCCGGGGGTCCTTTTTGTTATAGATTCAGCCAAGGAGATTATTGCTGTAACAGAAGCAAGGAAAGTTGGAATACCCGTGGTAGCTGTTATCGATACCAATGGTGATCCAGATCTTGTGGATTATGTAATTCCTGGAAACGATGATGCCATAAGAGCTGTGAAGCTTTACATGACAAAGGTTGCAGATACTGTAATAGAGGGAAAGAGCAGAAGAATTACTGAGTCTGTCCAGCCAAAAGAGGAGGGAGAATCAGCTTCTCCGGCACCTTCACAGGTTTAGGTATGATAAACTTCATTTATTAGGAGAAAAAAAATGGAAATAAGTATTGACATAGTAAAGGAACTGAGGGAAAAGACTGGGATAAGTATAATGGAGTGTAAAAGAGCTCTTGAAGAAGCAAAGGGTGATATTAAAAAAGCAGAGGAGATTTTAAGAATAAAAGGGTATCAGAAGGCTCAATCAAAACTAGGAAGAGAGACTAATCAGGGAGCAATTGGAGCATATGTTCACTCCAATGGGAAAATAGGTGTTCTTGTCGAGGTGGCATGCGAGACAGATTTTGTGGCAAAGAATCCTGAATTTCTGACCCTTGTAAAGGACATTGCCATGCATATCGCTGCTCTAAGCCCAAAATGGATTTCAGAGGAAAAAATTCCTGCCGAAGTTCTCGAGAAGGAAAAGGAAATTTACAGGATTCAGCTAAAAGATTCTGGAAAGCCAGAAAATATTATTGAGAAAATAGTCGAGGGGAAGTTGAAAAAGTTTTACGAGGAAGTATGCCTTTTGGACCAGCCCTTTGTAAAAGATGATAAGCTAAAGGTTAGAGACTTGATAATGGGCTATATTCACAAGTTTGGAGAGAATATAGTTGTTAAAAGGTTTGTAAGGTTCCAGCTTGGAGAAGACTTAGAAAAAATATAAGAATATGAGGGCTTTCCCAAAATATAAGAGGATTCTTCTGAAGCTCAGTGGGGAATCTTTGATGGGGGAAAAACCTTACGGTATTGATAAAGATACCATTGATAACATATCTGAAGAATTAGAAGAAATTCACAGATTTGGGGTTGAAATAGCAATAGTCCCTGGAGGAGGGAATATATTCCGAGGGGCGATGGCTGAAGAATTAGGAATTGATAAGGCATCAGCAGATTACATGGGTATGCTGGCGACAATAATAAATGGCATTGCTCTTCAAGAAGCCTTAGAAAAAAGGGGTCTTATAACAAGGCTTATATCCGCTCTTGAGATTAGACCCGTTGCAGAGCCGTTCATTAGGAGAAGAGCTATAAGGCACCTTGAGAAGGGAAGGATTGTAATTTTTGCATCAGGAACTGGGAATCCTCACTTTACAACAGATACAGCAGCAGCACTTAGAGCAATCGAAATCCATGCAGATGTTTTACTGAAGGCAACAAAAGTAGACGGGATTTATACTGCAGATCCATTGGTTGACAAAAAAGCAGTAAAAATAGATGATATCTCTTACCTTCAGGTTATCGACGAAAGGTTGAAAGTTATGGATGCGACTGCAATCTCCTTATGCATGGAGAATAAACTCCCAATAATTGTATTCAGTATAAAGGAGAAGGGGAATATAATGAAAGCTGTTTATGGAGAAAAAATAGGAAGCTGCATCAGTTAAAATAAATTAGGAGTGTGGCGATGGTGAATGAAATTCTAAATAATACAAAGAAAAAGATGGAAGCAAGACTTGAGCATTTCAAAAAGGAACTCTCAAAGCTTAGAACAGGGAGAGCGTCCATTACCCTTTTAGAAGATATAACTGTTGATTATTACGGAACCCCAACCCCAATAAATCAGGTTGCAACAATCCAGATTCCCGACCCCTCTCTGATAGTTATTCAGCCTTGGGAGCAATCCTTAGCCAGTGCAATTGAGAAGGCAATTCTCAAAGCAAATATTGGTCTAAATCCTGTAAATGACGGTAGAATCTTGAAAGTTCCAATTCCTCCTCTTGACGAGGAGAGAAGAAAGGAGCTGGCAAAGATTGTCAAAAAGATGCTTGAAGATGAAAAGGCATCAATAAGGACTATAAGGAGGGACTCCAAGGAACAGATAGAGGCTCTGGAAAAGGATAAAAAAATTTCCGAAGATGATAAATTTAAGTCTCTTGAGAAACTTCAGGAGATCACTGATAACTTTATTAAGAAAGCAGATGAAATCGCATCCGCAAAAGAGAAAGAGATAATGGGAAGAGGTTAAATGGGATCATATTATATAACTGATGATTGTATTTCTTGCGCAGAGTGTATGATTGTATGTGAGGAAGAGGCAATAGATGAATGTGGAGAAAAATATTGTATTGATGCATCAAAATGCACAGATTGTGGAGCCTGTGAACCTGTCTGCCCTGTTTTTGCAATTGTTAGATATGGATAAATTTATAAAAGGGAAGAGAGTCTTTCGAGGTCTTTCTTCTTCCCAGCAACAATAAGAGAGTCACTTTCTTTTATTACTGTGTCAGGGTTGGAGGCAATAGAAATTTCATCCTTTAAGGTGTCCCTTATTCCAATTACAAGAACATTAAACTTTTTCCTCAAATCAATCTCTCTCAAATTCTTTCCTACAAATTCTGATGGTGGTGCAATCTCTTCTATTGTGAAATCATTGGAAATTGGCAAATATTCAAGGATATTTGTTGAAGTTAATATGTTCGCTAGTCTTATAGCCTCATCCTTTTCAGGATAGATTAGCTGATCTGCGCCAACTATCTCGAGAATTTTAAGATGGTCTTCAGAGAGAGCTTTTGCGATTACATTCTTTACCTTCAGTTCTTTGAGATAGTGAACAACAAAAATACTTGGTTCCATTGTTGGACCAATACTTACAATTACTGCATCGACATCGTTTAGATCAAGGCTTTCAAGAACCTCCTTCTTTGTTGCATCTGCTTGAATCGCCTCTGAAACATAGTCTTTAATAGCATTAACCTTCTCCATCTCATAGTCAATTGCCAGAACTTCATTCCCCTTTTCTGCGAGAGCTTTTGCAATATTTACTCCGAAGCTTCCGAGACCTATAACAACAAATTTTTTCATTTTTTCCTCCAATTAATTGGAAAATTTAAGATAGGAATTCTTTTCCATATTTATCCAACCATAACTTTTTCTTCTGGATATGTTATACCTTCTATTTCCTTAGGTTCTCTAAGAGTATAAACAAGGGTGACAGGTCCAACTCTTCCAATAAACATAGTCAATATTATTATAACCTTTGATATGGAATTGAGGAAGGGGGTTATCCCTTTCGAGAGCCCCACAGTTCCAAAGGCTGAAAAAACCTCAAAAATAAGGACATCGAACTTTGCATCTTTCTCGAAAGTAAGAATTAAAAAGGATGATAGTATAACAATACCTATTGAAATGAAGAAGACCGCAAAGGCTTTGTTCACAATATCTAATGGGATTTTTCTTGATGAAAAGGATAAACCTCTTTCTCCCTTTAGCCTGCTTCTTATTTGATAGAGAATTATGAAAAATGTGCTTGTTTTAATTCCACCTCCTGTTGAACCTGGGGAGGCTCCTATAAACATTAAAATCATAATTAAAAGGGTTGTTCCGCTTGCAAGCATTGAAATATTGACTGTATTAAATCCAGCTGTCCTTGGAGTGACTGCCTGGAATACTGATGCAATTATTTTCCCTTTGAGGGAGAATCCCTTAAGGGTATTATTCCATTCAAGGAGAGAAAAAATGAGAGCTCCTGCAAGAATAAGAAAGAAAGAAGTTAATATAACAATTTTGAAATGGAGGGGTGGTTTGAACCTCTCCTTTTTGATCTTTGATACTATGAATCCAGTGATAACTTTTATAGGAAAGAATCCTATTCCGCCAAGGAAAATTAAAAAAATTACAGTTATATTGACGAGTATATCCTCTCTGAAAGAGTATAAGTTGTCCGAGAAAAGGGAGAAACCTGCATTACAAAAGGCTGAAACTGAATGGAAAATAGAAAGTTTTAGACTTTCCCAGAAATCAAATCTTCTGGAAAAACTCATGAAAAGAAAGATCGCACCGAAAAGTTCTATCAGGAATGTGTAAAGGATAATCTGTTTTATAATATTTGGTATACCCTTTACAGGAAAAGGTAAGAATGATTCTATAACGAGGGTTCTGTCTTTAAAGGATAAACTCCTTCCCATAAGGATAGCTACAAGGGAGGAGAATGTCATTAAACCGAGTCCACCAATCTGAATGCATAAAAGAATTACTAACTGCCCGAAAAGGGTGAATGTTTTACCAACATCAAGGACAGTAAGCCCTGTAACACAAGTGGCTGAACTTGCTGTAAATAATGCATCTATAAAACTCAAACTTCTCTTGGCTGAAATTGGAAGAAGGAGGAGAATTGTTCCTGAAAATATAACTATCAGAAAGCTTAATGGTAGTATCTTGCTCGGAGGGAGAGGATTTTGCTTCATTATTATAGAGTTTTTATCATTCGATCAAAAATGTGAATATCTGCCTGTTCCTTACCTTAACTTTTACACCTTCAAGGGTAGGTGGAGTGAATTTCCAGTTCTGGATAGCTTTTATAGCAACCCTGTCCAACTCTGGTTCGCCTGAGCTCTTTTCTATATTTACTTCTCTAATATCTCCCTTCTCATCTACAATGAAGGATAGCGTCACTGAAAATTTCCCCTTTTTTCTGAAGTTGGAAGGTGTTGTGGGGTATTCCCCAGAAATCTTTTTAGGTCTTACAACTTTTTCAGTCATCTCAACAAGCTCTCCTTCAACGGGAAGCTTTCTTTCCTCTATTTTCTGGACAGGCTCGAGGACAAAGGTCAGGGTTTGTTTCCCACCTTTGAAGACTTTTATCTCATCATACTTTGGTTTATATCCTTCCTTTTCAATGGCAATTTGATAAGTTCCATAAGAGAGAGGATAGGATTTAAGGGGGGTTAATCCAACAATTCTCCCATTTATAAAAACTTTTGCTCCTTCAGGCTCAGAAATTACATTTATATTCATTGAAATAGACTGAAAGGGTTTTAAATTTATCTCAACTCTTTTATCTCCTTCAGATGGGTCAATTTTGATTTTCCTTGTCACGGGAAAATAACCTTCCTTTTCCAATCTTATTGTAATTTCCGATTCTCCTATTCCAGGTACAAAAAGGGGTGTCTCTCCCTTTTCCTCTCCATCTATGATAACCTTTGCATGGGGAGGATCTGAAAATATTTGGAGGATTATTTCCTGAGGTTTTTCAGAGACAGGTGCTGAGGGTGGAGGTGGAGGAAGCTCTTCCTTAACAGGGGTTTCCTCTGAAATCTTTACAGGAGGAACCACTTCCTTCTTCTCCTCTTTTTTACCAGGTGTTAATAAAAAAATAGCTGGTATCACAATTAAAATTAGTATTAGGGCAATAAACATAATACGCATTGAAACTGACAAATTAGCAAAGGAGTTCTTTATCGTATTGGCTAATGATTTCAAAGGATTTAAAATTGAGAATAAGAGATTACTCGCCCTTAGTTTTCTCCTTGAAACTCTCAAAGTCCTTGTTTCGACCTGAATATTACCAGTCTGCTTTAATGGTTTCATTAATCTATCGGATATGACAACCTCCTCAAGGGCTTCCAAGAGATCTCTGGCAGTTGAAAACCTTTTCTCAGGTTTTTTTGATAGAGCTCTTTCAAAAACCTTTTTCCACTTTTCTTCATCAATACCAGCATCTTTAAGCCTTCGAGCCTCTCTTGGCTCTGCATAAAGGACATTGTAGAGGGTGGAGTTATAATCATTCCCAAGAAATGGAGCAACACCAGATAGAAGTTCATAGGCAACCACTGCAAAAGAGAAAATATCTGCCCTCTGGTCTATTGCCTCTCCTATAGCTTGCTCAGGTGCTATATAAGCAGGGGTTCCTATTGCAACACTCTGTTTTAGCTTCTGGGAACTTAATATTCTTGCTATTCCAAAATCAGCAATTTTAATCTCTTTATTATCATTTACAAGAATGTTTGCTGGCTTTATATCCCTGTGAATTACACCCTTTGAATGGGCAAAATCTATGGCATCTCCAATCTTTCTCAGGATTTCCATTTTCTCCTTAGTTGTAAGTTCTCTTGTCTCAAGAAATTTTGAAAGGGGAACACTGTCAAAGAATTCCATTACAATAAAGGGGATACCCTCTTCAATCCCTGCATCGAAAATAGTAACAATATTTGGGTGAATGAGAGTTCCTGCGACCTTAGCCTCATTAAAGAATGATTCTATATCACTCTTTTCAAGCTCCTCCCCAACTTCAAGGTTAAGGGTTTTTATTGCCACAAGTCTTCCTATTATTGTGTCCCTTCCGAGGTAAACAGAACCCATACCCCCTGAGCCAAGGGGCTTCAATATCTCGTATTTTCCAAGCTTCTTTATTGAGCTCATCTCAATAATTAATATTACAAGTTTCAAAAGAAAAAAACAATCCCTTTCCCATCCTCCACCAGAGAGTAGGAGATAGAAGATAGTGAATCATTTTTAAGGATATTTTATCTTTATAAAATACTGTTAATTCTGAGTTGAAACTTTTTCCTTTGGAGGGGGATAATAAGATATGGAAAGAGAAATGGATGCCAACGAACTGATATTGAGAACAATTTCAGGAGAGAGCGAGGCTTTTAATATGTTGATGAAAGAGAATTACAAAAGAATCTTTAACTTTGTCAACAGAATGGTCCGAGACCCGGACAAATCGGATGACATCACTCAGGAGGTTTTTTTGAAAGTCTATCTGAACAAGAGCAAATTCAGACCTGATAGTGATTTCTATTCCTGGATTTATAAGATAGCCACAAATCAAGTTCTAAAACACTTTAGCAAAGAAAGGGTTATAAAAAAACTTTTATTGGGCTTTAGAGAGAAACTTCCTTCTAATGGGAATGGAAGCTATGTGAATATAGATATTTCAAAGTATTTAAATAAACTTAAACCAAAGGAGAGAGTAGCCATTCAACTGATTAAATATGAAGGATACTCCTATGAAGAAGCTGCAAAGTTGATGGATGCCTCTTTGGGAGCAGTAAAAACTTATGTTCATAGAGGTATCCTTAGATTAAAAAAAATTATCGGGGAGGAAAAAAATGATTTACAAGGAGAAATATGAAATGATAGAACCAAAGGAAGATTTTGTTGAGAGATTCTGGAAGGTAACTCTACCAAGATACAGAAGAAGGAAAAGGATAAAATTAATTTTTTCAAGTATATTTGGAATTTTCCTTGTTTTTGCAATGGTTCTTTTTTTGAAATCATCTTTTTCAAAACCGGATGCTTTTGTTGAAAATGTCTGGGAGGATGCATACGCATTGATTGAGAATGAGCCAAACTATTACGAATCAGAGGTTGTTTGGGTTACCAATGAAGAGCTTGATCTCTATAATCAAATTAAAAATGGAAATAAATAAAATAAAGGAGGATAGAAAATGCGAAGGAGCATTTTACTTTTAGTTTCTTTGTTGGCTATTTCTTCTCTCCTTCTTTCCTATGGATGGAAGGAGGAGCCAGTGCCTCCCATTGCCTCTGAAGATGATATGGAGTTTATGGGACCAATGGGAGAAGGACCAATGGGACCAGTTCCCTTTGGTGGTTTTGAGAGGTTTGGAAGATGGTGGAAGAACTCTCGTTTTGTTAAGGAGTTGAACCTAACTGATGAACAGATAGGGAAGATCGATAAGATCTTCACTGATACTGAGAAAAAACTTATCGACCTCAGAGCAGCTTGCAGGAAGGCGGAGCTTGAACTCAGAGGACTTGAGGGAAAGGAAGCAGAGTCATTCAAAAAAATTGACGAAATTTACAAACTTAAAGCTGAAATTCACAAGAGCATATTCCTGATGACAAATAATATAAAGAAAGAGCTCACTCCAGAACAGCTCAAAAAGCTTGAGGAAATAAAGTCCACCATTGCTCAAGAGAGAATGCGTCATTTTAGGGAGAAAGGTTTTCAGAGAAGGAATCGATAACCCCTCCTTATAACCTCCTTCCTAATAACCTCATTTTCCGAGAGCCAGCCGAAAGGCTGGCTCTTTTTTTAACTTAAATAGGACACTGGTTTTAAAAATAGGACAGATTCTAAAGAAAACTCCTTTGCAGATAAACTTTTTACAATGGCATGCTTCTTGATATAAAATATTATGGAGGTTTAAGATGAAAAGATTAATTTTTCTTTCAATTTTTGTTTTTCTTGTATTTTCTCCATTAATTGGAGATTACTACAGCTACAAGAAAGGGAACTGGCGGGATTTTTATGGTTACCACGGTTGGAAATCAGTTTACAAGTATGATGGGTGGAGAAGTGTTTATAAGTATGAAGGCTGGAGAGATGTTTATGGATATTACGGATGGAGAGAAACTTACCTTGAGAGAGGGAAATCTTCTCTTCGCCCCCAAAGGCTCAGAAGCTACTATATGAGAGAGCGACAGATAGTGCCAATTCTCTTTTTTAGGGGATTTATATTTTGCATTAGATAGAAAAAAAGAGTATATTATAAAAGGAGGTTGGAAAATGAGACTTTTTAAAAGAACCTTTTTAACCTTTCTTACAATCCTTTTGTTTCTTCCTTCTTTATCCCTTGCAAAGGGACCAAGAGTTGCGGTTTTTGACTTTGACTTTGCTGCAGTTCATAAATGGTGGGAATGGGACTGGGATATAGGTAAAGGCATATCAGATATGCTTGTTACAGAACTTGTAAATGATGGAACTTACAGAGTTGTTGAAAGAAAAGCCCTTGACAAGATTCTTGCAGAGCAGGATTTTTCAACTTCTGATAGAGCAAATCCAGAAACAGCTGCTAAAATAGGGAAAATTCTCGGAGTAAAATATATAATAATTGGCTCAATCACAACTTTTGGGATGGATACAAAACAGGTTGGTGTCGGTGGAGGTGCATGGTCAAGGAGTTTGGGAATTGGAGCTATAGGAACAAAGAAAACAAAGGCTAAGGTTGTCATAAATGCGAGGATGATTGATGTGGATACAGGAGAAATTGTAGCGGTTGCAAAGGGGACTGGTGAATCCAAAAGATCTGGACTTCTTCTCGGTGGACTTCTCAGTGGAAGAGGTGGTGGAGGAGGTATGGTAATCGATATGCAATCTTCTGATTTCAGGGAGACAATCCTCGGAGAGGCAACTGAAGAGGCAGTGGTTCAGCTTAAAGATCAATTTGTTGCAAAGGCAGGGAAATTAGAGTAAAAAAGATATTTAAGAGGGGGAAGCAATCTTCCCCCCTCATTAAAAAATGAGGTTGACAACAGCCACAAAAATTACATTATTAAGGTTTTTACTTGTTCCATTTCTTATATTCTTTATTTTAAATGGAGATTTCAAAGTAAGTTTTGTTATTTTCTCCATCGCTGCTCTGACTGACGGACTGGATGGGTTTGTTGCAAGAAAATTCAATCAGAGGAGTTCTCTTGGTGCAATCCTCGATCCAGCTTCTGATAAGATTTTAATGCTTTCAACATTTATAATACTTTCATTTCCAGAAATTTCCAGCTTAAACACGATTCCAAAATGGCTTGTTTATTCGGTTTTAGCCCGTGATTTTATAATAATATCGGGGGCTCTTTTCCTGAGGATTTTTTACAACATAAAAACCTTTTCTCCCTCAATTTGGGGTAAAATAACTACTGGAGCAGAGGCTGTTACAATTGGGCTTGTTATTTTATTCAATGCTGTTTCAAAAAGTTTACCTTTTCTTATTCCTTTTTACTATATCACTTT
>Ga0185342_1001303_pt1 | contig 10434 bp, 8 predicted proteins | sample ConPoolayeEmetaG_FD_128045 | JGI IMG/M metagenome (GOLD analysis project Ga0185342, IMG submission 128045) | Hot spring microbial mat communities from California, USA to study Microbial Dark Matter (Phase II) - Cone Pool mat layer E metaG... ...
GAGTCGGTCGAAATCGATGACAAAGGGGCACCACCAGAAGGCGTTCTTTCTCTCTTCCGTGTCGGGCGGGACATGAAGGACGAGCGGATGGCCTTTCAGGGCCTCGATCAGCATCCTCCCGTTCCGCCGTCGGGCGGGCAAATTCCAGGAAGCGAACCGTTCGAGCTCGGCCAACCCGATCGCGGACTGGACTTCGGTCAGCCGATAATTGAACCCGACGCGGGTATGGATGTACATCAGCTTGGATTCAAGTTCCAGGAGATTGAGCCTCTTTTGGACGTCATAGCCGTGATCCCGGAAAGACCGGCATCGCCAGGCCAGATCTTCGTCGTCGGTGATCAAGGCACCGCCTTCGCCGCCGGTCGTGAAATGCTTGCTCTGGCAGAAGCTGAAGCAACCGACGTGGCCGATCGTCCCCGCCTTTTTGCCCTTGTATTCGCCGCCGTGAGACTGGGCGCAGTCTTCGATCACGAAGAGTTTGTACTTGCCCGCGATCTCCATGATCGGGTCCAGGTCGGCGATGATCCCGTAGAGGTGGACGACGATGATGGCTTTCGTCCGTTCGGTAATTTTCTTTTCGATATCGTCCGGCGAGATGACATGATCATAGCCGGTGTCGGCGAAGACAGGCAGCGCGCCGGCCTGAAGAATGCAGAAACTCGAAGCGATGAAGGAATAAGAGGGGCAGATGACTTCGTCGCCCGGACCGATGCCCAGGGAAGCCACCGCCGTGTGCAGGGCCGACGTTCCGTTCGAAGTTGAAATGGCAAAACGGGCTCCGTTGTACTCGGCCCATTTCTTTTCGAATTCCATGCCCAGCGGACCCGTCCAGTAGTTGACTCGGCCCGAGCGCAAGACCTCGGCCGCCATGCGGATGGCCTTTTCGGACAGACTGGGCCACATGGGAAACGGCTCTTTGACCAGTTTTTCGCCTCCGTGGATGGCCAGTGTCTCTTTCATCGGCGTCTCCTTCATTTGAGCTGGATCTCCCGGCCGCCGGAAGCGGCGGATTTGTAGGCGGCCAAGACGAGTCGGAGGTTATGAACTCCGTCTTCTCCGGTTGGCCTCTTTTTCGCGCATATGGATGCGGCATGATCCAGAATGACCTTCTGGTAGATATTTTCCACATAGTCGGGCGAAAGGGTCTCTGCAGCTCCGGAGCCTTCCACATCGAGCCGGAGTTTTACCGGTTCATCAGGATGGCCGGACAGCTGGAACAGGGTGCCGTAGGCGCGGAGCGTCTTCTTTGTCCCGTAGATCTCGAAGCCGAGGTTGAGAAGAGTGCTTTCCAGCGAGCCGCGGGGGTCGTTGAACGAGACCCGGGCGCTTCCGCTGAGACCGTTCTCCGTCCGAAAGCGGATGAAGGCTCCGTTCTCCGCCCTGATGTTGAGCGTCCGGGGAGTGAAGACAGCGGCGATCGTCTTGATGATTGAGCCGGTGAGGAATTCCGCCATGTAAAGGCAATGGCTTCCGACGTCGCCGATGGGGCCGCCGAGTTGAGCCGGGTCGGCGCATCGCCAGGATGAGGCCTCCTCGGGGGTCGAACCGTAAAAGAATTCCATGTGCAGACAGAGATCGTTTACCTCTCCCAGATCACCTCGGGCCACAAGCTCCCTCGCCTTCCGGTTCAGGGTGTTGTGGACCATCATGTGATCGACGGCCAGAGCGAGATTCTTTTCGGCGGCCAGCGCGGCGAGCTTACGGGCGCCGGCCAGGCTCGTCGCCATCGGCTTTTCCACGATGACATGCTTTCCGGCGGCGAGCGCTTTTTTACTCAAAAGGAAGTGGGTAGAATTATCTGAGGCGATAAACACGGCGTCGATCGTGCGGTCGGCGAAAACAGCCTCGGGTGATTCATACCATTTCAGCTTCAGACGTTCGACCGCGTCCTGCCGTGATATCCGGATATCCGTCGCTCCGACGAGTTCGACGCCGGGGAGGGGGCGGAATCTTTTCCTATCGCAGGCAAAACCCTCTTTGGCCAGGCGATTTTCGGCGATCCCGCCGAATCCGACAATGGCGTAGCGGATTTTCTTTCCGTTCATAAGATCGTCTCGAAGTCAGGAAAAAAAAGTTTAATCAGTCCGGGGGATGATGTCAAATTTTCTCTTCTCGCGCCGACGCTGAAGCGGATTTATCATCTCCCGGCGCCCTGGTGTCCCTTATTCTGGAAAATCGGGGATGGAATCGTGAGCATTTTCCTCCCGCGAACGCAAGTCACTATTATCGCGGGATCGCCAGGCGCTTGAAAATCCCCTTAATCTCTTTGAGTTCCCAACAGACTTGCCAGGCTTGCTCGGGCCGCAGGCCTCGCTGGACGAGGAAAGGCCTCAACAACAAAAAAACTGATGCGTCAGACAGAGGATGCTCAAGTCCCGGGCAGAAAAGACAAATCTGGCTCGTTAGGGGAGGACACACAAGTTTGCCGTGATTTCATAGAAACGTGTGTTATATTAAGTTGCGAGGAAAAAATGAGAAAATCGGCAGGAAAGAAAACGTCTGTTCAGAATAGAGAAGAAAAAATGTCGTTCACTGCAATTTTTCTGAAATTGCCTGAAGGTTATGTCGGTTTTATTGAGGAACGGCCCGGAGCGAACACCCAGGCAAACGGATGCACCTTATTCCGGTTTCCAAAGAAAATTGGTTTTGGGCGGTCGGGATCGTCTGCCTGCCGACGGGAATGATCGCCGCTGTGATCGGAGTGCTGCGATACCGGCGAATGAGAAGATCGATTTTCTTTGTCGGGAGACGGTCCGAAAAAAAATCGGAAAAAAAGGCGGAAAACGCCCCGCTCTGAACGGCGCAGATCTTCTCCTCGGCGACCGGGCCGGAGCCGAACCTCAGAGCGACTCGAGCAGCGATTCCGGCGTGAGCTTGAATTTTCGGCGCCGGGCGGGTATAGTAGCCTGTTTATTTTTTAAGGAGTTATACCATGAATAAATACGTGTATTTCTTCGCTCCCGCGCAGGCCGAAGGCAACAAAAATATGAAGGACCTTCTCGGTGGAAAAGGCGCGAATCTGGCCGAAATGGCGGGGATCGGACTTCCTGTCCCGCCCGGGTTCACCGTTTCGACCGAGGCCTGCACGTTGTTTACGCGTTCGGGCGGTTCCCTGCCGACAGAAATCGAGGAGGAGATCCTCGCCAACCTCAGGCGACTCGAAGACATTGCCGGACAGAAGTTCGGCGACCCGGTCAACCCGCTTCTTGTCTCTGTCCGCTCCGGAGCCAAATTTTCCATGCCCGGGATGATGGACACCGTGCTCAACCTTGGGCTCAATGACCAGACCGTCGAAGGCTTGGCCAGGAAAAGCGGCAACCGCCGCTTTGCTCTCGATTGCTATCGCCGACTCATCCACATGTTTTCAGACGTCGTTCTGGGGATTTCCAAAAAGAGGTTTGAAGATCTTCTTCACGCCCATAAAGAAAAATATCATGTTCGGCTGGATCACGAACTGACCGAGCCCATGCTGGAAGAAGTCATTGCGGCTTATCGTCGGCTTGTCAAGGAAGAAACCGGGAACGATTTTCCCCAGGATGTTCACCAGCAGCTCCGTCTCGCCGTCCATGCCGTTTTCAAATCCTGGAACAACCCCCGCGCCATCACCTATCGCCGTCTCAATCACATCCCCGATGACCTGGGGACGGCGGTCAATGTACAACTCATGGTTTTCGGGAATATCGGCGAGAAATCGGGCACCGGGGTCGGTTTCACCCGCAACCCGGCGACCGGCGAAAAAATCCTCTACGGAGAATATCTCCTCAACGCCCAGGGTGAAGATGTTGTCGCCGGTGTTCGCACTCCGTCGCCGATCCGACACCTCAAAGATGAGATGCCGGAAGTTTTCCAACAGCTCAAAGACATTACGACGAGCCTCGAGCGCCATTATGAGGACGTTCAGGATTTTGAGTTCACCATCGAGGACGGAAAGCTCTACATGCTCCAGACGCGGAACGGCAAGCGAACGGGACAGGCTGCGGTCAGGATTGCCGTCGACTTGGTGGAGGAAGGCCTGACGACGAAAGAGAAGGCTCTCCTCCAGGTCGAGCCGGAGGCGCTCAACCAGCTTCTCCATCCGGTCTTCGACGTCGAGGAAAAAGAAAAACATGAAGTTCTCGCCAAAGGGCTGGCCGCCTCTCCCGGAGCGGCTGCCGGTCAGGTGGTCTTTACGGCGGAGGAAGCGGTCCGGTGGAAAAAGGAGGGGAGAAAGGTCGTCCTCGTCCGGGCGGAAACGTCACCCGATGATATCCACGGGATGAGCGCCGCGCAGGGAATCCTCACCGCCACGGGCGGAATGACCTCCCACGCCGCCGTCGTCGGCCGTCAGATGGGAAAACCGGCCGTCGTCGGTTGCGGCGCTCTGCGGATCGATGAAGAACATAAGCGGCTCTCCATCGGGGGTCGAGGATTCAATGAAGGAGATTGGATTTCGATCGACGGCAGCACTGGAGAAGTCCTCGAGGGGCAGATCCCGACCCGACCTTCCGAGATCATCCAGGTCATCCGGGGAGAGATCAAGCCCGAAGATTCGACGCTGTACAGGTATTTCTCCAAGCTCCTTTCCTGGGCGGATGAGGTCCGGAAACTCGGTGTGCGGGCAAATTCCGATACGCCGGCCGATGCCCGGACGGCCTTTGCCTTCGGAGCTGAGGGGATCGGTCTTGCCCGGACCGAGCACATGTTTTTCGGCCCCGAACGGCTGCCCATCGTCAAGGAGATGATCCTGGCCGACAACGAAGCCGACCGGCGTCGGGCCTTGGACAAGCTCTTGCCCTTCCAAAAAAAGGACTTCTACGAATTCTTCAAAGAGATGCACGGTCACCCGGTAACGATCCGGACGATCGACCCCCCGCTCCATGAATTTTTGCCCCGCCGCGAAGATTTAATGGTCGAGCTCACGGAGCTCAAAGCCCAGCCGCGGAAAAACAGGGCGAAAATCAAAGAGCTCGGAGCGCTTCTTGCCCGGGTCAACGAGCTGTCCGAATTTAACCCCATGCTGGGCCACCGCGGCTGTCGGCTGGGCATTTCCTATCCCGAGATCACCGAGATGCAGGCCCGGGCGATTTTTGAGGCGGCCTGCGAGCTGACGAAGGAAGGGGAGAAAGTCCGACCTGAAATCATGGTTCCTCTTGTCGGACATGTCGCCGAGCTGGCCAACCAGAAAGAAATCATCGTCCGGGTTGCCGATGAGGTGATGAGCAAATACGGCGTCAAAGTCGATTATCTTGTCGGGACGATGATCGAGATTCCTCGCGGCGCCCTGACGGCCGACGAAGTGGCCCGCGAGGCCGAGTTTTTCAGCTTCGGCACGAACGACCTGACTCAGACGACTTACGGCGTGTCGCGAGACGACGGCGGCAAGTTCCTGAATTATTATCTTAATAAGGGCATCTGGAAGGATGATCCCTTCGAGACGATTGATACGGAAGGCGTTGGCCTTCTAATGACCATGGCGGTAGAAAAGGGGAGGAAGACGCGGCCCAACCTGAAAGTCGGCATCTGTGGCGTCCACGGCGGCGATCCGCGTTCGATCTTCTTTTGCCACAAGATCGGGCTGAACTATGTCAGCTGCTCGGCCTATCAGATTCCCATCGCCAGGCTGGCCGCCGCTCAGGTCAATATCGGCAAGAAAACGAGCGACGCCGATTAGCCTTACTTTCGGAACATATTCTTAATCAGAAAGAGGATCGTTTTTCGTTCGCGCAGCCGCCGCAGGGTGTAAGGAAGCCAGTGAGTTCCGAAGGGGACATAGCACCTGACCGTGTATCCTTCTGCGGCGAGCTGACGGAACGTCTTGGTGCGAATCCCGTAAAGATACTGAAACTCGAACCGATCGCTCGGAATGGCGTTAGCGGCGACGTACTCTTTGGTCCAGCGGATGAGTTTATCGTCATGAGTGGCCACCGCCAGGTATTCGCCTTCCCGGAACAGGATTTCTTCAAGTTTGATGAAGTTTGCCCGGATGTCCTTCATTTTTTTGAAGGCCAAGTCTTCCGGTTCTTTATAAGCGCCTTTGCATAACCTGACCTTGGCCTTGACCCGGTTGAGATCCCGAACGTCTTTTTCGGTTCGGTAAAGATAGGCTTGAACGACGATCCCGACATTGTCGAAATCTTTTCTCAGGCGATAAAAAAGATCGAGTGTTCGCTGGGTATGAGGCGTTCCTTCCATATCAATCCGGACGAAGTTGCCGAGTTCCCGGGCTTTTTCGACGATCCGGCGAACATTTTGATCACAAAATTCGGGATCGATATCGAGCCCCATCTGGGTCAGTTTGAGAGAGACATGGGAGTGGACGCCGGCTCGGGGAATGGCTTCGAGCAGGTTGAGATAATCCTCGACGGCTTTTTGCGCTGTCTCTTTGTCCTTGACGCTCTCGCCGAGAACGTCCATCGTCGCTAGGACCTTTGTGGCGTTCAACTTTTTGACGGCCTTGATCGCCGCTTCGGCGGTCTCCCCGGCGACAAAAGTGCGGGCCATCCAGGTCAGCCATTTCATGAGGACCTCTCCTTTGATGAATTTTCTGTCGGCAAATTCAAGCTTCTATCATATCGATTTCAGAAAGGATTTCAAGTCGCTCCCCTTCCCTCGTCGCTTCTTTTTTGATATGTATAATAGTGCCGTAGCCGGATCATGCGTTTTTTGCAATTCCTGGACAAGTGGCGGTTTCCAGTTCCTTTCGTTTACAGCGATGATTACTGGATGCTCGATGTCGGTTCCCACGTTTTTCCGATCCGCAAATACCGGGCGATCTATGAGCACCTGATCCTTCTGGGCGCCAGGAAAAATCATTTTGTCGTTCCCCAACCTGCTGCCGATGAGGATGTCCTGCTTGTCCATACGCCGAGGTATGTCAAAAAATTGAAGACCGGGACGCTTTCCCCGGCTGAAATCGCCATGCTTGAACTTCCATTTTCCAGCGAGCTTGTCCGGTTTGCTTGGCTGGCGGTCGGAGGGACGATCCTGACGGCTCGCCTCGCTCTCGAGAAGGGACTGGCCGTGCATATCGGCGGCGGGTTCCATCATGCCTTTCACGATCACGGCGAAGGTTTCTGCGTTTTGAACGACATCGCTGTGGCCGCAGAGAAGATAAGAAAGGAAGGAATCGCCCGCCGGATCTTGATCGTCGACTGCGACGTTCATCAGGGAAATGGGACGGCGCACGTTCTTTCTCTGAAAGAAGATGTTTTCACCTTTTCCATCCACCAGATGGATATTTATCCCTCCGTCAAACCGGAGAGTACGGTGGATGTCGGTCTTTGGTCCGGTGACGGCGATGAAAAGTATCTCGCCGCTCTCCGCTCTCATTTCCCCCGACTTTATGAGGAATTCAAGCCGGATCTTGTTTTTTATGTCGCCGGGGCGGATCCTTATGAAAAAGATCAGCTGGGCGGTCTCTGCCTGACTCTGGAAGGGCTGAGAGAGAGAGATTTCCTTGTCCTTGGAGAGGCGCGGCGGCGGCGCATTCCTGTGGCCGTCGTCCTTGGAGGGGGATATGCGGTCGACACCGAGGATACCGTCAGGATCCACTTGAACACGATTAAAATCGCCCAGAAAGTCCAGCGAAGATTCTCTTAATCTCCTGAGGCTTCCCGGTCCAGCCAGCCCAAGTATTCCGTCGAGCCCTTGAGGATCGGAAGGGCGATGATCTCGGGAACCGTGTAAGGGTGAATCTCCTTGATCCGGGACTGCAACCGATCAAAGAGCGAGGATTTCGTCTTGATCAGAAGGACCCGTTCCTTTTCCAGACAGGTTTTTCCTTGCCAGCGAAAAACGGATCGGCCCGTCGGGCAAATGGTGACGCAGGCCGCCAGCTTTTCTCTTACCAACGTCCTGGCGATCGACAGACTTTTTTTTTCTTCCGGCACGGTCGTCAGGACAAGAAGGAACCGGCCGGGTGCTCGGGGATTCGTCATTCGGCGTGCATGAAAATATGGGCAAAGACCTTGGCGTCGCCGGTCATGTGGTCGATCCAGCAGTATTCGTTCGGTTGATGGGCCGTTTCGTCAGTCTTCGACCAGCAGGCGGCCGGAAAACCGGCCCGGCGGAAAAGCGCGGCCACGGTGCCTCCGCCGATCCCTCGCGGCTTCGCTTCGACTTTGTAGACCTCTTTGATAGCGGCCTGAAGGATTCCCACAACCGGGGCATCGACCGGTGTCGGCGGCGCCGCCGGAGCTCTTTGCTGTTCCTCAAAACTCACCTGGACTCCAAAGCGATTTTCAATCCTGCGGGCGATTTTCCTGATCTGAGCTTCGACCTCTTCGATCGAAAATTTCGGCAGAAGGCGACAGTCGAGATAAAAGACATCTTCGCCCGGAATGGTGTTGATATTCGGGACATTCGGCTCTTTTTTGGTCGGCTCGAAGGTCGAGATCGGCGGTTCGAATAAGGAATCATGATCCCTGAAAACTTGATAAAGGCTGTCGAGTTCGGCGACGAGATAGGAAGCGGCCTTAAAACTGTTGATTCCCTTTTGCGGCGTCGAGGCATGGGCCTGGCGACCGATGGTCCGAAATTTGAGCCACAGGATGCCTTTTTCGGCCACTTCGATCAATGTCCCTTCCTTGTTTCCGGCATCGGGGACGATGATGAGGTCGGCCTTACCGAAAGCTTTTGTTTGTCCGAGGACATATTGAATTCCCTTCCGGCTTCCCGTTTCTTCATCTGCGACCAGGACGATGCCGACGTTCAAAGCGGGAAGGATTTTTTCCGCCTGGAACGCCTTGACCGCATAAAGCGAGGCGACCAAATCCTGCTGGTTGTCCTCGACTCCCCGTCCGTAGATCCGCCCCTCCTTCACCCAGGCCTTGAAAGGATCGCCTTCCCATTGGGCCAAGTCCCCTGCGGGAACGACGTCCATATGAGTCATGATCCAGACGGTTTTCGATGGGTTCCGGCCGCGGAAACGGGCCAGGATATTCGGCCTGTAGCCCGATGGAGCATCGAGATCGGGCGCTTTGATGAGATCCAGTTCATCCGGGTTCATCTTCTTGAGGAATTCGAGCAGCACTTCGCCTTTTCGGGCTTCGCCCTCTCCGCCGCTCGAAGGGGCGATCGCCGGGATAGAACACAACTTGATCTGCAGATCGATCATCTCGTCGCGGAAATGATCGATTCGCCTGGCGATCTGATTGAACTTTGTCATCCACTCTCTCATCTAACGATCATATCACGATCTCTCCCTCGGCGCAAGGCGGTTCAGGTCAGGTCGGGGTCGCCTTGACTTTTGGCGGGATTGAACATAAATTTCAAAGAATGCGCTTCGGCTTTGATGTCCGCCCCTTTCTTCGCCAGGAGACGGGAGTCGGGACTTATCTTCGAAACCTTCTCTTTCATCTCGCCGCGATCGACCGGAAAAACGAATATTTTCTGTTCTCTTCATCGCTGAAGGACCGGTTCGATCGGGGCAGAATTCCTCCCTTTGCCCGAATGACGTTCAAAGACTGGCCTGTTCCTGTTCGGGCCGTGAATTTTTTCTGGCAGAGATGGAACCAGCCGCCGCTTGACCTGATCTTCCGAGCCCCTCTCGATCTGACGCATTCGGCGACACCCCTTCCCGTGCCTACTCACGGGAAAAAAGTCGTCACCGTGCACGATCTCTTCTTTATGGACTTTCCGGAACAGGCGGGCCGGGAAGCGGGGAAGATTTTTTTTCGGCGCCTTCCCCGCTCCTTGAGTCGTTGCGACGGCATGATCACCTTTTCTTCCTTTACCAAGCGCGAGATCCTGTCGCGCTTCGATGTTCAGGAAGAAAAGGTCCGGGTGATCCCCCACGGTCTCGACCGGCGGTTTTTGTTCCAACCCGAGCCGGCCGAGATCGACGCCGTCAGAAAAAAATGCGATCTTCCCTCGTCGTTTCTTCTTTTTGTCGGAGCTCAAGAGCCGAGAAAAAACATTGTCCGGCTTATCGAGGCCCTGAACATCGTCCACCTTCGGGGAATCAGGATTCCTCTTGTCCTGGTGGGACCGGAGGGGCGATCGTCCAAAGAAATCGCGCTTTGTGCCGGAGCCCTCGGTCTCGAACCATGGGTAAGGAGGACGGGCTATCTTCGAGAATCGGATCTTCCCTGCGTTTATCGTCTGGCCAGCGCTCTTGTTTTCCCCTCTTTGGGCGAAGGCTTCGGCTTTCCCCTGGTGGAAGCCATGGCCAGCGGACTGCCGGTGGCGGCTTCCCGCTCCTCGGTCATGCCTGAGATTTGCGGTGATGCGGCGGTCTATTTTGAGCCCGAGAATGCCGCCGACATGGCAGAGAAAATGATCGCCGTCCTGGAAAATCGCAGCTTGAGAGAGAAGCTTATTTCCCGGGGCTTAAAGCGAGCTCAGGATTTCAGCTGGGAAAGAGCGGCCGAGGAGACGCTCGATTTCTATGTTTCTTTGGTGTTACGGGAAGAACGATGATCATCGCCGTTGACGGATACGAAATCGGACTTCGGG
>Ga0185342_1001305_pt1 | contig 10433 bp, 10 predicted proteins | sample ConPoolayeEmetaG_FD_128045 | JGI IMG/M metagenome (GOLD analysis project Ga0185342, IMG submission 128045) | Hot spring microbial mat communities from California, USA to study Microbial Dark Matter (Phase II) - Cone Pool mat layer E metaG... ...
TTAGATATGGTTAAGGCATCAATAGTTGCTGTAACAGAGGTTGCTAACGAAAAGGCTTGTATCCGAGTTATCAGAGTCTCAGGAACCCTAAAATCTCTCAGAACAAAAATGGCAAATCTGCTATAAAAATAAGGTTCAATAGAATCAGAAATATGTGATTTATCTAAATCTGTTTTTACAGAAAAATTCACATAGATGATTGTCTTAATAATAAAGCCCATTTTGTTTGGGCGTCATTAGTGAAGTACCGGAAATTTGGCAAACTCGGCTTTAAGGTTTCAGTCTTGGGATTTGGGGCAATGAGGCTTCCTGTGGTTAGTTCGGACCATTCTAATGTTGACGAACCGAATGCTATTGAGATGATAAGGTACACCGTCGATCACGGAGTGAACTATATTGACACAGCCTATGGCTACCACGGTGGGAAAAGCGAGGTTGTCGTGGGCAAAGCTCTCATAGATGGGTATCGAGAAAAGTTAAACTTGCAACCAAGATGCCAACGTGGGCTGTCAACTCCCAAGATGACATGGACAGAATTCTCAACGAGCAGCTAAGCAGGCTGCAGACTGACCACGTGGACGTATATCTTCTACACGGGCTTGGAAAAGAAAGATGGGATAAAATGAAAAGCCTGAATGTGCTTGAGTGGGGTGAGAATGCAGTTGCAGACGGAAGAATTCGAGGTTTAGGATTCAGCTTCCACGACGAATTCGAGGTTCTTAAGGAAATCATAGATAGCTACGACAAGTGGGTAATGTGCCAAATTCTTTATAACTACGTGGACCAAGACAGACAAGCTGGAACCAAAGGCCTAAAATACGCAGCCTCCAAAGGCTTAGCAGTTGTCATCATGGAGCCAATAGGGGGAGGAGCATTAGCCGTCACGCCGCCAAAAGAAATTCAAGTCATCTGGGATGAAGCGAAAACAAAACGGTCACAAGCAGAATGGGCTCTTCAATGGGTTTGGAACCATCCTGAGGTCACTGTCGCCCTAAGCGGAATGAGCACGATGCAGCAGGTTGTCGAAAACATTAGAAGCGCTAACCGATCAGGACCTGGAAAACTAACCAAACAGGAGCTGCAAATAATCGAGAGAGTCCGGCAGAAATACGCGGAGTACGGCTTTATCGGATGCACAGGTTGCAGGTACTGTATGCCTTGCCCAAACGGTGTGGCTATACCAGAAACCTTCGCATTGTTCAATCTTCATTTCACGAAGCGAGGAGACAGAAACGCAGAGCAGGAAGTCGCAAACAAATACATGGAAACAGTAGGCAAAGAAAAAGGTGTTAAAAACTGTAAAAAATGCGGAAGATGCGAGGAACTTTGCCCACAGCACCTTCCGATCCGCAACTTACTTGCTAGAGCAGAATGGATCTTCGAAAGACCACATCAATGACCTACTAAAAACTGCAATCAAAGCATCTCAACGCATAATTCCAAGATTTCACGACATCATAGATTACGTCGTAACTACACCAGACCAAAAACGAAAAGTTCCAACGCTTTTGCGGATACCAAATTCCACAGTTTCACATTGATTCCACAGAGCCTATATAAAAAGTTCCTGAAGCGCACTGAAGCTAAAAGAAACCGCTGTTTCTCGGATGTGCCTAAATAGAATCTTGTTGAGTCCTTGGCTAGATTTTTCTGCTCATTATGTATGCGTCTTCCCCGTCTGAGTAATAACCCTTAATGGTTCGTTCAATCTCAAATCCAGTTCTCCTGTAAAGGTTCAGAGCCGCGGTGTTGCTTACTCTAACTTCTAGAAAACAGCTTTTAGCATCGTAAGATGTAGACATCGCTTTCAAAGCCTCCTTTATTAAGGCTTGCCCAATGCCGAGGTTTCTGCTTTCAGGAAGTACAGCGATTGAGATTATGTGACCCTTTTTTACGATGCTGAACGGTCTGAGACTCATGCCTGACAAGCCGCTTTCAATTCTACACATGATGTAACCAACAACTACGCCGTCTTTTTCAGCCACAATGAACGTTTCAGGAAACCTTTCGTAAAGGTCAATAAAGAACCCGTTGGAATAATTTTCAGGTAAACAAATCTGGTTAATGTAAACAACCTGATGCAAGTCTTTAGGCTCAAACTTTCGAAGCACAAACTCAGATGACAAGTAGACCCAGCTTCAACAAGTTATTTCCGAAAAAAAGGGAGCCATGAAAGATTTATCTTTTTCTCAAACTCCTTCAATCCGTAGTCTTAATAAAAGGCACAGTCAAGTTTCCATTTGGAACAAACAATACTTTCCCGTTTTTCCCAGCAACGTCAGAAGCGTAACGGTAAGCCTCGTTAACTGTCCTCGCGCTTTTAACGCCATGAACTTCGGCGAAAAGGTAATCAGGTACAACTGAGACTAGGAACAATTTAGTGGTTTGAAAACCTGAAAGTAGACGGTAAGCCATCAACCTGCCTACGCTAAAGTTTCTTTTAATATACTTCTCCAGAACCTTAGGATCATCGTACTTCGACAGTGCTGCGACGAAATCGGTGTTTCCAAGCCCATAAATGCACTCAGCTACCAAAACTACTGGCTTTCCTCTCTTGCATAAATTCCAAGCCACGTCTAAACATCGGCAAGCCTCAAAAAAGCTAGCGTCAAAAGGAAACCCGCCTGGACTCAGATAAACAATGTCAGCTCTATTATCAACGTGGACTCTGCAAATTTTTTCGGCAAGCTTAACAGATTCTCTAAACGAATCTTCAATGTTCCCTGCGAAGGCTTTAACAACCTCAAACGCGCTGTTTCTGACGATGCCCAAACTGAAGTCTACTCTAACAAGCCTTGCAGCCTCAACAGCTTCTTCATAAACGGGATTTCCATCCACAGTTCCACGTTCAGCCTTGCCATCTAAAGCGAAAATGAAACTGCTTCGAACTGTTTCAATGTTTGACACGCCCGGTAAGATTAGATCTGCGCTGCCGCTGTAGCCAACGAACGGGTGGGGCTCAACAACTCCAGCAACAACCTTTACGTCAGCTTTAGCGAAGGCTTTGTTTACAAGAACCTCTGTTCCACGAGAGGTTCGGCCGAAATGTACGTGTTCAGTCTCCTCTGGATTGTGACTGACAATCTTTACTCTTGACGAAAGACCGTCTCCAAGGGTTGGCATCTGCTGCCAAGCTGGAAAGTCACGGAAAGGGTCGTATGCTAGAATTACCGTTATGTTTTCGTCTTTCACCCCAGCAAAGCTTAGTTCATTCAGCAAAGACGAAACTATCATCTGATTAGTCGAGGTGTCAGAGTCTCTGAGAACCAAAGCCACCTTGCTTTCAGGCTTAGCAATCTCGGCCAGACGCTTAGTTCCCATAGGATTAGCCAAAGACGAATCGATTTCTAATTGAGGATTCTTCGCTGGTTCAGCGTCATTTAGCTCTATGGTTCTAAGCAAATTCTGTGCTGGAACTCTTACACAAACCTCAGTTTTTCCGTAGGGCAGCCAAACCTCAACCAAAACCTATTCACTCCTGCCGATGGCTATGTGTTCTACCAGAACCCATTTAAACGTAACGAACGTTGGCTAAAAAACTTGGGAATTACATTGGGGCTCCTTAAAAAACCTGCCTATTTTCTCAGCTAACAAAACTGAAGCAGTCTTCTGCGCCTCCTCTGTCTGGGCTCCAATGTGCGGCGTACACACAACGTTTGGCAACCGCACAAGTTCGAGGTTCACAGGCGGCTCAGAGCAGAAAACATCTAAGCCTGCGCCGCCAAGTTTTCCAGACTTTAGAGCTTCCAGCAGCGCATTTTCATCTATGATGTTTCCTCTGGAAGTGTTGATTAGAATTGCACCCTTTTTCATGATTCTGAACTCTTCTGTGCCAATCATGTTTGAGGTTTGCTCAGTAAGTGGAACATGAACTGAAACTATGTCGCTTCTCATAAGCAACTCTTTTAACGGAACAAACTCTGCATCAAGCAAGTCGAGTAGTTCTCGGCTTGGAGGAGTACGTTTCGTAACAAGAATCTTCATCCCTAAGGCCTTAGCAATCTTTGCAACCCTGGTTCCAATGTTCCCAAGCCCAATTAAGCCCAAGGTTTTACCCTTAAGCAGTGAGCCTTCCAGCTCCTTCTTCGCCCATTTGCCTTCCTTCATGGAATGGTCAGCATACGAAATTTTCCTTGCGAGGGTCAACATCAACCCAACGGTCAACTCAGCCACAGAGTCAGCTGGAGCCTCAGGAGTGTTCAAAACTGCTATATTGCGCTTCTTTGCGGCTTCTAAGTCTATGTTGTCAACGCCAGTTCCAACTCGGCCAATGACCTTTAGTCGGCTTCCTTTCTCTATTAGCTGTCCTGTCACTTTAGTTCGGCTTCTAACTACAATGGCATCGTAGTCTTTGATGACCCTTTCCAGCTCAGACTGCTCAATTGAGGGTTGGACATCAACCAAAAACCCGTACTGCCTAAGCCTCTTAACGCCCTCAACGTCGACAGAGTCACAGACAAGAATCTTGACAGGCATCTCTTCTCTCTCAAGCTCGATGTTTCCAAATCATCTATTATTTTTCTCTTATAGCCTTTATTGTTCAACTCAACGCAATCAGCGCAACTACACACAGGCAGAGATTGAGAAATAATAATATATCATCGCCTGATGTTAAATGTTTCATGAGATCGGAAATGTTAAGGTTTGGGATAGACCTAACGATTTGGCCTTGGGAATACCGGTCTTTTGACGAATTTTTAGAGTTTGCTCAACTCGCTGAAAAATTTTGTCTTGACTCAGTGTGGATGTCAGATCATCTTATGTACACGGTTCCACACAAGGGGTCGTTGGAGGTGTTCTCTTCATTGTCAGCTGTAGCTGCGAGAACCAAAAAAATCATTGTGGGAACAAAGGTCGTCTGTGCACCTTTTCGGCATCCCGCGCTTCTCGCAAAAGCAGGCGTAACCCTAGACATAATTTCTGGTGGCCGCTTTGTGTTGGGAGTCGGGGCAGGCTGGTTCAAAACAGAGTTCGATGCCTACGGCTTTCCTTTTGACAAAAAAGTAAGCGTGACACGTGAAACTATTGAGATAGTTAAGATGCTTTGGGAAAAGGACGCAGTGAACTACAACGGAGAATTCTTCAAGATAAAGGACGCTTCTTGTCTGCCTAAGCCTCTGCAGAAGCCTCATCCACCAATATGGATTGGCAGCTCAGGTCCACGTATGCTTAAGTTAACTGCTGAGCTTGGAGACGGGTGGATAATACCTAACCCTACTGTGGAAGAGTTTAGACAAAAACTGGAAACGATAAGGAAGCACGCTCAGAGGATGGGCAGAGACAGTGAAGGCATTGAGGCTGCATGCTATGTGTATGCAAGTTTGGCAACTGAATCTAGAGATGCTTGGAAAACCGCTGAAGAACACATTTTGCCTGAAAGAAGGCGTGCAATCAATCCTAACTTGACTTTGGAACAGCTCGGAGAAATCTGTTTTATCGGAAATCCAGACGAATGGATAGAAAGAATCGAGGAATACGCTAAGGCAGGAGCTGACCACATAATCGTGAAAATCGTCCCGACAAACCATGAAATACTAAGGCTCTACGCAGAAAAAGTAGTTCCGTATTTTAGAAACAAAGAATGACCTCAAATGGCATCCTATAGTTAACGGTTAGATTTTGCTGACAACTTTTCCCTTGACCTTTTTAATAGTTCCAAGTATCCACGTGCAACTTTAAGGTCCTCCAAGGCTTCTTCAGCTTCGCACATAGGCTTCATTTCTCCTTTTATGGCTTTAACAAAATTCATGGATTGCTGTCTCATCGCGTGTATCCAAGGAAGCTGCGGAACAATGGTTTGAGGCACAACGCGCCCTCCTGGGTCGCGGAAAATCTCCACTTTTCCTGGGCGGTTGTATGCGAGAGGGGCGGGAAGCCTTAGATTTATCCATCCGTGCTCAAAGCATACAAGTGCGGATTCCTGCCAGTCAAGCGTAGTGGAATAAGGCGACATTTCGATGACTCCTGTCACGTTGTCTTTGCTTCTAGCGACCAATAGTACACCAGAAGGATCAGCGTACTCGACATGATATGGTTCTCCGAAGAGATGCCTTAGCAGGTTGATTTGGTGAATATAGTAATTTACGAAGCTTAAGTATTCCTTGTAAGTTTCTTCATCCATGTCGCTTGCTGGAGGGTCACATTCAAGTTGCACAACCTCGTCGCTTCGAATAAGGTCCACAAAACCATTCTGAACCCAATCTCCAGGCGGCATCAAAATTCGTACATAACGCATCTTGCCAAGCTCACCTGACCGTTTTAGCTTATCAACTTCAGTTTTAACGTACATCGTAGCAGGGTCGCTTCGCTTGTGATAGCCAACCATAAGCCACGTACCACTTTTCTTGACAGCTTGAACAATTTTTTCTCCAACCTCAATTGAGCCAGCAAGAGGCTTCTCTATGAAAACAGGCACACCAGCCTCAAGCAATTCAGGAACAAGTAAGCCATGCTGCGTGAACTGCTGAACCGCAACGATGCCGTCAAGTCTCTCCGTTGCCAACATCTCCCTATGGTCTCTATAGACATTTGGAACACTGTACCTAGCAGCCACCCTCCTTGCCAGCTTAGGACGCAGCTCAGCAATAGCAATAACCTCGCAGTCTGTTAAAGTAACATAGTTTTTAAGGTGCGCACACTGCCCCATTGTGCCAACGCCAACAAACCCTATTCTGACCTTATCCAATCTTAATCACCCACTCCTAATATTCTTTGATAGAATTTATTTCTAGTCACCTAAAAATCTGTAATAAAAACCGAAATCACCTTAGAAGACCGAGAAATTTTCAAATCTTTTTGAACACTGTTGGAGCCTCGGGCGGGATTTGAACCCGCGATCCACGGCTTACGAGGCCGTTGCTCTAGCCACTGAGCCACCGAGGCAGACAGGCGCATAATTGATGTTTTCAGAGGTCCTCATGAACCTTTTGTCGCTTTTGTATTTAACAGTTTTTTATATGAAATTCAACTTATTCAGTGTGAAGGTTCTTTAATGGTGAAGACAATTATCCATAGAACGGAGGGGAATTTGTGAGAAAGGTCAGTGAGCTCGGAGAAAGAAAGGTTATCCAGACCATCATAGGTTGCTTGGAAACGATGCCTAAGATGCCTATTCCATTCGGCGATGACGTTTCAGCAGTTAAAATCAGCAAAACAGCACTTGCTGTTGTAAAGACGGACATGCTTGTTGGAAAAACAGACATTCCTCCCGGCATGAGCCTAAGGCAGGCAGCAAGAAAAGCTGTTGTCATGAACGTAAGCGACTTCGCAGCTAAAGGCGTCAAACCCTTAGCTGCACTAGTTTCTCTTGGTCTGCCCATAACTTTTGACGAAGAAAATTTAAGGCAAATCGGTTTAGGCCTAAATGAAGGTGCGAGGGAATACGGAGCCTACATAATCGGCGGAGACACAGGTGAAGCCTCAGACCTCATAATAAGCTGCTCACTCATTGGAATCTGCAAAAAACAGATTTTGATAAGAAGAAGCACAGCCCAACTAGGAGACATCGTTGCAGTCACGGGAGAGTTCGGAAAAACAGCTGCAGGGCTAAAGATCCTTCTTGACAGATTGGATGTTCCAGAGGAAATTCGGAAGCCGTTAACTGAGGCTGTTTTCTGGCCGAAGGCGCGGCTTAAAGAAGGAGTCGTATTGGCTGAGGCAGGATTCTTGTCTTCTTCAATTGACTCCAGCGATGGCCTAGCGTGGAGCCTTCACGAACTTTCGGTTGCCAGCGACGTCGGGTTCACAATTGACTTTGTGCCCTTAGCAGCAGAAGCCATAGAGTTCGCTAGGTTTTTTAATCTTGATCCGCTTAATCTTGGGCTCTACGGCGGCGAAGAATACGAGCTAGTTGTCACAGTCAAACGTAAGTTTTGGGATAACGCGAAAAAAGCCATGGAGAATCTTGGTAGCCGACTAATTAAAATTGGCGAAGTTACTGAGGAAAAAAGGCTCATAGTCAAAAATGGCGTAGAGATTATGCCAATAGAGCCTAAGGGCTGGGAACACTTCAAAAGTTAAGTTTTTGTCCACAGAAAAATTATAGCATAGAAACTTTTTGGTTCACCAAACTGTTTTTACGATTACTTCTGCAGTTCATTCAAGATTTCGATTATCTCTGAAAGTCGGGTTATCTCGTGCATTGCCTTTGCCTTCGGCTTTATAGGCTCTTCAATAGCTGAGTCTCCTTGTCTTATTCTGACTGTGACGATTCCAGCTTCGTTGGCGCACTGGATTTCCTTGTTCGGTCGGCTGCTTACATAAACAGCTTCTTGAGGCTTTGCCTCCAAGTTCTCAAGGCACTTCGCGAAATGTTTTACGTGCAAAACATCTGTTTTCAAGTCTTCAGTTATGACAACGGAGTGAAACAAGTGATGAACACCAAGTTGAATAAGTTTCTGCCACTGTTTTACTGATCTTCCGTCTGAAACTACGCCTAGCCTATATTTCTGGTCTCTAAGCTTGACCAAAGTTGGAATCGTGTCTGGAAATGGTTTCAAGTAAACGTCGCTTGTTTCTCGGTAAGCAACCACTCCTGCTGCGATGACAGCTGGGTTCCACCTTAACCCTAAACGTTCGAGCAAGCTGTCGAAATGTTTCGTATAGTGTGGTCCATATTTAGCCACAATCTCTTCGAGAGTCTTATAACCCGTTTCCAAATCTATGGGAAGACCAGCCTCAATCATAGCTCTAACAGCGTTAAGCCTTGTCATCCTCATCTGCAGAGACGAATCGTACAATGTGTCCTCAATATCGAAAACTACGGCTTTTATTTTCATTTCTACTTTACCACCTTTGTCAATTTTTCAGGTATATCAGGATTCAACCCTCTCAACACGGAATCATAATACGCAAACAATTGAATGGGAACCACGTAAACGAGTGGTGAAAAAACTTCAGGCAACCCGCTTGGCACCAAAACAACATCGTCTGCTGCCTCGTAAAGACCGGCGCAACTAACGTTCTTTTCTGTTATTAGAACAACTGGGGCGCCAAAGCTTCTGAGACTTCTACAAAGTTCAAGTTCAGTTTCCAGTTCATTTGGAGAAACAAACATAATTACCAAGGTTCTTTCATCAACAAGCCTCATTGGACCATGCAGGAACTCTCTTGTCGCAAATCCTTCTGCAAAGACCATACATGTCTCCTTGAGCTTCAACGCCGCCTCCAGCGCTGTCGCATAGTTCGGTCCGCTGCCTAAGATGAAAATAACGTTTTTTTGTTTGTACTTTTCAGCCAATTTATGGATTTGGAGGCTCAAGGACTCTAATGTTTGGTTAATGAGTTGAGGAGCAGAAAACAGTTCATTTCTTGTTCGGGCTAGCATGTCCACGCTGAGATTTTCCTCAGCAAGCTCCACAGCGAACATAAAAATCGACATGAGCTGCGAAACATAAGTCTTTGTGGCTGGAACAGCCTTCTCTTTGCCAGATCTCGGAATAAGCTGATACTTCGACATTTTTGCAAGTGTGCTTCCTTTCGTGTTCGTTATAGCCAGCAGCGTCATTCCACGGCTAACAGCAACCCTAGCAGCTTCGATGATGTCTGAGCTTTCACCTGACTGCGAGATGGCAATCATCAAAACCTTTTTCCGCACTTTATGAGGAACCCAACGCTGAAATTCTGAAGCTGGAAGAATACTTGTTGAAAAGTTTGTAAGCTTCAATAGCGCGTACTGGCTAGCCAGCCCAGCGTGGTAACTGGTTCCGCTGCCAGTAATGTAGAACATTTCGTATCCTTCTGATTTGACTGCCTGAGCGATTTTTCGCACAGTCTTCGTCTCGGTTTTTATTGTAGCCTCTAGAACTTTAGGCTCTTCCAGTATCTCTCTTAACATGTGGTGCTGCAGTTTTTTCATCGGTGAAACTGATTTTGTGGAGACCTGCAAATCGTCAACACTACGCGTAGTAAATTAGTTCTTCCCGTTCTAGCCGCCTATGTAGCTTATCTACAGCTTTGTATACGTCTTCCTCTTTTTTGGCACCTGTGCAAACCAGTTTGCCGCTGGCGAAAAGCAGAATCACAACTTTCGGTTCGTCCATACGGAAAATTAACCCTGGAAACTGTTCAGGCTCATACATGGTTTTCCCGAGCGTGAACGCGGATTTCTCAAGGTCAATCATGCCGCCTAGGTTGGCGGAGGCAACTATGTTTTGGATTTTAAGTTCAGGCTTGCTGATGATGACGATTCCATTTTTCTTAAGTTCCCTAATGACCTTCATCACTGCACCTCTTGCTTCCTTTTCAGACTTTGCTCCAGTACAAACCATCTTGCCTGAGTTGAAAATGAGAGTGGCAGTTTTCGGTCTCTTAAGCCTAAAAACTAAGCCGGGGAATTGTTCAGGTCGATACTCAACACCTGGATAACTTTTTACAACTGCTTTTAAATCAATTTTCTGATTAAGGGTTGCAGAGGCAACCACGTTTTCAATTTT
>Ga0185342_1001306_pt1 | contig 10425 bp, 5 predicted proteins | sample ConPoolayeEmetaG_FD_128045 | JGI IMG/M metagenome (GOLD analysis project Ga0185342, IMG submission 128045) | Hot spring microbial mat communities from California, USA to study Microbial Dark Matter (Phase II) - Cone Pool mat layer E metaG... ...
GAACAGACAAAACAGCAAGTCTAATTGTTTTAAATGGAGTTGGTACAAAAGGTATTGCTGGTAAAACATCTGATTTGTTAAAATCATTAAAATTTCCAAATGGCAATCCTGTATATCAAGTGGATGTTCCAGGGGATGCTGATAATTATAATTATGAAAGAACTCAAATTATTATCAAAACTGAAGATGAAAATATAAAAAAGTCAGCTGAGTTTCTTGTTAAAGCTATACTTGTTGGAAATATTATTTTATCTGAAAACAGCAGCCAAAAAAATGATATAGTTGTTATAATTGGGAAAGATTTTAATTATGATAAGGCAGCTGAAAGTGTAGCTCAGCTAAAAGCTCTGCTACAAGAGTCAGAAACATACGGTACAAGTGAAGAGCAAGCAGAAAGTACAGCTGTAGAAAGTCAAACTACTGAGCAGAAAGACACTCAGAGTGGTTCTTCTGCCCAAATACCTGAAGGCCAAACCTATGATATAAATATTTTAAATGGGGAAGGAACTCAAGGAATAGCTATAACTGTTAAGGGTATTATTGAAAAAGCTTTAAATAAAAATGCAAAAGTTATTAATGTAAAAGAAACTAAAAATGCTGATAGCTTTAATTACAACGTTACAAAGATATTAATTCATACTGAAAAAGAAGGTGTGCAAATTGTTGCTGATCAGATTAAGAAAATTTTAGGAGTTGGAGCGATATCACAATCATCGAATAATCCAGATAATGTAGACATTACTTTAATTATAGGGAGTGATTATACAAAATAGAAAATAGAGAAAAAAAGCAAATAGTTAAAAAAATAAAAAATACAGTTGACGCCGTAAAATTTGTTGCTAAAATTGCAGACGAAAAAAAAGCTGACTATATCAAAATTTTAAATGTTGGTCCGCGTTTAATTATTACTGATTATTTTATAATAATTAGCGCAAGCAATACTAGGCTTACTAGAAGGATTGCTGAAGAAATTGACTTAAATCTAAGTAAGTTTGGCATTAAGCCTCTAAATGTAAGCGGACTAATTGAGGGAAACTGGATACTAATAGATTATAATGATTTTGTAGTTCACATTTTTACTGAAGAATATAGAACATATTATGATCTTGAAAGGTTATGGAGAGATTCTAAAGCTTTGAGATTCTACACAAAAAGAAGCTAAATTGCTTAAATATGTAAAGAGAAGCTAAATTAGAATTAAAAATACAAAAAGCAAATGTTTTTTTACAAATAAAAATTTAAATAAAAGTTTAAATAAAAACTAGAAATAAAACTAGAAATTGGTTAGAAAAATTTGAAACAATAGGCTGGAAAGAAAGAAATTGGATATAAAAGATTCAGAAAAAAAAAGCTATGAAATAGACAATTTTGGAAAAAAAATAAAGCAAAAATACCTTGAGTATATTCCAGAAAAGATAGAACAAAAATGGCTTAAGGTTTGGGAAGAAAATAAAACAAATGTCCTTGAAATTAAAAACAATGACCTTCCAGATAAATTAATAAAATATTATATCCTTGAAATGTTTCCATATCCATCTGGCGAGCCTCATATGGGCCATGCTAGAAATTATACAATTGGCGATGTACTGGCAAGAATATTCTCAAGAAAAGGCTATAATGTTTTACACCCAATTGGATATGATGCATTTGGTCTACCTGCTGAAAATGCTGCAATTAAAAATGGAATTCATCCAAAAGATAGCACAATGGCAAATATTGAGAAGATGCGGAAAGCTCTTAAAAGAATGGGTATGACCTATAATTTTGAGGATGAAATAATTACAAGTGAACCAGATTATTATAAATGGACGCAATGGCTTTTTTTACTTTTATATAAAATGGGACTTGCTGAAAAAAAGGAAGGCCCAGTTAACTGGTGTGATTCATGTCAAACTGTTCTTGCAAATGAGCAGGTTATAGATGGGAAATGCGAAAGATGTGATAATCCAGTAAGAAGAAGAACGCTTTCACAATGGTTTTTTAAAATAACTAATTATGCACAAAGGCTATTAGATGATATGGAAATTATTAAGGACGGGTGGCCAGAAAGAGTTCTTACTATTCAGCAAAACTGGATTGGAAGAAGCGAAGGTGCAAGAGTAGTTTTTAAATTAGAAAAAATTAAATCTGAAGAAATTAATAACAACCTCAATCAAGAAAGCAATGATAATATTGAGGGTATTGATGGCGATATTGAAATTCCTGTATTTACAACAAGGCCTGATACACTTTTTGGAGTCACCTTTTTTATCCTTGCCCCCGAACATCCATTAGTTGATAAGATTGTTGTTGATAGTGAAAGAAAGGCAGAAGTTGAAAAAATTAAAGATATTATTTCTAGGCAGACAGATATTGAAAGAGGTTCAACTGAAGCTGAAAAAATTGGCTGTTTTACAGGGCGGTATGTTATAAACCCAGTAAATAATGAAAGAGTTCCAGTTTGGATTGCAAATTATGTTCTTCTTGAGTATGGTACAGGCGCTGTTATGGCTGTTCCTGCACATGATTCTAGGGATTTTGAATTTGCAAAAAAATATAAAATACCAATAAGACAGGTGATTTCTCCCGACGGAAAGCCTTCGGATTCATTAAATGAAGCTTATGTTGAAAAAGGTATAATGATTAATTCTGGAAAGTTTAGTGGAATGTCTTCAGAGCTTGGTAAAAAAGAGATTACCAAGTTTTTAAAGGAAAAGGCTATTGGTGATTTTGAAGTAAATTATAAGTTAAAAGATTGGCTTATTTCAAGGCAAAGATACTGGGGAGCGCCCATACCAATAATTTATTGTGATAAATGCGGTATAGTCCCGGTTCCTGAAAAAGATTTGCCTGTGTTGCTTCCTTATAATGTTGACTTTAGACCAACTGGACTTTCACCACTTTTGTATTGTGAAGATTTTGTTAACACCACTTGTCCAAAGTGTAAAGGTAAAGCAAAAAGAGAAACTGATACAATGGACACTTTTGTTTGTTCTTCATGGTATTTTTTAAGGTATTGCAGTCCGCATGAAAATAATACAGCTTTTAGTAAAGATTCTGTAAAGTATTGGATGCCAGTGGACCAGTACATTGGCGGGATTGAACATGCAACAATGCATTTAATTTATGCCCGTTTTTTTACAAAAGTATTATTTGATGCTGGACTAGTTGATTTTAAAGAGCCATTTACAAAATACTACCCTCATGGAATTGTTACATTAGGCGGACAAAAAATGTCAAAGTCAAAGGGCAATATTGTAAATCCGTCTGAGATATATAATAAGTATGGTGCAGATACCCTAAGGTTATATATATTGTTTATAGGGCCTGCAGATTCAATGGTTGATTGGAGTGATACAGGTGTAGAAGGAGCCAATAGATTTTTAAAAAGGTTTTGGAGAATAATTAGTGAAAATCTATATTTTATAAAAAATAATGATGGAAAAAGCAATACAATTAATACAATTATAGAGAGTCAGTTTAAACAGCAAGAACAGTTAGAAAATAAGGAACAGCTTAGACAACAAGTTCAGCTTAAGCAGAATCAACGAGATAAGCTACTTATACAAGAAAAGCAGCCTACGCAAGAAAAGCAGCGTGAACCAGTTGAACAGCTAGGATATTTAAAACGATTAGAGCAATTAGAACAAATAGAGCAAAATTTAAGGAAAGATTTTAAGTCAAATAAAATATCGGCTAATGACAAGGAGCTTTTTAGAAAGCTTCATCAAACGATAAAAAAAGTAACTTTTGATATTTTAAATAGATTTAATTTTAATACTGCAATTAGTGCAATAATGGAGCTGACAAATTCCATTAATAAATACAATGAAGAAGTAGATGATTTGAATAAAAATCCTGATCTATTATTTGAAGTAAGTTTAAAAATTCTTCAGCTTCTTTCACCTATTGCTCCTTTTATAACTGAAGAGTTATGGCATTTGTTTGGAATGCCAGTTAGCATACATAGGCAAAAATGGCCAGAATTTGATGAAGAAATTGCAAAACAGGAACTATTAACTATTGTATTTCAGGTAAATGGAAAATTAAGGGATAAGAAAGAATTACCTGCAGGCGCATCTGAGGCTGAACTTAAAGAGCAAGCATTAAGGAGCGATAAAGTTTTAAAATTTATTGAAGGTAAAAAGATTTTAAAGATTGTAACTGTTCCTGATAAGCTGGTAAATATTGTTGTAAAATAGAGTAATAGAGTAAATATTGCAATCAATATTTAGCAGTATTGCAGTCAATCAAAGTTATTGTTTATCTGCAGCTAACAATGATTGGAGGTTAATTTCTTTTATTTTATGTTCAACAAGTTTTTCTATTTCATCAAGCTTATATTTTAATCTGCAGTTTGCTTGGTCTGGGCAGATTTTTTTCTTAAATAGACATTCATTTATCTTAAATTTACCCTGAAATATTTCTATTAAATCTAAAAGATATATTTCCTCAGGTTTTTTAGCAAGTTTAAAACCACCATTTTTACCTTTATAAGACTCTAAAATATTATTATTGCTTAAAATTTGAAGAATTTTTCTTAAAAATGGTCTTGGGGTATCTAATTTTTTTACCAATTCTGTTATTGAAGTTATACGATTGTTATTTTGAGCAATATAAATTAATGCTCTAATTGAGTAATCTGTATCTCTTGTAATAAGTTTCATATTAGTTATCTAGTTGGTTACTTAGTTAATTGTTTAATTAGTTATTTAATTTATTTTATTATATTTAATACTAAAAATACTAAAACATATTTACTAAATTATATTAAAACTGCTTTAGCTAGAATTGCTTTTATGTTTAGTATTTTTCAATTTTATAATTATTTTTATAAAAAATCGATATTGTTTTATTTTTTCCTGAGAAGCAGTGGGACCAAATTATCATCAGGTACAAAGTACCATTGGTAGCCTAAAACTTCTGAAGGATGGTCTTTATCATCAAGTTCTCCCTTCCATTGGCCTGTAGAGTTTTCCTTTTTAACTGTATACAAGAGGAAGTGGTTGTTTTTCCCATTTTCCGGGAACCATTCTTCCCATGGGATTTCATTAAACATATTACTTGGGGGTATTGCACTTATTGTATAGCCAACCTTGGAAGACTTTGTTATTTTCCAAATGTGGTTTTCGTATGGGTCTTTATCCCAATTTTCATAAGGTTCTATGAAAATTTTAAAAAAGTCTATTCCCATATATTCACAAACAAAATCGACCTTTGCTTCTTTAAGTTTCTTTTCAATTTTTTTTTGCAATTCAGTCATTATAATCAACTCCTTTACTATCTTTGTTAACTTAATCTAATTAATTTAATTTAATTTAATTTAATATTTTTACAATAAAACTATATTATATATTTATATTCTGTAATAATACTGTTATTTTTATCTATTTTACTTAAATATATTACTAAATTAAAGCTATTAAACTTATTTAATATTTGCATTATAATACTTAAATGTCAAAATAAATAATTTTTTACCATAATTTTAATTTTATATAACAATATAAGGAGTTCTTATGGATAGAATAAGAGTAGGGTTTGTAGGGGCTGGCTTTATTGGTCCAGTTCATATTGAAAGCGTAAGAAGACTTGGTTATCCAGAAATTTTAGCTGTAGCTGAAATTAATCAAGAGACAGCCAATTTAGCAGCTAGACAGTTAAATATACCTAAAGCATATGGAAACTGGCAAGATTTAGTTAATGACCCTGAAATTGATGTTGTGCATGTTACATGTTCTAATAATCTTCATTATCCTGTATCAAAAGCATGCCTTGAGGCAAGAAAACATGTAATTTGTGAAAAACCGCTCTCTATGGACTTAAAAGAAGCAAGACACTTAGTAGAACTAGCAAAAAAAGCAAATGTTGTTAATGCAACAACATTTAATATGGGTTTTTATCCAATGGTTCAAGAAGCTAAGGAAATAGTTAAGAAAGGAGATCTAGGAAAAATTAATCTTGTATTTGGCAGATATATGCAGGACTGGCTTTCAAGAGACAGTGATTACAACTGGAGAGTTGAAGCAAAGTATCAGGGAAGCTCAAGGGTACTATCAGATATAGCTTCTCATTGGATGCAGATGGTTCAAATGATTTTAGGCAAAAAAATAATTTCAGTTTTTGGAGATATTACTACTTTCATTCCAATAAGAAAAAAGCCTACAATAAGAATTACAACTTTTGAGGAAAGAGAATTAAAACCTGGCGAGTATGAAGAAATAAGGGTGGATACAGAAGATCATGCAACAGTTATGTTTAAATTTGAAGATAACATTAAAGGTGTTTTAATGGCTGCACAAGTTTGTCCAGGAAGAAAACAACGAATTGAATGGGAAATTATTGGCTTAGATAAAAGCATTTCATGGCATGGAGAAGAGCCAAATAAATTATGGATTGGTAATAGATCCAAACCTAATGAAATATTGTTTAAAGACCCAAATCTTATGAGCCAAAACTCTAGAAAGTACAGTGCATTTTCAGGCGGGCTTACTGAAGGTTATGGAGATTCATGGAAAAACATTATGTCTAGAATTTATGAATATATTAAAAATGATGGAGCAGATAAGGGTATTGTTCCTGACTTTCCAACTTTTGAAGAAGGGTATAAAATTATGGTAATAATTGATGCTATACTCGAAAGCGTTAATAAAAACAAATGGGTTGATATAAATTGGAAGTTACATCTTCAGTAAATAAATTTTCAAATTCAGTTAGTCCAGCTAGATTGGCAAATTCAGCGATTTTTTCAGCAAATTCGGAAAATATGTATCTATATATAAATATACCTTTTAAAAAATATACCTTTATAATGTATCTCTATAAATATACTTTTATCTTTTCTTATTTTTTATTTTGAAGATAATTTATCATATCATCTGCAACAAGCGGGATAACATCTCCAATCATATGGGGCATTAAATTATCCATAACTCTTGGCATTAGCTCTGGCATCTGTTCAAGCATATAATCAGGCATTGGTATTTTATCTGATATGATTTTTAGCATAGTACCCATTACTTTTGGCATCATCTTGGGTAAAAGTATTGGAAATAAAACTGGGAAAAGAGGTTTCATCATTTTAAGCGCGCCTGGAATTTTTCCCATGAGCTTCATCATTGAGCCCATTTTTAAAGGCATTGCTGAAATCAGCTGAGGCCACATACTTTTCATTACGGATGCAAAGCCTTCTGGGCTCATAAGAGAAATCATGGCTTCAAAAACAGCCCATTGTCGCTGAACTTCAGGGTTTGGCTCAGGAAAATCATAGCCTAGAGCTTTGGATGCAAATCTTGCTAAATCAACTATTTCTAAATTTATATTCTTTTTTTCCTTTGTTACCCTAAATTGAAATTCACAGCATGGGCAAAGTGATAATACTTTTTCAGCTCCGCATTCTACTGCTTCATCTAGCCTAATTTTTCCTACTTCTGCTGCTACTGGAGGTTCTTTAATTAAAGTTAGGACGCTACCGCAACAGTGAGCATTTTCTTTATTATTTTCCATTTCAATTAAATTAACATTTGGAATAGCTTTTATAATTTCCCTTGGTGGATCATAAACACCAGAGGCTCGTCCAATATGGCAGGAATCATGCCAAGTAACATTGATTTTTTCTTTAAGTTCTGCTTTTTGAGGGAAATGGAATTCTTTATTTCTAATTTTTTCTGCAATAACTTCACTATAATGTTTTGCCTTAATATTATATTCAAGCCCCAATTTTTTTGCCCATTGGACATAAACAGTTCTCCACATCATATCACAGGCAGGACAAGATGCTATTACAGTTGAAGCACCTCTGCTTTTTACTGCTTCTATATTGTTTTTCATTGTATTTATAAAATCATCCCATTTTCCTGCTACTAGCATTGGTATGCCGCAGCAATTCTCTTCTGTTCCTAAATAATCAAAATCAACTCCAGCGCTGTCAAGCAGTCTTACTGTTGCCATTGCTATATCATTTTCAACATAGCTTGCAGTACACCCAGCAAAATATATGGTATCTTTTTTAATATTTGGATTATAATGTTTTTCCTTTAAATCTTGAGGAAACCATTTATCTCTATTTTCTCTGTATCCAGCCCAAATGTCTCCATTTCTATTTAATGCTGCAGCCATCATTTCAAAAGGAGGAATTGTCATTTTATACTCATCATGAATTAAACGCCCTCTCATTTTCATCCATGATGGTTCTATTGGAAGGTTTACAGAGCATTTAAGATTGCAAAGTTCACAGGTTGTACATGCTAAAAAGGAGTCCACCATTTTTTGCGACCATTTTTCTTTACCTTCTAAATATAACCTTAGCCAATACCACCTGCCTCGTGGGCTTTGGCTTTCCCAGCCTCTTCCATAAAATTGGTCGCACTCTGGGACACAATACCCGCACTGAGAACAGCAGTATGCATACCATGCAACGTCAGCGGGAATGTCTTTTATGTCTTTTTTATCAAATCGTTGCCCAATATTTGTTATAACCCTATTGGCAATTGGCTTAATTAAGGGTTCTAAGGTTTCAGCAGTTTTCATTAATAAATTTACTCTGCCAAGTCCAAAAACTTTATTTGGATTTAAAATGTTAAATGGGTCAACTTCATTTTTAAAATTTAGCAATTTCTGGAGTCTTTCCTTACCCAAAACCATCTGAGCTTTATTTGCAAAATACAATCCGGTTGAGTAAGGTCTGCCGTTATTTTTTTGTGCTATTTTTAAAATTGTAAGAGTTAATGCAAACACAAAGTTATAACTAAATTTTCTTTCATCACTGGGTATAAAGCCAAGTATTACAACTTCAGACTTGCCACTTTGGTCTCTTTTTATAACCATGCCTTCTTTAATAATTGGCTGCTTTACCTTTGTTATGATTTCTGTAAGGGTATCTCCTAACTTATTAAGAGGTATGATAAATTCAGAAGGAACCATGCTAGGTCCAAGCCTTTTTACTACCATAGTATTAAAGCGGTTTTCCCATTCGTGTTGAGCTATATTACTGCTAAGTAGAGTTGAATTTGTTTCATTTAGAATACTTTCAAGGCCATCTTTAACTTGACTGCTGCTTTTTTTAGGAAAAGCTAGAGTGGAAATATAGCTTTCTGGTAAAATTATTTCATCTGTTAAAGTACTTTTATTGTCGATTTTATTGTCTGAATTAAAATGAACATGTTCTTTTGGTGGAGTTTGATTTTTTAACTCAGCCATTTTTGGGTTAATAAAAAGAACAGACCAAATTGGAATTTTAAAATCAATAATTAGACTTAAGAACTTTTGTAAATTATAAACATCAGGTGTTGAAACTGCTAAAATCTCTAATTCTTCAAATGGCATAACTTTAAAAGTTATTTCACTTATAAAACCTGTAATTCCTTCGGCTTCTGAAATTAAATCTAAATTTTCTTTTTCAAATTTTTCTACATTGCCATTTGGCAAAACAATTTTTATACTTTCAACATTTTCTTTAAAAAATCCAAATTCATATGACCCAATACCTGCACCACCTTGAGCAAACCAACCACCAACTGTAGAGCCAGGATAGCTTGAAGGGTAAAGCCTTAAAGCTAGTCCATGTTTTTTTAACTCTTTATCTAATTTTTCCCAAATTATTCCTGGTTGAACAGTTACAGTATTATTTTGTTTATTAATATTAATAATTTTATTCATCCTAAAAAAATCAACTATAATACTTCTTTTTAATGGTAGTACACCACCATACCCAGATGTTGCTTTTCCTCTAGGGACTAGTGCAATTTTATTTTCAGATGCCCATTTAGTTAAAAATATAAGTTCTTCTTCAGAAATAGGCTGGACAACTGCTTCGGCTACTTTGCTGCCTAATAATGGTTTAATAATGCTGGGAATTGAAGCAATGTCATGACTGTAGATTTTTCTTTCGGTTAGTTCAAAGGAGATTCTATCGTTAAATTCCTTTATAAGTTCCAATTTAGCGTTTTTTTTCATTAAAATTAACCCTCCAGTAGTTTTTTTAAATTATAATAATTTTTTTTATTAAATTCTTAGATCTTAGATATTAGATCTTAGATTAAACATATATTAGATATTTAGGAAAAATATTGAGTCTATAAACATATAAATATATATCAATATTTTTATATATTGTAATTTTAAATTTTATAAATTTTTTGTCAAGTTTTTTATAAATAAATGTTATTTATAAACAAAATTTTCGTTTTAAATTTTATTATCATCATCATTATTATTATTGTTGTTGTTGTTAATTTTTTATTTAAAGCTAGGATATTTTATTTTTCGTTTTAGGTTAATTATGTCTATTCGTTTTCTTTAATTTAGTTGTATTGCTTAAAATTTTTAAAACAATTTATATAGAATAAAGAAATATAAAATAAGGAATAAATATAGGGGAAAAAAATAAAAACAAAAAAGAATGATATAAGAAATAATATAAAAATAAAAAAGGGCTTTATAATATAT
>Ga0185342_1001307_pt1 | contig 10423 bp, 6 predicted proteins | sample ConPoolayeEmetaG_FD_128045 | JGI IMG/M metagenome (GOLD analysis project Ga0185342, IMG submission 128045) | Hot spring microbial mat communities from California, USA to study Microbial Dark Matter (Phase II) - Cone Pool mat layer E metaG... ...
CCATTGTGATTCCCGGGGACCACATCCCATTGCCGAGAAAATATTCGGAGGCGCCAGTCGGCATATATATAAAAGGTAAAAGGGAAATGCCAAAGTGATAACGGTCTATGTTTAATAAGCGGATTTTCATTTCAAGACGGAGGTCGCCTAATTTTGCCTTATTGACTTCCTTTACGCGGTCTTCCGCTGGAATATATGGGTCATAGAAGGTTTGCCAAAGGAATATAGGCATATTGACGCCCATTTGCATCCAATCCGTCCATGCAATCGCTGCCTGGATATTTGCAGTAAGAAGGTCATCGACCACACCAGAACGCCGCTTTCCTTGTGTTGCAAATTCAAGAGGTTCATAGGCATAATCGAAAACAGTTCCAATATTAAAACTCCATTGTGGCATCGTTCCAGCTTGCTGGATGCTGAAATATCTTCCTCCGTCTGTTGCTGGATCGAAAGTAATTACATCAGCATTTTGTTTCTTTGCATATAAAGGTGGAGAAAAAACATAAAAAATGAAACTAACGGCAAGAAATAAAAGGAATTTTATAAATTGATGCATGCCCTATCCTCGCGGCGCCACAACAATACTTCGATTTTATTGACTATTTTATGTAAGTCAATGAATTCATATATGTTTTTAAATCTAACTCAAATTTGTCTTATGTTTTAGTTTCCTTCGTCTGATATATTTTTAGTTTCCTCCGTCTGAAAATTTTTCCAAAATTTTCCTCCGTCTGCGGATTGCTCTGCGGATTGCTCCGTCTGCGAATTGTGGCCCCTACCTCAAAATTTCTCCTCCGTCTGACAATTCGAGACAATTCTCCTCCGTCTGAAAAATTCGAAAATCAAATCTTTTCTTTTTTCAATAGGTTAATAAAGGTGCGAGTCTCGGATGCAACCACCGATGAAAGTCCAAGCAACGCAATAAGATTCGGTACGGCCATTAAACCATTCATAACATCAGCAATATTCCAAACGACTTCCAATTCAAGCATAGTACCTATCATGACAGCAGTGCACCACAAATATCTATAGGGTTTTATAATCCTTTCACCCAAAAGGTATTCAATGCACTTTTCACCATAATACCCCCACCCAAGGATTGTAGAATAAGCGAAAAAAACGATACCGAGGCTTACAATGATATTGCCAATATTGTGGCCCAATCCTGTACCGTATGCCTCTGATGTAAGGGCTACTCCAGTTAAACCACTGTTCCAAACTCCACTTGTAATGATAACTAACCCAGTGAAGCTGCACACTATTATCGTATCTATAAATGTACCCGTCATTGAAACAAGCGCCTGTCTGCCTGGCACATCTGTAATTGCGGCTGCCGCAGCAATAGGCGCTGATCCAAGACCTGATTCGTTTGAAAACAATCCACGCGATACGCCTTTTTGAACAATTGTTTTCACAGTAGCACCAGCAAAGCCACCTACAGCCGCCAGTGGAGTAAAGGCATAATGAAAAATCATTCCGATTGCCGAAGGAATGGCCTTATAATTTATAATTAAAACAATAATTGAAGCGGCTATATAAAAAACTGCCATAACGGGAACGATTATTCCTGATGCCTTCCCTATACTTTTTATGCCGCCTAAAATTACAATGGCCGTAAGAATTGTGAGTGCAATTCCAGTCGTTAAATTTTCGACACCAAAAGTCGATTTCATAGCATGAGCTATAGAATTAGACTGAACCATATTCCCTATGCCAAATGCCGCACATGAGCCAAAAATTGCAAATGCAACACCTAGCCATCTAACTTTTAATCCACGTTCGAGGACATACATTGGACCGCCTGCCATTTCACCGTTTTTATCTACAATACGGTATTTGATTGCTAAGATGGCTTCGGCATATTTGGTGGCCATACCAAAAAGCGCTGTAACCCACATCCAGAAAAGAGCGCCGGGACCGCCAACTGATATTGCCGTGGCGACACCTGCGATATTGCCAGTACCAATAGTGGCAGCAAGGGCTGTCATCAAGGCTTTAAAATGAGATATATCACCCTTGAAACCTACCTGCTGACGACGGGGTAAAAAGGCAATTTTAAGTGCAGGAATCAGAAACCTAAACTGTATAAAACCAAGACGGAATGTAAGGAAAACACCTGTTCCAACTAATAAAACAATAAGTGGCGCCCCCCATACAATACCGCTTAACTTCGCAGTCAATTCAACTAAGCTCAATGAGGCCTCCTTTGAATAATTTTTGCGTGTTTAAACATTCTATTTGTATTTCTATTCGGTTAAAAATGCAATAAGATCACTCTTACTTTGTCCTCACACAGATGGACCAGACGGACGCATACAGACGGACGAAAATCATTCAGACGGACGAAGATCATTTTTGCAGATTTTTCCATCTTTCATTCTTCTCATTCCCTATACAGATTTCCAGCTTTAATAAATCAATTTTGAGTTAGTTTGGGCGCACTACGGCCTAGAGCAAATTTTGCTCAGAGAATCGGCGGGAACACAAAATCTAGCTTGGTAATACCAACGCAGTCTGTCTTGCCAACCGCTTTTCCCTCAATACAACTTTAAGCTCTCTATACTTCGCCACCACCCAATCAGGATTCCCTATGAAATAGGTGTGTGATATGTTCAAATCCTCAGGATGCATAATCAATGCCTCCACCATCCCACGATAAACCCTTTGCCTTTCTTTGTCCGTTGTTCCGAGAGCAAGATATGAAGGAGAAGGCATTACTAAAGGATCGGCTTTGCCATATGCATAATACATATACGACGACCATCTGTTCTGCCGCGGATGTTTGACCTTCCCAACACGCACTTGATTTAAATCAACGTAAACCTTTGCCCTCAACATATGCTCATCCGATTCAATTCGAGGTGACTTGAATCTATCCATCACAACCTGCCCCCTTCGACTTAACTCCTTGTTTATCCGCTTCGCAAACTGACAATTCACCACCCTGAAAAAAGCAGAAAATTCCACCCTTGTCCTTAAACAACCTATCAAATGAGGATGATTGTCCATAAAATTGTACGAATAAAATACAACTCCATACTTGTCCTTATACCTCAGCAAAAGTTCATAATATATTCTCTTCGCCCAATCCCATCGTAATAACCAATCCCTGTTATGGCACTGCCATGTAACATGAAAATACGAACCATCTTCTATAATCTGATATCGAGGAAGATATGGCATAGTCGCTTAATTTTATAATAGCAAAAATTATGCCGTATAAAATTTAAATACCCCGAAAATATAGCCAGTTGAATTTATTCAAAAAATGCCCATAATCCCGAAAAATAATCCTCAGACGGACGAAATACATTGCATCATTTTCATTCACATTGTCCAAATCTCGTCCATCTGTCTAAATACCCAAAGAGACCTGAATGAGAGCCCAAATCTCGTCCGTCTGATTAACAACATCGATTTTTAAAAACAAGGTCGGAGGTTAAATTTTAAGGACCTGGTCATGCGATAAATAGGATTTTTTCGTCCGTCTGATAAACAACACTGATTTCCTTCGCTTTAACTTTTTAATACGCATTACATCAAAGGCAAGCACTAAAAATACTCATGCCAGGCCTTACAAACTAAGTCTTTGAAATTCTTGCGAAGAATTGACTCGGCAAAGCGTTTGGCAAGTTGAATATTGGTGATGAGGGGAATACCAAAATCAGCCGCTGTTCGACGAATCAGATATCCATTTGTAAGTTCCTCCGTCTGATAGTTCTTTGGAATATTTATTACTAGATCTACCGAACCAGACTTCATTATCGAAATAGCATTACTAATTTTTCCCTTACATGATAAATCTACTCCGTCTGACAAATTTGCGTCTGACAAATTTGCTCCGTCTGACGGATTGCCCTCATTTACATTTATATTTCGTCCGTCTTGACGTCCGTCTTGCAGGAACCAGGCAACTTCCTCCGTCTTGACATCGGGGGTGTTGAAACCATGGATGCCATGCAGGGGCCAGGCAACTTCGTCCGTCTTAATTCCATGGGTGCGCAAAAATTGTGCAGTGCCGCGTGTTGCATAAAACTTAACTCCTTTTTCTGCCAAGGCTATAGCGCAAGGCAGAAAATCCACCTTGCTCTCCATCGGCCCTGCAGAGAGCAAAATACTTTTTATGGGAAACTTGAATCCAACCGCAGCCAGCGCCTTTAGAAACGCCTCCTCAAAATCGTCGCCCAAACACCCAACTTCTCCTGTGGATGACATCTCAACGGACAAGGTTGGATCAGCTCCCTTGAGTCTAATAAAAGAAAATTGAGGCGCCTTTACACCAACATACTCCATATTAAATGGCTTAAGTTTAATTTCGGGCACCGGCCAATTGGTCATAACCTTTGCCGAAATATCCATCAAGTTCGTCTTGCACACCTTTGAAACAAACGGCAAGCTCCTCGAAGCACGCAGATTACACTCAATCACGCTCACATCGTTGTCTTTCGCCAAAAATTGTATATTAAACGGGCCATTTATCGAAAGCGCCTGCGTGATGCACGCAGAAATCCTCTTTATCTGCCTGATCGTCTCCAAATATGTCCTCTGTGGCGGGACTACTATCGTCGCATCGCCAGAGTGGACGCCTGCGTTTTCAACATGCTCAGATATTACATATGCGATAAGGCTTCCATCTTTAGCAACACCATCGAGCTCTATCTCTTTTGCCCCTAATATAAACTTGCTTATTACAACAGGATGTTCACGAGAGACCTGAGCCGCCTTTTTCAAGAATTTTTTCAAGTCGTTGTCATTCATCGCAACAGCCATTGCGGCGCCTGAAAGGACATAAGATGGCCTGACCAGCACAGGATAGCCTACAGTATGAGCAAAAGAGACTGCATCTTCTATCGAGGTGAGCTCTTTCCATTTCGGCTGTGATATACCCAACTTGTCCAACAGCTTTGAAAACTTGTGCCGGTCTTCCGCACAATCTATAGAATCTGCCTTTGTGCCAAGTATTCTAACACCTGCCCTGGCAAGAGGCACAGCAAGGTTATTAGGGATTTGACCGCCAACGGAGAGAATGACGCCGAGCGGTTTTTCTCTCTCATATATTTCCAATATTGTTTCAAATGTTATCTCCTCAAAATAAAGCCTGTCACATTCATCAAAATCAGTCGATACAGTTTCGGGATTGCAGTTGACCATGATGGTTGAAAAACCAAGCTTGCGAAGGGCTTTCACAGTATTAACGCAGCACCAATCAAATTCAACTGAACTTCCGATGCGATATGCCCCGGAACCCAGCACCAAAACTGCATTTTTAGAACCCATTTCAACATCGTCTTCGACGCCGTTGTATGTGCAATACAAATAATTTGTTTTCGCAGGATATTCCGCAGCCAGTGTATCTATCTGCTTTATAGACGGCCTAATATTAAATGCCTTACGCAATTCACGAACAAAGGCTTCGTCTGTCCCCGTTAATAGAGCAATCTGCTTATCTGAAAAACCAAACCTCTTTGCAGAAAGCAAAAGTTCCTGGAGATCATTAGAATAATCTCCAACCTTTTCAATCTCCCTTTTTGCTGACAAAAACATATGGCCGGCGGATTGAAGGGCTCTTTCAACTGATATGATATTTGCAATCTTCCCCAAAAACCACTGGTCGATATGCGAGAGTTCATGTATCCTCTCAATGGACATTCCTTCCTTCAAGGCCTTGTATATTGCAAAGATGCGTTCATCAGTCGGTTCCTTTATCTCCTCCTCGATATTTTCAAAAACAATTTTCATATCGTCCGAAAGCCCGCAGACTCCGATGTCCAACATACGCAATCCTTTTTGAAGTGCCTCTTCAAATGTCCTGCCGATGGCCATGACCTCGCCAACTGATTTCATGCCAGAATCTATCTTCTTTGACACTCTTCTAAATTTTTTCAAATCCCATCTTGGAATCTTTACAACAATGTAATCAAGCGCCGGTTCATAACATGCCTTTGTTATGCCGGTAACGGCATTGTCAATCTCGATCAGGGATTTTCCAAGCGCAATTTTAGCGGCTACAAAAGCGAGGGGATAGCCCGTTGCCTTTGATGCAAGAGCGGAACTTCTGGAAAGCCTTGCGTTAACTTCAATCACGCGATAATCATCTGATCTTGGATGAAGGGCAAATTGTATATTGCATTCACCGATTATGCCAAGATGCCTTACCGTGCGTATGGCAATTTCACGCAAACGATGATATTCGATGTTCGTAAGGGTTTGCGACGGTGCAACTACTATGCTTTCCCCTGTGTGTATTCCAAGGGGATCAAAATTCTCCATGTTGCAGACAGTGATACAGTTGTCATAGACATCACGCACCACTTCGTATTCTACCTCTTTCCATCCGCTCAAAAACTCCTCTACCAAAACTTGGTTTGTATATGAAAGGGCGGCAGAAACACGCTTCACCAAATCTTCCTCACATGCGCAAAGCCCCGAACCCAACCCGCCAAGTGCGTAAGCTATGCGAATCATCACGGGATAACCAATCTTTTCAGCGGCCCTTTTTGCCTCATCAACAGAAAAGACTGCAAAACCCTTAGGGGTTGGGACATCTATCTCCATCAATTTTTCAACGAATAATTTGCGGTCTTCTGTATCTTCAATTGTCTTTATAGGCGTTCCCAAAACATCAACGTCATATTTATCTAAAATTCCCAACCTTGCTAATGCAACGCCGCAGTTCAGCGCAGTCTGGCCTCCGAACGAAAGAAGTATTCCATCGGGTCGCTCTTTCCTTATAACCTCTTCAACAAAATCGACTGTAACTGGCAAAAAATAGACGCTGTCTGCGAATCCTTCGGATGTCTGAATTGTGGCAATATTGGGATTTACAAGAACAACAGAAATGCCCTCTTCTCTGATGGCTTTTATTGCTTGACTTCCTGAATAATCGAATTCACCCGCCTCGCCTATCTTCAAGGCGCCAGAGCCAAGGACCAAAACTTTTTTCAAATGATCCATCGTATACATTGTCGGCTACCTTAGCATTCCAATAAATTCATCAAACAAAAAACCTGTATCCACTGGACCCGGCATTGCTTCTGGATGAAATTGCACACCCATAAAAGGTAAACTTACGTGTCTTATCCCTTCATTTGTATTGTCGTTTAAATTCTCAAACCATGTCTCCCATCCATCAGGCAGTGTCTGGCTGTCAACTGCATAGCCGTGATTCTGTGATGTTATAAAACATCTTCTGCTTCCCTTCATAACACAGGGCACATTCTGGCCCCTATGACCATATTTCAATTTAAAAGTAGAGGCGCCAGCCGCCAGTCCCAATATTTGATTGCCTAAGCATATACCGAAGGCCGGTATTCCCATTTCGATTGCTTTTTTCGCCGTCTTGATTGTTGCAGTGCAGTCATGGGGATCACCAGGGCCATTCGAAAAAAGGATGCCATTTATATCAAGAGAGGTCGCATCAAAATCCCATGGTACTCTTAAGACCTTCAGACCGCGGTTTAAAAGACTGCGTATAATTGTATTCTTGCAGCCGCAGTCAACGACTGCGACTCTTTTTTTGCCAGAACCGTATTCTTTTATTTCCAAAGTCGAAACATCCAAAACAGCACATCGAAAAGGCATATCAAGCCTTGTGTCGTGCGGAGTACTTGTGATCTTTCCAGCCATCGTTCCATTTATGCGAAGCCTCTTTGTAAGGGCCCTTGTATCCACCCCTTCTATGCCCGGTATTCCCTGCTCTTTTAAAAGGTTGGAAAGACCGCGCCTGGCTGTCCAATGATGGTGATAATCTGAATATTCCGAAACAATGAGACCTGATATGTGTATCTTGGCAGATTCATAATTGTGGGAAAGCTCCTGTTCGAAGTTGTCTGGAACTCCATAATTTCCAATGAGGGGATATGTCAGGACAAGTATCTGACCCTTATACGAAGGATCGGTAAAAGATTCAGGATAACCAACCATCCCTGTATTGAAAACAACTTCACCTGTAACACCTTCTATATCAGCGCCGAAGGAAAAACCGCCAAATACGCTGCCATCCTCTAAGACGAGGTAAAGCGGCTTTCTCATTTGACGGCTTTTAAAAGTCATTTTAAAATTGCGCTCCTTTTACAGTAAGATAGGCCGACCAGTCAAGAAGAGACTCCAAAAGACGTGCCGAGCGATTTTGCAGCGACAACCAGCGGATGATCGGGCGTCACAAGCCGCAGACCAGAAGCGGCCTCCTCAAGATCGACTGCAGCAATTTCGGTCCCTCTAAGGGCGACCATTTTGCCGAACATTCCCTTCTCTCCCAGCCTCACCGCTGCCACCCCGTATCTTGTAGCCAGTATGCGGTCGAAAAAAGTGGGCGTGCCACCTCTCTGGAGATGCCCCAAAACCGTCACGCGCGCCTCATGGCTTGTTTTCTTACTTATGTATTCTGCCACCCTCTCGCCTATGCCGCCAAGGCGCACGGGATCAGGGCTGTCCTTGACATACTGCTTGACGGTATATCCTTCTTTTACAGGCCTTGCCCCCTCTGCCGCAACAATTATGCTGAAACGTTTACCCTTTTTTGATCGCCGGTTGATGGCCTCAACCACTGCATCAAAATCAAACTTGTTTGAGGTGCCAAGTATCGTACCGCCAAGAGGGAGGATATTAGAGACATCATTAAATGTGAGTTCCCGTGATTTGCCTTCTATGAGGCCTTCGAAACCATCTTGGATACCCACTACCTCCCAGTTGTAATCGGTTATGGCCGTCTTCGTAATGGCTCGTATAGCGGCATTTAGACCGGGGCAGTCGCCTCCTCCCGTCATTATCCCTATCCTCCGTATTTTCATCTTTCCTCCCTTGATTTTCCTTATTGCATTGTTATGACATGCAGATCAATCCGAAAATAAAAAAGGCCCCGGGAAAATCCGGGGCCTTTTGAATTAAAACCTGATTTACTTCGTTGTCGGAGCCGGCTCCACATTTGTAACTACCCTTTTCAAAAGCTGTGGATCATATGTAGAGTAAATCGTAATCTGCGATTTTTCTTTGCCGATTACATTATGTTTCCATGAGTTGTAATTGCGAGCAGGCATTTTCACTTCCTTATTATCCTTGATTACTGTAATTGTCCCGCCCTCGGCATCGCTGTATGAATTAAATGTTACCACTTCCTTTAAAAGATCGCCTGATTTAAACTTTTCTGTAACTGTAGCCGTTGTTTCCTTCCCTGTCGGCGTGGTAGTTACAGTCTCTTTGACTGTCTCCGTGCCGGCCTTTGTCTTGATTGTCGCCTTCTCAGTCTCAGTTACACCGGGTTTTGTTACCGATATCTTTTCTTTTTCCTTGAGGGTCTGGGCATAGACTGATCCAGCAAGACATACGGCAACTAGCCCTACTACTACTGCTGTGAATTTTTTCATAACCTCCCTCCTTTATAAGGTTAAATTGGCGCATATATATCACGTCCTAAAATCTTTGCAATAACATAGCTATTTATTTCTTATTTAATTTCATAATCAATTGATTTATTTATATATTCAAGCTACCAGATTAAAGATAGGTTGCTCCGTGATAAAGGGGGTGCTTTTGGCTCGTTATCTATATATATTGGCATGGGCTGCTTCAATAATAGTGATTTTTTTCGCCTTTGCCTTTTTGGTCGGCAATTTTATATTTTCCGCACCTGCCTACCACGGCCCAATCTCCGACCACTTCGATGGGAGGCATTTTTACAATCAAACACCGCTGGAGCACAAAAGACTTGGCAAATTTTTCAAATGGATAGCCACACGAAAACGTGGAAACTGGCAGTCATTTATCAATACGCCATATGGACATCCCCCTCCAAAAAAAATCGATAACGGGAAAATTCACGTTACATTCATAAATCATTCTACAGTGCTAATACAAATGGAGGGGCTAAATATTTTAACCGACCCAGTTTGGTCATATAAAATCGGCCCTCTATCATGGCTTGGATTGGCAAGACATATACCTCCAGGCATAAATATCGATGACCTTCCACCAATTGATATTATTCTCTTAAGCCACAATCACTACGATCATCTTGATATTCCCACTTTGCGAATTCTTACGCAAAGAAATAAGGCGCAGATCTACACTGCACTGGGGAACTCTGCCCTTCTAATGAAAAATAAAATCGGACCGTCGAGAGAAATGGATTGGTGGGAAGAGGCAAAACTTGAAAACGGCATTTCAATTACGCTCGTCCCTTCTAAACATTTTTCTGGCCGAAGCATGTTTGATCACAACAAAATGCTCTGGGGCGGATTTGTGATAAAGGGAGGTTCAGGTATTGTATACTTTGCAGGCGACACGGGCAAAGGCCCACATTTTGAGCAAATAAAAGACAAATTCGGCGAACCGAGGTTGGCAATTTTACCTATTGGCTCATATCTGCCGCTGTGGTTTATGAATCCAATGCATCTTTCACCAGAAGAGGCGCTTGAAACACACAAAC
>Ga0185342_1001308_pt1 | contig 10413 bp, 8 predicted proteins | sample ConPoolayeEmetaG_FD_128045 | JGI IMG/M metagenome (GOLD analysis project Ga0185342, IMG submission 128045) | Hot spring microbial mat communities from California, USA to study Microbial Dark Matter (Phase II) - Cone Pool mat layer E metaG... ...
CGCCGCTTGATCTCCCGCAGCGGGTGATCCGCCGGAATCAGATCCTCAACGTTGAAGGTGTGAAAAACCTCGCCCTGAGAATCCACTCGACCGCGCATCCGCCATCCTCCGTGATAAAACCCATGAAATATACGCGATGCCAAAGTGTCAGGGCGAGTTTCTTAGTGACCTGCTAGGTCGGAGAATCAGGTTCGACGCCGTCTGCGCACCGAGTGACTTCATGACGCCTTTGGGTCAACATGGCGGCCTTGTGACCCCTGCCCGGTATCGGCCGGCCTTCACGCTGGTCGAGCTGGTGCTCGGTATCGTCATCACCAGCATCCTGCTGGGCGCCCTCAGCTCGGCCCTGCTGCTGGCCAGCCATGCACTGCCCGGGCAAAACAAAACCACCGACCGCACGGCCGAAGCTGGCCGCGTCCTGGATGACATCGCGAGCGAGCTTCAGTACGCGGTGCAGATCGTCGAACGTAGCGGCCGCGCGATCACCTTCACAGTGCCGGACCGCAACGGCGACGGCTCCCCCGAACGTATCCGCTATGCCTGGTCGGGCACCGCGGGCGATCCGCTGACTCGTCAATACAACGCCGGTTCCGCCTACGCCGTCCTCCCCGCCGTCCACCAGTTCAGCCTGGGATATGACTTGCAGAGCAACACCGAAACATGCCCTGGTCCACCGGTCGAAAGTGAAGAGGCGATCGTCAGTTACTGGATGACTGCGGTGTCGCGCAAGGACTACGACGTCACCGCCAGCAAGTGGATCGGCCAGTATTTCACCCCGGCTTCGCTCCGGTTTCCGGTAGCGTCGCTTGCGACCTGGCGACTGACGCGGGTCCTTTTCCTCGCCAAGAAGGACGGCCCTACGGACGGGCAAGTGCTGGTCCAGATCCGCACGCCCAACTCCGACGGAACGCCCACATCAACCGTCCTGGAGGAGCGCACGCTTTACGAGAACACGCTCACCGACAGCTATGCCTGGGTCGAGTTCCCGTTTGATAACGTGACCGGCCTCGGACCGTCCGACGGGCTGTGCCTGGTCCTGCGCTGGGGCAGCGGCGGCGCGAACGTGTCGAGAATCCGCTATGAAGACGCAGCCGGTTCAGGCCGCCTCATAACCAGCGACGCAGGTCAAAGCTGGTCGTACTCCTCAAGCAAGTCGATGTATTACTTCGCCTATGGCAAGGTAATCACGCCCGGGCCGGTCCAGACCGTGACGCGGCAGTACATTACCGGAGTCCGCATTTCGCTTCAGGCCGGTGCCGAGTCCGATGCCCGGCTGGACGTTGGAGCCCGGCTGGTCAACGCCCCGGAACTGCTGACTGCGGTCTGGGAAACGGAGCTTAGCAGCAATCCCACCACGCTCGACATGAACGGCGACGGCGTCGGCGACTGGGTACGCACCGATTGCCAGGCGTTCAATCCCGCCACGGTCACCGGCGGAATCTGGTACGCGGATACCACCCTGGCCAGCGTGCCCAATTGCGACTTCAATCAGTTGATCACGGCCGAGCTTCGGTTTCGCAATACCAGCGTGGCCGGCAACGGGGCCGTATTCAGCATCAATGCCGACTGGTCCGGTGGAACCTGCGCCACGCTGACGGCCCGATTGAAGCTGGAAGTCGGCGGCAGTCAGACCCTCACGCTTTACCACAAGCTCAGCAACGGCAGCGAGGCCGCCCTGGTCGCCGTTCCGGGCCTGTCGACCGATTTCGTCAAGCTCCGGCTGCTCATTTCGCCGAGTTCCAACTGGGTCAACGTGAAGGTCAACGCCGTGGACTGGGGCACGTACACCTACGCCACGCCGGCGGCGGCGGACAACAACCGCTTCGCCACCATCGGTGCCTCGAGCAGCACGGCCGAGTTTGATTACGTGCGGATTCGCGTGGGAGGCAGCTAGTGCTTCTGCGGTTTTTTAACCCGTTTCGAGCAGCACCCGTAGGGGCAGTAGCGGCCGACCTCCGGGTCGGTCGTCGAAGACTGACCCGGATCGGAGCCGCGCCAGTGATGGCGCGGCCAGGCCGGGCCATAACTGGCCGGGCCATGACTGGCCCGGCTCTGAGCACGGCGCGGACCCCCGCCGGTACGCGGCTGCGCGGAGCCTTTGCGGCACGAAGAGCTTTCAGCATGGTCGAACTGGTCATCTCGCTGGCGATCATCAGCGCCTTGCTGGTAGCATCGTTGAATACCGTCGCCGCCGCCCGCACTGGCGAGTACAAGATCGCACAGCGCGGCCGCGCCCTCCTGCTGGCTCAGGGCCTGATGGCTGAAATCCTCCGGCAGGCCTATGCCGATCCAGCGTACGGGCCCGGTTCATTTGGCATCGGCGCCGACGAGGTGACCGGCAACCGCAGCCTGTTTGACGATGTGGATGACTATCACGGCTGGACCGCCAGTCCGCCTCAGTACAAGAATGGGTCGGTCATTCCCGCCACCGCCGACTACGAGGAGCGCGTCACGGTCGCCTGGGTGAACCCCAGCAACCTGGAACAGACCTCGGGCAGCGAGACCGGGATTAAGCGCATTGAAGTGACAATCCGCTACCAGGGCCAGCCCGTGCTGACTCTGGTCGCATTCCGGACACAGGCGTGGCGGAGCCCTACGGAGCTGCGAGCGGGAAGCTGATGGCAGAAGATCGCCCAACCCGCGGGTTCATCGGACATGCTGCCGCCGTCGAAGCCGGGCCAGTCATGGCCCGGCCAATGGTGGCCCGGCCCGGCCGCGCCATTACTGGCGCGGCTCGGCTTTGGGTGGGCCGTGCGCAGCCGAATCGGCACTGGCACGGCCGACGTCCCGGCGGCGTGTACGTGCTCGTGCTCGGCGTCGCCCTCATGGTCACGATTATCGGCCTGTCAGCACTGCTGGCGGTGCGGGTGGAGCTGCGAGCGGTCAACAATACCGAGCAAACCGCCAAAGCCGACTTCTATGCTCAGTCCGCGATCGACCTGGCGATGTTCAAGCTGGCCGCCGACTCAAGCTGGCGAACCACGTATACGAACGATACCTGGGTCCCGCTGCCGACCAGCGGCAACGGCACGTGCAGCTTCAAGCTGGTCGATGAGCTGGATGGCAATCTGGCCAACGACCCAACCCAGCCGGTCCGGGTTTACGGCAAGGCCGCGATCGGCGAAGCGGTCCGCATCTACAGCGTACAGCTCGACCCGATCGTTTACCCCACGCTGCTGACCAACGGCGACATGGAGACTCCCAACCGGGGCTGGTTCGCGGTGCAGGCGACGCTGACCTACGACGCCAGCCAGGCCCACGGCGGAAGCAAGAGCCTCCAAATCAAGAACCGAAGCAGCCTGGCCGGCGGAGTCGCGCAAGACATCACCGCCAGCATAGAGAACGGCGCCACCTACAGCTTCGAGCTATGGGCCAAAATGGACAGCCGTTTGGGTGAAATCAAGCTGGAGATCGGCACGGTCGACTCGGCCAGCGGCACGCAGCGATTTGGCGGCAGTGCCGGCTGGGTGGGAACGAGCTGGACCAAGCTGACCAAGAGCATTACACCCTCCTGGAGCGGCACGCTTTCGTCGGCCGCCGTGTATGTCAGCTCTCGCTGGGTGACCACCGCTTTCCGAATCGACGATGCCGTGGTGGTCAAGCAGGTTAGCGGTGGCTCGCTGGTCCCGGTCGCCGGCAGTTGGCGCCGCGAGGTGCTTCCCTGATGCTATCAGGCCATGCACGAGCTGCCGACCTACCGACGTATCTTGCTGCTGACTGAGGGGCAACTGGGGGTATTCACGTCCAAAACTGCCGCCGTGCTGCTCCGCTACCGCCCGGACGACATCGTCGGCGTGCTCGACTCGGCTTTTGCGGGCCAGCCCCTGCCGGGCCTGATCCCTTGGGCGCCGCCGATACCCATTCTGCCCGGCCTGCCGGAGGCCCGGCCGCTGCGACCGGATGCATTGTTCATCGGAGTCGCTCCGGTCGGCGGAGCGTTGCCGCCGGAGATGCGGCGGCACGTGCTGGAAGCCTTGCACGCTGGGATCGATGTAGTTAGCGGGATGCACAGCTTTCTGAGCGACGATCCGGAACTTGCCGCGACTGCGACCGCGAGCGGAGCACGAATTCTGGACCTTCGCCGGCCGCCGACTCAACGGATCGTCGCTTCAGCCCGGGCCCTCACGACCCGCTGCCGACGGGTCCTGACCGTCGGGACAGACGCGAACGTCGGGAAGATGGTCACCGCGGTGGAATTGACGCGCGCAGCCCGGGAGCGCGGCCTGGATGCCCGCTTCGTCGCCACCGGGCAAACCGGGATCATGGTGAGCGGATGGGGTATCACCGTCGACGCCTGCGTGGCCGACTTTACCGCGGGTGCTGTGGAGGAGCTGGTTCTGGCCGTAGCCGAGAGCGACATCTGCTTCATCGAAGGCCAGGGAAGCATTGCCCACCCGGGGTTCTCACCGGTCACACTGGCCCTGATACACGGCGGATGCCCGCACGCGATGATCCTGGTTCACCAGCTTGGCCGCACCCATTACAAGGCCCCGCCACATGGGCCGCTGCCGCCGCTGGCAGAACTAATCGCGGCTTACGAGCAGGTGGCCAGCTTCCTGCATCCGGCTCGGGTGGTCGCGGTCGCGCTCAATTCGGTCGGCTACTCGGACGAGGAGGCCCGGGCCGAGGCATCGAGACTGGAGGAGGAACTTCGGCTGCCGGTGGCGGATCCCATCCGGGATGGCTGCCAGCGATTGCTTGAGGCCGTTCTTGGAGGGTAGGGAGTGCGGGCCCGGCGGCGCCGGGCGACCGGCTGGCCCCGGCGCGTCGACACTCCCAGCGCCCGTCGCGTGAGTTCAACGGCCCGCCAGGGCCACCAATTGCTTGAGGACCCCGCGTCGCGCGTACCGGAGGCGCTGAGCCTCGGCCCGGGCCTGGGGAGTGGAGTTGCGGTCGCCGGCGGTGGGGAAGAGGGACTCGTAGGAGAACAGGGCGAAGTCGCCGCCCCATTGCAGACACCGCTGCAACTGAGCTTGGGTCTGGTCCGGCCGCTGGTGCAGGTACAGGCCCAGGCCGGGCACCACCGGGCGGCTCCCGGCCAGCCGTTGATAAACGTTGATGTCGGCCTCGAACTGACTCAGCTCGGTCGTGTAGGCCATCGGCATGACCGCATCCAGCAATCCGCTGCGCAGCCAGGCCACACTGTTCTGCAAGTAGTCCTGGTATCCGACGTACGGGTTGCGCCACACCGCTGCCGTCAGGCTCGCATTGGGACGGTGACGGTCGAGGGCGGAGCGGATCTCCGCCACCAGGCGGGTCAACTGGTTGGCCCGCCAGTGATTCCAGGCCGTCGGATCGTCCTCTGGCTGCCGCCCGGTCTCACGCCGATATAGCGAGAGGGTGCGCGCGTCGCGGGGGTAGCTCAGCTTGGCCCGGGAATCGGCATCCCAGGCATATCGCACGTAATCCAGGTGGATGCCATCCACGTCGTACCGGGCGGCGATCTCCGCAACCACTGCGGCGATATGGCGTCGCACCTCCGGCAGGCAGGGATTGACGATCACATAGTCCTTGTTCAGCGGCTGGCGGCGCCCGCCCGCGTCGTACATGAACCACTCGGGATGGGCGTTGTAAATCTGGTCCGGCACAGGCGGCGGAGTGGTGCCCCTCCAGCCCGGCATCACGTTGCACCAGGCCTCGATCCGCAGCCCGCGGCGGTGGGCTTCCTGGACCGCGATCGCCAACGGGTCGAAGCCCGGGTCGCGGAAGCCGAACTCACGTGACCAGGGTTCGATCTGCGATGGATAAGCCACGGTCGCCTCTCCACGCACCTGCCACAAGACCGTATCACAGCCGATGGCCGCGCAGTTCTCGATGATAGTGCGAATGTCATCCGGGTTGTGGTAGTGATATCGCGCTACCCAAATGGCCCGCATCGGACGACGCAAAGGCAGAGGGGCCGCTCGTCCCGCGGGCCGACCGGGAACCAGCCCGGCCCGAGTGGGTGCTCGGCACCCAGGCAGCAGCAGTCCGGCCCCCCCGGCGGCCAGCGCTGCCAGCCCGAAAGAACACAGAATGGAAAACAGCGAACCAGGATGGAGCCAAAGCCGGTCGGCATCCTTCCGCGTTCTGCACCGTCGATCGGGTCCTTTCATGATCGCCGAAGTAGAAGCCAAGGCGCGCGGGTAGTCAAACGTGAAGCGGCGTGAAAGGCCCGGGCCGACCGCAAGCCCGCGGCTTCTCACCGCACCAGAACCCCGGTGGCCCAGGTGCTGGGATCGACGTTCCAGCCCAGCTCATCATCGACCGTCAGGTGCTGGGCCCCGCGTTGGAGGTCCTTGACCTTATAGAACAGTCCGATCCGCGGGTGTTCCGCGGGGTCCCACCCGTGCAGGCAGGTGGCCGGGAGCCACACTTCCAGGCTATAGCGGGTCCGCTCCACCTGGGCGGCAATTCTGGCCCGGGACAGATCCACCGGCGGCGGAGGCTGGCTGGCCCGGCTCATCCGATGCAATCCCACCACCGGCTGCCGCTGGTCGGGTCCGCCGCCCAGCGGAAGCAGGTAGAAAAAATGGCAGAAGCGTGTAGCCCGCCGGACGTCCCGGGCGTCGCGGGTGTCGATGCACAGCCGCAGCCCGTCGCCCTTCCACCACTGTTTGGGGTCGCAGCGGGGCCGGGCGGTCCGGTCGGGCACGTCGAACGCCGCCCGGAAGCCGTCCTCGTTCCAGGCCCAGTACACGTCTGCCAGCGGCTCCCGTTCCTCCAGTTCGATCAGCGGCGGGGCCAGGTACCTGGCCGACCACTTACCCACCTCGCCATCGACCGGCAAGGGCTGGCCCAGGTACCGGACCGGAAACTCGAAACTGAAGAACGCCCGGTAAGGCAGGGACTCCAGCATGCCATCCGACCTCCGCGTCGCCCGGCGGGGAGCTTGCTCTCACAGATTCCGGCGGATGAAATCGAGCTGCAACTCGTCCCAATGGGGACCACCGACCCCGTGGCCCGCATCCGGGTAAATCATGAGCTCGAAGCTCTTGTTGGCCTGCTGCAAGGCCCGGATGAATTGCATGATATTGGACAGGTGCACGTTGTCGTCGCGGGCCCCATGCACGATCAGCAGACGGCCGTGCAGGTTGGCGGCCGCCTCCGCCGCCGAGGAGCGTTTGTACCCTTCCGGGTTATTCTGGGGCATGCGCATGAGCCGCTCGGCGTAAACCGAGTCATAGTTGCGCCAGTCGATCAGGGCTGACCCAGCGATGCCCATTTTGAACATCCGGCTGTTGGTCAGCGCGAAAGCAGCCATGTAGCCGCCGTAACTGTGACCCACGATGCCCACCCGGTTCAAGTCCGCGTTTTCGTGGGCGGCCAGCCAGTGCAAACTCTCCTCCAGATCGGCCAGCTCGGTGACGCCCAGCCGCTGATGGGCCCGCCAGGCGCTGACCATCCCCTCGCCGCTGGCCGAATGCGGGTCGCAGGCCCATAACAGGTATCCCTGTCGGGCCAGCCATTGACACCAACCGTAATCGTCACCCGACCAGCGATTCCGCACCATCGGCATGTGCGGCCCGCCATAAACCATCATCAGCACCGGATGCTTCCGACCCAGCCCGCCCTTCAGAGGACGTATGATCTTGGCGTTCAGAGAATAGCCCCGGCTGGTAGGCACGCGCACCAGCTCCGGCCAACTGATCTCATACCGATCCAGCTCCGGCACCGGGTTGGGGCTGATCACCCGCACCGATCGGCCCTCCGCGTCGCAGAGCCTTACCCTGGTCGGCGTGGTGATGTTGCTGAAAGTGTCGATGAAGTGCCGGAACCCGCGATCAAACTGCACATGGTGACTGAATCCCGGCTCGGTCAGCCGCTGCACCTGGCCGCCAGCCAGCGAAACTCGGTACGCGTGGCTCTCCACCGGGCTATCGCGCATCCCGGTGAAGTACACCCAGCCGCTCGCCTCATCCACCCCGTGCAGGTCGTCGACCTCCCAGGGGCCGGACGTCAGCCGGGCGATGAGCTGCCCGTCGGGTCCGTAGCGATAGATGTGGTGGAAGCCATCCGCAACGCTCAGCCAGAGGAATGTGCCATCTTCCAGCCAGTGCGGAGCGCCGGGATATTCGAGCCAAGCGGGTGAGGTCTCGTGCAGCAGGGTAAGCGACGAGCCGCTCAGCGGATCGGCCCGATTCAGATCGAGCCAGCGCTGCTCGCGATCCTGGACCGCGAAGATCACCTTCCCGTCGGGCGACCAGGATACGCCCACGATCAGAATGTCCTCACCCTCGTAAGCGGTCAGATCGACCCACACCGTGTCGATGCCGTGGGCCGGCACGATTCCCAGCCGGACTTTAGGGTTTGGATCGCCGGCCTTGGGATAACGGAGCTGCTCGACCGGCGGATGGATGGGCAGATAATCCAGCAGCGGATAGATCGGCACGCAGCTCTCGTCGAGCTGGAGATAAGCGATATACCGCCCATCCTTCGACCACCAGTAGGACCGCCAGTTGCCGCGGCCGTAAAGCTCCTCCTGATAAACCCAGTCCAGCACGCCGTTCAGCACGTCGGGACCGCCATCGTAGGTAAGCTGAATCTGGCGGCCCGTATCGGTGCAGATCGAGTAGATGTTATTGTCATGCACGAAAGCTGCCCGCCGACCGTCCGGGCTGAGCGTGATCTCGCGCCGCTCGGCCGGCTGCTCCGTCAGACGCCGGAGGGTCCGGTCTTCGAAGACATAGAAGTAGAGCCGCCCGCCATGGTTCAGCAGCGCGGCCCGGTAGTCCTGAGTGAACACTGTCGGATGACGAGCCAAGAAGCTGGCCGGAGCAGGCTCGAAGTCCCCCAGCCTGAGCGCTTCTTCCAGAGCCACCGCGTCGTAGAGGGCGGCCGACTCGCCAGTTACCGCCTCCACCCGGTGCAGCACTCCCTCCCGGCGCTCAAGATAATGCTGACCGTCGGGCAGCCAGCGCAGCCCCCAGGCATGGGTGCCGCTGAAGTTGATCGCTTCCGGCCCAAAGATGGCTTCGCGAGTAAGCGGCTTCCGGCCACCGGCCAAGCCCACGCACCCGGTCCACAACACCGGCCCGCCCAGCAGGCAAAGGATGATCAGCCCCGTTCGGCCGCGCCCGCCTCCGGCTCGACCGCCAGCCGGGGCAGCCGCGACAGCCCGCGGGCAGCCGGAATCAGAACGCCCGGAACGCGGCCCAGGCGGCAGCTCGCAGTCCTCAAAGGAACGGCTCTTTAGCACGCGACAGGCTCCTTATGTATTGCGACCGCCGTCGATCGCGGCTCTCATAATAACCGGGAGAGCACAAGACGGAATGGACTTCGCCAACCACACCGATCTGGACGACCTCCGACTGGAAACCCTCTTCCTGCGGCACACCTGGCCCTACCGACACGACGGGCTGACCGTGCGGGTGCGCTACAGCCGCGGCGCGGACTTCTCCGGCACCTGCAACTATGCGGCCAGGCGGATCCTGGTCAATTTGGGCCGCCATGTCCGTTACCCCTACCTGCTCGGCACGCAGATCGCCAGGTCGCGCTCCAACCAAACCCATTGGTGGCGTGAAATCTACCGCCTGGTGATAGCGGATTCCTACCAACTGGCCCTCTTTGTTTTCCTCCACGAGTTTTACCACTATCTGGTGAAAGCGGCCGGTCGCAACCCGCGTCGCAAGGAAGCCATGTGCGACCGGTTCGCCGCTCGAGCGCTGCTCGACGCCTACCAGGCCCGCGTGCTGGACAGCCGCGGGCGACCGGTTGCTCGGGCCAAGTGGGATTTCCAGGACCTGGATCAGTTTGTGGCGGCCGCCCCGCGGATCGGCAGGCAACGATCCCTCTTTGGCAAGCCCGCTGGCCACGAGATCCCGGTCACCATCCGCGGGGGGTCGTGAAGGTCCGTGCCAGCCAACCGCCAGCCGCGTCGAGCCTGCCAGGACCGGCGCGATAAGCAGATAAGCGGGTCTCAATCCGGCGGGCCCAGCGGGGCCTTGCAAAACGGGCAGGCCAGAGGCGCATCCGGCGGCTGAGGCGGGATGGCCCGGCCACAATTGGAACACCGGGTGGACGCAATCCGAGCCGCCAACTGCCCGCACTGCGGGCACTGAAAACTTCTCGTCTTGGGTTCGACCGCCAGCTTTTTGAATTGGGCCGATGAAACCACCGACTCGGTGTTGCAGGCAGCGCACACCAGCGTGATGGTGTCGCGCTCACCGCTGGCAGGAATCCGGGCCGCTTTCCAAATGCTGTAGCCCGAATACCCAAAGGCCCCCAGCACAAAAACTACTGCTCCGACCTGCCAGAGGCGCGGCCGGTGTCCAGCACTTGCACCCTGGTTCCCCGCGTTCAATTCGTCGACTCGCGGCACCGATCAGTGCGGGCTTGCTTAGCAGCCCGTTGAAAAACCCCTTGCCTCGCATGCAATAATAATGGCATCAAGGAGGATGTGGCATGGCATTGGGACTGCGTGGGGGTGAGCGG
>Ga0185342_1001310_pt1 | contig 10405 bp, 7 predicted proteins | sample ConPoolayeEmetaG_FD_128045 | JGI IMG/M metagenome (GOLD analysis project Ga0185342, IMG submission 128045) | Hot spring microbial mat communities from California, USA to study Microbial Dark Matter (Phase II) - Cone Pool mat layer E metaG... ...
AGGAATATATTAATATTAATAAACCTGGTGACTAATGTCACTATAGTTAATTAATATACATTATTAAATATTATTAAAATGAATTACAGTAAAATCTGCTATACAATAAAAAATATTTATATATAAAAATTATATAAAAAAATATTTTTAATTAAAGCCTTATATTAGTTTTATACTAATAGATTAAAAAAATATTTAACAAAAAATTTTATCAGAATCCCAAATCTTTTATTTAAACCTAACTTTCAGGAGAAACAATACTATATGAGGCAACAAAGTCTTTGTCATCAAGTTTAATTGCTCTTACACCTTGAGTAGCCCTGCCAGTCTTTTTAATAGATTTTCCAGGAATTCTTATTAAAATTCCATTTGCCGTAATTATAATTACATCGTGCTCATCTTTAATTATTCCTGCTCCTGCTACTTTTCCTTTTTTTTCTGTAAGTTTTACAGTTTTTACTCCAACTCCTCCTCTTTTTTGTTTAGGATATTCAGATACAGGTGTCCTTTTTGCAAAACCATTTTCTGTTATCACAAATAAATCCTCTCCCACACCTTTTGAAACCATCATTGCAAGAACACTATCATTTTTAGACAATTTCATACCTTTTACACCTTGTGTTGCTCTTGCCATTGGCCTGCAGTCTGTTTCAGAAAATCTAATAGCCTGACCATTCTTTGTAACCATTATTATTTCATCATTGCCGTTAGATTTTTCAACACCAATTAGCTCGTCTCCATCCATTAGATTTATTGCTGTTATGCCGTCTTTTCTTGAACTATCATACTCAATTAAAGGAGTTTTTTTAATCATTCCTTTTTTTGTGGCCATAATCAGATATTCATTTTCATTATATTCTTTTGTGGCAATAATTGCTGCAACTCTTTCTTGCGGTTTAAAAGGAAGTAAATTCACAATAGCTTTTCCTTTTGAAGTCCGACTACCTTCAGGCAGTTCGTGAACTTTTAATCGGTAAACCTTTCCAAAATTTGAAAAAAACATTACATAATGATGAGTAGATGATATAAAAAGATGCTCAACAAAATCATCTTCCTTTAAATTTAAGCCTGTTACACCCTTACCGCCTCTTTTTTGCTTTCTGTAAGTTGTAAGAGGAACTCTTTTTATATATCCTGAATGAGTAATAGAAATTACATTCTCTTCTTCAGCAATTAAATCTTCTATATCTATATCCTCATCACTTAAATTAATTTCTGTTCTTCTTTCATCACCATATTTGTTCTTTATTTCTATTAACTCTTCTTTAATAACATTATATATTAAAGCATCACTCCCAAGAAGCTCTTTTAATTTCTTTATTTTTTCTTCAAGCTCCTTAGCTTCCTTTTTTACTTTTTCTCTTTCAAGACCAGTTAACCTCTGCAATCTCATATCAAGAATAGCTTGTGCCTGGATCTCAGTTAGCTTAAACTTTTTAATCAATCTTTCTTTTGCAGTAGGAACATCTTTTGAGGATCTAATTGTGCTTATAACTTCATCAAGGTTATCTAATGCTATTAAAAGTCCTTTTACAATATGAAGACGCTCTTGGGCAATTCTAAGTTCATATTTAGATCTATTTACTACAACTGTGAATCTATGCTTAACATATTCCTGAATTATTCCTTTTAAATTTAAAGTTTTTGGCACACCATCAACAAGTGAAAGCATTATTATCCCAAATGTTGTTTCAAGCTGGGTGTTCTTATATAAATAATTAACAATCACTTGAGGAACTACATCTTTTCTTAAATCAATTGCAATTCTCATGCCACTTTTATCAGATTCATCTCTCAAGTCGCTTATGCCATCAATCTTTTTTTCACGAACAAGCTGGGCAATATTTGCAATAAGGTTGGATTTTTTTACTTCATAAGGAATTTCGCTAATAATTATTTGAGTTTTGCCTTTTGTTGGCTGTTCAAGGTGAACCCGGCCTCTTATTTTTACCCTGCCCTTACCAGTCTCATAAGCTTCTTTTATGCCATCTATTCCCATTATTATACCACCTGTTGGAAAATCAGGGCCTTTAATTTTTTTCATTAAGTCTTTTACAGTGGCATCTTTATGATCTATATAAAAAATAATTGCATCTACAACTTCATTTAAATTATGAGGCGGAATATTTGTTGCCATTCCAACAGCAATTCCAGAAGAACCATTAATTAAAAGATTTGGTATTTTTGAAGGTAAAATTGAAGGCTCTTTTAAAGAACTATCAAAATTATCCACAAAAGTTACTGTTTCTTTATCAATATCAGCTAAAAGCTCTTCAGCAATTTCAGCAAGCCTTGCTTCAGTATAACGCATTGCAGCTGGACTATCTCCGTCAACAGAACCAAAATTGCCATGACCGTCAATTAACGGATAACGCATTGAAAAGTCCTGAGCCATTCTTACCAGTGATTCGTATACTGCTGTATCTCCATGCGGATGGTATTTACCTAAAACCTCTCCAACAATTCTTGCACATTTTTTATATTGGGAATTATGCCTCATTCCCATGTCATACATTGCGTATAAAATTCTTCTATGAACAGGTTTTAGCCCATCTCTAATATCAGGAAGGGCTCTACCTATAATAACACTCATTGCGTAACTTAAGTAAGATTCCTGCATTTCTGATTCGATTTCTACATTTTTTATTTTTCCTCTGAGCTCGAAAACCATACTTTATTCTAACTCCTGTCTATAATCAAATATACTTATATGTTATCTATATGTTATCTATATATTATCTATACCTGCATGTAACCTACAAATTACTTAATTACTTATATACTTATATAAATCTAAACATGTTGCCTACATGCTCTTAATTAAAAGTTTTAATAATAAATAATAATTAAAAGCTTATTTTATATAATGCTTATAATTAAAAATGTTTATTATTCATTATAAAAAGTTTTTAAAATCAGAAATCAAAAAACTTAAATATCGATAAATGATACTGCTTTTGCATTTTTCTCTATAAATTCTCTTCTTGGTTCAACTTTATCTCCCATTAAAGTAGAAAATATATCATCTGCTATTAATGCATCCTCAATTTCTACTTTAAGCAATGTCCTGGTTTCAGGATTCATTGTAGTTTCCCAAAGCTGCTCTGGGTCCATCTCACCAAGACCTTTATACTGCTGAACTGTCATATTTTTTTTACCAACTTTTTCTTTAATTTTTTCTAATTCTTTGTCATTAAATGCATAATATACATTTTTCCCGTCCCTTACCTGGTATAGCGGCGGCTGAGCAATGTAGACATATCCCTTCTCTATTAGCTCATTCATGTATCTATATAAAAAAGTTAAAATTAATGTTCTAATATGAGCACCATCAACATCTGCATCTGTCATTATTATTATTTTATTATATCTTGCATTTTTTATATCAAATTCATCACCAATACCGGTCCCTAAAGCAGTAACCATTGCCTGTATTTCTTCACTGCTTAATATTTTATGAAGTCTTGCTTTCTCTACATTTAATATTTTACCCTTTAATGGAAGTATTGCCTGAAATCTTCTATCTCTGGCTTGCTTTGCACTCCCACCAGCGGAATCACCCTCAACTAAAAAAAGTTCACAAAGTTCAGGTTCACTAATTGAACAGTCTGCAAGTTTTCCCGGAAGTGAGCTTGATTCAAGCAAAGATTTTTTTCTGGTAAGCTCTTTTGCTCTCTTAGCAGCGTTTCTTGCCCGTGCAGCTTCAATGCATTTACCAACTATAGCTCTAGCAATAGTTGGATTTTCTTCTAAGAATTCAGCTAACTTTGCATTTACTGTTGACTCTACAAAACCTTTTATTTCGCTATTTCCAAGTTTGGTTTTAGTCTGACCCTCAAACTGCGGTTCTTTTAATTTCACTGATATTATAGCTGTAAGACCTTCCCTAACATCTTCACCTGTTAAATTTTCGTCCTTTTCTTTTAACAAGTTTGAGCTTCTTGCATAATCATTAATTGTTCTTGTAATTGCAGATTTAAATCCAACAAGATGAGTACCGCCTTCAGTTGTATTAATGTTATTTGCAAAAGTAAAAATACTTTCATTATAACCAAGATTATACTGCATAGCTATTTCAACTTCATGGCTATCTTCTGAGTTATAAATATAAATAGGCTGTTTGTGAAGCACTTCTTTTTTTTCAGAAAGATATTTTAAAAAATCTACAATACCACCTTCATACTGAAAAACTTCTTTCTTTTCTGGAGTTTCCCGCTGGTCAATTAAAGTTATTTTCAGACCTTTATTTAAGAATGCCATTTCTCGCATTCGTGCAGCTAGAATTTCATACTTATAGTCAATCTCTTCAAATATTTCTTTATCAGGATAAAATGTAATTATAGTGCCATGAGTATCTGTTTTTTCTTTTTTTATTAAATCAGTAACTGGATTGCCCCTTCTGTACTCTTGAATAAATTTATAACCTTCTCTTCTGACTTCAACAATTAATCTTTCTGAGAGAGCATTTACAACAGAAAGACCTACGCCATGTAGTCCACCTGATACCTTATAACCTTCTCCACCAAATTTACCTCCAGCGTGAAGCTTTGTAAGAACAATTTCTACAGCTGGCCTGTTATACTTTTCTATATTTTTAACAGGGATTCCCCTACCATTATCTACAACTGTAACTGAACCGTCTTTATTAAGCAAAATTAAAATATTATCACAAAAACCAGCCATAGCTTCATCAATGCTGTTATCAACAACCTCATATATTAAATGATGAAGCCCTCTAAGACCTGTTGAGCCTATGTACATTCCAGGTCGTTTTCTTACAGCTTCAAGTCCCTCAAGAACCTTTATATCTTTTGCATCATAACTTGACTGCACAGTATTAACCTGACTAGCTGTTTTATCTTTAATATCTTTAATATCTTTAATATTTTTAACATTTTGAATATTTTGAATATTTTGAATATTTGTTTTAGTCTCAATATTTGTTTGATCTTTAATATTTCTTTGAGATTTTATATTTGTTTTAGCTTCTATATTTTTAGCATCCACATTATTTTTACTAACCTCATTTTTTTTAACATTATCCTTTTTACCCATATTTTTAGTTGCCATCTACCCGCCTTCTAACATTTTTTTGCAGTACAATATAATGTAATATAAATAAAGAGCAATAAGTAAGACCACACAAAGCAAATTATATTACTTATTACCCTTTTTAATTTCAATCCTGTAAATAAAAATTTAAAAAAAATTAATAAAAATTGTAAAAACTATAAATATTTTTTATCTTTTTTAAAAAAAATTAAAATAAAAAATAAATTAATTAAAAAAAAATTACAATTTAAACATTTAAATAATTATACCATAATAATTATTTTTTTGGGGATTTTTTTGCGTGGGTTAGTTTAGTCTGAATTTTAAATCTTTTATAACTTCTTCACCAACAAAATCGTTTATTTTTTTTAAAATTTGTCTTGACATTAAGCTTAACTCATTTGCCCAGACTGAATTGGCTACTTTTATAATAAGGGTATCCTTAAATATTTTTATTGGCTTGGTTCTTTTGGCTACATCCGTGCCAACTATTTCAGACCAGTGATTAAAAATATTAAACTTTCTGATATTTTTTTTAATATTTAAATCAGAAATTAATTCATTTATAACTAAATTTAACTCTTTTACTCCATTTTCCATAATCTAGCATTGCTAAATCTTTAACTTTTTTATATATTTTCCTGTGTATTCGCCTGTGCAGACATTAAAATTAATTCAGAAATATCCATTGTTTTTATTTTAGAATTTTCCTTCTTTAGCGCACCAAGTATTGTCCTTACACATTGCTGGCACGCTGTAACAACTACATCAGCATTCGTTTTAATTATTTCTTGTGCTTTTAATTTAGCAATCTCTTCTGATAGTTTACTGTCTACTGCTTCAACATTTCCACCACCACCGCAGCAAACAGCATATTCCTTATTATTTTCCAGTTCAATAAATTTTAATTTTGGAATCATCTTTATTAATTTTCTTGGTTCTTCATATATCCCTGAGTTTCTACCTAAATCACATGGGTCATGATAAGTTACTTTTAGTTCTAAAGGATGTAATTTTAATTGCCTATTTAAAACAAGCTCGTATAAATACTGGACTATATGTAAAACTTTAAAATTCATTTTTAAATCTATATTTGAATCTTTACTTAGCTCTTTACTTAATTCTTGGTATGTATGACTCCACATGTGATAACATGAAGGACATGAAGTAACTAAATACTTTGCTCCAGTCTTATTTACCTTATCAATATTATGCTTTGCAAAGTCAATAAAATCTTGTTTAAACCCTGAAGACAGTAATGGAAATCCGCAGCACCACTCTTCATCTCCCAGTAGTGCAAAATCAACATTAGCAATTTTAAAAATTTGAACAATTGAACGAGGTATTTTAAATACACGAGGTGAAAAAGATGAAACACAGCCAACAAAATAAATAACTTCAGCTTTTTCTTTTACATATTTATCTTCAGTTATATCTTTAACAGCAGTAACCCAGTTTGCCCTTCCCTCATTTGTATCAAATGAAATATTATAGGACTTTTTTAATCGCTCTTTTAAAAATGTTAATACTTCAGGACTTTTGCTTTCATCTGCAAGATCAGACCTTAAAGAAACCCATAGCTTTTGCAAGTCAATGTTTACAGGACAGTCAATTTCACACCTTGAACAAAGAGTACACTCATACGCAGCCTTAGTTAAAAGATCGCTTTCTTTTTGTGTAAAACCTTTACTGCCTAAAATTTTACCCCATAAAGTATCTTTTTTAATCTTTTTTCTTAAAAGTTCTATCTTTTTTGCTGGTGATATTGCAAGATCATTTTTTGCATTGTAAGCAGAACATACCTCAGTGCAACGTCCACATCTAGTGCATGCTTCAATATTAAAAAGCTGTCTTATTGTATACTTGTTAGAACTCATATTTTTTTATTGCTTTTATTTACTTTTATTTGCTCTTATTTACTTTTATTTACTTTTTAATTTAGATATAATCTAAATTTCTTTTCTATTTATTTCTTTATTTGCTATTCTTTTCCATAACATTAATTGCGCTTGCTATAGGACTAAAAAGCGCATGAGCAAACTTTGAAAAAGGAATGTAGACAAATGCAAGCCATATAACTGTAACATGTATATGCCAAAAAGTCTTATATGCATTTATCCAGCTATTTGCAGTTGCATTTGAAAATATTATTCTTAAAAGCTTTCCTAGGTAAAAGCCTATAAAACCAATCTTGCCAATATATTCAGGGGTTCTCTCAACAATATACCGCGTAGCTTCAGTAAACCATCCGCTAATTAATATCACTATTATAAAAATTATCAAAAAAATATCATTAAACATCATCATTCCAATTTTTTTCTTAGAAACAAAGCCTCTAATTAAGGCAACGACTATTCCTAAAAATATAATTACATTTAAAATTTCATTTAAAACTGCTGTTGCCCAGTGATCTTTATTAGCTAATGCATCCAAAAACTCATTTGTTCCATATTGATATCCCAAGGCAGGAGCTATCTCAACTGCAATTCCTGAAAGAACTGACAAAATAAAGAGAGCAAGAACACCCCAGAAAATACAAGTGTGTGTAAACCATTTGAGCTTATTTTCTCTAAAAAGCTTATAATGCAAAATACTATCTGTTATGATAACCCGTATAATAAGGCCAATTTTTTTTGAAAACACAGCCTTAAAAAATTTGCCAATAAAATACCAAAATTTACTCCACCTTGAAACATTATCAAGCTTAGATTTGCCATAAACGGTTAATGAGCCTTGTAATACTATTGAAATCCTGTATAGTAATCCTACAAAAATTGCTATGGTAAAAATAATATGCAATATCCAAAAATGTATACTTACAAGTTCTATTTTCATTTAAATATTTTTATAAAAAATTATATTTTTTCTTTTTTGATTTTTATCTTCTTGATATATTCTATTTTTTATATATCTATATCTATTACTTTTTTATATATCTATATCTATTACATCTCTATTTTCTTAAAGTCTTGATTTAGCGTATTTTACCAAATTTAATCTGATTTTACCAAACCATTTTGAATAAAATATTTTTTTATATTTAAATTCTTCAAGCTAATAACAAAACTAGCGTCATTATTTTCTTTAAAAATTTTAACATTATTAATATTTTTGCCATAAGTTACATCCCTTATATAATTTATGTCATTTATATTGTTTACACTTTTCATATTATTTACATTATTTAACTTACTTATATCACTTATATTATTTACACTATTTGCATCATTATCATTATTAAAATCATTAGCACCATTAATACTATTAGTAATATTACTAATTTCATTAAAGCTATTCAAAAAGCTCAAATTGCTTGTTGTTATAAAAGTCTGATATTTATTTGCAACAGTATTAATCACTGCTAGCTCTCTTGTTTGGTCAAGTTCAGATAAAATGTCATCAAATAAAAGTATCGGTGCTTTTTTAATTGTATTTTCAATTACTTTTACCTCGCATAATTTTAAACATATTGTAGCAACCCTTTGCTGTCCTTGTGAACCAAATAATTTTACATCCCTGCCACCTAGCTCAATAGTAAAATCATCTCTATGGGGACCAATTAACGTGCTTTTATAATTCAATTCCTTGTTTAAGTTTAATTTTAAAGAAAGCAGAAATACATTTTTTACTTGTTCAAAAAATTGCAGGTTACTTAATTTAGATAAATTATTTAAATTACTTAAGTTATCAGAATCAAAATTAACAAAATCATTTGAAGATAGCAAATTTTTATCTTGAAAATTTATTTGCATGTTTTGCAAATCTAAATTTTGCCAGCTGAAATTATAGATAATTCTAGCTTTTAAATCTTGAAAGAAATTATTTAAATAATCTTCAAAATATTTGCTAATTTCACTTAAAAGTTTAATTCTTTGGTAAATAATCTCACTGCCGTATTTGGCAAGATTTTCATTCCAAGCATCTAAAGTTTGTTTGTAAAGATTATTATTAAAAAAGTTTGTGTTATTACTAGAATTATAATTATTATTATTATGATTATAATTATTATTAAAATTTTTGCCGGAAATATTGATTGTTTTTAATAAAGTATTTCTTTGTTCTAATATTTTTTGATAATTTAACTTTAATTTAGAATAACTTGGGTTTATTCTTTCTAAAATATCATCTAAAAACTCACGCCTGTTAGAAGGGCTTCCTTTAATGATAGATAAATCATCAGGGGAAAAAATAACAGAGGGTAAAATAAAAATAAAATCAGACTTTTTTTTACAATATACACCATCAACTTTTATCTTGTATTTATTTTCTGGGCGTATTTCAACTTCAATTAAATGCTCATTCAATGTATTATCATCTTTTGTTTTTTCATATTTCGATTTTTCTTTAATATTCGTCTCTTTTTTATCATTTTTACCTAAATTCAAATTTACATTATCATTTAACTTTAATTTAGGGCTGCTCTTTGTATTGCTCTTTGGGCTCTCAGATACAAATGCTCTTATTAAAGCATAATTACTATCCCATTTTATTAAATCTATTAAAGAATTTGTTCTGTGTGATTTTCCTGAGGATATAAAAAAAATAGACTCTAAAAGATTTGTTTTTCCTTGCGCATTTTCACCAATAATTAAAATTGTTTGCCTGTCAAATTTAATATCAATATCAGAAAAATTTCTAAAGTTCTCTAATATTAATCTTGTTAAAAACATAAAATAATTTTAGCATGCATTTAAAAAACCTGCCAATTAAATCCCAATAATAAATGTCTGTAAACGCACAATAATATTTAAATATCTATAAATGTAAATATCTATAAATGCATACTATTAAATTCTTAACTGCACCCAGAGCATGTACTGCAAGACCCACCTGAACAGCTTTTAGAAGAACTAGAACAGGAATTAGAAGAAAAATCACTGCTTGATGATGACATTATACCAACTGGAGCAAAAACTCTTACTGTATCTGTGCTCCCGCACTTAGCACAAGAGACCTTTTCATCGGAGTTATTTAAAACATATTCACTTATATTGCCACATTTATTGCATTTAAAATCAGCAAATCTCATTTGCCACCTCTCTAATAATTTAAATTATTAAATTATTTTAAGTATATTAGCATATCATTATATACTAATAACTTATTATTACAATAATTTTCTTTCTTTGTCAAATATTTTTTGTGTCATTTTTTTGGCATTTAAAAAATAAAGGTTAACTATCTTTAGCCAACAATATTTTTAATTTTTTTATATTTTTATTCATTCTAAGGCCTTTAGTGCACAAAAAATTTTTAAAGTTTTTAACAAATTTAAAAATATATTTTATTTTATATTTTTATATTACACATATAAAAATTTTAAAGCAATAATAAATCATATAAACTAATTTAG
>Ga0185342_1001316_pt1 | contig 10380 bp, 10 predicted proteins | sample ConPoolayeEmetaG_FD_128045 | JGI IMG/M metagenome (GOLD analysis project Ga0185342, IMG submission 128045) | Hot spring microbial mat communities from California, USA to study Microbial Dark Matter (Phase II) - Cone Pool mat layer E metaG... ...
GTCCCATATAGGGGATGAGATGGGGGATGTCGTCGGCGTACTTGCGGACGCCGGCGTAGACCCGCACGGCCAGGAATGCGGTCAGGAGGGCCAGGAGGCTGGAGACGGGGAAGAGCTTGAAAAGGACTCCGATGACGATGGAGAGGTAGGTCAGAAGCAGAAAGACGCCGTAAATCGCGCTGCTCGCCTTTCGGCCGATGGTGATCGGAAAGTGTTTGCGGCCGATTGTCCGGTCGGCCTCCACATCCGGGAACTGGTTGAGTAAAAGCAAATTGCTGACGAGAAAGGTCGGGACGAGGGACGCCAGGAACGCCGTCAAGGCGTAGGTGCCGGTAAGGGCAAAGTGAGTTCCCATGACCATCAGCACGCCGAAACCGACGCCGGGCGCGAGGAGGCAGAGGAGAGGATTGGCGGTCAGCCAGATGGTGTAGATGACGAGGAGCAGCAGGCCGAGAATTCCGAGCGGGAGAAGGAGCCAACCGTGAAGGCGGACAAAGTAGATCCCGACCGCGGCGGCAACGGCCAGCATCAACCAGGCCAGGAAGCGGGTCGGTCCGGCGAGCTCCGGATGAGCCTGGAGAGTGCCGCTTCCGCCGCTGAAGGGCGTGCGGCGGGTTTTCGCGTCGAGGCCGCTTCGGAAATCGAAATACTCGTTGAACACGTTGACGCTCGTGTGCGCCGCCAGGGCACCGATGAGAACGAGAAGGACATCCGGCCAGTGGAGCGATCGAGCCTGCCAGAGCGCCGTTCCCACTCCGACGGAAACGCAGGCCGGAGTCAGGATCAGGAAGGGAAGACGCATCGTTCCGGCGAGAAGTTTGAGGTTACTCATCGTTCACTCCTTAGGGTCAGTTTTCCAGGCGATGATATCCGATTTTTCGAGGCTCGAGGCCTCTTCAAGCCGGGAGAGTGTGTTCTTCATGGTCTCTTCCATTCAGGCCTTCAATGTATAGCAGAGCCATTCTTCTTAAGTCAAATCCCTGAGTTCAAGCGGAATATGTCCTGGGCGGGGCGCGGCTCGACGCGGCGGCCGGGTGTTGGCGACCGATCGTCCGCAGCTTTGAGCTCTGTTTGACAACCGACACGGCCTCGATTTATGATGGCCGGCGCCGGGCCGAAGCGAAACTGGCGGTGGAGAGACTCGTCGGCCGGGGCCGGGGAAAACGAAATGCTCATCATTGTTCCCCTATGGATCAGGACGACGCCCATTAGCTTGCTTTTTTTCAGGGAGTCACTTGGTGTTGGATTGGATTAAGAAATTCGGTTTGCTGGTCCTGGGCTGGATGTTCATCGGTTTAGGAATTGTCGGTTTATTCTTGCCCCTTCTGCAGGGCATTTTGTTTATCCTGATCGGCCTGGCGATCCTCTCCTCGCGGAGCAAAACAATCAGACGCTTCCTGGAATATCTCGAAAGACGCTACCCCCATCACCACAAAAAAGTCGAGGCCTGGAAGGAAAAAATCAAAAAATTCTTGAGAAAAAATTAGCCGCTCCTCAACTGCCGACCTAAAACGCCCGTGCCTTTTCGCGGGAAAAAACTCGCGCCGCCGGCTGCCGATCGCTGGATTTCGGCAATCACATCCTCCAGCCTCTGAAAGTGGCTCCACGAAATGGAATAGGCACAAAATCTCGTGTCTGAGCCCTAGATGGTCTGTTGATTATTGTGGGCGATTTTGATATAAAGATTGGGAATTAGATGTCGGCTCAAATAATTGGGCGGGTTCTTCAGATGCGGCTGTCGGACTGCTCCGCCCGTCATTTTTCCGCTCGTGGAACCGGACTTAAGAGCTAAAGGAGGATTAACCATGAAAAAGCATCTCGTCCGGGCTTCTGTTCTTTGTGCTCTCATGCTCTCGATCTCGGCGTCTCCGGGGAAGGTCGAGACCGCCGGCGGATTCATTTCGGCCGGGCCGCAGGTTCTTGGTCGCCCCAATTCCCTTTCGGGTCGGATGGTCAAAATGGCCTGGGAACGGAACAGTGCGCCGATTTATTTTGTTCCCGGCGAGGGGAAGAAGGGCGGTCCTGACACTTTTTATGTTCAGGGAAAGGACAAGTCTCTCTATTTCGGGCCGAAGGGCGTGACCTTTTCATTGAGTCTCCGGGCAGAGAATTCGGCCAATCCCGAGGACGATTCTGGAAAAACCCCGGGAGATGCGTTCGAAGAACCGCGGGCTTCCGGATGCTGGAACGTCAGGCTCGAATTTGTCAATTCAAACCCGCAGGCGCGGCCTGTCGGCGAAGATAAGACCGGAGCGGTGGTTTCCTATTTCAAGGGGAAGCCGGAGGAGTGGAGGACCGGCCTGCCCACATTCTCCCGCATCGTTTACCGGAATCTCTGGCCCGGTATTGATCTGGCTTATTACGGCACGGTCAATCAGTTGAAATATGAGTTTGTGGTGCATCCCGGCGCCGATCCGGCACAGATCCGTTTGCGGTATACCGGGGCGGCCGATGTCCAGGTCAGCGAATCCGGTCAACTCGAGATCCGGACGCCGGCCGGGAGCTTCCAGGACGGCGCGCCGGCGGCCTACCAGGAAAAGGACGGAAAACGTCAGCCTGTCAGCTTGTCCTATCATTTGCTGGATGCGGCGGCCGGGCGGGGCGACGAAACAGCCGGAGAATCGGGCCCAGATTCAGATTTCGCGTCCTATTCCTACGGTTTCGATGTCGGCCAGTATGACGATTCAGTCCCCCTTATCCTGGACCCGGCGATCCTGATCTGCTGCGGCTTTATCGGGGGATCGGGCTTGGATTCCGCGTCTGGCGTCGTCGTCGACGGGGCCGGCTGCGCCTACATTACCGGGGAAACCGGTTCAACACAAACGACCTTTCCCGTCACCGTCGGCCCTGATTTGACGTCAAACGGCGACTACGATGCGTTTGTCGCCAAGGTGAATGCCTCGGGCACCGGTCTCATTTACTGCGGTTACATCGGGGGCGCCGGGCCAGATTACGGCCGAGGCATTGCCGTGGACGGATCCGGCAACGCCTATGTCATCGGCTTCACGCAATCCACGGAAACCACTTTTCCCGTGGCTTCCGGCCCCGACCTGACCTACAACGGGGGGACCAGGGATGTCTTTTTGGCCAAGGTCGACGCAGCCGGGACAGGACTCAGTTATTGCGGATACATCGGAGGATCGGGAGATGATTGGGGACGAGGCATCGCCATAGACGGCTCAGGCAACGCGTATGCGACAGGATATACGAGCTCGACGGAGGCCGACTTTCCGGTTTCCGTAGGCCCCGACCTGATATACAACGGCGGAAGCAATGATATATTTGTGGCTAAGGTCGACGCAGCCGGGACAGGACTCGGTTATTGCGGATACATCGGCGGGATCGATGATGACCGCGGTAACGGCATTGCCGTGGACGGCGCAGGTAATGTCTATCTGACAGGCTGTACAAGTTCTACGCAGACCACCTTCCCTGTGACCGTCGGCCCCGACCTGACATTCAGCGCGGGAAAGGATGGCTTCGTGGCCAAGGTGAACTCGACGGGGTCAGGGCTTGTCTACTGCGGATTTATCGGCGGGTCCGGCCAAGACAACGGCAATGGCATTGCCGTCGATGCTTCAGGTAACGCATATGTTGCAGGCGATACGGGCTCGGCGCAGGACACCTTTCCGGTCTCTGTCGGTCCTGACCTGACCCATAACTACGGATCTTCTGATGCCTTCGTGGTCAAGGTCAATGCCTCGGGGACGGGGTTTGTCTATGGGGGATTCATCGGAGGAAATAAAGGGGACAAAGCCTATGGTATCGCCGTCGACAGCTCGGGCTGCACTTATGTCGTCGGGGCTACTAATTCCACCGAGAGCACTTTTCCCGTCTCCGGGGGGCCCGATTTGACCTACAACGGTGCGGATGATATTTTTGTCGCCAAGGTTAAACCTTCGGGGTCGAGCCTTGACTTTTGCGGATATGTCGGAGGCTCGAGCAACGATTGCGGCTGGTCGATTGCGGTGGACGGATCGGGCGGCGTCTATGCGACCGGATACACGGCATCCACGGAATCCAGCTTTCCTGTGACTGTCGGTCCCGACCTGACCTATAACGGCGGGTCCTCTGATGTCTTTGTCGCCAAAGTGGCGGATGTCCCTCTCTGGCACCCGCGTCACGCCGCCGGGGATTTCGACGGGGACGATGTGAATGAGCTGGCCGTCGATTTCGGGGCGAGCGGCGCGTGGATGTGGAACGGCGGGTCGTGGAGCCTGCTCACGGCCAGCAACCCTGAAGGCATGATCACCGCCAACGTGGACGGGAATAACGACGACGAGATCGCCGCCGACTTCGGTTCGACCGGTCTGTGGCTGTGGGACGGGGGCGCCTGGACCCAGCTGAGCGGCATGAATGTCGAGTGCATGGCCGCCTATGATGGAGACTCGAACGGAGACGACGAGGTAGTTTGCGCTTTCGGCGCAGCCGGGGTGTGGACCTGGAACGGATCGTGGACCCAGCTGAGCGGGGTTAACGCCGAATACCTCGCGACCTGCGACCTCGACGGGAAAGGGTCTGACGAAATCGTCGGCGATTTCGGGACGACCGGACTCTGGCTCTATAATGCCGGCGCCTGGACCCAGCTCAGCGGGATCAATGCGGATTACGTAACTTTCGCCGACTTCAACGATGATGGAGTGTCCGAAGCCATCGTTGCTGATTTCGGGACGACCGGCCTCTGGAAATGGAGCGGCGGCGCATGGGAGCAGCTCAGCGGAGTCAACGCCGATTATGTGCTGATCGCCAACCCGGACTCCCAGGCTGGAGAGGAAGTCCTGGGCGATTTCGGCGCCACCGGACTGTGGAAGTGGGCGAGCGGCACCTGGACGATATTGAGCGGCGTGAACGCCGAATACCTCGTCTGGACCGATATGGATTGGAACTGGGTGGATGAGCTGCCCGTGGATTTCGGCGCCTTAGGCCTCTGGCTCTGGGATGCCGGCGCCTGGACTCAGATCAGCGGAGTCGACCCGGAGTATCTGAAAGAAGCGGACCTGGATGGAGACGGAGCAACTGAAATGGTGGCGGATTTTGGCTCGCTCGGTTTGTGGCTGTGGGACGACGGCGCCTGGTCCCAGATGAGCCCGAACGATCCGGAATGATTCCGAACCAGCGCTGGTCTTGCCTTAGACCGGGTTCGGCCACAGGCCCCAGCGAACTCACCTCCATTCTGACGGCCGCCGATTATCCTTAATAGTTAAAGCCTGACCCCTATAATTCGCTCCGGGAATGGACTACAATAGGCCTATGAAAAAAGCGATCAAACTTCTTCTTGCGGGCGGCCTTTGCGTTTTCGTCATCGGCCTCGAGGAAGCGGTCCGGAAAATGACCTCTCTTCCCGCCCAGGTCCTAAGACTGAAGGATCGGGGTTGCATCCGGGAGGGGATGTGGGGCGACCTCATCATTTTCGACGCCGGAGCCGTCGAGGACGAAGCCACGTTCGAGAGTCCGCACGAGCTCAGCCGGGGCATTCTCCGCGTCCTCGTGAACGGACAGGTCGTCTTCGCCGAAGGCAAGTGGACCGGTGCGCTGCCGGGGCGCTGTCTCTACGGAAAAGGGAAGAAGGCGTAGGCCCGCGCCGGAGAAAAGCAAATGCCGATCAAACGACGTCCCGTTCGCGCCTGGTCGCTTTTTTTCATCGTCTTTCTTTTCCCCCAAATTTCCGCCCGCGCTCAGGAGAGGATCGTTCAGTGGTCGGATCGGTTCCTCAAGGAGGGCCTGAAAAATTATTCCCTCCTCGACCGGTCCCGGATTCTCAAAGGGCTGATGTACGCTGCGGACCTCGACGCCGTTTCCGGCGAGAAGAAGAACGCTTGGAAGGATTTCCTCAGCGACAATCTGCCGTCGGTCGTCCAGGACCTTTCTCCTTCCAAAGAAGAGGAGGCGCTCGAGGCGGCGGCGAACATCATCGAAATCAGCCGCCGGCATCGCGTGCCGGGCTGGGAAGAGAAACTTCAGCAATGGCGGCAGTGGGCGCTCTCGCCGCGCTTTATCGGCCCCGACACGGACATCCGGCGCCTGGGCCTGGCCCTCGTGCTTCTCCACAGCCGGCCTGACGCCGCCGCCCTGAAATACGCCGAGACCCTCCTCGAAGCGGTCATCGACGGCTCCCGCTACGAGAATGAGCTCCACCGGTTCGGCGGCGAGGCCGAAGGACAGGCGCTGGCGCACCGGCTTCTTCATCAGGTCATCGTGGCGCCGGTCCGGACCGTCCACCAGCGAAGGCTGAGCTGGATGCTCGTGACCCACTATAAATACCTGACCCGCAAAGCCGCCGACCCGGCCCCCCCTGATTATCATTTCGAGGACGCCCTTCTCGAACACGGCCTCCTTTACCACAGCCATCTCCACGGGGAAAAGCTTCTCGCCCGCGATCCCCGGCCGCTGGAGCTCGCTTTCCATTACTCGGTCGCCGCCCGCTTCGAATCGGAAAAAGAGAGAGCGGAGGACTGGCTCTCCCGGGCCGTCAGCCGGCCGACACCGCGACTCGTCCTGACGGCCGAAGAATGGGAAAAGATGATCGCCCGGAATAGGACTCCCGGCTGCGCGGACGAACTCAAGAAAACCCTCGACTCCGCCGAGGCGGCTCTCGCGCTCGACGTTCCGGTCTATTATGAGCCTGCGCCGAACATCGCCGAACGCGGCCGGACGAACTCGCTGGCCCAGGGCGTCGGCCGGAAGCTGAGCTCCCTCCGGGACGCTTATCTCGCGACGGGCGATCAGAAATGGGGAAAGGCGTTCAAGGACGTCGTCATGGCGCAGGTCAAACAGTTCGAAGATTACGGCGATTTCCGCTGTTATTATAACCTCAACGTGCCCGGCCCCTGGGACGGTCTCAACGCCGTCGTCACTTACAGCCAAGCCTACGACATCCTGTCGCCGAAGGGCCTGCTCGCCGAGGACGAAAAAAAACGGCTGATCTGGATGGTCCGGGAGATCGGGCATGAACTCGCCTGGACATTGACCCACTCCAATTTCGTCGTCCACAACGCCTGGGGCCGGTGGATGGGCTCGATGGGACTTCTCACGAGCTACTGGACGGACCTGCCGGAAGCGGGGGATTGGCGGGCGCTCGTCGAGAGCCGATTGCCCTTGCTTTATTCCGGAATCGACCGCGACGGCGGCTGGTACGAAAAAACGATCGCCTATCACATCTTCACCTTCGACCTCGTGGAAACCTGGTTCGCGGCCTCCCGGAAACTCCTCGGCGTCGATCTCTTCGATAAGGAAATCAACGAACGGCGCCTGACGATGATGCTCGACTGGCTGGTCAAGATCACCCCGCCCGGAGGCGAGCTCCCGCTCTTCAACGACGCGCAGAAAACGAACCTGAGGAGCTCGGCCGCGGCCGTCCGGCTGGCCAAAATCCTGCGCCGAGGCGACTTCTTCAAAGCCGTCGATTTCCTGCCCGGTCGGCCGTCCGTCACCGAGCCGGACGGGCCGCCCATCGAATGGCGGACGCCCGATTTTACGTCCGTGCTGCTCGAGGAAAGCGGCTACGGGATTTTCCGCGGCGGCTGGGATCCCGACGACCTCTACTTCGCCATCAAGTTCGGGGAGCACGGCGGCGGCCACGGCCATTTCGATAAAGCCTCCATCTACGTGCACGCCTTCGGCCGGCCCTGGCTCATCGACCCGGGCTACGGCCAGCGGGAAACTTACAAGCACAACACGATCGCGGTCGACGGCCGGGACCAGAGGCCGGCGGCCGGGAAGCTTGTCGCCTGGCATCAGGGCGAAACCCTGGACATGGTCGCCGTCTCTCACCGAGCCTATGAGGCTGTCGTCCACCGACGGGCGGTTTTTTACATCAAACCTGCGGTGCTCCTCGTCGCGGATGTCCTCGACCCGCTCGACGGTCTTGTCCATACTTACGATTGGCTGCTTCAATTGAACTCGAACAACGGACGGCCCGGGAAAGCGAGCTGGCTGAGCGAGGCCCCGGGCTCGGGGATCAAAATCACTTTCCCGGAGAATGACCCGGAGGGCGGCCGGGAGATCGCCTCCGCCCTGAATGTCAACGAGCTTCCGAGCAACTACCAGAAAATGGGGAATGAGAGCCTGTATCTTGAAATCTGGAGGGGCAGGTGGACGAAAAAGGCCGCCGGACGGGTCGTGTTCGCCTCGCTCATCGAGCCTTTCCGCCGGGAAGAACCGCGGAAAAATCTAACTCAGAAGATCACTCGGGAAAGCTTCGTCCTCGAAGTTCGGGACGGCGCGAGGACGCACATCGTCGAATGGCGGCTCGGCGACAATTCGTTCACTTATCGAGGACCGGGCGGAGAAAAAATTCGCATTTTGCCGCTCGCCGAATGACTCGGGATGACGCCGGGGTCCGCCTTTATCCGGTTGGGAAGAGGCTGCTAAACTTCGATTGATTATTAAATGATCATGATCTATCGCTTAATAAGCGAATAAACTTTTTTGCGATCATGTAATAGCCGGCCCAGCGAGGAAACGGGGAATTTCCTGAGAATTATTACTCAAACTCTTCGTCTATTCAGTGCGCGAAGATTTTCGCCAGACTCGGAGATATTCCAAAATGAAAACATGCTATAATATGGGCAAATCGGGAGTACTGCCCATGAAGTCCATCAAAATTATCGTCGAAAAACATCCTGACGGCTATGTGGCCTATCCTTTAGGAATCAAAGGAGTCATCGTTGGCCAGGGAGACACATATGAGGAGGCGCTGGCCGATGTGCAATCAGCCATCCGCTTTCATATCGAGAGTTTCGGAGAGTCTGTGCTCGACATTGATCCACCGATTTTGGAGGCCTTTGTTGCCGAAACTGGGATTGATGTTTAATGGATAAATTCCCAATCGATGCCCCAAAACAAAAAGTCATTGCAGTCTTTAAGAAACTTGGTTTCCGTGTTGTGCGTGATAAAGAGCATGTTTCGATGCTCCGCAAGAATGCAGATGGTACTGAGACGCCCCTGACGATGCCGAGCCATCCTAAAATCAAGTCTTCAACACTCAGGGCGATTTGTCAGCAGTCGGGCATCTCGAGAGAGGAATTCTTAAAAGCATATAGATAGGCGAAACTCCTGCTTATTTCCTGACCCCCGGTCCGCAGCGTAATCTTTCGTTGACTTTTCCCTAACGCAGTTTTATAAAATCCCCCATAAGGGCGTAAGTAAATGATGCAAGGGGTTGCCGGCTCGAAAATTTCCGGGGCTTTCATCTTCCTCATCCCTCTCCCATCAGCGGAGAAATTCGCCGGGACGTTCGCAGCCTCGTTTCTGATGCCCGCGTCCAAGGTGCGGGCCATCATCGAGAAGGAGTTTGGCGGCCGCCGGCTGCCCTTCGATCATGCGCTCTAGCTGAAAATGAACCAAAGTAAAGGAAATTTTGCTTTCATTGATAGTCAGAACTTAAACCTATCGATTCGTGATCTCGGCTGGATTTTGGATTTCAAACGGTTCAGGATATACCTTACTGATAAGTATGCAATAACGAAAGCATTTATCTTTATCGGATACGTCCCTACAAATCAAAGCCTTTACACTTCATTGCAGAAAGACGGATATATACTGATTTTTAAGCCGACACTTCAGTTGCCTGATGGGAGGGTAAAAAAAATATTGATGCAGAGCTCGTTCTTCACGCCATGATTGAGTATCCAAATTATGATAAGGCGCTGATTGTAACCGGGGATGGGGATTTTTATTGTCTGGTTGAATATCTTAAAAAACAGAATAAGCTATTGAAGCTAATGGTTCCCAACCAGAAAAAATATTCATCGCTTTTTAGAAAATTCATGGCTAATATAGTTTTTATGAACAATTTGAAGGGGAAGCTTGAATACAAGAGACAATAAAAAAAAGGAGGCATTTCCGAGGGACGGAACCCTTTGGGAAACCTCCCATCGTGATTCTAAACTATTAATAACTCAGCAAAGCCTCAAAGTCAAGAAAAATCTGGAAGAAACATCAAAAATCACCCGCAAAGGTGATTTACAGGCGGCGCTTGTCTGCTCGATAATAATAATTGGCTATCCCGCAGGCAACAGATGGGTTAGAGAGCGATGAGAATCTATGTCGGCGTCACCGACAATCAATTGAGAATGAACGTTGCCCCTCATGGGGTGACTCTGATTAGAACCTGCAAAGAGTTTATACGACATATTGACCGGCTCAAAAACATCGCCATCCATCGAGGCTACTAGGGTGAGAATATACGTGGCTTATTGTTCTTCGCAAAAGGACGATTCGGTAAAAAATACTTGAATCAAAGAAATGACGTAGAGACTTGGGAGGAGGCAGACATAGCCAACAATGGACGAACTGGTCAAAGAAATCAGGAAATTCGCCAGAAAAGCTTGAAGCGGCAATCACAGTTCTTCTTTCCCGGGGAATGAAAGGATGCTATGT
>Ga0185342_1001321_pt1 | contig 10365 bp, 8 predicted proteins | sample ConPoolayeEmetaG_FD_128045 | JGI IMG/M metagenome (GOLD analysis project Ga0185342, IMG submission 128045) | Hot spring microbial mat communities from California, USA to study Microbial Dark Matter (Phase II) - Cone Pool mat layer E metaG... ...
AAGCTGGCGCGCGTATTCGATTCCGCCGGCGACTTCAACGGCGACGGCTACGCCGACATCGTGATCGGCTGCGAGGGCAGCGGCGGCGGTCAGGGCCTGGCCATGGTTCTGTTTGGCTCGTCGGAGCTGGAAAGCCCCGGCGGCGGCTGGACCATCAGCGACATCCTGGCCGACCCGCGCGGCTTGGCAGTTGCCTTCCGGGGAGTGGAGCTGACCGACGCCGCGGGTGCCAACGTAGCCGGTGCAGGCGACGTTGATGGGGATGGCTTCGACGACATCTTGATTGCGGCCCCGGGCGCCGAAGGTGGTAAGGGAGCCGTCTACCTCATCTACGGCTCGTCGCTGCTGACAGGAGAGTACTCCCTTGACCAGATCGGCACCGTCGATCTTCCCGGCGCGCGGTTTATCGGGCGTAATTCCGGCGATCAGCTCGGCGGCGGGAGCATTACGTACCCCAATGCCGGCTTGCCGACGCTCTACCTGAACCCGAATTCCGTAGCGACTACCGTCTATTCGCGCGGCGTAGCGCGGCTGGGCGACCTGGACGGCGACGGCAACGCCGACTTCGCGATCAGCGCAATGCTGGCCGACCCCAATGGCCGCACCAACGCCGGCGAAGTCTACATCATATACGGCCGTCGCGGGCCATGACGCCTCCATCGGCCTGCGACGCCGAAAGACCTCGCCCGTTTGGTGGCGCTATTCTGTGTGGCTGCCCCGGCGCCTATCATCGGGGCATGCCTGACGTCGAGGTCCGACAGCTCTGCAAGGTCTTCAGGGTTTCCGAGCGCCAGGCCGGGCTGCGGGCCGCCTGGCGCAGCCTGCTGCGGCGCCAGTGGCGGTTGGTCCGCGCGGTCGATCAGATCAACTTTACCATCGAGCCCGGCGAAATCGTCGGTTTTCTGGGGCCCAACGGCGCCGGCAAGACTACCACGCTCAAGATGCTCACCGGGTTGCTCCACCCGACCAGCGGCCAGGCCCACGTGCTCGGTTACACGCCCTGGAAACGCGAACCCGCATTCTTACGCCAGATAAGCCTTCTGATGGGGCAGCGCATCCAGCTCAACTGGGACCTGCCGGTCGTCGATTCGTTCGAGGTTCAGCTCGCAGTCTACGGCGTCGAGCGTGCTGCCGGCCGCCGGATGCTCGCCGAGCTGGTGGATCTGCTGGAGCTGCATGACGTACTCAAAAAACAGGTCCGCACGCTCTCGCTGGGCGAGCGAATGAAGTGCGAGCTGGCCCTTTCTCTGCTCTATCGGCCGCGCGTGCTTTTTCTGGACGAACCGACTATCGGCGTGGACATCACCACTCAGGCCCGCATCCGTCAGTTCATTGCCGAGTACAACCGGCGCAGCGGCGCGACCGTGCTGCTCACCTCGCACTATATGGCGGATGTTGCGGCGCTTTGCCGGCGCGTGATCGTGATCGACCACGGGCGGCTTTTGTTTGACGGCCCGCTGGCCGAGCTTGCCGCACGCCTGGCACCATTCAAGGTCATCGCCGTCGACCTGGTGCACGAGGTCAATGGCTACGACTTTTCGCGGATCGGACAGGTGCTGGCGCGCGAGCCGCGGAAAGTCTCGCTGCGCGTCCCCAAGGACGAGACCGCGGCGGTGACCGCGCGCCTGCTCGCGGATCTGCCCGTGCTGGACCTGACGGTCACCGATCCACCGCTGGAAGATGTCATCGAGGGGGTCTTCTCTGACGCCAGGCGCGGGAGTTGAGCCGGGATGCTTGAGGCGCTGGGCGCTTACTGGCGTACGTCAGTGGCGGTGATGCTCGCCTACCGTGCGGCCATCGCCTTGTGGGCGCTGTGGGGCGTCGCTTATCCGACCGTGGCTCTTCTGATGTGGATTGCTGCGCAGCGCGGGGCCGGTCGTGCCGACCTCGGGGGCTATGACGAGCGCGGCTTTGCCGCGTACTTTCTGCTGATGATGATCACGGCGCACGTGACGGCTGCCTGGGACGTATACGAGATGGGGTTTTTGGTGCGCACCGGGGCGATGTCGCCGCGACTTTTGCGTCCCATCCTGCCCATCTGGGCCAGCCTGATGGATAACCTGGCGTACAAAGCCGTCACGCTGGTACTGCTCATCCCGATCTGGACGGGCCTGGCCCTCTGGTTCCAGCCGCGCCTGGAAACCACCGTAGCTCACGCGGCACTGGGGCTGCTGGCGCTGTCGCTGGCGGCGGCGCTGAACTTCGTGCTTGGTTATACCGTCGGGCTGGTCGCCTTCTGGACCACACGCACTGACGGGCTGGCCGAGCTTTACTTCGGGGTAAACCTTTTTCTTGGCGGACGCTTCGCCCCGCTTTCGCTTTTGCCATCCTTCCTGCGGCAGGTTGCGAACGTGCTGCCTTTCAAATGGATCATCTGGTTCCCGACCGAAGTCCTATCCGGCAGGCTGGGGCTTGCAGAGGTGCTTTCTGGCCTGTTATGGCAGTGCCTCTGGCTGGTCACAACCGCCGCGGCCTTCCGCCTGTTCTGGGGTGCTTCCCTGAAGCGCTACTCCGCGGTGGGCGGCTGAAGGCAGCCGTCGGGGGTCGCTCTTACGTGTCAAAGTCGCGGACGGATTGCCGGAGTGTTGTTGATAACATAGTATCAATAAGCACGCGACACGCGGCGGCCCTGCGAATTATCGCGACGTCGCCAGCGGAGCGACCGCGATGAAGCAAAAATCGACGGCAGGTCGATGTTTTCTGCTTGCACCTGCTGCCGCGCTATGCGGGCTTTGCTTGGCGGGTTGTCGGCAAGACCCGCAGCATGATCGGCAGCGCGAGCAGTTTGCCTCTTCGCCGCCGGCTCAAACCGCGCGACTGGCTGTGCTGGTCAGCATCTTGCCGCAGGCGTACTTCGTCGAGCGTGTCGGCGGCGAGCGGGTGTGGGTGCAGGTGCTGATTGGGCCGGGCCAGAACCCGCACGCGTATGAACCGACGCCGGCCCAGCTTCGCGAACTTGCTTCGGCCCGCGTTTTTTTCTGCATCGGCTTGCCGTTCGAGCAGGCGATTTTGCCCCGCCTGCGCGACCTGTTCGGCCAGTTGGAAGTGGTCGACACGCGCGCCGGCATTGTCCTCCGCCAGGTTGAATGTCGCCATTCGGCGCATGCTCATGAGCACCATGACCACGCGGACTTCGATCCTCATATCTGGCTTTCTCCGCGACTGGTGAAGATCCAAGCCCGCACGATCGCCGACACGCTGGCCCGGCTCGATCCTTCGCGGGCGGAGCAGTATCGACTGAATCTGGCGGCGTTCGAAGCGGACCTGGACGCACTCGATGCGCGCGTCGCGGAGATGCTTGCGCCCGTGCGGGGCCGCCAGATGTTCGTTTTTCATCCCGCTTTCGGTTACTTTGCGGATGAATATGGTTTGGAGCAGGTAGCGGTCGAGGTAGAGGGTAAGGAGCCGTCCGCGAAGGAGCTGGCGGCGCTGATCGAGCGAGCGCGGCAGGTTGGCGCGCGTGCCATCTTTGTTCAGCCGCAGTTTTCGACGCGCAGTGCTGAGGCCCTTGCCCGCCAGATCGGCGCCGCAGTGCTGCCGCTGGACGACCTGCCGCGGGACTATCTTGCCGGGATGGAAGCGCTCGCGGCGCAGGTGCGGCGCGGTCTGTTGGGGGAGTGACTATGGCGTCGGCAACCGTTGCGGCTGAGCATGCAGCTATCGCGGTCGACGGCGTGTATTTCTCCTATGACGGGCCACCCGTACTTGAGAACGTGAGCTTCGCGATTGCCCAGCGCGACTTCGTGTCGGTCGTTGGCCCCAACGGCGGGGGCAAAACCACTTTGCTGAAGCTGCTGCTTGGGCTGCTCCAGCCGCAGCGCGGACAGATTCGGGTATTTGGCCGGCCCCCCTTGGAAGTTCGCCAGCGGATCGGCTACGTGCCCCAGCATGCGCAGTTCGATCCGCACTTTCCGGCTACCGCGCTGGATGTCGTGCTGATGGGACGGCTGGGCCGCAGCTTGCCCATCCTGCCCGCGCGACGGGCGGACCGTACCGCGGCCTTGGCCTGCCTCCAGGAGGTGGGACTGGCCGACCTCGCCCGACGGCCGTTGTCATTCCTATCCGGCGGCCAGCGTCAGCGCGCGCTGATCGCCCGGGCCCTGGCCGGCGACCCGGAATTGCTCCTGCTCGACGAGCCGACCGCCAACCTTGATTTGGCCGTGCAGGGCGATTTCATCGAGCTGCTGCATCGGCTCAACCAGCGCCTGACGATCGTGCTCGTATCGCACGACGTGGGGTTTGTGTGCCAGCACGTACGCACGGTGCTTTGTGTGGCGCGCCGCGTCGAAGTGCACAGTGCCAGCAGTCTTGATGGTCACACGATAAGTGCGCTTTACGGCGAGCCGGTGCGTTTCGTTCACCACAGCCATCCTGCTCATCAGTAGCCGTTGCCATGCTCGAGTTTTTCCATGCTCTGGCCGACCCCGCCAACGCCTTCCTGCGGCATGCTCTGGCGACCGCGGTCTTGGCCAGCATCGCCGCCGGCTGCATCGGCAGCTTCGTGGTGGTACGACGGATTACCTACGTCGCCGGCGGAATTGCCCATTGCGTCTTCGGCGGACTGGGAGCGGCTTACTACCTGAATCGCGTTCATGGTGTCCAGCTTTACGTTCCCTTTTCCGGCTGGCAGCCACTGCATCCGCTCTACGGGGCCGTTGCCGCCGCCATCGCCGCGGCGATCATCATCGGGATCGTCAGCCTCAAGGCCCGGCAGCGCGAAGATACCGTGATCAGTGCTGTTTGGGCGATCGGTATGGCGGTTGGCGTGCTGTTTGTGTATCTGACTCCGGGCTACGGGCAGGACCTCATGAGCTACCTTTTCGGCAGCATTCTGATGGTTTCCCGCGGCGAGCTGGTCTTTCTTGCGGTCCTGGACGCGATTGTCGTGGGGATCGCGCTGCTGTCTTACAAGCAGTTTCTGGCGGTTTGCTTTGACGAGGAATTCGCCCGGCTGCGCGGCGTGCGCGTCGAGTTCTACTACTTGTTGCTGCTATCGCTTACCGCCCTGACGACGGTGCTGCTGGTCAGTGTTGTGGGAATCATCATGGTTATCGCGTTGCTTTCGCTCCCCGTGGCCATTGCGGGTCACTTCACGCACAGTCTCGGCCGGCTGATGGTGTTGTCAGCGGCACTCAGCACGCTGTTAACAACGACGGGACTGGCGGTCAGCTACCCGTTGAGTCTTCAGCCCGGCGCCGTCACGATTATCTTGGCCGGTGCCGTATATCTTGCGGTGCTTGCTGGTGCTCGCCTGCTGCGCCGGCGTTCGGCGTGAAAGCCGGTGCGGCCGGGGGAATCATGATCTCCCCGAAGGGATTGATCACGGAGTTCTTGAACATATTCTGGAATTGAATCTCCACGGCATGCTCGCCGGGTTGGAGTTCTTCCGCCAGGGCTGCGGTCAGGAGGCAGCTTTCGTTATCGAACGTGTGCGGCAGGCGCTGGCCGTCCAGACGAACAGCTATCGAATCGCTCAGAATCATCTGGCGTTCCCAGCCCCACGACTTGCGACCGCGCAGGCCGTCGTCCAGCTCGGCGACTAGCTGTTGGCCGTCGCAGGTGACGCTACGCACGCGCGGCAGGCCCGCGAACGCATATCGCGCCAGGCCGCAGAATAGCGCATAGGCCTCGCGCAGGTTGTACTCCGGGTCGCGCAGCCGCTGTTCTTCATCCGGATTGCTGAAGAACGATGCTTCCGTCAGCGCCGCGGTCACCTGGACGTGCCGCAAGACCGCAAAGCCCTCGGGGTACATGAGTTGATCGCTCTTGAGCGGCACCGGCGCCAGTTCCGGCAGCGCCAACGTATCATGCAGCGCTTCGCAGAGATATCGGGCCAGGTCGAGATTTGACGGACGGTAATCGACGTCGCCATGGTACCAGACTGTGGTATGGTTGGCCTGCGGCCGGTTTTCGACGGCGTTGTGATGGATCGAGATGAAGAGGTCCGCCGGCCAATCGTTGGCGATCGCGGCCCGCTGCTCGTAAGATACGTCACAGTCGTCTTCGCGTGTCAGGACGACTTCTGCACCTGCTCGCGACAGGAACTCACGCAAGTACTTGGCGACACGAAGGTTAACTTCCGCTTCCCGAACGCCGGTCGGCCCACGCTTGTAGCCGCGCCGACTGGCATCGCCCCCGTGTCCGGGGTCCAGGCAGATTCTCACCCCCGCCAGAAAATGCGCATACCTCGGCAGCGGGTACGCGCCGGCTTCAATCCGCCGGGCCGCGAAATCCTCCGGCGCCGGCAGCAGCGTGTTGACCGCCAGCATCGGATCGACTGCGGGCCGCGCCGGTGGCGCACGACATCCCCATAGGCCCGGCGCCAGCAGGACCGCCAACGCAGCCGGTACCGCTCGTTTGCGTACACCTTGCATGGCAGGCCTGTTTTACTTAACGAAAGCCCGCGTCTCAAGTTGTTGCAGTCGCAATTCAATTCGTGCAGACTAGCCGCGACCGCTTTGGAACGTGAGCTGAGGCTGCGCCCATGCAGGACCGCGGACACTTGCTCACCGAACAGCGAAACCCGCGCTCATGGCACATCGACCGCATGAGCATCGCTGAAGCAGTCGAGTTGATGAATTCCGAGGACGCCACCGTGGCACCTGCGGTTGCCGCGGCACGGGACGATATCTGCCGGGCGATTGAGCTGGTGGTGGCGGCTTTTCAGGCTGGCGGGCGGCTCATCTATGTCGGTGCCGGCACTAGTGGCCGGCTGGGGGTTTTGGATGCTGCCGAATGTCCACCCACTTTCCTGTCCCCGCCGCGTATGGTTCGGGGCGTGATCGCCGGCGGCTGGAAAGCCCTGCGCCGCGCCGTCGAGGGCGCCGAAGACCACCCTGAAGATGGTGCGGCTGCGATGGACAAGTTAAAAGTCGGCCCGCGCGACGTGGTCATGGGGATCACCACCGGCGGCACCACTCCATTTGTCCACGGCGCTCTTGCGCGGGCTCGCGATCGCGGGGCCAGAACCATCTTCTTCGGCTGCGTGGCCGAAAACCACGTGTCCTTCCCCGCCGACGTTTCCATTCGCGTGCTGGTCGGCCCGGAAGTCATTACCGGCAGCACGCGGCTCAAGGCCGGTACCGCCACAAAAATGGTGCTCAACATGATCAGCACCATCAGCATGGTGCGCATTGGCAAGGTCTACCAGAACCTGATGGTAGACGTGAACACCCGCGCCAACCGCAAGCTGATCGATCGCGGCCAGCGGATGATCATGACGATTACCGGCCTGGATCGGCCGGCGGCCGCCAAGCTGCTCGAGGAGGCCGGCGGCCACGTCAAGACCGCCCTGGTGATGCACTGCCGAAAGGTTGATCGGGCCGCGGCCCGTCGGCTTCTTGCGGCCCACCGGGGCCACCTGGCGCCGATCCTGAACGCGCGTACGCAGAACTCTGATGCTCAGGCGTAGTTTCGTGGCAGGCCCTTTTTACCGCCCAGCAGTTGATGGCCCGGCTTCCTGCCGGACCGCCGCCGCTTTGATTGACTGTTTTGCCTAGAAAGCTCGGATTGCCGCTCATGACTGACCAGCCATTCAGCGCTAACTTTAACTGGGTCGATTGGCTGGTGGTGTTCGGGTACCTCGTTCTTACTAGTTGGGTGGGTGCCCGGATGGCCGGCCGGCAGGCAACCATCCGGGACTTTTTTCTGGGCGGCAGAAAGCTGCCCTGGTGGGCAGTGAGCGGCTCGATCATCGCTACCGAAATCAGTGCCCTTACCTTTGTAAGCGTCCCCTGGGTGGTTTTTCAGCCCGGAGGAAACTTTACCTACCTTCAGCTTGGCGTCTTCGGGTCTTTTCTGGCACGCGTCCTGGTTGGCTACATCCTGGTGCCCGCCTACTATCGGCGCGAAATCTACAGCCCCTATGACTACATGGGCCATCAGCTTGGCAGCCGCGTGCGGAGCATGACGACCGCGCTTTTTGTGCTGGGGGGAATGCTGGGCCAGTCAGCGCGCATCTATCTCACTGCCGAGGTCGTCAACGTCGTACTCCACGACCCGTTGGTCAGGCTCCGCGAGCTTACGGGTCTGGATGAACTGGCCTGGGCAATCGCGCTGATCGTTGGAGTATCGGTCTGCTGGACGCTCATTGGTGGCATCACGACGGTGATCTGGACGGATGTGGTGTTGTTTTTGGCTTTCTTCTTTGGGGCTTTGATTGCGCTGGGTACCGTGATTGCTGAGCTGGATGCCGGCCTGAGCGAGTTTTTCCGGGTTGGCTGGGCGGCCAAAAGCTCGGGCGTGCCCTGGGCAGCCTGGGGACAGCCCGCGCCCTCAGGGCCCTGGGGAAAATTTACCTTCTTCGATTTCAGCACCAGCCCGGTTCGAAACTACACATTCTGGACCGCAGTGATCGCCAGCACCTGGGGCGGCCTGGGCGCTTATGGTACGGATCAGCTCATGGCCCAGCGGATGTTCTGCTGCCGCAGCGCACGCGAAGCCCGCTGGGCGATCATCAGCAGCTCGGCAAGCCAGATAGTGACTGTCACCGTGGCGCTGGTGGGAGTAGGACTTTACGCGTACTACCAGTCGCACCAGCCGAGTCCGGCAGCGGCGGCACTGCTGGCCGAACGTGCGCACGGTGATCGGATTTTGCCAGTTTTTGCGGTGGAGGTGGTGCCGCGCGGGCTCAAGGGAGTGATTATCGCCGCGATTTTTGCCGCCGCCATTTCTAGCGTCATGGGCATTCTTACAGCGCTTAGCCAGACGGTTCAGAGCGCTTTTTACAACCCCTGGCGCGAGCGTCGGCTGCGCGCCCGCAGAATTGAGCTTTCGCTGAGTGGTGACCAGACCTTTTCTGAGGCTGTGGCGCGGCGCGAACATCGTCGCAGTGTGCTGGTGGGGCGCCTGCTGGTGGTTTTCTGGGCTGTTGTGTTGGGCGTGCTGGCCTATGGCGCGCAATATGCTGCCGCAAAGTATAAAGCGCTTTTGGACCTGGGTCTGGCGTTGGCCGGCTACGTGGGTGGGGCGCTGCTTGCGGGATTTGCACTGGGATTTCTGCCACTGCGCATAGATGGCCGCGGTTACCTGTGGTCTGCGCCGCTTTCGGTACTTTATATATTTGCCATTGTCTGGCATCGGAATTTTGCGGTGCCGTGGTACCGGGATTGGACTTTTGTTGCCGTTTGTCTGCTTTCAGCGGCTTTGCTTCTTTCCTGGCTCGCTGTGGCAGGCCGCAGGGCGCGCGCAGGCCGAGGGGTGTTGCCTTTCTGGCTTCAGACATTGCTGCTAATCGTCGGCATCGCGGGGGCGGTCTGGCTGAATCTGTACGGACACTGGGGTCAAGGTCCGCCAGACCGGTTCGGTAACCCGACCTTTCAAGTGCTGGCTTGGCCCTGGTATGTTCCGCTGGGAAGTCTGGTGGCGTTTTTGTGGGGTTGGCTGCTGGCTTGCCGTCGCCAGGTAGAAGCAGCCTGAACCAGAGGAGCGCAGATAATGACAAGAAACTGGAGTGCTAAAAGCGGTGAACGTTTTCCACAGCCGCGGAAGCTGTGCGTCAAACCTGTTGCCGCGGGCAGCCGGGCAGGGGTTTTGTTGCTCGCTGCTGGCGTAACAGTTGTCGCTGGCTGTCAAGCGACGCCGCAGGTTCTGCACCCGCTGCGCGGCATCTGGGTGACACGCTTTGACTACCGGGTACCGGACGACGTTCGGCAGATAATGGACGATTGCGCCGGCGCGGGCTTTAACGCAGTTTTCTTCCAGGTGCGCGGGAACGCAACTGCCTTTTACGAGTCGCGGTACGAGCCGTGGGCGGACGAGCTGGGCGGGCAAGATCCCGGTTGGGATCCGCTGGCCCTGGCTTGTGAGCTGGCTCACGAGCGCGGCATGCAGCTACATGCCTGGGTAAACGTGATGCCTGCCTGGCGCGGGCGCAAGCCGCCGACCAACCCGCGGCAACTCTACAACTCGCATCCGGAGTGGTTCTGGTATGACCAGTACGGGAACCGTCAGGCCTTATCGGACTTTTACGTCAGCGTAAACCCGTGCTTGCCGGAGGTCCGCGATTATCTGGTGCGCGTCTTCGAGGACCTGTTGTCGCGGTATGACGTCGACGGATTGCATTTGGACTACATCCGATTCCCCAACGAGCCGCCGGCCAGGCCTGCGGGATCCGACGTGGACTATCCGCGTGATGCGCGCACCCTGGCGCTCTATCGCGAGCAGACCGGCAAGGCCCCGGACGACGATCCGCAGGCTTGGGCCCGCTGGCGGACCGAGCAAGTGACGACTCTGGTGAGCCAGATTCAGCGCATGGTTCGAAAGACGCGGCCGCAAGCAGTTCTCACGGCGGCGGTTGGGCCGGTTCCCGAGCGTGCCTTAAAGCATTTTCAGGACGCGCAGCGGTGGGCGCGGGAGGGTCTGGTC
>Ga0185342_1001322_pt1 | contig 10357 bp, 10 predicted proteins | sample ConPoolayeEmetaG_FD_128045 | JGI IMG/M metagenome (GOLD analysis project Ga0185342, IMG submission 128045) | Hot spring microbial mat communities from California, USA to study Microbial Dark Matter (Phase II) - Cone Pool mat layer E metaG... ...
GGTTACATGATGGTAGTAATAACTGGGGCTTAATAAGATATGACAGAACTCCAAGACCTATTCTTAATGAAATTAGCATATATTTGGATAGTGAAATTTAGGCAAGTATTTTTATTCTCTTATTTTTATATAAAAACTATACTTGATTACTCTTTCAAAATAATTTTTCAATAAAAAGCATAAAGCAAAAAACATAAAGCTTAAAGCAAATCTATTTCAATTTACATTAATTCAATTTACATTAAATGTTGTTTTTAGATTTAGGTTATAAACTCTTTTAAAACATATTATAATTATATCAATATATGTAATAATATATTAATTATTATTATTATTAATTTAATTATTTACTTTTTTATATAAATATGTTTTAATAAATACTTAAGTAAAATTTATCTTAAGGCTAGTGATAATAATGGCAAAAATTACCCCTAACTTTTCAGATAAAATTAACTTTGATAGATTTTCTGATTTTCCTGAATGGGAAAATCGAATAGGGGATATATTAGTAAATAAAGGTTATCTTTCTATAGAAAATCTTTATAAAGCTTTAGAAATACAAAAAAAAGTTGGAGGTAGACTAGGTTGGATTTTAATTAGCCATGGATTTGTTAAAAGACTAAACTTTTATAATGCATTATCAGAAAAACTAAAAATTCCTTTTGTGAGTGAAAATATTGAAAATGAAATAAGAAATCTTGATGTAAATTTATTAAATGAGTTGAGCCCAGATGAAGTTATTCAAATACAGTCAATACCTTTATACATAAAAAATAATAAATTAGTAGTGCTTACTGCTTATCCTAAAAATAATAAGATAACTGATTACTTAATGCAAAAATTCAGCAAGTATAATATTAAAGAAATTGAAGAAAGAGTTATTACTGACAAAGACTTAACTGAACTAGTAAAGAAAATATATAAAAGAAGTCTTCAGGCTAAAACAATGTTTGGCCTGTACAATAGAAATCCTCAACAATCTGCTTATATTAGGATCACAAAACCACAAATTTTTATATTTGTTGTTATGTTCGTTTTATTTGCAGCTTTTATATACTTTTATCCAAATCCTACTTTAATTGCATTATTTGCTTTTATACAATTATTTTACCTTTTATCTATAACATTTAAGTTTATAGTTAGTATTGCAGGAGTAAGGCACAAATTTTCTAAAGAGTTGTCTAATTCGAATACAAGACAAATTAATTCAATAAATAAACCTTTAAGCCAATATCCTGTTTATACAGTTTTAATACCATTATTTAAGGAACCAAAAAATGTTTTGGAAAGCATAATAAATGCCATTAGAAATCTTGATTATCCACAAAATAAATTAGATGTAATATTTTTATTTGAAGAGCACGACACCCAGACATTAGAAGCTGCAAAAAGTTTAAACCCGCCTTCAAGCTGGAGGTTTTTTATAGTTCCTAATGGAATACCTACAACTAAGCCTAAAGCTTGCAATTATGGTTTATATTTAGCAAGAGGAAAGTACCTCGTAATATATGATGCTGAAGATATACCCGAGCCAGACCAATTAAAAAAAGCTGTAGCAGCTTTTGAAAAAGGTGGAGATGAATACGGCTGCTTTCAAGCATTTTTAAATTATTATAATAAAAATGAAAATTTTTTAACCAGGATGTTTACTTTAGAATATACATACTGGTTTGATTATCTTTTAAGCGGGCTTTTTAAATTAAAACTACCAATACCTTTGGGTGGCACAAGCAATCATTTCAGAGTTGATATATTAAAGAAAATTTCTGGCTGGGATCCATATAATGTTACAGAAGATGCAGACCTTGGCGTTAGAATGGCTGCAGAAAATAAAAAAGTTGGTGTAATAGACTCTACTACTTATGAAGAAGCTAACAGCAACCTGGCAAACTGGATTAGACAAAGGTCTAGATGGATTAAAGGCTATATGCAAACCTCATTAGTTTATAATAGAAATCCTATAAAGCTAATCAAAACTTTAGGATTTATTAGGTGGGCAAGCTTTCAATTATTAATAACAGGAACTCCTTTTACATTTTTAGTAAACCCAATTATGTGGATTACTTTTATACTTTGGATTTTTGCTCATAAATTAATAATTTTTCCAGACATTCCACAGGCAATTGTTTTAATGGGGACAATAAGTTTAATTGCTGGTAATCTTATAATGATTTTATTAAATTTAGCTGCAGCGCTTTCAAGAAAATATTATGATTTAATACCATATGCATTATTAAATCCAATTTACTGGATTTTACACTCAGTTGCAGCTTATAAAGCATTATGGCAGTTATTATTTAGACCATATTATTGGGAAAAAACAAATCATGGAATATCAAAGTTTAAATATATAAGTTATTCATAATTTTTTAATAATAATTTAATTAAATTTTAATATATTTTTAACAAATTTTATTGTAAAAATATTAAAATTTTGACAAAAAATATAATCATTGAAATAAATAGTTACAATAAATCATTGCAATAAAATTTCAATAAAAATAGTTGCTAGATTATAGTAATACTAAAGTCTTCATAATCGAAATAACAAAACATTCTCACGTAAAATTGCTGCTCATTCATTTTAATTTTATTAATCAAACGATGTAGGAGTTATTAAATGAATAAAAATGTTTTGTTATTAGATGAAGATATTAATAATCTTATTCTTTCTGATGAATATGTTGATACACTAAGAGAAATGGGATTTAGCCAAGAATTTATCCTCAATGAACAGATAAGAAAACAAAGGGAGTGTATTGATTATTTACTTGATAAGGTAATAGAGCTAAAAAAGGAATTACATTTAATTCGAGGAAAAAAAAGCAAATAAGAATTTCTATAAATTATTGGATTGCTCAATAATAAATAATCAATAAATAATTAATATTAATATAAAATTATATTTTTCATAAATTTGTATTAGCTGGAAAATATACCTCAGTATTAAGATTTTCTCAATGCTTGAAAATATTTAGCTATAATAATTTTTAAGGATGTTTTTAAACAAGCTTATTAACTGACTCAATGTATTTATTTACATTAAATTTATTTTTACAACCGCTATAACTCATATACCTTATTTTGCCAAAAATTTGTCTCTCAGCCCAAGCCCTATCATGAAGTCCACCAATACTCCAAGCTATGCCTGTGTAGCCATTAGGGTCCCTTCCGTCAAGTTCATAACGATCATTTAAATATATGGCTTTGTCAAGTGCTTCCTCTGGCGAAATGCTCCATTCAAGAATTTTTTTTGCCCAATACATACGCATATACCCATGCATTTTACCTTTTATGACCATTTCCTTTTGTGCTGCATTCCAAAGATCATCATGAGTTAAACAATTTTCAAGCTCTTCAATATTATATAAATATGGTCTCGGATCATTTAAGTGGCTTTTTAGGCTAATCTTTGCCCAATTTGGAAAGCCTTCAAATGAATCATAAAGTTGATTGTAATAACAAAAATTATCTGAAAGTTCTCGTCTTACAATTAGTTCTTCAAGAAAAGCAGCCCTGTTTTCTTCATCAACATTAACTTTAAGTGTTTCTAAAGCTACTCTTTGAGCAGATATTTGTCCAAAATGAAGATATGGGGATAAATTTGAAACAGCATCTGGCTGGTTTGGGTCATTGCGCTTTAACTTAAATTTAAAAATTCCATTTTCGAGAAAATTACCAAGCGTGTTTATTGCATTTGAATACCCAGGCTTTATCCATTCTACAGGTTTTACACTGCTGTCATGACAGCATTCTTTTAATAATTTTTCAATATTATATTGATTAATAAAATTAATGTTATCACTGTTATCACTGCTAACCATGTTACCAATGTTAACAATATTGTTATCATTAAATATTAATATAGTTTCACTAGTGGTTTCACTAGTGGTGTTATTATTGGTGTAATTATCAGTGTAATTATCAGTGTCATTATCTAATCTTAAGTTATTTTTATTTTTAATAATAATAGCAGAGAGATTTTTTGATGGCATTTTTTTTACGGAAGGATATTCTTCAAGAAATTCTCCAAGCAGCCTATTTATTTTTGGTCTAATTGTATATGCTGCAAACTCTTGTTTATCTGAAGCAATCCAGCACGGTACTATATTGTGGGCATCTACTTCATAAAAATCACAGTTGATTTTGCAAGCAACAGATTTTTTCCATTCTCTTTTTATTTTTAAAGGGTCAAAATCAGTAATTAAATGTGTAATTTTATTCTTATTTACAAAATCCGGTATGACTTTTTTGGGATCCCCAAATATTAAATATGCGGGTATATTTAATTTGTATGCTTCCTTAAATGTGTTAAAAAGCCCATTGAGCATAAAATGATAGTGTCTTAGCGGAGCGTTATTATATGATTTTACAAGGCAAAATACTATAGCAAGTGGCAATTTTTTAATTATTGCAAGTTCTTGAGCAAAAAGAAGCGCCCAATTATCATTAATTCTTTGGTCACGGCTCATCCAATACAAAACAGGTCCATTTTCTAATTTATTTAAGTTGTCTTTTTTTAATAGTTTTAATCTCTTTTTGTTCAATGCTATTATTTTCTAAATTCATCTTTTTGCCTAGGTTTATAACTTGCCTCAAAGACAGGGACACAACCAATTCTCTCAATTTCTTTTACTTTCTTACCTAAAACTTCTTTCACAAAAGAAAGTGCTTTATCTTTATCTTCATCAATTAAAACTTCTTTTAACATAAAATATTCTTCTGAGCTTAAAATAAAAATTGTTTTGTTTTTTATTCTTTCTTTCATTGTTCTAAGCTTTTAAATTATTATTATTAATTTAAGATTTTAAAAAAGATTTTAATAAATTTATATTTTGGTAATATTTTTTTACTTAAAATTAATTATATTCTAAAAAAATTATACTAGCACATTGAGATATGTAAATATATAATTATTATGAAAATATATAAGAAAATATATAATTAAAAATGTGTAGTTAAACGGGGTTGTTTGATAAAGGGATTATTTAATAAAAGGAATAATTGACAAGGAGGAATAAAATCGAAACAAATATTTTTAGACCAAATCGAAAAAAAATTCTTGCCTGGGAAATGTATGGAATTGTCTTTATTTTTCTTTTAGGTGCTTTATTTCATTTTATATTTGAATTAAGCGGAGGTTTAAAAATTGTAGCGTTATTTGGCGCAGTAAATGAAAGTGTTTGGGAGCATTTAAAGATAGGTTTTTGGCCTGCTTTTATTTGGGCAGTAATTGAACTTTTTACATTTGGAAAAAGAACAAAAAATTTCTTATTTGCAAAAGGTATGGCTTTTACTCTTCAGTCTTTATTAATTACTGGAATTTACTATGGTCTTGTTGCAGTTGGAATTGAAAGTCTTGCAGTTGATATATCAATTTTTTTTGTTTCAATAGCAATAGCTCAAATAGTAAGCTACAGGTTAAACCTTGTTCAAAAAAAATCAGCAGTTTTAAAGGTAGTTGGTTTAATATTTATATTAATAAACCTTGCAGGCTTTAGTCTTCTATCTTATTTTGCACCACAATGTCCTATTTTTAAGGATCCTATAAGTGGAGGGTATGGTATTGTTGAATAATATGAGAAATTTTAAACTTGGGTGTTAAAGCTTAAGTTTTAACCTTGCCTACTATAGGAAACTTTTCTAAGAATTCAATACCATGAGGTGCATCTTTTAAATCATTGGTTAAGTCTTTGCCTGCAATGTGAAGTGCTTGATGTTTTCCGTCTTTCCATAAAAAGCTTTCAGTTACATCATAAACTAAGCCATTGCAGGCAACGTATGCTTTATTATTATTTTTACCATTAAATTTTTTAAGGTCATTTAAACTAAATTCAATTAATTCATTCAATTCATTCATAAACTTAAATATTTATTTCAAAGTTAAAAATAGATTAATCGCTGTAATTTCTAATCTATTCAATTATTATGACCTTAATTATTATATTAACAATTAAACTACCTTAAAAATTTACCGACAAACGGTGAAGTTTCTCCTCTTCTCAAAAAATGCCCTGAAGGACCCTCGCCTAAAAACTCAGAGAACCAGCTCTCATGTTCTATTTCTTCATTTAAAATTGCTTGAGCTAAATCGTAGGTTCTATGATCTTTTCCTGCTGTTAAATTACAAATGTGAGTATAGCCTCTCACTGCACATCTCTCAGCCTCTACTAAAACCTTTAACATTGCCATTACATCTGTAGGGTCTTTTGGCAGAGCTGCAGGTGGACAAGCAGAAACATCGTGAAACTCTTTCATACTGTCTGGAAGTTTTCCTCCAAGTTCATAAATTCTTGGAACTATTGCCTCGAAGTGATTTCTGTCTTCAATTCTAGCAGTTTCAGCAATTTCTTTTATACCTTCACCTTGCAGACCTATCAAATTTACTCTAAGTATTGTGTAATAGTAATAGGTTGTAAGCTCAGCTCCTGCATTTTTTACAAGAAGTTCAATTATTTCATCTACTTTAAGTCCTGTTTTTTCTACCATTTCTCTTGTTACTTTTGCCATTTTTTCCTCCTATCTTTTTATATTAAAAGTTAATTTAAATAAATAATTCAAGCTGAACAGGTCTAAATTTTAAAAACTCAACTAAACAATTTAAATAATAACAATTCTTTTTTAGTTGTCAATTATTAATAGTAAATAGTTAAAAAAATGGCAATTTATATTTTATTGCTTACTTTGTATCATTGCAAAGTAAATACTATAAAAGCAAAAAATTAGCTTTATTTAGCTTATTGTAAGTCTTATAATCTTTAATGTTATTTGTTGTAGCTTTTAATTTTATTTATTGTAACTTTATGTAGAATTAATTATTATTTTTAGTTTATTATTTTTAGTTCATTATATTTATTATGAGCAATTCAATTATTGTTTATAAAAAGCATAACTAAAAAAGTTAAATTTAAAAAAATTAATCTTAATAATCTAAAAAATTTAACAGTGAAAAAATTATAAGTAAAATTATAAGTAATATAATCAGTATTAAAATATAATAAATATTAAATATAATAGATTTAATAAAAAGCTAAACATAATAAAAAAACTTGGATAATAAAGAAAACTTAAAAATTAAAAAAAACATTAAAAAAGACAATAAAAAAGTCTCTAAAAAAAGTTATAAAACTCATTCTTATAGAAAAAAAGTTTCAACAATAATTATAATTTGTTTTTTTTGTTTAATATTAATTAGCTATTTTTCTTACTGGATATATTCAATAAGTAAAATAAATCAGTTTGCAAACATAGAATTAGAATCTTCACAGATTTTGCTTAATACTTATCAAAAATTCATTGGTAATAGCACAAATAGTAATTTTATAACAATTAATGATACAAAAATCCATTACATAGAAAAAGGTTCAGGCAGCAATTGTCTTATTTTTTTACATGGTTTTGGTGGTGGCTGGTTTTCTTATAGATTTAATTTAGATTTTTTTGCTGATAATGGGTTTAAGGTTTATGCAATTGATTTTAAAGGATTTGGATTTTCAGAAAGAAAAATAGATTCTGATTATTCTTATAAATCACAGGCTGAGCTTGTTTCAAATTTTATAATAGAGAAAAAACTAAAAAATATAGTCCTTATTGGACATTCGATGGGTGGACAAATTGCATTAATTACATTTGATTTATTACATAAGAAAGGCTTGGATGTTGTCAAAAAAATTATTTTAATAGATAGTGTGGGTATAGATGGAAATTTTAACAGTATTTTAAAAATTTTTTTAAATCAATCATTTATAGATATTCTTTATTTAAACTTAATAGTAAATAAACAAAGGTTTACAGAAATTTTTAGCTCTGCTTACTTTAATAAAGATAAGATAAGCGATGAGTGGATAAATTTTTATTTAACACCATTTAAAGTTAAAAATACAAATAAAGTTTATTTAAGTTTAATTAAAACTCAAAAGCCTTATGATATATCAGGTATATTAAGTAAGATGGATTTACCAGTTTTAATCATTTGGGGCGGAAATGATTCTTGGATTAATTTAGAAAATGCATATAAATTTAATAATTATGTTAAAAGTTCAAAATTAGTTATTATCCCTCAGGCGGGTCATTTGCCAATGGAAGAGAAACCTGAAATATTTAATGATATTGTTGTCAATTTTTTAACTGACAGCAAGTAAATCAAATAATATAAAAGACAACAAGCAATATTATAGTTATAATATTTAATATTTTAATTTTAGGATTTTATTCTAAAGATAATAAATAAAAAAAATTTAGTGCTAAATTTCATGATAAAATTAATAAAATTAGCAAAGTATATAAAAAGTGGTAAAAGTGGTAAATAATACAAGAAATACTAACAATAAAAGCAATACAAACAATATAGGAAAAACAATAAATACAAGAAATAAAAGTAACCAAATTGATAAAAATAACTACTCTAGTCCAATAGGAATATTTGATTCAGGGGTTGGAGGACTTACTGTATTAAAAGAAATTGAAAAACTTCTGCCAAATGAAAATTTTATTTATTTTGGTGACACTAAAAGGTTTCCATTTGGAACTAAAAGCCTTGATGAAGTAAAAAAATTTGCTTTTCAAATTACTAGATTCTTAATATCAAAAGGCATAAAACTCTTAGTTGTTGCTTGTAATACGGCATCTGCAGCTGCGCTTAAAGAGCTTCAGAATTTTTTTGAATTACCTATTATTGGTGTTATTGAGCCCGGGGCAAGAAAAGCAGCAAGTTTAACCTTAACAGGCAAAGTTGGAGTGATAGCAACTAATTCTACTGTTAAAAGCAAAGCATATTATAATGCCTTAAAACAAATAAATAACAATATTGAGGTTTTTTCATCAGCTGCATCTGAACTTGTAGAGTATATCGAAAGAGGTATTTTTAATGGAGAAGAATTGCAGCTTCAAATAAAAAAATATGTTACTTTTCTTTTAGATAAGGAAATTGATGTATTAATATTAGGTTGTACCCATTTTCCTTTAATTGAAAAGGAAATAAGTATATTCTGTAATAATTATATTCATACTGAAATTTATAATAAAGATATAAGTAAAAATGATGTAAGTAAAAATGATGTAAATGAAAATGGCATAGATAAAAATTTTATAAATAAAAATGAGGGCAAAACAAGTAAGTTATGCCGTAAAATAAAGTTGGTTAGTTCTGCTTTGGAAACTGCACGAGAGGTAAAAAATATTTTAGAAAGTAAAGGTTTAAAAAACGTTTTATCTAATAGGGCAGAAAAGGTTTTCTATGAAACTGGGTGTGACAGCAAATTTTTAGAAATAGGAAAGTATTTTTTAGGCTATAAAATAAATGAAGTTATAAAGGTGAGTCTTGATAGTTAAGGTTTAATTAAAATATAAACAGTAAAAAATATTTGATGATAAAAATAAAACAAGATAAAAGGGATGGCTGCAATGACTGAAATGAACTCATCTAAGTTAAGAGTAGATGGTAGAAGGTATGACCAAATTAGACCTATAAAAATTACTAGGAAATATATTTCTCATGCTGAAGGTTCAGTTTTTATTGAGATGGGTAATACTAGGGTAGTTTGCACTGCCTCTATTGAAGATAAAGTTCCACCTTTTTTAAAAGGGAAAGGTCAAGGCTGGATTACTGCAGAGTATGATATGCTTCCACGATCAGCGCCGCAAAGGATATTGAGACCACAAATTACAGGAAAAATTAGCGGTAGGTTTCATGAGATCCAGAGACTTATCGGAAGGTCATTAAGAGCTGTAGTTGATCTATCAAAGATTGGAGAACGAACTATTTGGATAGACTGTGATGTAATTGAAGCAGATGGAGGGACAAGAACAGCTTCCATAAATGGAAGTTTTATTGCTTTATATGATAGCCTAAAAAATTTAGTTGACCAAAAAATCATTGAACAAATGCCTATAAATAATTTTTTGTCTGCAATGAGTGTTGGAATTGTACAAAACCAGGTAATGGTTGATTTATGTTTTTATGAGGACAGCAATGCGCAAGTTGACATGAATGTTGTAATGGATTCGAGTGGTAATTTTATAGAAATTCAGTCTAGTGGAGAAGGTTCAACGTTTTCAAAAAGTCAATTTGAAGAAATGCTTAATTTATCTGTTAGATCGCTTTGGGAAATTATTGACCTAGAAAAAAAGATATTACTAGGCGGATAAATATTACTCGGCAGCTAATCTAATTAAATTAATACTGATAATGTAATTTTAATAATATAATTCTAAATGACAGCTTATAACCCTAACAATGTTTTAAGCTTTAAATTAAATAATAGTTAATTGAATATAATAGCAAATGGTATTAGTTTATGCTGAATAATTCATTACTTTGTAAAAAATTTGAATTCATTAAGCTCAAATTTTTTTAGTT
>Ga0185342_1001324_pt1 | contig 10339 bp, 8 predicted proteins | sample ConPoolayeEmetaG_FD_128045 | JGI IMG/M metagenome (GOLD analysis project Ga0185342, IMG submission 128045) | Hot spring microbial mat communities from California, USA to study Microbial Dark Matter (Phase II) - Cone Pool mat layer E metaG... ...
AGGCAGGGCCCGCAGGTGGGCGGGGCGACCACCGCCCCCGCCTCAAGGAAAACCATGATAAGACCCAGCTTTAGCGCCTCAAGATAAACCTGCTGCGAGCCAGGGATAATGATCAAGCGCACCCCAGGGTGCACCTTTCTCCCCTTGAGCACCCGGGCAGCGATCTGGAGGTCCTCAAGACGACCGTTGGTGCAGCTTCCGATCACCGCCTGGTCTATCTTCACCTCGCCGACATGGCTGATGGGCCTTATATTTGAGGGGAGATAGGGAAAGGCGACCTGGGGCTCAATCCGGGAGACATCGTATTCGATGACCTTTTCGTAATGGGCATCGTCATCTGGCTCATAAACAGCGTAGGGGCGCTGAGCGCGAGCTTTGACATAATCCAGGGTCTTGCCATCGACGCTGAAGATCCCCGCCTTAGCTCCAGCCTCGACCGCCATATTAGCCATGGTGAAACGCCCATCCATTGATAGCTCCGCTATCGCCTCGCCTTCAAATTCCATAGCCGAATAAAGCGCACCATCGACCCCAATACTGCCGATGGTGTAGAGGATGAGGTCTTTACCACCTACCCATCTCCCCAATTTGCCATGATAGACAAGCTTTATTGAGGCTGGAACCTTCATCCATATCTCGCCGGTGGCCATAGCAGAGGCGATGTCGGTCGAGCCCATGCCGGTGGCAAAGGCTCCCAGTGCTCCGTAGGTGCAGGTGTGAGAATCAGCGCCGATAACCACCTCCCCCGGCAAAACCAGCCCCTTCTCAGGAAGGAGCACATGCTCAATCCCACCCTGCCCCAGCTCAAAGTAGACGAGCCCCTGCCTCTGGGCAAACTCCCGCATGAGCCTTGCCTGCTCGGCAGACCTAATATCTTTATTGGGAACAAAGTGATCCGCCACCATCACCACCCTTTGGGGGTCAAATACCTTCTTCACACCGATGCGCTCAAACTCCCTTATGGCGATGGGGGCGGTGATGTCGTTTGCCAGAATCAGGTCAACCCTGACGCTTATGAACTCGCCGGGGCTGACCTTTTTCTTGCTCGAATGGACGGCGAGGACCTTTTCGGTTAGAGTCATATCTAAGCCTTTGCCTTAACCGCTAGGTGGTGAACAACATCACCAGAACTATCAGGAGAGCGACCAGGCTGCAAGAGAGGCTCACCAAAATGAGTGCCAGCTGAGTTTTGCTGCTGTACTCCAGGCCTGCCAAACGCCTTTCAAGCCTCTCATCAATAGAGCACTCACTCTTCTCTGATGTCGAACCGTCAGCCACTCTATATGCCTTATGTAAACTAATGGCCTGTCTACCCCCGCTTTGCCACCAGCCTGTTGAGGGCGTTAATGTAGGCCTTGGCACTGGCAACAATGATGTCTGTCGAGGCACCCCGACCGGTGAAGATCTGCCCCCCGCTTTCGATCCTGATGGTGACCTCGCCCAGAGCCTCGGTGGTCTCGGTAACGGACTTGACACTGAACTCAACAAGATGGTTAGGCATCCCGACGATGCGATTTATCGCTTTATAGACGGCATCCACCGGCCCATTGCCGACGGCAGCATCAGAGAAGACCCTCCCCTCAGGACCAATGAGACGCACCGTGGCGGTCGGGATGCTATGGTCACCGCAGGAGACCTGGACATGGTCCAAGTGGTAGGTCTCCGAGACCGTCCTGAGCTCCTCAGCAACAAGGGACTCAATGTCTCGGTCGGTTACCTCTTTCTTTTTATCAGCAAGCTCCTTAAAGGCAGCGAAGGCACGATTAAGGTCCTCTTCCCTCAGTGTATAGCCCAGTTCCTCAAGGCGAGCCTTAAAGGCATGGCGTCCGCTATGCTTGCCCAAGACCAAGGTGCTTGAGGGTAGCCCTATGGAACGAGCATCCATGATCTCATAGGTGAGCGGCTCTTTAAGGACACCGTCCTGATGGATCCCCGACTCATGGCGGAAGGCGTTCGCCCCAACGATCGCCTTATTGGGCTGGATGGAGAACCCGGTGAGCTCGCTCACCAAGCGACTTGCTCTATAAATTTGGGTGGTATCTATATTGGTGGTCAGATTGAAGAAATTAGGTCTGGTGCGGAGTGCCATCACAATCTCTTCCAGCGCAGCATTGCCCGCCCTCTCTCCGATGCCGTTAATGGTGCATTCCACCTGTCGAGCACCACATCTAAGCGCCGCTAGACTATTGGCCACAGCAAGACCAAGGTCATCATGACAATGAACACTAACCACTGCCCGATGGATATTGGGGACATTCTCGAAGATGCCCTTTATCAGATGGCTGAACTCCTCGGGGGTGGTATAGCCCACGGTATCCGGGATATTAACTGTGGTCGCCCCGGCCTCAATAACCGCCTCCAGTATTTGATAGATAAAGTGGGGATCGGAACGGGTGGCATCCATTGGGGAAAACTCGACGTCCTCAAGATACCCCTTGGCTCGGGCGACCATGGTCCGGGCCATCTCCAGGACCTCGCCACGTCCCTTTCTCAGTTGATGGGTCATATGTATATCTGAGCTGGAGAGGAAGACATGGATTCGAGGCCTGGCCGCCCCCCTAACCGCCTCCCAGGCACGGTCGACCGCCTCCGGGCTGGCATGAGCCAGGGCACATATGACCGGACCCCTCACCCTCTCCGAGATAAGCCGTACCGCCTCAAAATCGCCCGGGGAGCTTATCGGGAAGCCCGCCTCAATGACATCGACACCGAGCCTTTCCAGCTGCCTTGCGATCTCAAGCTTCTCGTCAACATTGAGGGTTGCCCCCGGCGCCTGCTCCCCATCCCGCAGTGTGGTGTCAAAGATGATGACCCTTTCCATGTCCGTCTCCTTACGCAGAGGTTAGCTTTAGCAGCCTGCGGAGCCCCTCTACTTCCCCCCGCTGTAAGTCATAGCTACCCCTTAAGCCAGGGCATCATCTCCCTGAGCTTCCTGCCCACCTCCTCGATCTGGTGTGCTGCCTCCCTTCTCCTTAAGGCATTGAAACTGGGGCAGCCAGCTCTGTTTTCTAGTATCCACTCCCTGGCAAAGGTGCCGTCCTGGATTTCGCTCAAGATCTGCCTCATCTCATCCCTGACCCTGTCATTGATAACCCGTGGCCCCCTGGTATAATCGCCGTACTCAGCGGTATTGCTCACCGAATGGCGCATCCAGCCGAGTCCCCCCTGATAGATAAGGTCAACGATGAGCTTCAGCTCGTGCAGGCATTCGAAATAGGCAACCTCCGGCTGATAACCCGCCTCGACAAGGGTCTCAAACCCCGCCTTGATAAGAGAGGTCACCCCACCACAGAGGATAGTCTGCTCACCAAACAGGTCAGTCTCCGTCTCCTCAGCGAATGTCGTCTCCAAGACCCCGGCCCTAGTACAGCCAATGCCCTTGGCATAGGCCAGCACAATCTCCCTGGCACTCCCCGAGGCATCTTGATGGATGGCAAATAGCGCCGGCGCACCGGAGCCCTCACTATAGAGCCGGCGCAGCATATAACCGGGGCACTTCGGTGCCACCATGGTCACATCTATATCTGAAGGTGGGATTATCTGACTATAATGGATATTGAAGCCATGAGCGAACATCAGCATTTTGCCCGGTGAAATTCCCTTTTCAACAGAGCTATAATACACCTCGCGCTGGGTCTGGTCGGGCACTAGCATGACCACTATTTGGGCTTCCTTTGCCACCTCCTCCACCGTCCCCACCCGCAGCCCGCTTCGCTCGGCTCTCTGCCAGCTCTTGCTCCCCCGATAGAGGCCGACAATGACGTCGCATCCGCTTTCCTTAAGGTTCTGAGAATGGGCATGCCCCTGGCTTCCATAGCCGATGATAGCGATGGTTTTGCCTTTAAGTAGCTCCAGATTTGCATCGCCATCATAGTATATCCTAGCCATATCTTACCATCCTTTCCATCAGATCACGGCTTTGGAGTTGTTTTTGACCTCTGCCCCCCGAGACCACCCGCCGGCTGTCCCTCCTCAACAACAAGTGGCCCCGGTGTTCCACGCGCCATTGCGATCCGCCCGGTGCGTGCCGCCTCCCTTATGCCAAAGCCGCGAAGAAGATTGAGGAGTGAATCGATCTTCTCCTCATCTCCGGTGACCTCCACTGTAAGCGAATCGGTGGCAACATCTACAATGTTTGCTCGGAATATATCCACAATTTGAATGATCTCGCTTCGAGTGGAGGGGGTGGCTCTCACCTTTATGAGAGCAAGCTCCCGGGCAACGATAGCCTCATCAGTGATATCAGTTACCTTGATCACATTTACCACCTTCTCCAATTGCTTCCTGACCTGCTCCACTGCCGCTGAGGTACCCCCAACAACGATGGTCATGCGTGAAATGCCGGGTGCCTCAGCATGCCCCACAGCAATACTTTCGATATTGAAGCCGCGTCTCCGGAAGAGGCTGGCTACTCGGTTTAGAACCCCGGGCTTATCCTCGACCAGGGCAACAAGGGTGTGCTTTGTTGTGGTCATCTAAAGTTCCTGTTCAGGAATCAAAAAGTCTAAAGGTTGCTGGTGTCCTGTGCCCCTGCCTCCGCCAACACTTCTCTTTCCGGCGCCTCCATGACCTCAGCCAGAGCTGCGCCGGGGGGCACCATGGGATAGACGTTCTCCTCAGGCTCAACCTGAAAGTCGATGATGAACGGGCCATCATGCTCCATGGCTCTCTGAATCGCAGAAGTAACCTGTCTCTTATCAGTCACCCTCACCGCGGCGATGCCATAGGCCTCAGCCACCTTGACGAAGTCAGGCCCGGATAGGGGAGTCGCTACATAACGACGACCATAGAAAAGCTCCTGCCACTGCCTCACCATGCCCAGGAAACCATTGTTAATAATGGCTACCTTGACGGCGAGATTCTCCTGAGTTATGGTCGCCAGCTCTTGAATGGTCATCTGAAATCCACCATCGCCGGCGATGGCCCAGACCGTCTCATCAGGGCACCCCACCTTTGCCCCAATGGCGGCGGGAAGCTCAAATCCCATGGTCCCCAGCCCGCCTGACGAGATAAGGCTATTGGGCTTATCATACAAAAAATACTGCGCTGCCCACATCTGGTTCTGACCCACACCGGTAACAATAATTGCATCCCCCCCGGTCACTTCATAGATCTGGCGCACCACATACTGGGGGAGGAGCTTATCGGTTTCCCTGATAACAGTTGAGGGGTGCTCCCTTCGCCACTCCTCTATCTGGCGAATCCATTCGGCACGAGTTTGGGCGACCACCTCCTTGTTCAGCGCCTCCAGAACATTCTTGACATCGCCAACGATGGGCACATCCACCCTCACGTTCTTCCCTATCTCTGCGGGGTCAATGTCAATATGGATGACCCGAGCGCGGGGGGCAAAGGCGCTCACCTTCCCTGTAGCTCTATCGTCAAACCTCATCCCAATGGCAATGATGAGGTCAGCCTCAGTTACTGCCATATTGGCATAGGCCATCCCATGCATACCCAACATCCCAAGGCTAAGAACATGGGAGCGGGGGAAAGAGCCAATCCCCAATAGGGTGGTGACCACGGGTATCTGCCCCTTCTCGGCAAGCTCCTTTAGCTCAGCATATGCCCCCGAGATGATAACCCCCCTCCCCGCAATAATAACCGGACATCTCGCCTCATTGATGAGCCTCGTTGCCTTTTTTACCTGGGCAGGGTGCCCATGGAGGGTGAGCTTATAGCCTCTGAGGTTCACCTTCTCCGGATAGTCGAACTCAGTCTCATCAACAAATACATCCCTTGGGATATCAATGTGAACCGGCCCTGGCCTGCCACTTCGGGCAATATAGAACGCCTCTTTTACCACCCTGGCCATATCATTGACATCAAGGACAAGGTAGTTATGCTTGGTAATGGGGAGGGTGATCCCGCTGATATCCACCTCCTGAAAGGCATCCTTCCCGATAAAGGGCCTTGCCACCTGCCCGGTGATAGCCACCATCGGTGCGGAATCGAGATAGGCATTGGCAATGCCGGTAACTAGATTTGTCGCCCCAGGTCCAGAGGTGGCAAGGCAGACCCCCACCCTCCCCGTAGCCCTAGCATAGCCGTCAGCGGCATGGCCAGCACACTGCTCATGGCGAACCAGGATGTGGCGAAGCTGTGGATACCGAGGGAGGGTGTCATATAGGGCCAAAACAGCACCCCCGGGGTAGCCAAATATAACCTCAACCCCCTCCCTTACCAGGCTCTCACAAAGAATCTGGGCACCGGTCATCCTCATATCGTCTCCTACCTAGCAAATACCGCCCCGGTTGATGCCGAGGTCACCTTCTCTGTATATCGCTTGAGATACCCCTTTTTGACCTTTGGTTCAAATTCAGGTAATTGCGCCAGACGCCCTCTTATCTCCTCTTCACTTAGCTCAACATCCAGCCTGTGGTTCGGGATGTCAATTCTTATTATATCTCCGTCCTTAAGTGCAGCAATAGGTCCCCTGCTTGCCGCTTCAGGAGAGACGTGCCCGATGGCAGCGCCCCGGGTTGCCCCGGAAAACCTGCCATCAGTAATAAGAGCCACTTTATCGTCCATCCCCATGCCACTTAAAAGGGATGTTGGGGCGAGCATCTCCGGCATCCCCGGCCCCCCTTTTGGTCCCTCATAGCGGATAACGACCACATCCCCCGCCTTTATATCCCCACCTATGATGGCTTTTGTAGCATGAGCCTCGGACTCAAAGACACGGGCTGGTCCCCGGTGAGCCAGCATCCCTGGGGATACGGCAGCACTCTTTACCACAGCGCCATCCGGCGCCAGGTTTCCGAAGAGAACACTGATCCCCCCCGTAGGTGAGAAGGGATTAGAGCGGGAACGAATAACCTCCCTGTCTTTGGTCTCGGCCCCTGCGATCACCTCTCCCAAGGAATTCCCCGAGACTGTCCTTACCCCTAGATTAAGTAATTCCCCAAGCTCTCTCATAACTGCCCCGATGCCACCAGCGAGATCAAGGTCCTCAACATGATATTCACCAGAGGGGCTGAGCCTAGAGAGATGGGGAATGCTCTCGCCTATCTGGTTTACCCTGAAAAGGGGAAAATCAATCCCCGCCTCATGCGCTATAGCCATGAGATGCAGAACCGAGTTAGTGCTTCCCCCCAATGCCATGTCCACGGCAAGGGCGTTATGGATCGACTCCCTTGTTATTATATCGAGGGGACGAATATCCCGAGCAACTAGCTCCATAATCTTCTCTCCCGTCCTCCTGGCAAGATGAAGGCGTCTCGCTTCAACAGCAGGGATAGTGCCATTTCCTAGTAGCGCCATCCCCAATGCCTCAGTGAGGCAGTTCATAGTATTGGCGGTGAACATCCCGGCACAGCTACCAGGACCAGGACAGGCAAGCTCCTCAAGCGCCCCAACCTCCATTTCGCTCATCTCCCCCCTCACCACCCTGCCCACTGCCATAAACATGGTATTGAGGTCGATATAGCTACCCCCAATGCGTCCTGCAAGCATTGGGCCGCCGCTCACAAAGATAGAGGGCAGGTTTAGTCTCACCGCTGCCATCAGCATCCCGGGAACCACCTTATCACAATTTGGGATAAAGACCAAACCATCAAAGGCATGTGCCTCACAGACGACCTCGCAAGAGTCAGCGATGAGCTCGCGACTGGGAAGGCTGAACCTCATCCCGAAGTGTCCCATGGCAATACCATCGCATACCCCTATGGTATTGAACTCAAAGGGGGTGCCCCCGGCGCTTCTCACCCCATCCTTTACCGCCTCGGCAATGCTACGAAGGTGCACATGCCCCGGTATCACCTCGCTAAAGCTATTCACAATGCCGATAAATGGCCGCTCAAGGTCCCTCTTTGTGCATCCCACAGCATAAAGTAAAGACCGATGGGGGGCACGCTCAATGCCCCTTTTTACCGTATCGCTCCTCATCTTCCTACAGCCAAAAATCCGCCCCTGCGGGACGGAAAACATATACTTTTATAATAATATATTTTGAGACTATATCATAGCGCTTATTAGCTGTCAAGGAAAGCCGTCCTTCTCTAGCTAAGAATACTATGCTATAATAGGCTAACTTTTGCGGAAGGGAAGGATGCAACGTATTGCCATTATCGGGCTGGGGTTAATCGGGGGGTCGATGGGGCTTGCCCTTAAGAGGGCAAATGTTCAAGGTCTTGAGCTGGTCGGGTACGCCCGTCGCCCTGAGGTGGCTCTACAGGCACTAAAGCTGGGGGCGGTGGATAATGCCAAGAGCAGTCTCGCCTCCACGGTTGAGGGAGCCAACCTTGTCATCATTGCCACCCCGGTGATGGCGATTAAGGAGGTTCTGGGGCAGATCGCCAAGCACCTTACCCCTGGCTCAGTGGTTACCGATACCGCAAGCACCAAGGCACGGGTAATGGAATGGGCAACGGAGCTCCTCCCAGGCACGGTGAACTTCATCGGCGGTCACCCCATGGCAGGGAAAGAGACCCCGGGTATAGGTGCTGCCGAAGCCACCCTATTTATCAATTGTATCTATTGCCTCACCCCCGCCAAGAATGCACCACTAGAGGCGGTCGATGCGGTTACGAAGCTGGTGAGCCAGATAGGTGCAAAGCCCCTGTTTATCGATGCTGAGGAGCATGATAGGTTTGTAGCTGGGATAAGCCACCTGCCGCTTGTCCTCTCCGCTGCCCTCGTCTCGGCCACAGCCAAAAGCCCCCTCTGGCCCCAGATGTCCCGGCTTGCCGCTACCGGCTATAAAGACCTGACACGTCTCGCCTCCGGGGATCCAAGGATGAGCCGAGACATCTGTCTAACCAACCAGGACAACATCCTGCGCTGGATCGACAGCTACATCGGCGAATTAGAAGAGTATCGCCACTTAATTGCAGAGGGCGATGAGGGGTTGGAACAGGAATTTTCCCGCGCCCGTGAGGCGCGCCAGCGCTGGCTTCAGAGGAAAGAAAATAGTGATGAAAAAATTGGTTAGAGGGCCTTCCTCCCTTCACGGCGAGGTTATCCCTCCCGGTGATAAGTCCATCTCACACCGCGCCGTCATCCTTAATAGCATTGCGACCGGCAAGGCCACGATCACCAACCTCTCCCCGGGTGCCGATTGCCGTTCTACTATCTCTTGCCTCAAAGCTCTAGGGGTGGAGATCGAAGAGCGGAAAGATGGCTTCACTATCTCCGGAGTGGGAGGCTATGGGCTGAGGGAAGCCGAGAACGTGCTTGATGCCGGAAATAGCGCCACCACAATAAGGCTTCTAGCGGGCTTGCTCGCAGCACAGCCCTTCCTCTCTATTATCACCGGAGACCACTCGCTTCGTTCCCGTCCCATGGGGCGGATAATTAGGCCACTCCGCTTGATGGGAGCGAGCATTTGGGGGAGGGGTGATGACTCATTCGCCCCCCTAGCTATCAGGGGAGGGAAACTCCGTGGCATAGACTATTCCCTCCCCATCCCCAGCGCTCAGCTAAAATCGGCACTCATCATCGCTGCCCTCTTCGCTGAAGGAACCACTACTATCGAGGAGACCATTAAGTCCCGCGACCACACAGAACGGATGCTCAAATCGATGGGGGCGAACCTTGAGATAGAAGGAAACAGGGTCACCATCACCCCGGGGCATACCCATCTGGCCGCCATGGATATCCTCGTCCCCGGCGATATCAGCGCTGCTGCCTTCTGGCTCGTCGCCGCGGCGATACATCCAAATGCGAGGATAAGGATACTTAATTGCGGCATCAACCCGACTCGCTCCGGGATTATTGACGCCCTCACTATGATGGGAGCAAGGCTGAGGATAGAGAATCAAAGGATGGAGAGCGGCGAGCCTGTCGCCGACCTCTGCATTGAGTCAAGCTCGCTTCAGGGTATCGAAATCCAGGGCGAGCTTATTCCGCGCCTCATCGATGAAATCCCGGTCGTCGCCGTTGCCGCCTCGGTTGCCAAAGGAACCACGGTTATAAGAGGTGCTTCAGAGCTGAGGGTAAAGGAAAGCGACCGCATCAGGACAACTGCGAGTGAGCTATCCAAAATGGGGGCACTGGTGGAGGAGCTTCCCGACGGCATGGTGATCCGCGGGGGGAGGCGGTTGGCAGGGGCAGAGTGCCATAGCCATGGTGACCACCGTCTGGCGATGACCCTCGGGGTGGCAGCAGTTGTTGCCGAAGGTGAGACAGTGATCGATCAAGCCGAGGCGGTGGATATCTCATACCCCGGCTTCTGGCGCGATCTGGAGAGGCTCAGTGAAAGATAGGCCACTTGTGATCGTCCTCTCCGGCCCCTCCGGTGTCGGCAAGGACGCTGTGCTTTCTCGGATGAAGGAACTGGGGCATCACCTCCACTATACAGTAACCGTCACCACCAGACCTATGAGGCCGGGGGAAAGGG
>Ga0185342_1001329_pt1 | contig 10326 bp, 10 predicted proteins | sample ConPoolayeEmetaG_FD_128045 | JGI IMG/M metagenome (GOLD analysis project Ga0185342, IMG submission 128045) | Hot spring microbial mat communities from California, USA to study Microbial Dark Matter (Phase II) - Cone Pool mat layer E metaG... ...
ATCGTGGCGCTTTTTCATCCTCACCTCCAACATCGTTCTCAACTTTGTTTAAAATACTCAAGCCCGCTCAGGAAATTGTCTCTTTCATTATATCAGAATTCCGTCGGCGCTCAACTTCGCCCCGAGCGTTCGATGCCATCGGAGAAAAAGGTGCTGGCTTGGCCAAGAAAGCCAATCGAAGCCTGAGCGAGCAAGGTTTCTCGAGCGAAGCGAGAGAAGAGCGAAGGCTGAGTCGGAGCGAGTTTCCTCGCTGGGGAAACGAGCGTGCTTTGCAATCCCAACTCCGAGCCTGGCTGGGGGTGAACCACGCAGGGCCCGTCGGGTCCTTTGATCGGCAATTTCGGGTTGATGTGGGCTTCTTGACGGAGGGCCAAGCCCATGGTAGATTAGCGGCACTCTGATTTGAGGATTCAGAACGGTCATGACGAAAACGACAAACTTAGCCAAGCGCTATGCCAGGATCTATGCTCAGCTCGAAGGTCTATTTCTTAAAACAAAAAACAAAATCTCCCGGATGGCCACCATCGCCGCCCTCCTCCATCACAAAATGCCCCACTTCTTCTGGACCGGCTTCTATCTTCTGGACAACGGCGAGCTGGTTGTCGGCCCTTACCAGGGAACTCTGGCCTGCCTCCTTCTGGAAAAAAAGAAAGGGGTCTGCTGGGCGGGCATCCTCCGTCGGCACACGGTCATCGTTCCCGATGTCCATCAATTTCCTGGCCACATCGCTTGCGACAACCGCTCCAACTCCGAAATCGTCGTTCCCCTCTTCGATGAAGAAGGGAAAATTTGGGGAGTTCTGGATGTCGATAGCCGGGAATTCGACGCTTTCACCGAAACAGACAAGGAATGGCTGGAGAAAATTGTCGCCCTGATCTAATGGAGAACCTCAGCTTTCTCACTCCGCATAGAAGCGGATGACCCGAAGAACAGCCTGCTCGCACACCCGGCAGAAAGGCTTGGCCCCTTTGGTGAACATGAGACAGTCAACCGCCGGTCGATACAGCCCCTGAGCGGCGTAGCCTGCGCCCTCCATGGCCCCGATCTTTCCCCAGTATTTGCTTCGCCGCAAGAACTCATCCACTCTCGCCGCATGCTCGCGGGAAAGCTTTTCTGACTCCTGCTCCGCTCTTTCGATATCGGCGCGCGGCGCTCCAGCCCGCTTCATGGCCGCAATCTTCTCGTTGATCTCCTGCCGGATTTTTTGGTAGGCCATGTCCATCTTGTCGAATTCTTCTTTCTCCCATGGCGTCGGGATTTCAATGCCAGGTGTGACCAGGTCCTTCCACTTGAGTTGCTTAGGGTCAAGAAGGGCAGTGATGTTGGGCTCGAGAGGCTCGACACCTCGCGGATAGAATTCGTTGTAGGCAACCGACGAGGTGTAGTATTCATCGGCCAGCCCGGCAAAGGAATGGCCGAACTCATGGAGGAAAAGATAGTCTGTCCATTGGTTATCCACGGTGAAGGTGCAGAAGAGGTTATAAATTCCGCCCCCGCCATAGCGGGTATGGTTGATGACGAGAACGAGCGAATCGTAGGGGACGTGAGCGGCGATGTCGCGGAGGCTGCGGTTATCCTCTGTCAGAACATAACGCTCAGAGCCCAGAGAATCGAAAGAAGCGCCGAGGGCGGTATTCTTATAGCTCCCATGGCTGGGTTCATCGCAGCCACTTTCCGCCGAAGCCTTGAAAACGCCGAAAAGGTTAAAAAGGTGGGGGTGACTTCGATAAGGCTCGTGAGTGAAGAAGATCTCGGTTATCCGTTTCAGGTCGGCGATAAATTTTTTCTCCTCCAAAAGTGTATAACCCTCAGCCACAAAAGCGATGTCAACTTTCGCGTGCGAGTCGCCACTCTTAAGAACCTGGAAGACCTTTACCCCGGGCATCAGCCCTTCCTTAGCGATCGAGATGTCCAGCGGGTCGATCTCGGTCCTAAAGATTGGCTGGAGTTGATTGTTCTTGTCACGGCCCTCGATGGTCAAGGTCACTTTGTCCTTGGGAAAAGGCAAAAGAATCGACTCATGGTAGGTCCGCTTGAACCCCCTGAGAGCGGGACCTGTTGTCTTGTATTCGCCGAAATAACTATCGAAGCCTCGCGAAAAAATGAGCCCTCCCGAAGCCCCATCATAAACCTTGGCGGCGTAGCGGCCAAGGTTGAGACGGTCGATCAAATTCTTCAGGCTGCCAGCCCAGCTCCCCTGCTCATAAACTCTATCCAGGGTGATGAACTCGCTCGTCGCATCGCCGACATGAAAATAATCGACCCGCATCGTCCGGTCAATGAAGTACTTGTCGAAGTCGACGTCCGGCGCGCTCGTAACAACTATCGGCAAAAGAACGACAGAAAGAAGAAAAGAAAATCGTTTAGCCACGGAAAAACCTCCCGCCGATGATGGTCTTCCTCTTCGCTCTCCATCCACTCAGACGGACCGCTTTTTTGACGACGGATAATCCTTTCCTACCATCCGGCCAGCCACTTCCTTAATGATTTTGACAGCCGCGGCCGCGGTTATTCCGGACGGGTCTCGGGTCGGGTTGAGCTCAACGACATCCAGGCCGATAACCTCTGCCCTCAATGAATGGATGATATCGATGGCCTGCCGCATCGTCATCCCGCCCGGTTCATGGTGGCTCACACCGGGCGCGAAAGCGGGGTCCAGAGCATCCAGGTCGAAAGAAATATAGAGCGGTGACTCAAATTTCAGCTGCAACTCCGGCCCCATGTCCTTCATTTCGATCATCCGCACGCCGTGACGCCGGGCTTTGTCCCTCTGCTCTCGGGTAGCGGCCCGGATACCGACCTGGACTAGCTCTCTGGCCAGCCCTTCCTCCATGATTCTGGCAAAAGGACAGGCGTGGGAGTACCGATCCCCGTAGAGTTCTTCATAAAGGTCGGGGTGAGCGTCAAAATGGAGGATGGAAAGCTGCCGGTATTTCCGCGCCAGAGCTTTCACCACTGGATAGGTGATGGAGTGATCGCCACCGAGAACAATCGGCTTGCCCTTCTTGCCTGCGACTTCCTTGACCGCGTCTTCAATTCGGCTAAAAGTCTTATCCACGTCTCCCGAAGTATCCACATCACCCCAATCGATAAGGACAGTCTCCTCCTCCAGGTTGACCCCCAGTTCCGTGAAGGGGTTCAGCGCCTTACCTGTCGAGGCCGCCCGGATGGCGGCTGGTCCCAGAGCTGCTCCCCGCAGGAAACAAGACTTCTCATCAAATGGCACGCCGATGATGGCCAGGTCATAGGACTGGCTTTTTTTTACCGCTCCCCAGAAATCGGTCATCCGCTCCCCTCCTTCAACAAGCGACCAAGACTGCAGCCGCAAAGCTCACCGCCGACTGGGTCGCCTCCTCCTGCCAGAAGCGGTAATCCAAGACACGGCCTTGAGCGCCCGGCAGAACTTCGAGGAGCGCGGCCAGGGCAGAAAAACCGCACACATTGAACCTATCTCTCACTCGCCTCGCCTCCGCCCAGAGTGCTTCCACATCGCCCCGAGTAACTGCCTCGAGCAGTTTTTGGTCATGATGCCGGGCCTCGAGGAGGAGAGAGGCGGCGCGTTCGCGGTGGCCAAACTTGGGCCCGATGTGGGAAAAATCGACGCCAGCGACAAAAAGGCTGTCCTCCCTCTCTTCTTCCCAGCAACGCCGGAGCTGCGCCAGGAAGTCGGCCACTCCTTCAAGCTGAGACGGACGGGAAACCCTTTCCAGCATGGCCGCAAAGGAGCCACACAGGATGGGGACGATGACAAAAGAGGAACCGAAGAGGTGCTGGAGGAAGAGGATTTGGAACTCGAGGGAATGCTCGCGGCGGTGAAATATGTCCGAGCGGGAGATAGCCACACCCCCCGCTTTCCTGAGTTTCTTGACCACTTCTCTTTCAGTCTTGACGAGACCGAGCGGCGTCTGGAAGTCTTTTCCGGTGAGGCAGTAAAAGCCGTCGTCAAGGCTGTGGCCGGTGCCGAGCAGAAAAACTCGACCGAAGCGCCGATGCCGGATAGCTCCGTAGGCCAGGGCATAGGCCCTTTTCCCCGCTTCGAGGTCAATGTGCGGGGAGATGAGCGCATCTGGAGGACGGTCGGGACCCGGTTCCAGCCTCCCTTCAGATTCGAGAATCGAATCGAGATAGCGCCGCAACTCCGGCTCGGAAGCAGGGTAGGAAAGGCCAGCGTGGGAGGCCTCTCTGACGGCGAGCTGGGCGTATTCAGAGATGAGCCGTTCCTTCTCCCTCTCGTAGAGACGACTCTGGAGAAGAAAAGCCGAATCCAGCTGGTCGATGATTTTTTCGACGTCATCCAAATCGATGAGCATACCTCTTCTGGCTCGTACGAGCTCGACCTGGAGGTCCCGGATTGTCTTTTTTCCATCGATGAGCGTGACCAGGCTGAGGGCTTCGCCCTGAAGGATGACGGGCTGGCGAATGAGGCCGAGAGCATCCCTGATGAGGAGAGCTCTTTTGCCCTGGTAGGAAGTGGGGACCACTTCCAAGTCTGTCCTCAAACGCGGGACAGGATGGTCTTCTCTTATGGCCATGCGAGCACCTCGGCCGTCATCTTTTAGTATAATTTTTTGACCGAAAAAGCAACACCTAGCCGGTAAGAAAATGGCCCCCTTGACTCATTGTCTGGGTTCAAGGAGGCCATCGAAAGGAGGGTGGGGGTGGGGGGAGAGAGGGACCTTAGCCCCCTCTCCTTTTTCACAACCTCGGCTACGCCTTGGATGAGAAAGTGTAGAGCCTTTGAGGCTGCGACAAAACCATACTGACTTGCCTGAACGAAGAGCACAATCACCTCTTGGGAGGGATTTGGGGGTGAATTTCTCTCCCCCGTTTCCCCTCCCCTGCTTAGGGAAACAGCAATTCTCAGGGATGAACCAATGTAATAAAGATCCCCCTGAGCTTCCCTTATTTTCCGAAGAAGCATATAATGGACAAAAAAATATCCGGAGGAGCTATAATGGAAAAGAGCGGAAAAATCCAAACCGAAAGCGACGTTCATCAACTGCTTAACACTGCCCTTGAGCACGAATGGGCCGTTAGCTTTGAGTACACCATCCATGCCTATTCCATGCCCAAGGCCAAGTTCTTCTATGAGGACCCCATCATGAACTTGCGGACCGACGTCCGCGCCCAGACCATCCAGATTGGAATCGACGAGATGTACCACGCCTTGCAGCTCGGCATCATCATCACCCAGATGGGCGGGGTTCCTTCCTTCCGCACCGATGAAATCGTCCGCTATCCTCGCCTTGTTGATAACCTCAAGCGGGATAAAATGACCGAGGACATGGTCACCGAGCTCTATCAATCGGCGCAATGGGCAGAGGGCGCTTTCCCCAAAATCCAGAACATGGTCCTCAACATTTCTTACGATGAGGTGCGTCACTCCCAACAGTTCGAGGTGATGATCCGGACGATGGAGAAGGAAGGAGCCTCGGAAGCTCGCTGTTTTGAAGAAAGCCCGGAGGCGGCCGCCCGGGAAGAAGTCCAGCTTCTCCATGACATCATGCGGATGGAAAACGAGCTCATGCACCGCTATCTTCGATATGTCATCCTTTTTAGCGAACACCAGGACCTTAGCCAGCGGCTGTTCAAGAATTCCATCGACCACATGAGGCACTGGGACAAGAATTCGGGCCTTCTTATCAAGCTGGGAAGTGTCATCCGCATCGAAAACGCCGTCCGGGATGAGGCGGGCGCAGAAAAGAGCACAAGCCCGATGCCCTCCGTCTACCCCGGCCATGACCGCATCTCAGCCCTGGAAACGCTCATCCCGGCTGAAAAAGAGCTCATCAGCGCTTACGAAAAGCTTCTTCGCCTGCTACCCCCAGGCGAGATCAGGGACCAGGTTAACCTCCATCTCGGCCTCAACAAGGAGCATCTCTTTACTCAGGAGTGGCTGCTCAAGAATGCCCGAAAAATCAAGGGGCTTGGGTAAAGAGAGAGTGTTTTGTAGCCTGGAAAAGGAGGATCCATGAAGACGATCAAAACCCAAATCAAACATTTTCAATATTTTTACCCTTATACGGTGTCGATCGTGGGAGCCACGGCCCAGGGTCAAACCAACTTCATGAGCTGTGCATGGCACACCGCTCTCTCCTTTGACCCACCGCTTTTCGGCGTCCTCATTTCCAAGAAGCGCTTCACCCATGGGGTGATCATCCGGGCCAAAGAGTTTACCGTGAACTTCATCAATTACGAAAAAGTGAAACTCTCCGCCCAGATGGGCCGCAAATCCGGTCATGACATGGACAAGGTTAAGGAGTTCGCGCTTCGATTGGCGCCGGGCAAGGTCATCCAGTCGCCCATCGTGGAGGAAGCTTACGCTTCCTTCGAATGCCGGCTGGCCGAAGTCAGGCCTTACGGCGACCACGACCTTTTTGTCGGCGAGGTCCTGGCCATCCATGAAGAACCGGGCTCCTTCAACGCCGAAGGGATTCTCAATCCCCGCCAGGTCAGGCCGCTTCTTTATTTAGGGAGCGATTTTTACATTACTATCGATCAGAGTACCCTCCAGCACGTCGTCCCTGACTAGCCCAGACCGTCCCCTCAGCCGTTGGCAGTCAAGGATTTTGACTTGCCCGGTGATTTCACTATAATAGAAAGCGAATTCGATGTCTACTGTTCTAAGGATCACCAACCTCTACAAGACCTTCAAGATGGGATTCATCCCCAAAAAGAGAGAAGTCCTCAAGGGCATTTCTTTTTCGGTCGAAGCCGGCGAAATTTTCGGCTATCTTGGCCCTAACGGTGCCGGGAAGACGACGACCCTCAAGTGCGTGCTCGGGTTGATTTTCCCCGATCAAGGCCTGGTTGAAATCTTCGGCCATCCCCACCTCTCCCTCCGGGCTAAGGAACGCGTCGGCTATTTGCCCGAGCATCCTTATTTCTATGATTATCTCACGGCCGCCGAGTTTCTCGATTTTTGTGCCGGGCTCTTTCATCTCAAGAAGGCAATCAAGGAAGAAAAAATTCCCCGCCTGCTCCGACTCGTCGGTCTGGAGAGAGCGGCGAACCTCCAGTTGCGCAAGTTTTCCCGCGGCATGCTCCAAAGGATTGGCCTGGCCCAGGCACTCATCAACGACCCGGAGCTCGTTTTCCTCGACGAGCCCCTGGGAGGCCTCGACCCCATCGGCCGGAAAGAACTCCGCGACGTCATCCTCCAGTTGAAGGACGCCGGAAAGACGATTTTTCTCTGTTCCCATATCCTTCAGGACATCGAGATGATCTGCGATCGAGTCGCCATCCTCGTTGGTGGCCGCGTTTTGAGCGAAGGGAAGCTGGGGGACTTAATCTCAGAAAAGATTCTCTACACAGAAGTGACTCTCTCGGGGCTGGCTTTTTCCGACCTTACCGGGCTAGCCCAACCCGTCTCTTTTCATCGGGACAGGATCATGGTCAAGGTCTTCGACGAAGAAAAGGTCGACCGTCTGGTCGATCTCGTTCACGACAAAAAGGGGAGAATCCATTCACTCGTCCCCCGAACAGAGACTCTGGAAGACCTCTTCGTCGAGATGGTCAAACAAGGATGAAGATCAAAGCTATTGCCCTGAACACGTTCAAGGAGGCCATCCGCGATCGAGTCCTTTACCTCCTCTTCTTTTTCGCCGCCGTGGCCGTTATCTTCTCCCGGCTGCTGGCCATCCTGACAGTCGGCGACCGCGTCAAAATCATCAAGGACGTCGGCCTCGCCTCGATCAACCTGTTCGGCGTCCTGATGGCCGTCCTCATCGGCACTGGCCTGGTCTACAAGGAAATCGACAAAAAAACGATTTACGCGCTCATTTCCAAGCCCATCCACCGCCACGAATTCCTGGTAGGAAAATTCTTCGGCCTCGTCCTCACCCTCTTCGTCATGACGACCCTGATGAGCCTCATTTTCCTCATCATCGTCTTCCTCCATACCTTCAAAATAGAGCTCAACCTCCTGCTGGCCATCCTCTTCATCTTCATCGAGCTCGTCCTCCTTACGGCCGTGGCCATCCTCTTCTCCTGTTTTTCCACCCCCATTCTGAGCTCCCTCTTCTCGTTGTCCTTTTATCTTATTGGCCATTTCTCCTGGGGTTTCCAGACGCTCCTCCAGAGAACCAAATCGGCCGCCCTGCGGCTTTTCATCCAGGCACTGTCTATCGTCCTTCCCGACCTGGAGAGCTTTAATTTCAAGACAGAAGTCGTCCACGGGCTGACCGTACTTCCCCGCTTCTACCTCTTCTCGGCCCTCTACGGCATCGTTTACACCCTCTTCATCCTCATGCTGGCCATCCTCATCTTCAAGAAAAGGGATTTTGTATGAACTCGCTTCCTTCCTTTTCTCACCGCCGCGGGCTGGCCTCCATTTCTTCTGGGCTGGCGCTTTTTCTTCTCCTGGTAAGCATCGTTTCGCTAAAAATGACCATCAACACCATCCCCCGCCAGAAAATCCCGGGCGCCTCAGTCATCTACCTTCCGTCGGGCAAATACCTGAAATACATCACCTTCGGCTTCCCCTCGCTCGCGGCCGACTTGATCTACCTCTGGGCCATCCAGTATTACAGCACCTACACGATTGTCGACCGGTATCAATACCTCGAACACATCTTCTCCGTCATCGCTGAGCTCGACCCTCGGTATCAGGACCCCTACGAGGTGGGAGCCCTGATTGCCATCTACGAAGCAAGAAACCTTGAGCTCGGCCTTAAGATTCTCGATTTGGGTCTGGCCAAAAACCCGGACCAGTGGATTTTTCCCTTCCAGGCCGGACACTACGCCCAGATGGCCAAGGATTTCGATTTAGCTCGCCGATACTACGAAAAGACGATGAAGATACCGGGTGCACCCGACATCGCCAAGCGGCTCTATGCGGCGGCCAGTTTCAAAGTGATGGACCTTGAGACCGCCTGGGAGACATGGCAAGAAATCTACGCGACGGCCACCGATCCGCGCGTCAAAGAAATCGCCAGCCGGCATCTTTACCGGGTCAAGGCAGCCATGGATATAAAGATTCTCGAGGATGCAATAGCCCGCTTCAAGCAGCGCTTCGGCCGCTATCCTCAAGAGCTTGCCGAGCTCGTCAAGTTTCGGCTGCTGTCCTCGCTGCCCAGGGACCTCGATGGCGACGATTATCTCTACAACCCGGAAAAAGGAGAAGTCGGACCTCCGAAAATCTGGTGGAAGAAGTAATCCTCTTTCTTTTCGGCCTGGCCTGGGGAAGCTTCCTCAACGTCGTCATCTATCGTCTTCCCCGGAACATGAGCCTGGTCCATCCTCCCTCCGCCTGCCCTCGCTGCGGCAGTCGGATCAAATTCTACGACAACATCCCCCTCCTCTCCTATCTTCTCCTGCGCGGCCGATGCCGAGCCTGCGGCGGTCCGATTTCCCCAAGCTATCCCCTCGTCGAGCTCCTCACCGCGCTGAGCTTTCTCATCCTCCATGCTCAGTATTCCTGGCGTCTTCATTTCTTCGCCTCCTGCCTTTTCGTGAGCGCCCTCATCGCTCTCGGGTTTATCGATTATTTCCATCAAATCCTGCCCGATGAAATCACTCTGCCCGGTCTCGGGCTGGCCATTGTCTATTCCCTGTTTAGAGATGACCTCACCTTTCGCCAATCACTCGTCGGCGCTGTCGTTGGCGCCTCCCTCCTCCTTGCCATCTATGTCAGCTACTTTGTGCTCCGGAAAAAAGAGGGTATGGGTCTGGGCGATATCACGATGATGCTCCTCATCGGGGCTTATCTTGGCTGGACGAAGGCCGTTTTCACGCTCATCATCGCCAGCTTGGTTGGTTCTCTGGTCGGCCTTTTTCTCGTCTACATCCGGAAAAAAACTTTCCAGTACTCTCTTCCCTTTGGCACCTTTCTCGCGCCAGCCGCCTTTTTCTCCTTCCTCTGGGGTGACAAAATCATCCAGGCCTACCTGAGCCTCTACAGGCGGTAGCGGCCTTTCCGCCATCTCCTCATTCCCATGAGAATCTTTTCCCTTGATATTTATGGGACAGGCCCAAGAAGCCGCCCTTGCCAGCCGGGTGCGGGAAAAGGGTCCCGTCGGTTCGCCCATTTGGAAATCCCATGGCCCCCACTCCCGACACCTCAAACCCGAAAATTGAATTTTGTATCCAACTGTGATATTGGACATAGGACGGACATCGACGATGCCCGACGATAGAACGTCAAGCGGCTGGGTTATTTTCCTTGTTTTTTTCTTTGCCCTCGGCTTCTCCCTTTTTATCAACCTGCCCGTCATCCATGACCACTTCCTTTTCGCTGATCAGGCCGTCTATTACGCCATGACCCAAAGTATCGCCCACGATGGAGACTTGGAATACACGAAGAAAGACCTCGTCCGGTACTACCAG
>Ga0185342_1001331_pt1 | contig 10304 bp, 6 predicted proteins | sample ConPoolayeEmetaG_FD_128045 | JGI IMG/M metagenome (GOLD analysis project Ga0185342, IMG submission 128045) | Hot spring microbial mat communities from California, USA to study Microbial Dark Matter (Phase II) - Cone Pool mat layer E metaG... ...
GCCGCCACAACCGGGGTGGGATGAACCGCATCTACTACCTGCGGAACCAGGGCTAAGGTGCCTACCCTGCCGGTGTGGCCTCCGGCTTCGGTGCCCTGGGCGACAATGATGTCAGCGCCCGCTTCAGCAGCGCGACGGGCATTTCTGACATTACCAGCAAGGTGGACCATCTTCATCCCGTGAGCATGGGCATCCCGCTCCAGCCACTCAGGAAATCCCAGTCCAGATAGGAAAACGGGCACCTTTTCCTCGAATAGTATCTCTGCCGCCTCCTTAGGTCTCATGATAGTAGGTGTTCTGAACTCCAGCTCCACCTCAGGCACTCCCAGTTCCGCCCTCAGCCTTTCAACAAACTCCACCTGCTCCTTTGGCAAAAGCGATTTGATCACTGAAGGTGTGATTGCCACACGCTCGCCTGGGCGAGGCACCCTTTCCATCTCCGGGAACAGGAGGTCTACCCCAAAGGGCTTGTCGGTCAGGCTTTTCAGTCTCCTGATCTCCCCTCGCATCTCTTCCAATGTCCAGGTGGTGGCACCAAGAACCCCCAGTCCACCAGCATTTGACACCGCCGCCGCCAGCTCCGCCCCGGAAACCCCACCCATCCCCGCCTGTATGATGGGGTATTCAATCCCCAGAATGTCACACAGCTTAGTATGAAGGACTTTCTTACCCATTAATCCCCCTGCATTTTTGCCAATTATATCACCAAACAGCCAGTAGTTAACACAGGTGGTGAGACCAAGACCCACGCGGCGGGGCACACTGGCAGCCAGCCTCAGTAGACCACCCCCCCCTGAGGCAGCTTCTCGATCTCAGCCCAGGCCAGAGAGCACCTCATGGGTATGCTGGCCCAGGCGGGCGGCCAGGCTCGAACCTCGCCCGGGGTATCTGATAGTTTGATGCTGAACCCTAGCTGCTTCACCTTGCCTGATTTGGGATATCCACCTCGATAACCATCTGGCGATAAAGCACCCGGGGGCCGGAAAAGACATCATCCCGGTCCAGGAACCTTGCCCATCGGGACATCGGCCTTGGCAAGGGGCTCAAACCACTCCTCCCTAGAGGCTATGTTGATAAGTCGGTGATAGTATGATAGACTATAGCTTATTCAAGAGGAGGGGGCAGATGACTAAGTTGAAGAAACTATTTGAACCGATTATGGTGGGGCAAATCGAGCTAAAAAACAGGCTGGTAAGACCCGGGATGTTGAGCAACTATGCAGAAAATGAGAGGGTGACCGACCGCATGAAGAACTTCTATTCTGAGGTTGCCAGGGGCGGTGTGGCTCTTATGGTCACCGGGGGTATGACCTGTATCGACCTCGGCGGGGTAATGGCGCGCGGCTTGGGGATATATAAAGACGATTTCATCCCCGGTCTCCGAGAGCTGGTCGGGGTCGTCCATGCCGGGGGTGCCAAGGTCGCTGCCCAGCTATCGGCCCCCGCCATGTGGCGAAGTGCTGAAAAAGGCTCGATCGAGGTGATCGGCCCCTCTGATGTTGTCGTTAACCCAAGGGGCGGCCCCAAGCCAAGGCCGGTGACTGTCGATGAGATCAAACAGATCATCGATGCCCTTGGGGATTGTACGCGCAGGGCGCGGGATGCTGGGTTCGACGCTGTTGAGTTCCATGCCGGAATAGGAGGGCTCATAAACCAGTTCATGTCCCCCTACACAAACAAGCGGACAGACAAATATGGCGGCGACCTAGAAAACAGGATGCGATTCTTCCTTGAGATCATCAACATGGCGCAGAGAAAGGCGGGGGAGGACTATACCCTGCTTGCCAGGGTCTCCGGCGCTGACTTCATGGAGGGCGGGCATACGCTGGAGGATACTATGGTGGTAGCCCCCATATTGGAGAGGGCTGGCATTAAGGCTATAAACGTGACCACTGGCTGGCATGAAGCCCCTGTGCCCTCGTTCCATGCCTCAGTCCCTCGTGGTGCCTGGACCTACCTCGCCGAAGGGGTTAAAAAGGTGGTCAATATTCCAGTTGTCACCGGAACCAGAGTTCCTGACCCCATTCTGGCGGATCAGATCATAGCCGAAGGGAAGGCTGACCTCGTATATATGGCTCGACCTCTTATCGCTGATCCCGAGCTACCAAACAAAGCCAAAGAGGGACGCTTCGACGATATCCGCCCGTGCATAGCCTGCTCCCGCTGCTTCAGCACCATTTTGAGGGGTGAGCCTATGGTCTGCACGGTGAATGCCAGGGCCGGTAAAGAGGCCGAGTATAGCATCGAGCCAGCAAAGGAGCCGAAGAGGGTCTTCATCATCGGCGGCGGTCCGGCAGGAATGGAGGCAGCCAGGGTAGCTGCGATGAGGGGCCACCGGGTTACCCTGGCTGATAAGGGGAACCGGCTCGGGGGACTCATGCTCGTTGCCGAGTTGCCACCATATAAGGATGACATAGGCTATTTCACCAAGTACCTGGCGGGGCAAATGGAGAGGTTAGGCGTGGATGTAAGGCTGGGTGAGGAGGTCACCGCCGAGGCTGTGGAGAAAATGAAGCCCGATGTCGTCATTGTCGCCACCGGGGCGACGCCGATAATCCCGGACATCCCTGGGGCAAGGGGGGACAATGTTGCCACCGCAATAGATGTTTTGACTGGCAAAAAGGAGGTCGGTGAGAACGTGGCGATAATCGGCGGCGGAATGGTTGGCTGTGAAACAGCGGAGTTCCTCGCCCAGAAAGGCAAAAGGGTAACTATCCTTGAAATGCTGGGGCGTGTCGGGGTGGACATAGAGGCAACCAATAGATGGGTCATTATGCAGAGATTAAGGGCAGCCAAGGTGAGGATGGAAACCAACGCCAAGGCGGAGGAGATAACGGCAAAAGGGGTCAGAGTGAGCCGAGACGGGCAGAGCCAGTTCTTTGAGGCAGATAGTGTGGTGCTCGCTGTAGGAATGCAGGCAAACCCCAAACTTGCCAATGAACTCGAGGGTAAGGTCAAGGCGCTCTACGTAATCGGGGATAGTGCCAAGCCGCAGAAAATTGCCGAGGCTGTTGAGAGCGGGCTGCGCGTCGGGCGGGAGATCTAGTCCAAAACGATGCTGTGAACGGAAAGATGCAGTGGAAGTCGCAACTGGTGTCTATCAATTAAAGCTGCCAATCCCTGATAACCCGCTGGAATATCTCAATGCGTATCTAGTGGGCGGGAATGGGGATTATGGTTTGATCGATTCCGGGTGGCCCAGCCAGGAGGCCCTCAATTCGCTAAAGAGGCAGCTTAAAGAGATCAGCGTCGACCTCCGAGACATCGCCACCATTGTAGTCACCCACGGTCATTTGGACCACTTTGGTTTAGCAGGGGAGATAAGAAGGCTATCCGGTGCCCAGATAATAATGCACCAAATGGATGCACCCCAGCTTGGGCCACATCGCCTAGACCAGCAATGGTTCTCTGCCCAAATGCGGGAGTGGCTCACCACCAACGGGATGCCCGAGGAAAAGCTGGCCACACTGGGAAGGCCATTCGCCGCATCTCTGGACTTCGCCTGGCTTGTCCCACCAGATAAGACAGTGAGAGGAGGGGAGGTAATCTCTATTGGCCCCTCACGCCTAGAGGTGATATGGACTCCGGGACACTCACCTGGTCATATCTGCTTATACGATGCGAAAAACAAAATCCTCTTTTCTGGAGACCACACCCTTCCCGTAATCACCCCAAATGTTAGTCTAAATCCGCGCACCGCTGTCCTGGGCAACCCCCTGGGCATCTACTTCGATTCCTTGAGAAAGGTGAAATCGCTCGAGACTGACCTTGTATTGCCCGCACATGAGCATGTTTTCAGTAACCTTCGCCAGAGAGTGGAGGAACTATTCACCCACCATGAGGAAAGAATCTCCGATCTGCTCAATAGCCTGGGGGATGGCGAGAAAACCGCCTACCAGATAGCGATAAAGATGTTATGGGTTGGTCTAACGGGGATTGTTCTGGGAGAGAACCTGCCGGAAACCGAACAGCCGGGCGCCATAGGCGAGACACTGGCCCACCTTGAACTGCTGATGAGGGAGGGAAGGGTGCAAAAGCTTGTTAGAGATGGGATTGCCCTTTTCCGGGCAATTGCCTGATGTGGGGAGTCGTCCAAGAAAGAACTTCGGAAGAACCGGGGGTTAAGAGGAAGTGAGTGAAAAATGACCCAGCTAGTGACAACTGAAGTTGTCAAAAGATAAGAGTATGCTATTGACAAATCCAAATAGTGCTAGTAACATATAAAAAAATTAGATAACGACGAAGGCGAAAAGGGCAAACCCGTCGAAAGGCGGGGGCGCAAAGCCGCGGGTCTAAAGTTCAGCTATGAACCATGATGGCCGGGTTGCCGCCGAAGCAGGTGCAATGCTGTGCTCTCCGGAAAGGCCGCCCGGAGAGCACTTTTTATAAGTGGAAAGGAGATGGCATCGCAAAAGCCCTCTAGCGGATAGAAAAGGGCTAAAAAGCTAGCAAATGGCGAAAAGGGCAAACCCATCGAAAGGTGGGGGCGCAAAGCCGCGGGTCTAAAGTTCAGCTATGAACCATGATGGCCGGGTTGCCGCCAAGCAAAGTGCTTTCCGGCTCACCCTGCCGGAAAGCACTTTTTAATATTGCCATACCAAAGGAGCGCCGATGCAACTTTTTGGCTCCTCGGGGATAAGAGGCATTGTGGATAGGGAACTAGTCCACCTAGCATGGGAGATCGGCTTATCAGTAGGAGGTTTGTATCGCTCCGTAGTGGTGGGGCAAGACACCAGAAGCTCAAGCGATGCTATGAAGTATGCCCTTATCTCCGGCTTGCTTTGCGCCGGCTGCAGAACCTATGACGCGGGAACCACCCCTACGCCAGTGCTTGCCTACATAACAAGTGATTTCGAAGCCGGTATCATGATCACCGCATCCCACAACCCCCCTGAATACAATGGAATAAAACTGCTCAACCGGGACGGCTCCGCTTTTGATCACGCTCAAAGGAATCAGATTGAGGAAACTATTTCTGAAAAGGCATTCCGGCTTTCATCCTGGAAGGAGATGGAGGGCTGCCGCCCCTATCCAGGGGCCATCGGATGCTATATAGACCGCATATTGAAGGACTTTGACCAGATAAGGATTAGGGCAGTGGTGGATAGCGGCAACGGTGTCGCCTCATTAGTTACCCCTTATATTCTGGAAAAGATTGGATGTGAGGTGATTTCCTTGAACTGCCACCCAAGCGGCTATTCCCCGAGGCGCCCGGAACCAACCGAAGAGAATCTGGCACACCTCGCAGAGGTGGTAAAGATGGCAGGTGCAGATATAGGAATCGCCCATGATGGGGATGGAGACAGGCTGGCAGTGATTGATGAGAAGGGTAGCTTCATCCCGGGTGATAAGTTGATGGCTCTTTTTGCCCGCCACCTGGGGGTGAAGAGGCTGGTCACCACCGTAGACGCCTCGATGGCAATAGAGGAACTGGGCTTTGAAGTCTTGAGGACCAGGGTAGGAGATAGCTTTGTCTCCGAGGAGCTTAGGAAAGGGGGTGATTTTGGGGGGGAGCCGTCTGGGTGCTGGATATTCCCCAATATCTCCTATTGCCCCGATGGCATATACGCTGCCGCCAAGGTGGCTGAGCTCGCGAGCAAAGAAAAAATATCCGCACTTGTTGACGAACTCCCCTCCTACCCCCTCCTCAGGGGCAGCATCCTTGGTGATAGGTCAACTATGACAAAACTAAGGCAGAGGCTGGCTAGTATAAGCTCTCCCCCAATCGACACCACCGACGGAATTCGGCTCGCGTTCGAAGATGGCTGGCTCCTGGTGCGTGCCTCAGGCACCGAGCCCAAGATCAGGGTTACCGCCGAGGCGAGAAGCCAGAGAAGGGCAGAGGAACTATATAACCTAGCCATAAAGGCACTTGAGGAGTGTAGATAAAAATGAAAGCGGTGATCCTGGCAGCAGGGGAAGGAAGAAGGATGCATCCCCTTACCTACACCAGGCCCAAGGTGATGCTGCCGATAGCTAATAAGCCAATACTGGAGCACCTCTTAATTCAGGCAAAAAAGGCAGGGATCGAAGATTTCATCTTCGTCATTGGCTATCACGGCGAAACAGTTCGCCGTTACTTTGGTGATGGGAACAGATGGAGGGTAAACATAGATTATGTCACCCAAAGAAGACAGCTGGGCACCGCCCACGCCCTCAGGATGGCTCAGGGATTTGTGGATAGCAAGTTCCTCCTCCTAAATGGGGATATTCTGGTTAAGGAAAGCGACATCGCGAGGATAATGGCAAGAGACGGCATCATTTTGGGGGTAATCGAGGCAGAGAATACCGAGGACCTGGGTGTGGTGGAGGTCGCCCGAAATAGGGTGATAAGGATATATGAAAAGGTCGCCATCCCACCCTCAAATCTGGTCAATGCCGGCATTTATCTCCTGACTCCGGGCATCTTTGACGCTCTCGCCCGAACCAGGAGATCGCCCCGGGGCGAGTATGAGATAACCGATTCCCTTCAGCTTCTCATAGACGAAGGAGGCCCTGTCTCCTATGAGAAGCTAGACTACTGGCTTGACCTTGGTTGCCCCTGGGACCTCCTCAAAGCGAATGAGTCCACAGTCTGGGAAATTGAGCCGGGGAACCTCGGAGAGATCGAAGAAAATGTAACTATTAAAGGTCGCGCCTCCATAGGGAAGGGAACGGTAATAAGGGCAAACTCATATATATCGGGCCCGGTGGTGATCGGGGAGAACTGTGAGATAGGTCCTAACTGCTATATCCGCCCCGTTACTTCTATTGGAAACAACTGCCACATTGGGAACGGCGTGGAGATCAAAAACTCCATCATTATGAACGGAACAAAGCTCCCACACCAAAACTACGTCGGGGACAGCGTTATCGGGGAGAGGTGCAATTTCGGTGCCGGCACCAAGATCGCCAACCTGAGGCTCAATGAAAAAGAGATACGGGTGGGGAAAATCGAAACCAGAAGGCGAAAGCTTGGCGCCATCGTTGGGGATGAAGTTAAGACCGGGATCAACGCCTCGATAAATGTGGGCAGTCTCATCGGAAATGCAACATGGATAGGTCCCGGGGCAGTAGCTAGCGGCGTGATAATGCCGGATTCAAGGATATTCTAAGGGTATAATGGATAGGGTAGAGCAGGCAGTCATACTCGCTGCCGGGGAGGGGCAACGGCTTAGACCATTTACTGCCTCTAAGCCAAAGGTGCTCATCCCCATAGCCAATAAGCCGATCCTGCAATATGTGGTCGAGGCTCTAGCAAATAATGGCATCCGCAACATTGTAATGGTGGTCGGCTATAAGAAGGAGCAGGTGCAGGACTTCTTCGGCTCAGGCGAAAGGTTTGATGTCCAGATCGATTATGTTGTCCAGAAGCATCAACTGGGTAGCGGCCACGCCCTAAAACAGGCGAAAGGTAAGCTGGGAAACAGTTTCATCGTTGCCTCAGGAGACAACATCATCGAACCTGAAACCATCGCTGAACTGGTAACCGCAAAGCCGCCCTCGCTCCTGGTAAAGGAGCAGAAGGATATCTCAAAGTACGGGGCAGTTACAGTAGAGACAGGGATGGTCAAGGACATGGTGGAGAAACCAAGCCAGGCAGGGGAGCGATTGGTCAACACCGGCATCTACCTCCTCTCCAAGGAAGTATTTGAATTTGTTGAAACAGAGAACAATCTTACCTCCGCCCTGAAACAAATGATCGGTCAGGGGTATCGGATAAATGCCTATGAAACAACCGCTACCTGGCTCGATGTGGTATATCCCTGGGACATACTGAGGATTAATGATATTGCTCTACGGGGCATCTCACCAAGTATTGGTGGAACTATAGAAAGGGGGGTCAGCCTGAAAGGCTTGGTCTCCATAGGGAAAGGCACAATAATCAGGGCAAACTCGTATTTAGTGGGACCTGTTGTGATCGGGAAGAACTGCGAGATAGGTCCGGGCGCCCTCATATTATCTTCCACCAGCCTGGGGAATAGCGTGGTCATATCTCCATCTACGGAGGTCAGAAATAGCGTAATTGGAGACAATGTAGTGATCGGGTCAAGCTCCGCGATTGAAGACTCGATCATCGATAAGGGGTGCCTCATAAAAGGTCACTTTATCGCTCGAAGTGGCGAGGTTGAGGTGAGGATTGAGGGGGAATACCATCAGGTGAAAATAGGAGCAATGCTCGGTGAGCATTGCTCCATAGATGACGGAGTGGTCATTTACCCTGGGATTCTCGTCGGCAATCGCTCACGAATAAAGGCGATGAAGGTGATCCAAGAGAACATACCCGATGAAGCCCTGGTGGTATAACAATGTGCGGGATCGTAGGGTACATAGGGCATAGGGAAGCCCAATCCATTGTCCTCAACTCCTTGGCGAGACTGGAATATCGAGGATACGATTCCTGTGGGATCGCCATCCTGGGCAGCGACATCAAAGTATATAAAGATGTTGGAAGGGTGCAGCAGCTAAGAAGGGTGCTGCCTCCCAATGGCGGCAGCATAGGGCTTGGACACACCAGATGGGCCACCCACGGCAAACCATCCCAAACAAATGCACACCCCCACACAGACTGCAGAGGCAAGATCGCTGTTGTTCACAATGGGGTGATCGATAATTTTCAATCGCTCAGGGAGCAACTCACCAGGGAGGGCCATCTATTCAGATCAGAAACAGATACCGAGGTGATACCACACCTAGTGGAAAAATACTACCAAGGCGATCTGGAGAAGGCGGTGAAAAGGGCTCTTCTGGATATAAGAGGCTCCTATGCCATCATCGTGCTTTGTGCCGACTCGGACCAACTAGTGGTAGCCAAGAATGAGAGCCCGGTGGTAATAGGTATCGGTGATAAAGAGAATTTCATCGCCTCAGACGTGCCCGCACTCCTGGAATACACTGATAGGGTGATTCATCTCGAGGACCAAGATGTTGCTCTGGTCACCAGGGACGGAATAAGAATCACCAACAATGGTAAACAGATACCAGTAAAGGAGCACCGGATCCCGTGGAGTATAGAAGAGGCTCAAAAGGCGGGATATGAACACTTCATGCTCAAGGAAATCCATGAGCAACCGAAGGTAATAGATAATACTCTGATGGGATATATCTCAGCCATCGAGCCAGATATAGGTCTTGGAATAGACCTCAGAGCTGATGACATCCTGATACTGGCTTGCGGCACATCCTATCACGCCGGATTGGTAGGCAAGCATGTAATAGAGGAGCTTGCCAGGATACCGGTTAGGGTAGAGGTAGCTTCGGAATTCAACTATAACCACACTGCCCTGGGCAGAACAAGGGTCATCGCCATCACCCAATCTGGTGAGACCGCCGATACCCTGATGGGGCTTAAGAAGGCAAAGAGCCTGGGGAGCAAAACGCTTGTGATAACCAATGTGGTAGGCAGCAGCGCGGCTCGGCTTGCTGATGAGGTCCTCTACACGAGGGCGGGACCAGAGATAAGCGTGGCTGCAACCAAAAGCTTCCTCGCTCAGCTGGCGATTCTCTATCTCATTGCCCTGTCCCTGGCAAGGATCGAAGGCAGATGTCGGGCAAGCCTGATAGAAGGGCTCAGACAGCTGCCGGCAAAAGTGCAGCAGATTCTGGATAGAGAAGAGGCGATAGCCGAGTGCGCCAAATATTTGGCCGGATTTGAAAACGCCTTCTTCGTTGCCCGGGGACTCAATCTTCCGGTTGCCCTCGAAGGTGCTCTAAAATTGAAGGAGATATCCTACATTCACGCCGAGGGCTATCCTGCGGGCGAGCTCAAGCACGGCCCATTTGCCTTACTCACATCCAATACCCCGGTCATCGCCATCACCCCAAGAGATGATACCTTCGAGACGCTACTTGCCAACATAAAAGAAATAAAGGCCAGGGAATCGCCTGTGATCGCCCTCGCCGCAGAAGGTGATCAGGAAATCGAAAAATATGTTGACCAAGTAATTGAAGTCCCCAGTGTCGACCGACTGTTCTCTCCAGTGGTCAATTCGGTTGCGCTGCAACTCCTCGCTTATTTCACCGCCAAAGAGCGAGGGTGCCCTATAGATACGCCCAGAAACCTAGCAAAGAGCGTTACCGTAAAGTAAGTGTAAATCCCCAAACCATCTGCGACTCTTGCCCCTGCCCACCTCTTTGAAGTATAATCAGAATCAAAACGGATAGGCGGATTTTCGTCTGTTTGAGTAGGTGAACTGGAAATGGCAGTGAAGGCTTATATCCTGATAGAAACGGCGGCTGGGAAAATAGATAACGTCCTCAAAGGAGTTCGAGGTCTCCCCGGGGTAAAGGAGGCTGATAGCGTCACCGGACCCTACGATGTTATCT
>Ga0185342_1001336_pt1 | contig 10265 bp, 8 predicted proteins | sample ConPoolayeEmetaG_FD_128045 | JGI IMG/M metagenome (GOLD analysis project Ga0185342, IMG submission 128045) | Hot spring microbial mat communities from California, USA to study Microbial Dark Matter (Phase II) - Cone Pool mat layer E metaG... ...
GTGAAACACGGATACCTAGCTTAAACTACAAAAATCAAGGAATTATGCAACACAGCATACATATACAATCTTTTTTAAATCTCTAAACCATACAATTTTTTAAATATAGAAAATAATTTATTTTAATACATAAATGATTTAGAAAGTCCACATAGTTATTGAGCTTTTGACTTATTCGTTGGCAATTACTTTAACTTACCATTTAATTGTTGATTCACGACATGGGCCTCGGAGAATGCTTTTTGGCTCTCCTCGTCCTTAAAAACATAGAATCTCCCAGCAAATGAGTATTAAAGACGATAACTCCGCCAAAACTATCAGGGAAAAACAAACTGTAGAAAGGTATGGAAGAGTGCTAATATGAGCCATTGGGTTTGAATGGCACAGAATAAGTATGAGAAATGTTTCGCAAAATATTCCATTAGATTTATATTAGAGGAAATCTTAAAACTAAACAATAGAATTCGAACCGATTGAAGTTATTTTTAATTATAAAAAAGTTAATTGGGAAAAGACCAAAGTTAATCTTATCACTTCGATAAGGCTAGGGTTGGGTTAAAAGGAGAGGTAGTAGCATGAAGGCAGTGGTATTAGCTGGAGGCTATGGCACCAGACTGCGGCCCTTAACCTATACTACGCCTAAAACTATGTTACCTATTTGCAATAAACCTGTTGTAGAGTGGATAATTGACTATCTTAGTAAACAGGGTTTTGATGAAATTATTATTACCACCAACTATTTGGAGGATAAGATTAAGAAACATTTGGGGGATGGACGGGATTTTGGGGTAAAAATATATTATCCTAAGGAAGATGAACCGCTGGGAACCGCGGGATCAGTTAAAAACGCTGAAAAATATCTTGATGAAACCTTTGGAGTAATACAGTCAGATAATATCACAGAGATAAGTCTGGCAAGTGCCTTAAAATTCCATAAGGAAAGGGACGGTATAGCTACAATTTCACTTGTCGGGGTAGAAAATCCCTGGCAATTTGGTATAGCAGAACTAAACAGAAAAAATCAAATAAAAAGATTTATCGAAAAGCCAAAGCCGGACGAATGCTTCAGCAACCTTGCAAGCACAGGGCTCTACATCCTAGAGCCTGAAATTCTGGATTACATTCCAGAAAATACTCCTTTTGACTTTGGCAAAGACCTCTTTCCTCTGATGTTAAAGAAAGGCAAACGCATCTACGGTTACAAAGCAGAGGGATTTTGGGTAGATGTGGGTAAACCTGAAGGATACATGAAAGCCACAGAATGGATCGTTAGCCAGATAAAGAGGTACATAAGTGAAACGGCGGAAATAGAGGGAAAAATAACTGGTCCAGTTCACATCGGAGAAAATACAGTAATAAAGAAAGGCACAAAGATTCAAGGTCCAGCAATTATTGAAAATGACTGCACAATAGAAGCAGATGTCCAAATTCAGCCCTGCTCAATAGTGAAGTCGGGAGTAAGTATAGGAAGGGAGACCAAAATCGACAAAGCTGTAATGTATCAGAACTCAAAAGTTGCCTCTAATTCCCGCCTCCAGGAATGCATTATAGCTGAAAACTGTGAAGTGGGGAATAGGGTAGAGATAGGTAAACTGGCAGTAGTGGGACCCAACTGCAAAATAGCAGACTCAACCATAGTTTTACCTGGGTCAAAAATATGGCCCGATCTGTGGGTTGAAGGCCAAATAAGTGGTATAGTAAGAACAAAGATCTAAGTATAGCACAAATAGTTAAGAAAAGAGGATTGTACAAAAGTTTTTTATATTAAAGTATTATCTTATCGTTAATACAATGCCCACTGCTACTTAGGGCAAGTTAGCACCAATCAGAAAAGCGGATAAACGACGAATTAAATTAGAAAAAGGAATGTTGTAGAAATTTTAAAAACTGAGAAGCAACAATTTCTAAAGAGGTTCAAAAATGAAGCTATGGTTGTTAGATATTCTGGCTTGCCCCATTGAAGGGTGCAAAAGTTACCCTCTTAAGCTTAAAATCTTCAGCTGGGAGACTAAACAAGAGGATTTCGAAAAAGTTTTTGAGGATATACAAAAAAAGGACCTATTCTTTCTAAAAAAGGCCCTGAAGGGCAGAATCACAATTGATGAATCAGGATCTACTGTTAAGATAGAGGACGAGATGACTAAGGAACCTTTACCGCTTAAAGACTACCTCAAAACATTCGCAGAAAAATTAGACATATTAACTACCATCGAAGACCTGAGCGGCACCTCCTCGGCGCAACTTGTAAAAAAAGCGTTGGAAACTAGAAGGGAAAAGCCCCCAGCAAGTCTCACCTCCGAACTCACCACAAGCATATACCTGATAAACTGGCTATTATATCGAGCCGAAGTAGAGGAGGGCCTAATGATCTGCGAAAAGTGCAACAGATGGTATCCCATAATAGAAACAATACCCCACATGCTACCTGACGATCTCCGCGAAGCCAAAGAAGACAAGGCCTTTTTAGAAAAATGGAAAAACAATATTCCAAAGAAGATTCTGAATGAGGGGAAACCATTCAATCTAAAATAAAGGCGCAAATAATTCTCAAATACCCATTTTGGAAGTACAAAACACTTTAGCCAAAGTATATTAAAACAAAGAACAAACCAGTAACAGTCTTACAACTGTTAAGGAAACAGTTTATGAGGAGCCCCAGAAAATGGTGAAAATAAAGGTTGACAAAAACAAGTGCGTCGGCTGTGGGGTGTGCGTAGAGGAATAAGGCACCAGCCTTACCGCGTAAAAATCTGCCCCGCAGAAGTTTACAAACTTGAAAAAAATTTAGCAAAGGTAGTATCTGAAGACGAGTGCCTAGTTTGCAGGGCATGCGAAATCCAATGCGACTATTCAGCAATTACCATAGAAGAAGATTAAGCCTGACATCCTTTTGTCATAATAATAGAAATCAATAAAGATAAGAGTTAAAAACTCGAAAGGTATACATAACATACGAATTCTTCCCAAAAAAAGAAGGCCTTTAGCCCGGTGGTGTAGCGGACAAGCATAGAGGGCTTTGGACCCTTTGACCGCAGTGCAACCACACTATTGGTTTAGCCGCGGAATTCGAATCTGCGCCGGGCTACCAATCCCTTTTTTAAACTATAAATTATGCAAAGAACAACTCCATCAAGGTGGGAGATTATGTTTTGGCTTAGGTCATTAGTACTGCCCAGACAGAACAGATTCTCGCTGTCGTATTTGCATAGCATCATTTTTCTATACAAAGGCATTAACGTGATAGCCAAGTCGCGAGAAGTGTGAAAGAATCCAAAAAGGGGATACTAACAAATGGTTAGATTGGAATCCTATGCTTTCTGAAAGTCATTTTTATTCGAATTGTTTCTCGATATCAGCATACGTAAGAGGAAAGCTATGACTAGCTACGATGTGAATTGCTGCCAAAAATTTTTGTTTCTACAGAGTTGTTTTATCTCTAGTCAGCATGGATATAATGTTTTTTGTTTGTAGTGGATGTGTTAGATGGTTTCTCTGCGTAGGTCCTGTATTCTTTTGTCCAGGTTCGATTCTGCTTTTCTGAGTTTGTTTTCTTGGGCTTCCTTTAGTTTGAGGTAGGTTTCTTTGTCTAGGCGTTTCATGAGGTACCTTCTTCTGAGGCTTTGTAGAGCCAGTTTGGCTTGCTCTCGGTCTGCCTCATTTATTTCAAAGTATCTGATGTCTGACACATATTTTTTATCTGCTTCTATGAGTTTTGTCTTTATTTTGTTTATTTCACTTTCAAGTCTGGCTAGTTCTTTTTCCGAGTTTTTTATTCTTTGGGCATACTCTAACTTGCTAACCTTTTTTCTAAGGGCGTCTTCACGCAAACGTTCCATTTCGAGTATTAACGTATTCTTTTCTTCATACAGGTTGAGGAATTCGCTGAGAATCGAAGCTTTAACTTCTGCGGGTCTCACTATAGCTGGTGCAGCCTTTACGCGACGTGACCTGACAAGGGCGTAAACAGCAGCTGCGGAGCCAAATAGTAGCGTTAGGGTGAGGGGGCGAAGATAGGTGTTTGGAAATCCGACGCTGTAAAGGAAGTATGACAATATATTTTGTGTTGGAATGATGTTTTTGTAGGTGTAGAGATAAATGTTCTTATTAATTGAGGTGATTGGTAGTGTTGGAGGACTCTGGAAGGATATGCCTAGGAAGTTGGAGAATATCAGGGAGATGTAGAAGTTTTCAATTATTCCCCCATAGTTAGGAACAATGTTAAAGGCGAGTAGGTAAGTTCCAGAGCTGCCAATTTGTGAAAACGCTATGGGAATGGAGTATGTAAGGTAGTAGACGTAGGTTCCATTAGGGGGAATCGAGTAGCGTGTATAAATTTCTACGCTATCGCCCGCGGGCCAAGATGTTAGGGTTCCAGCGGCGTCATTGGCCTCAAACTTTACTGTGCCCGCGGGAGCTTGAAAATAGGTTTTGTTTAGATTTGAAACCCCCTTATTTTCTATTAGATGGACTTCTATCACATTTATTCCCATCCAGGGATCGACTGTTACTTGCCTATAGACTGTTTTAAGTGACACAATAGAACTCCCATCGTTAAACGTGAAGTTTATTCCTAGGGTATTGTTGGCGTCAAAGGGTGATATATTAGCGTAGTTGTATTTTAGAGAGGATGTAGAATAAGCGCCTTTAGGTAATATCACTGAAACTCTGCACTCTTCTGTTCGGTAGGGTGAATAAGGATAAGCGGGGAAGCTAAACCGCATCTGAGAGCTAACTGTACTGAGGGTGCCTTTAAAATATTGTTTTAACGTAAATGTATAGTTGTCCCCGGGAGATAACGATTTATGAAATATTATTTGGGTTCCATTTACTCCTCCTGAAAAAATTCTTTCTGTGTTAAGTTGGATGTTCTCGTGCCAAGCAGTGTACGTGATGAGCTCTGACCACACATTCTCGGGGTAGAGCACATTTGCAGATTTTGTGGAGTTTGTTCCGTCATTTCTCACTATGAAAGTGTCTGTAACAGTGGCTATGCCGAAATTGTTTATGGAGATATTTCTTAGCACTAAACTATTAGTCAGATTGCCTGTGGATGTAATTTCCATGTTTTTCAAAGTCACGGTGTTGGTGGTTTGAATGATAGGGTGGTGGTAGACGGGAGAGTAGGCGTTGCTATTTAGTGCTATGAGGATTACGAATCCCATTGTTAGAATTAACAGTATCAATAGTACAGCCGTGCTTTTTTGCAAGTAATCACCTTTGGCCAAGATTTATAACAATTATACCGAAATCTAAATATGCATTGTCCCAGAACACAAATGGTAATATTGCTATACTAATATAAATATAAATGTGTGCAATTTTTGTTTGTAAAATGTTTATTGCGATATAAAAGTCTTGCTTTAACTGGTTTAAATGGTTGGTGGCAGCGTGATATACCTTAAACCAATTGAAATTTTATATGTTATATTTGGGTTCTTCTTTTCTTTTCTGATTTGTAATTTTTTGGTTCCCCACGTGATGAGAAAGATGAAGGATTTAAAAATTACGGGGGTTGACGTACATAAACTCGATAAGCCAGTTATACCAGAAATGGGGGGTCTTGCTATTCTGATTAGTATAATTGTGGGCTTGTCGCTGACCGCCGTACTCTTTGAGGACAACCTTACTAGATTGAGGTTGTTAGGGTTTTTATTAACTGTGGCTGCTTCGGGAGCGGTGGGCATTATAGATGATTTAAAAAGGTTAGGGGCGTACACGAAAACCATACTTACCGTAATTGCCGCCCTCCCACTACTGATAATAAACTTTTTCTATCCCATCCTAGTTTCTTCTCCACGTTTCCCCTTCATTGGGCGAACCAGGTTAAGCATCCTTTACCCCATATACGTTCCAGTTAATGTGGCTGTTTGCTCCAATACAGTGAATATGTTGGATATTATGAATGGGGTGATGCCGGGAACCACTATAATAACATTTGGAGCTATGTTGTGCTGCTCGGTTCTCTTAGATTCAAAAACAGGTATAATTATATCGGCGGTAATGCTGGGTGTTATGATAGCGTACTATAGGTTTAACAGGTACCCGGCTAGAGTTTTTTCGGGTGATGTGGGTTCTTTAACTGTGGGGGCCGCGATTGGTGCCCTTGCAATTGTGGGAGAGCTAGAGATAGTTACAGTTATAGCGCTGATACCCTTCATTATGAATTCTTTCTATATGTTGAGTAGTATGGGAAAATTGATGGAGTATAGACTCGTAAAGTCTCCGGCAACTATACTCCTTCCGGACGGTAGAATCGCAGCTAGTAAGGATCCAAAGGCGCCCATACCTTTGGTGCGTATGATACTTGCAAGAGGCCCTCTAACTGAACCCGAGATTGTCAGAGGATTCTATCTATTAAGCTTCTTCAGCTCGTTCTTAGCCATTTTGACAGCAATACTAATGGTTTGGTGGTGAAAAAATGGAGTTCAGAAGGTACTTTCCCCTTTTGTTGCTAATTCTATTTGTTTGGGTCACAATAACTGTAGTGTTTGTAGTTATAGAATCGATTATTGTTCCCTGGAGGCCGCCTCAAGAAACATACTGGTTAATCATAAACTACCTCACCACGCCTTATAGGCTCGATCAGGGCCAAGGAGAATTCTGGAGTATGATTAGAAACATTATTCAAATAATTCTTTCAGGATTGCTTGTGCTGGCGTGGTTGTATATATGGTATAAACTATCCAAAAAACTGTTCTGGGTGGAGCTCGGTAAGGAAAAATTGGCCACGTAGTTTGAACCATTATTTTTTTAAGAATTTGTCAATTGTTGCAATTAGAGTGTCTGTGGGGTCCTCCATAGATTCTAATAGGCGCTTAGCCTTTTTTTTACACATTTTTGAATAATCTTCTGATTGGCTCAGTATTTTTTCAATTAGTCTTTTGGCTTGGTCTAGTGTCTTTGGGTGGTAGAGTAGTTTTTCTTTTATGAGTGGCTCCTCATAGTAAAGTCTTCCAGGGAAAAAGGAGATGGAGGGTACTCCTAAGAGGGCTGCCTCGCAGGTCATTGTTCCACCTCCCCCAATGAAGAGGACGCTTTTAGAAATTAAACTAGCCGAGTCTACAACGTGTTCAGTAATAGTTATTTTCCGGAAAAGTTTACTTAAACTTGATTTTTGGCGACCATACCTACAAAGCACAACGATTTGAAGTTCATCATCGAAGGCTAAAAGTTCCTTAATTAAAGGAGTTATCAGAGGATTATCATCTGAGGTTTTTCCAAGGAGATATGAAGCAAAAGCTTCCTCTGCTCTGACTACAACAATTTTCTTTTCGGGATCCAGCCCCAAATTTTTGAAAATGTTTTCATTGGGTGTAAAGTTTTTGAGCCAAGCGGCAGGATCTATGGCATCATAAAACAGGAGTTGCTCCGGTTTGAAACCCAGCTTAAGCCATTCCCTTTTTGGAATACATTTTGGGGAAATGTGTACATCCACAAGCTTTGATACCAAAAGTACTTGTTTAATGGCATGAGGAGCATCATAAACATTTATGATGGGAATTTGCAATCCGAAAGCTACACGAACTGCTTCAGGCGAACAGTAGGATATCATAACATCTACATTAAATCTCGTAATGTACTCCGCCAATTTGGCTATTCTTTTTGCTCCTTCAACCAATTTGCCTTTAAGTGTTCCTCCACCATAGCGACCCAGAATCTTCGCCTCAACATTCTTCAATTTCATTAGTTCATTTACTTCTCGAAACTTCCTAGTTGTTGCAACAACAATGTCGCCTCTACTTTTTAGCCGCTTCACCATATTCATAAAGTAGACAACATCTTTGGGAGCAACATAATCAACCCAAATAGTAGACATCACAGATCCTCCGAACGCACGCCATTTAGCCTCTCCCAGTCGAGTGACCCTTGCCCATTATTTGCATACAAATAGTTCAGGTTAATTTAATAAAACTAATATTGAATTTAAATAACCTACCCTCAAATCATTATTGACTCAACATGATTGCCTTTTCAATTTTAGTGAACTATTTTAAAGGCCCAGTAATTTAATTAATTCGTCTATGCCCTCACCAGTTTTTGCACTAGTTAAAACCACTTTTAGAGAGGGATTAATTGTTAGGGCGTCTTCAACCATTTTTTCTGGATTTACATCCATAATGTTCTTTAAGTCTATCTTATTGATTACGGCAATGTCAGACATTTTAAAAAGTAGAGGATGTTTTATAATAACATGTCCTCCCTCGGTTATACTAACCACAACAATCCTTTTATCACAGCCGACCACGAAATCTGCGGGGCAAATCAAGTTGCCAACATTCTCCACAAAGAGTACATCAATGTTGTTCAAGGGTAGCCTATCCAAAACATTTTTTAGGAGACTCGCTGTTAAAGCACACTCCCTACCAGTATTGATTTGTATACATTCAACCCCATGACGCCTAATCCTATCAGCATCTATCTCCGTAGTTACATCCGCGGTAACCAGTGCTAATCTATACTTTCCTTTTAGTCTCTCTACCAGAGTTTCAAGGATGGCCGTTTTACCCGCACCTATGGCTCCCACAATATCAAAAGTTTTGATTCCCTTCTCGTGAAAAACCTTTTGAATCTCTTTTGCAAGCTTCTCGTTAGCCTTAATAAGGTCCTGCTCAACATCAAAAATTCGGAATGTCTGCCCGCTCATAAATTACATCTCTCCTTTTGTAATCGTCCACATTGATACATAATTATTTAAATATTTTTAAAGATGAGTAAGTAAAGTTTAAGACAGGACTACATTAATATTTCACCTAGAAAATTTATCACTCCACTATGCAATGATTCATTTGAAGAGTATTAGGGGAAGGTAGAAGAATGAAATTCAAAGTTAAAGTCTTTGCGACCATAAGGGAGATAACCAAAGCAAAGGAAATAGAATTGGAGTCAGAGGATAACATAACCGTCTCTGACGCAATAAAGTTGTTAACCCAAAAGTATGGGGACAAGCTGGCAAACTACTTGATTGAAAAGAACGGAAAACCCAAACCTGCTTTTCTTTTAATGATTAATGGTATATCCATCAATGAACTCAGAGGATTAGACACTCCTCTTAGAGACAGAGATGTTTTGGCTATACTTCCACCCGTAGCTGGAGGCAGCCTGAATACCCTTCGCCTTACTGTTTTTTAGGAAAAAGTATGAGTGATGGTTTTGGTTTCAGTACATATCATTACTTATGGCTGTTCTATGAACCAAGCTGATACAGAAATTATGTTAGGTGCACTAACAGAGGCAAACTATAGTATAGCAGAGTCGGAGGAGTACGCGGATATTCTGATTGTGAATACCTGCGGCGTAAAAGAACCTACTGAAAAAAAGGTTCTGAAAAAAATTTCGCAACTCAACCAGTCGGGAAAACCATTTATCGTGTGTGGCTGTTTACCGAGAATAAATCTAAGAGGCGTAATAGAAGCGGGGCCGAAATTCGCTGCCATATTGGACACCAACTCCCTATTCAAAATTAAGGACATAGTAAGAGAGGTAGAGAATGGCAAGCGTGGAATCATATCCCTTGAGGACAAAAAAGGCATTAAGCTGGGGAATCCAAGAAAATTAGTTAACCCAGTAATTGCAATCATTCCCATAGGTGAGGGATGCCTAGGTGATTGTTATTACTGCTGCGTAAAATTTGCCCGCGGCAAACTTTTAAGCTACCCTCCAGAAATTATTCTGAAAGAGGTAGAAAAGGCAGTTCAGGGTGGTTGTAGGGAAATATGGTTAACCTCCCAAGATACAGGAACCTATAGCTGGAAGGGTGAAAGGCTCCCCGATTTACTTAGAAGAATTATTGAACTACCTCTAGATTTTAAAGTTAGAGTGGGTATGACAAATCCTAAACATACAACACCCATTCTTGAGGAACTCATAGATATTTATCAAAACAACAAGATTTACAAGTTCCTCCACATTCCTGTACAGTCAGGAAGCAACGAAATCTTGAAGGCCATGAATAGAGGTTACACAAAGGAACAATTCTTGGAAATCGTTAAAGCTTTTAAAACAAAAATTTCCGACTTAACCCTATCCACCGATATAATAGTCGGCTTTCCGGGAGAAACAGACGAAAACTTCCAAGAATCAGTTAAGCTCATCCAAGACATAAAACCCGATATCGTCAACATTTCGAGATTTGCGCCAAGACCGGGAACACAAGCAGAAAAAATGGAAAACCAAATCCCAGGATGGATCATCAAAGAGAGAAGTAGGGAATTAAGTGAAATAACGCGTAAGATTGGCGAGGAGAGAAATAGGAGATGGGTGGGTTG